>OGDY01002793.1_pt1 | contig 15209 bp, 13 predicted proteins | sample 1570341 | NCBI WGS metagenome assembly OGDY01 (sample SAMEA2581972, study PRJEB24529) | metagenome | biome: Human gut stool | place: China | collected 2011 | reverse complement strand
GACGCGCGGTCACCTCCCCTGATGGGGAGGCTTTCTCGCGGGCAAAGCCCGCGCAAAAAGGCGCCCCATCAGGGGAGCTGGCCGAGTTTACGAGGCCTGAGGGGTACTGCCCGTTGACCTTTACAAAAAGCTTTCTCTTGCATTTTCCCAAAATCCATGTATAATTAAAATTGTTTTCGCAGAGTAGAGACCTGCGCGTGGGGCTTGGCCCCGGAGTGCCTGACCAACGGGGAGTTGTGGCAGGACGAAGTGACGGAAACGTCCGCGGTGCAGGTTTCGCATCCCACTGCTGCATGATGGTGTGCAACGGCGGATGCGGCGTTGTGCCCATCCGACAAAAATTGCCTCCTCCCTTGTGCGGCAACGCACAAAGGAGGATTTTTTATGTGCGAACAAAAGCTGTCCGTCTTTTCCGCTGACTACTGGCGCGCTGCCCGGCGCGAGCTGAACAACCCGCGGGTGCTGGCCTTTTCGGGGCTGGTCTGCGCCATGGCCATCGTGCTGGAAAGCCTGCCCATCTACCTGCTGGGGCCGAGCCTGAAAATTTACTTCAGCTTCCTCGCCGTCTCGCTGGGCTGCATGTGCTACGGCCCCGTCGTCGGCATGATGGCCGGGGCTATCATTGATACGGTGGGTTTCCTGCTGGCAGGCTACGGTGAGCCGTATTTCCCCGGCTACCTCATTACGGCCATGCTGTCGGGACTGATCTACGGCGTTATGCTGTACCGCCAAAAACCGACGCTGCCGCGCATTATTGTGACGCGGCTCATCATCAACTACGGCAGCAACGTCCTGCTGGGAAGCGTCTGGAAGGCGATGCTCTACGGCAAGGGCTACCTTTACTATTTCACCTCGGGCCTGGTAAAGAACACGACGATGCTGCCCATCGAGGTGTTCCTGACCTGGGTCGTGCTCAACGCCGCCGTAAAGCAGGGGCTGGACAGAAAGTTTATTCATAAGAGGTAAAAGCCTCCCTTTGAGGAGGGCGGGCCCAAAAGTAAAAGTCATACTTTTGCACAAGAAAGTATGACTTTTACTTTTTTTCGTTGTGCGTCCTGCCCAGTGTACTGTCTGCACAGGCAAAACATTTACCTGTTTTGCTGAACTTTTCACAAAAATTTAAAAATTATTGCAAACGGATCGTAAAGCGGCTACAATGGGTCTTGCAAGACAGCAAAATGCGTCAATTCCCGGCAGATTCCGGCACGAAGCGACGCATTTTTGCCGTTTTCTGTACACACAACAGGGAGGAACAACACACATGAAGAAACTGATGGGCATTCTGCTGGCCGCCTCTATGGTGTTCAGCCTGGCCGCCTGTGGTTCCACCGCTGACACTGCAGCCAGCAGCGCCGCCGGTACCACCGCTACTGCAGAGGGCAGCAGCAACAACCAGGCCCCCGACGTCAAGGTCGGTGCTATCATTCTGGGCGACGAGACCGAAGGCTACAGCGCCGCGCACATCAACGGCATCAAGGAAGCTGCCGCCGAGCTGGGCATGTCCGATGACCAGATCGTCTGGAAGTATAAGATCGCTGAGGGCGGCGTCACCGCCGACGCAGCCGAGGACCTTGTCGGCCAGGGCTGCAACCTGATCATCTCCAACTCCTACGGCCATCAGACCTACATGGAGGAGGAAGCCGAGAAGTACCCTGACATCAACTTTGTGGCCATGACCGGCGACTTCGCCGCCATCTCCGACCTCGATAACTTCTACAACGCCTTCACCGCCGTCTACCAGAGCCGCTATGTCTCCGGTGTCGTCGCAGGCATGAAGATCAAGGATCTGGTCGAGTCCGGCACCCTGACCCCCGAGACCCAGCCCGACAGCTTCACCGCTGACGGCAAGGTCAAGATCGGCTACGTCGGCGCCTACAACTACGCCGAGGTCGTCTCCGGCTACACCGCCTTCTTCCTGGGCGTCCAGAGCGTTTACCCCGATGTCCAGATGGAGGTCATGTACACGAACTCCTGGTTCGACATCGACAAGGAGGGCGCTGCCGCCGAGGCCCTGATCGCCAACGGTGCGGTCATCATCGGCCAGCACGCTGACTCCACCGGTGCCCCCGCTGCCACCCAGAAGCTGAAGGACTCCGGCAAGATCTGCTACTCCATCGGCTACAACATCGACATGCTCGACACCGCTCCCACCGCTGCCCTGACCTCCGCGACGAACGTCTGGAAGGTCTACTACAAGGAGCTGTTCGAGGGTGCGCAGGCCGGCAGCATCCCGCAGGATTGGTGCAAGGGCTATGAGGATGGCGCTGTCGCCATCACCGACCTTGGCCCCGAAGTTGCCGACGGCACCGCCGAGAAGGTCGCCGAGGTTGAGGCTGCGCTGAAGGACGGCAGCCTGCATGTCTTCGACACCAGCAAGTTCACCGTCGACGGCGCGGAGGTCACCACCGCCCCCATCGACCTGACCTACTACGATTTCAGCACCGGTTCTCCTGTGGCTGTCTATCAGGGCAAGACCAAGGAGGCCATCTCCGACGGTTACTTCCACGAGGGTGAGCTGCGTGCAGCCCCGACGTTTGCCCTGCGCATCGATGGCATCATCGAGGACGCTGACCCCGTCGCCTGATTCTGACTGAATCTAAAGGGAAGACTGCGGTGGAACCGCAGCCTTCCCTTTTGGTGGTTTATTATAATAATGTTCCTGCCTTGATTTTTTGAATCCCTGTAGGGGCGAGGCATGCCTCGCCCGCAGCATGACCGCGGTTGCCCGCTTATGGGTGGCCGCGCAAGGCTGCGGGCCGGGCATGCCCGGCCCCTACCAACTTGACTCTTGAAAGGAGCCTGCACAATGGCGCAGAACGAATATGCTGTGCGCTTGGAGCACGTCACCAAGACCTTTGGCCCCGTCGTGGCCAACAAGGATGTTTCCCTGGGCGTGCGCCGCGGCGAGATTCTGGCCCTGCTGGGCGAAAACGGCAGCGGCAAGACGACCCTGATGAACATGATCGCCGGTATCTACTTCCCCGACGAGGGCGAGATCTATGTCGGCGACAAGGCGGCGACCATCCGCTCCCCCCGCGACGCGCTGGACCTGGGCATCGGCATGATCCACCAGCACTTCAAGCTCGTGGACGTGTTCTCCGCGACGGAGAATATCGCCCTGTCGATGGGCAGCGGCGAGAAGTTCGACCTGAAAAAGGTCCACGACAAGGCCCGCGCCATCTGCGAAAAGTACGAGTTCGCCCTTGACCTCGACCAGAAGGTCTACGAGATGAGCGTCAGCCAGAAGCAGACGCTGGAGATCGTCAAGGTGCTGTACCGCGGCGCGGACATCCTGATCCTCGACGAGCCTACGGCAGTTCTGACCCCGCAGGAGACCGAGAAGCTGTTCAGCGTCATCCGCAACATGAAGGCCGACGGCAAGGCGGTCATCATCATCACCCACAAGCTGCACGAGGTCCTGTCCATCAGTGACCGTGTCGCCATCCTGCGCAAGGGCGAGTATGTCGGCGACATCGCCACAAAGGACGCCAACGAGGCCAAGCTGACCGAGATGATGGTCGGCGAGAAGGTCGAGCTGAACATTGAACGCCCCGAGCCGGTCAACCCGGTCAAGCGGCTGGACATTGAACATCTGACCGTCCGCAGCGCCGAGGGCATCACCGTGCTGGACGATGCGTCCTTCCCGGTCTATGGCGGCGAGATCCTCGGCATTGCGGGCATCTCCGGCAACGGCCAGAAGGAGCTGCTGGAGGCCATTGCCGGTTTGCAGCCCGCCGAGAGCGGCGCAAGCATCGAGTATTACGCGCCCGACGCTGCCGCACCCGTGCAGCTCGTCGGCAAAAGCCCCAAGGCCATCCGCGAGGCGGGCATCCACCTGTCCTTTGTGCCCGAGGATCGTCTGGGCATGGGTCTGGTCGGCTCGATGGGCATGACCGACAACATGATGCTGAAAAGCTACGGCAAGGGCCATTCGCCCATCGTGGACCGCAAGGCCCCCCTGGCGCTGGCCGAGACGATCAAGAAAGAGCTGGGCGTCGTCACGCCCGACCTGAACACCCCGGTCTCCCGCCTGTCGGGCGGCAACGTCCAGAAGGTGCTGGTGGGCCGTGAGCTGGCCGCCGACCCCATCGTCCTGATGACCGCCTACGCGGTGCGCGGTCTGGACATCAACACGTCCTACACGATCTATCGCCTGCTCAACGAGCAGAAAAAGCGCGGTGTGGCGGTCATTTACGTCGGTGAGGACCTCGACGTGCTGCTGGAGCTGTGTGACCGCATCGTTGTGCTGTGCGGCGGCAAGGTCAACGGCATTCTCGATGGCCGCAAGACCACGAAGGAGGAGGTCGGTCTGCGAATGACCAACCTGGTAAAGGAGGAGCAGGCATGAGCCAGACTGCCACTGCGGCCCGCGAGCCGCTGCTGCGCATTGCCAAGCGTGAGGGCACGACGATGCCCCAGAAGATCGCCGTGCGCGCCATCGCCATTCTGCTGGCGCTGGTCGTCGATGCGCTGTTTATCTTTTTCGTCACCGGCCTGAACCCGCTGTCCGTCTATGGCGTCATGTGGAGCGGTACCTTCGCCAACATGACCCGCTTCAGCTGGATGCTGCGCGACCTGTCCACGCTGCTCTGCGTCGGCATCGCGCTGGCCCCGGCCTTCAAGATGCGCTTCTGGAACTGCGGCGGCGAGGGCCAGATTTTGATCGGCGGCCTGACTGCCGCCCTCATTATGGTGTATCAGGGCAACAATCTGCCGCTGCCGCTGCTGTTTGCCGCCATGGCGCTGGGCAGCATTGCCGCGGGCGCACTGTGGGGCTTCATCCCCGCGTGGTTCAAGTCCCGCTGGAACACGAACGAGACGCTGTTCACTTTGATGATGAACTACGTTGCTACGTCCATTGTTGCCTGCATGACCAACATCATGCGCGGCCAGGCGTCAAGCCTCGGCACGCTGAACAAGGCAACCAAGGCCGGCTGGTTCCCCGTCATTATGGGCCAGCGCTACACCATCAACATCATTGTGGTCATTGTGCTGACCTTCGTCATGTACGCCTATCTGCGCTTCTCCAAGCAGGGCTATGAGATCAGCGTTGTCGGCGAGAGCGAGAACACCGCGCGCTATGCGGGCATCAACGTCCGCCGCGTAACGGTGCGCACGATGCTGATCTCCGGCGCGATCTGCGGCCTGTGCGGCTTCCTGATCGTGGCCGGCAAGGATCAGACCATCTCCACGGCGTCCGCCAACGGGCGCGGCTTCACGGCCATTATTGTCGCATGGCTGGCCAAGTTCAACACGTTCTATATGGCGCTCATCTCGTTCCTGCTGGTTTTCCTCGAGCGCGGTGCGTCGGAGATCGCGTCTGCGTACTCGCTGAACGAGTACGCCGCCGACATCATCACCGGCATCATCCTGTTCTTCATTCTGGGCAGTGAGTTCTTCATCAACTACCGCGTCATCCCCCGCGGCGCACACAAGGAGGGCAAGTGATATGCACAGCAGTCTGATTGCGTGGATCATGCGCGCCATCCCGTTTGGCACAATTATCATGTACGGTGCGCTGGGCGAGACCGTGACCGAGAAATCCGGCAACCTGAACCTCGGCGTGCCGGGCATCATGTACCTGGGCGGCTTCGCGGGCTTTGCCAGCGCCTGGGCCTATGAGAACAGCGCTGCCAACCCCAACGGCTTTGTCAGCATCCTGATCGCCCTGTCCTGCGCCATTCTGGCCTCGATGGCGGGCGGCCTGATCTATGCGTTCCTGACCATCTCCCTGCGCGCCAACCAGAACGTCACCGGTCTGGCGCTGACGACCTTCGGCATGGGTGTGGCAAACTTCTTCGGCGTGTTTATCCTGAACGGCGCCAGCTACTCCGCCGCTCCCATCGCCAACAAGGCGTTCAGCGCCAAAATTCCCGTGCTGTCGGGTCTGGGCGACATCGGGCAGGTCGTGTTCTCCTACGGTTTTCTCGTCTATGCGGCCATCCTGCTGGCTGTGGTGCTGCACTGGTTCCTGACCCGCACCCGTGCGGGCCTGAATCTGCGCGCCGTCGGTGAGAACCCCGCCACCGCGGACGCTGCGGGCATCAACGTTACGCTGTACAAGTACCTGTCCACCTGCATCGGCGCGGGCATCTGCGGCATCGGCGGCCTGTACTATGTACTGGATTACAACCAGGGCATCTGGGCGACCACCGGCCAGATCGAGGCGCTGGGCTGGCTGGCCGTGGCGCTGGTCATTTTCACGACCTGGAAGCCGCTGAACGCCATCTGGGGCGCGTACCTGTTCGGTATGCTCTATTGGCTGTACCAGTTTCTGCCGTCGCTGCTCGGCATCACGATGGCCAGCCACATCACCGACCTTGTGCAGATGCTGCCCTACGTCGTCACGATCATCGTCCTGATCGTCGTTTCGATGCGCAAGAAGAAGGAAAACCAGCCCCCGGCTCATCTGGGTCTGGCCTACTTCCGCGAGGAGCGGTAAGGTTGCCTTCCCCCGTGGGGGAAGGTGGCCGAGGCCCCGCCCGAGGCCGGATGAGGGGCGGCCTAGTGGCTGTTGCCCGTGAATGGGAAGTGGCCGTAAGCTTTGCCCTCATCAGTCGCCTGCGGGCGACAGCTTCCCCCGAGGGGGAAGCCTTATAGAAAAGTCCGTGCGGCACATCTTTCCAAGATGTGCCGCCTTTTTTCATGTTTCTTTCAAAAATCCAACACATTTGCAATATATACTAAATTTTGTCAAAAAATCTCCGAAAACAGAAGGGAACCCGGTATGGCAGAAAAAACACAAACCCGACGCGGCCCGCTCGGCTGGGTCAAACGCCACAAAAAGCTGACGATCTTTTTGGCCATTTTGCTGGTCGCGGCCCTCGTCCTCGTGAACGTGCTGGGCAAGACCGACAAGGCCGCCGCCGATAGCTATCAGTTCGTGCGCACCACCGTGCTGACCAAAACGACCCTGAGCGATACGGTCAGCGTGACCGGCACGGTCAAGGCCGGCAGCAGCGCCAGCGTCACGGCGTCGGATTCCGTCAAGACCTACAAGGTCACGGCAGTCAACGTCGCTGTCGGTGACACGGTCAGGAAGGGCGATGTCATCGCCACGCTGGACACCACCGACGTGGAAAAGCAGATCGCCAACGCGCAGCTGCAGCTCAGTGACACCCGGACCGACGCCCGGAAGAACTACACCCAGGCCGTCGAGGATCAGACGACAAACCTGGCTGCGGCGCAGGAAAATCTCGATAAGGCGCAGAAGAACTACGACACGCTGGGGATGGATGACTACTATACGTCGATGGCGTCCGCCGCCAACAGCGGCAAGACGAACCGTGAGATCGTCACCGACTGGTACACCCGCTACGCCGAGGAAATCGCCGGGTACGAGAACACCCTTGCCAACCTGAACATTCAGCTGACCCAGGCGCAGCAGGACGGCGACACGGCCCGCGCAGACGGTCTGCAGGGCCAGATCGCGGATTACACCAACCGGGAAAATATCGCCAAGGGCCAGTGCAGCATCCCGGAGCTGGGCCTGCAGGGCTTTGACGCCGTCAGCCAGACCTACAATAAAATTGAGCAGTACCGCGAGGCGCTGGAGCAGGCGCAGCAGTCCTATCAGAACAGCGCGACAAGCGCGTCCCGCAGCGTGGACAACGCCGAGACGAAGCTCGCGCAGTCCCAGCGCGAGGACGACACCCTGACCAATCTGCAGACCGCGCTGGAGAACTGCACTCTGACTGCCACGATGGACGGCACGATCACCGCGCTGGACGCCACGGTGGGCGCGGTGTGCAGCGGCACGGTGGCCACGATTCGGGATGTGGACAACCTGACGGTGGAGGTCACGATCCCGGCCAGCTCCGTCGGCAGGCTCAAGACCGGCTTGCAGTGCAACATCACCAGCGACGCCACGGACGACACCGTCACCGGTACCCTGACCCGCATCGACCCTGTCGCCAACGACAGCGGCAGCTTCGGCGCTACCGTCACGGTCAACGGGCAGGACAGCGGTCTGCTGGTCGGCATTCCCGCCAAGGTCGAGATCGTCATCAGCACCAAGGACAACGTCTTTACCGTCCCGCGCGACGCCGTGGGCACCAACGACGACGGCAGCACCTACGTGCTGCGCAAGACCGGCGGAGAAGGCGTCGATATGACCTTTGAGCAGGTCGCCGTCACCGAGGGCGACACCAACGACTACTATGTGGAGATCACCGGCAGCGACCTGAACGAGGGCGACGTCATCCGCGCCACGGCGGACCTGACCCAGGGCATTGAGTCTGGCACGTCCGACAGCGATGTGCAGATGATGGAGAACGGCGACCTTTACGTCGGCGACGGCAGCAATATGCCCGAGGGCACCGTCGTCATGGGCGGCCCCGGCGGCCCGGGAGGTCAATAATGCCGGAAAAAACACAACAGTTTGCGCAGAATATTGCCAGGAGCCTGATAGGGGAGGAGGCCGCGCACCCCGCGCAGCCCCTGATCCAGATGCAGGGCATCCGCAAGAGCTACTACATCGGCCAGCCGAACGAGCTGGAAATTCTGCATGGTATCGACCTGACCGTCTACCCCGGCGAGTTCGTCGCCATCGTGGGCGAGTCCGGCTCCGGTAAGTCCACGCTGATGAACATTATCGGCGTGCTGGACAAGCCCACGGCGGGCGAGTACGTGCTGGACGGCGTCAACATCCACGACGCCGACGACAACGACCTGGCGGCCATCCGCAACCGCAAAATCGGGTTCGTGTTCCAGACGTATAACCTGATCGGACGCCAGAGCGCGTTGAAAAACGTCGAACTGCCGATGTTGTATGCGGGCGTCCCGGCAGGGGAGCGCACCCGCCGCGCCAAGGAATGGCTCGAGCGCGTCGGCATGGGCGAGCGGATGCGCCACCAGCCCAACGAGCTTTCCGGCGGACAGAAGCAGCGCGTCGCGATTGCCCGCGCCATGGTCAATGAGCCGGCGCTGATCCTGGCCGACGAGCCTACCGGCGCACTGGACAGCCAGACGAGCCGCGTCGTGATGGATCTCTTTCACGAGCTGCATGAAAAATACCACAAGACCATCGTGCTCATCACGCACAACCCCGAGCTGGCTGAGGAATGCCAGCGGGTGCTGACGCTGCGCGACGGCCTGATCGTGGGCGAACGAAAGGGGACCGGCGAACGTGCAGCTTTTTGAGAATATCGGCATGGCGCTGACCAGCGTCAGAAGCAATAAAATGCGCAGTCTGCTCACTATGCTGGGCATCATCATCGGCATTGCGGCGGTCATTGCCATCGAGACCGTCGGCAACAGCATGACCGGTTCGGTCATGGACTCGATGTCCGGCATGGGTGCCAGTAACATTTCTGTCACGGTAACGCAGAAAAGCAGCTCCGACACGTCGGGCACGTCCCAGGGCGTCCAGCTGCGCCGGTTTATGGATTCCAAACCGTCGGACGCAGACCTTATCACCGATGCGATGATAAACGATTTTACAGCCGCTTTCCCGACCCAGGTCCATCACATCGAACTGACCCAGCAGGTGGGCAGCGGCACGACTGCCAAATACGGTGACCCGACCACGACCATCACGGCCACTGTCAGCGGCATCAATCATGCGGCACTGGCAGCCAGGAACGATGATTCGCAGATTTTGTACGGACGCTGGCTGGACGACGACAGGGACGCCGGGCGCAAGGTCGCCTGCGTGTCGGAAAAGTTCGTCGAGCAGGCCATCGGCGGCAGTGCGCAGGACGCCATCGGCAAGGCGGTCACGCTGACCATCAACCAGAATTTGTACACGTTCTATATACAAGGAGTATACAAATACACAGAGGACAGCTACTCCAGCATGTTCGGCAGCAGCGACGACGACAGCATCCAGACGGACTTTTACATCCCGCTGGACGTTGCCAAGGCCATCGCCGGGGCGGGGGCAGGGTACCAGAGCATCACCGTTGTGGCCAACGGCGGCACGGTCAATGTCACGGACTTCGTCAACACGGTGGGGGATTTCTTCGCCAGCTACTACACCCGCAACGACTCCTGGACGGTCAGCGCATCGAGCCTGGCGAGCCTGCTCGACTCGATGTCCAGTATGATGAGCACGGTTTCGCTCGGCATCTCGGCCATTGCGGCGCTGTCGCTGCTCGTCGGCGGCATCGGTGTTATGAATATCATGATGGTCTCCGTGACGGAGCGCACCCGCGAGATCGGCACCCGCAAGGCGCTGGGCGCGCCTGCGTCGGCCATCCGTATGCAGTTTATCACCGAGAGCGTCATCCTCTGCCTGATCGGCGGCTTCATCGGTATTGTGCTGGGCCTGGCGCTGGGCACGGTGCTCAGCAATGTGGTGGGCTATGCCGCCAAGCCCAGCATCGCTGCGATCCTGATCGCCGTCGGCTTCAGTATGGCCATCGGCGTGTTCTTCGGCTATTATCCCGCCAACAAGGCCGCCAAGCTCGACCCGATCGAAGCGCTGCGGTATGAGTAAATTGCCTTAGCCTTCCCCCTCGGGGGAAGGTGGCCCCGCAGGGCCGGATGAGGGCGGAGTTTACAACGCTGCCCGGTAAATGGGAAACCATGGCAAGCTCTGCCCGCATCAGTCACCTTCGGTGACAGTTTCCCCCTCGGGTGAAGCCTTTTTGTCCCCCGCATTGCGCGGGGGCTTTTTTTGTGCTATACTCGAAGCTGGGAAAGTGAGATGCATTGTAAAAATGAAAAAGGAAAGGCTGTTTACCAACCGCCAGCTGCTGACGCTGCTCTGGCCGCTCATCATTGAGCAGATGCTGGAAATTCTCGTCGGCATGGCGGATACCGTTATGGTATCGTCAGTGGGTGAGGCCGCAATTTCCGGTGTGTCGCTCGTCGATATGATCAACCAGCTGATCATCACGCTGTTCGGTGCGCTGGCCACCGGCGGCGCTGTCGTCACAAGCCAGCATCTGGGGGCCAAACGCCCCAAGGATGCCGCCAAAAGTGCGGGCCAGCTCGTGGGCCTGAGCGCGATCCTCGGCGTCGGTGTGGCGGCGTTCTGCCTCATCACCCGCACGGCGCAGCTGCGGCTTTTCTTTGGCACCATCACCGACGAGGTCATGCAGGCGTGCCTGACTTACTTTACGATCACGGCGCTGTCGTTTCCGTTTTTGGCGCTTTACAACGCGGGTGCGGCCATCTTCCGCTCCACGGGCAACAGCGCGGTGTCGATGAAGGTCTCGGTCATCGTCAACGGTATCAACTTCTGCGGCAACGCGCTCTGCGTGTTCATGCTGAAAATGGGCGTCGCGGGCGTCGCCGTGCCCACGCTGATCTCCCGCGCTGTCGGTGCGTGCATCATTCTGGCGCTGGCCGCGCGGCAGGACTACCAGCTGCGCATCACGCCGCAATCTGTCACCCGCTTTGAGGGCCGCACGGTCAAAAGCATTCTGTACATCGGCATCCCGTCGGCGTTTGAGAACAGCCTGTTTCAGCTGGGCCGCGTGCTTGTCGTCTCGATGATCTCGCTGTTCGGCACGGTGCATATCTCGGCCAACGCGGTGGCCAACAACCTGGACGCCATCGGCTGCATTGTCGGCAATGCCATGGGCCTGGCGATGATCACGGTCATTGGCCGCTGCATCGGTGCGCAGGACTTTGAACAGACAAAGTATTATACAAAAAAGCTGCTTTTGTGGGATTATATCGCCCAGGGCGCGGTCAATGTTGTGGTGCTGCTGTCTCTGAACCGGATTTTGAGCATGTACACCCTGACGCCCGAGACCCGCGCACTGGCGTGGACACTGGTCATGATCCACAATGGCATGTCGATTTTTCTCTGGCCCGCCAGCTTTGTGCTGCCCAATGCCCTGCGTGCCGCCAACGACGTGCGGTTCACGATGGTCGTTGCCACGGCCTCGATGCTGGTCTGGCGCATGGGCCTGAGCTGGGTGCTCTGCGTGCAGATGGGTATGGGTGCCGTCGGCGTCTGGTACGCCATGGTCGTTGACTGGATCTGCCGCATTATATGCTTTGTGGCCCGGTTCGTCAGCGGTGCCTGGAAAAAGAACGCGGTGAAGAAGGCGGCGTAGAAAAACCTTGCCGAGAGGCAGGGGCTTGGCATGCCCGGCCCGCGGCTTTTCCCATAAGCGCTCATTTGCCGGTAAGTGCCGGGCCGCACATGTGCGGCCCCTACTGCGTGGCTGACAAAATACTCGCGGATAATCATACATAAAGGAGTACCATCCCATGAAATTCATCAGCTGGAACGTCAACGGTCTGCGCGCCTGCCTGAAAAAAGGCTTTGAGGACGTGTTCAACGCGCTGGACGCGGACTTCTTCTGCATTCAGGAGACCAAAATGCAGCCCGGACAGGCGGATTTTGCGCCCGCGGGCTACACCGAGTACATCTACAGCGCCGACAAAAAGGGCTACTCCGGCACGGCCATCTGGGCCAAAACGCCTGCGCTCTCGGTGCGCTATGGCCTCGACGAGGACATCCACAACCACGAGGGCCGCGCCATCACGCTGGAATACCCGGATTTTTATCTGGTCAATCTCTACGTGCCCAACTCCCAGAACGAGCTGGCGCGCATTGACTACCGTATGCAGTGGGAGGACGACCTGCGCCGCTATCTGCAAAAGCTGGACGCCGAAAAGCCGGTCATCCTCTGCGGCGACTTGAACGTGGCGCATGAGGACATCGACTTAAAGAACCCCGGCCCCAATCGCGGCGCGGCGGGCTTCTCTGACCAGGAGCGCGGCAAGCTGGGCGAGCTGCTGGCCGCGGGCTTTACGGATTCCTTCCGCCACCTGCACCCCGACGCCACCGGCATGTACAGCTGGTGGAGCATGCGCTTCCGCGCCCGTGAGCGGAACGCAGGCTGGCGGATCGACTATTTTCTCGTCAGCAGCCGCCTGGCCGATAAGATCGAGAAAGCAGAGATCCTGATGGATGTGATGGGGAGCGACCATTGCCCGGTTTTGTTGGAGCTCAACCCGTGAGCGCCTTCCCCCTTGGGGGAAGGTGTCTGCGGCCCCGCCCGCAGACGGATGAGGGAAAACCTGCCGGATATTACCCATGAAAGGGCGATACCGGTGAACTCTCCCCTCATCAGTCTGCCGCAAGCGGCAGACAGCTTCCCCCTTGGGGGAAGCCAAAGAAGAAAATTTTTAAAAATTTCCCCGCGTTTGCAATATCGCTCGCGGGGGATTCGTTTTAGTATACAGAAGGTCAAAGCGAGAGGAGGTGTGGGAACTGACAAATGAAGAATTTACCGGTCTGATGCAGCAATACCAAAAGCTCATCTACACGGTTTGCCTGCAATTTGTGCATGAGCCCCACACCGCCGAGGATCTGACCCAGGACACCTTCCTCTCCGCGTTTTCGGCTATAGACCGGTGCGAGCCGCAGTATTACAAGCAGTGGCTCGTCCGCGTGGCGGCCAACAAATGCAAGGACCACTTGAAAAGCGCGTGGGTGCGCAAGGTGGACGCCCCCGGGGACGACGCCCTGCCGGAGCCGCGCGGTGCGCCCGGCAGCGACGCCGACGACCCGGCCCAGAGTGTGGCAGACCGCGCCGGGGCCGCCGAGCTGGAAACACTGGTGCGCGGTCTGCGCGAGCCCTACGGCAGAATTGCCGTGCTGTACTTTCTGGAGCACAGGGAAACGGCGGAGATCGCTAAGCTGGTGGGCCGTCCGCCCGCGACGGTCAACAGCCAGCTGTGGCGCGCAAAGCTGCTGCTTCGCCAGCAGATCACCGAGAGGAGGCAGAAGGAATGAGCCTTTATTTTGATAACAACAAACTCTTTGACGCCGAAGGCCACCTGACCGACGAGGGGCTGTACGCCATTAAGGACGGCACGCTGGACGACCTCGGCGCACTGGAGGCCGCCGAGCATCTGAGCTTCTGCGACTACTGTCTGCTGCGCTACACGGCCATGATCGACGCCGCGCCCGACTGCATGAAGCAGCCGAGGCAAAATAGGAACCTACAACAGCAGGGGGATGATTATGTTGTTTCTTTACACGGACGCAAAGGGGTACGGAGTTAACCGTGGTGCCATAAGAAAACATGAAAAAACCCAGTAAAATCAATGTTTTTTAGGGCAGCGGAAAACGGGGCAGGTCAAAACAACTGAATAATCAGACAGAAACAGGGTGTTGTCAAGCATGACAGCGCCCTTTTCTGTTCCCCGGCCAAGCCGCAGATTTTGAAAAAAGTCTGCGGCTTTTCTTTTTGCCCAAACGCAGAAAGGAGGCGACGGCCTATGTACTTCACTTCCGGCAGCGACCGGGCCTTTGAACAGCTCATGCAGACGAGGCCGGGCGCAGATCATTTTGACAGTGGCGAGGCCGGAGCGCCGGAGGGCTGCGGCACCTGCCGTTTCTACCGCCCGCACTGGAAGTACCAGTTTTGTGTGTATGAGGAATGTCCCTACCAGCCGGGCAAGCTCACCGCCCTTGACGGCGCGGTGAAATTTCAAGTGAAAGGAGTGGACGACGAGATGGCAGTTTTTCGAGTGGAGAAAAACCGGGGCTACACGGTGATGTCCAACCACCACCTGCGGAACAAGGACTTGTCCCTGAAAGCCAAGGGCCTGCTGTCGCAAATGCTGTCCTTGCCGGAGGATTGGGACTACACCCTAAAGGGCCTGTCCCTTATCAACCGGGAAAGCATCGACGCGATTAGGACGGCGGTATGGGAGCTTGAAAAAGCTGGATATATCAGGCGGGAGCAGGGACGCGACCCGAAAGGCAAAATGGCCGATATGGTCTATACCATCTACGAGCAGCCGGTATTGGAAAACCCGGTATTGGAAAATCCAACATCGGCTGACCCGGTGTTGGAAAATCCGACATCGGATAATCCGTCGTCGGGAAATCCAACGCAATTAAATAAAGATATACAAACAACTTACTTACCAAAGACAGAAAAAATAAATACAGATGGACAAAGTACCGATTCCGTAGCGCTCCATGTGGAAGTCGTTGAAGCTCAGCAGCACCCCGGGGAACACCTGGTAGGCCGTCATGGTGCCGTCGCCGGTGTCGTTGCGGAACTGCCAGACGGCGCAGCCGTCGCTCTGGGCCAGGAGCACGGCCCCTTGGTTTTCAAACATCGCCGATGCGTTCACGGTGTGGGCCTCCTTGGGTCGGGATTTGAGGTTAGTTTCCGCTAACTGTTATTCAGTATAGCATTTCTCCTCCGCCGCGTCTATACCGATCCGGCGGAATTGCACGTTTTCGACGGGAGTTTTTTGGATGTATCAAGGGACGTTTCGATTTG
>OGDY01002786.1_pt1 | contig 15241 bp, 11 predicted proteins | sample 1570341 | NCBI WGS metagenome assembly OGDY01 (sample SAMEA2581972, study PRJEB24529) | metagenome | biome: Human gut stool | place: China | collected 2011 | reverse complement strand
TGCAGGAAAGATTATACAGAATGTTTGGAACAGAAAGTGCGGATAATTTGTACTTTTCTGTTTCGGCAGGTCAACTTGGAAATGGACTTGACGAACAGCTTACAAGATTTATGACCGAACACACCGATACAAAATTGATTATCATAGACACACTTCAAAAGGTGCGTGAAGTCGGCGGAGACAATTACAGCTATGCAAACGATTATGAGATTATCACAAGGCTCAAAAAGTTTGCGGATAGTTATGGAATATGCTTGCTGCTTGTTCACCATACAAGAAAGCAAAACTCCGATGACAAGTTTGATATGATTTCAGGAACTAACGGATTGCTTGGTGCCGCTGACGGTGGCTTTATTTTACGGAAAGAAAAGCGTACAAGCAACTCGGCAACGCTTGAAGTTTCAGGCAGAGATCAGCCTGAACAAAAGATTTATCTCAATCGTAATCCCGAAACCCTTGTGTGGGAACTTGAGAGAGCTGAAACAGAACTTTGGAAGTTACCACCTGAACCATTACTTGAAAATATAGCCGGCAAAATTACAAATGAAAACCCCGAATGGTATGGCAGTCCGACGGAGCTTGTTGACTTTCTCGGCATTAATATGAAAGCAAACGCTTTGACAATGAAGTTGAATATCAACGCAGGGCGTTTGTTTAACGAGTATGGAATTACTTATCAAAACAAACGCTGTCACGATGGGCGTAAAGTCAGTTTGAGTTATGAACAGCGTGACGATGTGTGACGGTTGTGTCGCTGTTTTAGACGGTGGCAAAATTACCGTCACTATCGACACAGACCGTCACGCAATAAAGTTTTTGCAAGGTGCAGGAGGCTTTTTTCAAAAAGCCTCTCCGTCTCGCCTGCCGGCTCGGTCGGTGCTTCTGCCGCCCACAGTCGGCAGAGGTCGCCACCGGCGACCCGCACCCTCTCGGAGAGCGCAAAACCTGCTTGCAGGTTGCATTTTTGATAGCTCCGCTGTCAAAAGTGCTTTTGCGTTACTCTTGACAAGAGTAACAGAACCGAGGACGAGCAAGTTTATAAGATTGGAGGTATTTATAATGCAAAGAACGATAAGTGCAATGGTGGGTAGAGGCTCTGTAAATCATAACAGCCGTAAGTTCAAGGCTGAAAATGTTGACGGTGAACGAAGTCATCTCAATATAGACTACTGTAACGAGCCGATAAAGAAAATCTACCACGAATTGTTTGATGAAGCGCTAAAAAGATACAACGAAAAGCAGACAAGAGCCGACCGCAGAATAGAAAATTACTATGAGAAAATCAGAAATTCAAAGCAAGAAAAGCCGTTTCACGAACTGATTTTACAGATTGGCGATAAGGAAAATATGAGTGCCGAAAGCGAAAACGGGCAGCTTGCAAGGCAAATTTTAGATGAGTATTATCGTGGGTTTCAAGAGAGAAATCCTAACCTAAAGGTGTTCTCTGCTCATCTGCATATGGACGAGGCAACGCCCCATTTGCACATTGATTTTGTTCCGTTCACAACCGGCAGCAAGCGAGGACTTGATACAAGAGTATCACTCAAACAAGCGTTAGCCGCACAAGGTTTCAAAGGCGGAACTCGTGGCGATACCGAGTGGAACCAATGGGTGAGTGCAGAAAAATCCGCACTTGCGTTCGTTATGGAACGGTATGGAATCGAGTGGAAACATAAAGGAACGCACGAAAAACACCTATCTGTTCTTGATTACAAAAAGCAAGAGCGAGCGACAGAACTTGAACAATTAGGTGCTGAAATCGAAGAAAAACAGACTGAATTCAATGTGTTATCCGAGCGAGTGTTAAATTATGATGATGGTTTGGAAAACTTAAAAAATGTGGAAGAAATGCTCGATACCGCACCCGAATATCAACTGTCCGAGCCGCAGGGCTTTATGACTGCAAAAGCGTATAAAACTAAAATTGCAGAGCCGCTTATTCAAAAGTTGAAAGCATTGGTTAAGACTGCATTGGCTCGTTGTTTTGAGGGTTGGGACAATTACCACAGGCTAAATATTACAAATGGCAACCTATATCGTGATAACGAAATGTTGTCGAAAATCAACAGCAAACTAAAAAGCGAAAACGAAAATCTGCGTTCAGAGGTCAAGGATTACAAGCTTTTGCGTAAAGTTTTCGGGCATAAACAGATTGATGAGTTGCTTGAACAGGCAAGAAATATCAAAGGTCGTAAGCGTGAAAACCCACGCTCAAGATAAATAAATTTTTGGAGGTAAAACAAAATGGCAAACACAATTTTTGAACAAACAGGCGGTACTTATACGCAGGTGGGCGACTATATATTGCCCGATTTATTACCGGCGGAAGAAGAAAAGGAAGCGAATATCGGCGTTTGGGGAATGAGGCATAAACGATATTTGAAGCAAAATCATAAGGTGCGTTACTACAATTTGCTGACAAGCGGTAAGCTCAATTCATATCTTGTAGATATTGAACAGCAGGCTCAAGACCTTTTTTCTCGGCTTGTAAAAGACTTAGCCGAAAAAGAAAATGCAACCGAAGAACTCAAAGCAACTGATATGATGTTGTGGGTGCGGAATATGAATAATATCCGCAACAGAGCAACGGAAAAAGTAAATGCAGATATAATTTACAAGATATAAACGCAACATCGGCAGGGAAAAATCCCTGCCGATTTTTTGTTGCTTAAAAACAGTTGACTTATTTGCGGATTAAACATATAATTAAACTGTATAAATATAGTCTGCGGTATGTGCAATTTAATATCGAGGGTACATTATGATTACAGATAAAATTGGTAATAGAATACGAGAGTTAAGAAGTCATACCGGATTGAGTCAAGAAAAATTTGCTCAAAAAATAGGTATGGATAGAACTTATTTTGCAAGCGTTGAACTTGGAAAACGTAATATTTCTATCGTTAACATTGAAAAAATAGCCAATGGATTAGAAATATCTCTTTCGGAACTGTTTGACGGAATTTGAAAGAGTACGATTTATTGGACACTGTATTTGATATAATCTAAATATTTAGTATAATTATAGATAGATAAAGATGATTGTTGGAGGATTTGCAATGACTGCAACTGAAAATACTTATAAAACCTCATTGATAAACAATAGACGTTATTTAGGAAATAAATATAAGTTGCTTTCGTTTATCACCGGCGTTGTAAATGATGAATGCGCCGATATTGAAACAGTTGCAGATATTTTTGCGGGAACCGGTGCAGTTTCTTCTGCTTTTGCAGATAAGACACTTATTACAAATGATTTGATGTATAGCAACTATATTTGCAATTTTGCTTGGTTTGGTGCTGAAAGCTATGATCAACAAAAAATAATTGATTATGTTGTTAGGTACAATGCAAAAACTAATTGTGAGGAAAATTATATGACACGCAATTTTGCAGATACCTATTTCAGTAAAAAAGATTGCGCTAAAATCGGATATATTCGAGAGGATATAGAACGAAATTATAAAAAAGGCAATTTAAATAATCGAGAAAGAGCAATCTTAATAACATCACTGCTTTATGCAATGGATAAAATTGCTGTAACCTGCGGGCATTACGATGCATACAGAAAAGGAGCAAAATTCGAAGGTTCGTTGGAACTTTATGTTCCCTTGGCTGAAGTTAACAACAATCCCAAAAATCAATGTTTTAACGAGGACGCTAATAACCTTGTTAAGAGGATTGAGGCTGACCTCGTTTATATAGATCCGCCGTATAATTCAAGACAATATTGTGATTCATATCATTTGCTTGAAAATGTTGCACGTTGGGAAAAACCAGAGGTTTTTGGTGTCGCCAAGAAGATGGATAGAAGCGGAATGAAGAGTAAATATTGTACAATCGGAGCAACAAAAGCATTTGAAACACTGATAAACGACATTAAAGCCAAATACATTCTACTTTCATACAATAATATGGCTGAAAAAGGAAATTGCCGTTCTAATGCCAAGATTTCCGACGATGATATTATGAGAATACTGAGTCAAAAAGGAACTGTAAAGGTTTTTGAAGAAAGCTACAAAGCATTTACAACCGGAAAATCTGACATTTCAGAAAATGCCGAAAGATTATTTTTGTGTATTTGTTTTAACGAGGAGTAAATTAGATGATACAATCACCGCTTAATTATACCGGCGGCAAATATAAATTGTTACCTCAAATATTGCCGCTTTTTCCAAAAGACATAGATGTGTTTGTAGACTTATTTTGCGGTGGATGTAATGTTGGTATCAATGTTGATTGCAACCGGGTTATTTATAATGACCTAAATGAAAACCTACTTTACTTATATAATACATTTAAGAATCTTGATAAAGAATCTGTTTTAGAATGGATTTATGAAATTATAGAAAAGTACAACTTATCACTTGTAAGTGAACACGGATATGACTACTACGGCTGTGAAAGCAGCAAAGGACTTGGTAATTATAACAGAGAAGGATATTTAAAGCTGCGTGCAGATTTTAATCAAAAACACGCAAATGAAAACTTTGATTATTATTACTATGTTATGCTTTATGTAATAATCGTATATGCTTTTAATAATCAAATTCGATTTAATTCAAACGGTGAGTTTAATTTACCGGTCGGAAAAAGAGATTTCAATAAAAAGATGGAGCAAAAACTCATTGATTTTATTGACAAAATCCAAGAACAAAACTGTATCTTTACCTGCCGTGATTTTAGAAAATTTGATACATCAAAATTAACACCAAAGGATTTTGTATATGTTGACCCGCCATACTTGATTACTTGTGCCACATACAACGAACAAGGTGGTTGGGGTGAAAAGGATGAAAAAGACTTACTATCTTTTTTAGACGAATTGAATGATAGGAATATTCGATTTGCCTTGTCTAATGTATTGAGAAGTAAAGGTAAGGAAAACAGTATTTTAATTGAGTGGCTTGAAAAAAACGCAGAAAAATATAAGGCAATACAACTCAATTATAGCTACTCGAATTCAAATTATCAAACTAAAGATAAGACTTCTTCTACCGAGGAAGTCCTGATAATAAATTATTGAGGAGAATACGGCTATGCCGAATGTAATTCCATATAAGAGTTTTTGTTGGAGCTTGGGAACAACCAGCTTCAGAACAAAAAATTTCAATAAAACTATTGAAGAACAACTTTCGTTGTTAGATGAGTTTTGGAAGCTTGAAGAGAATAAGAGTAAAAGCTGGTCGGGAAATAAAGATTTACAAACTCGTTATTATGATTTTATGCAATCTAAAGACTTTGTTGAAGGCAATGCCGGAAACAAACCAAAAGACGCTCGTGAAAAAACTTCGGGCTTAGTTGATATTGGGTTAATAGATGATGGAAGAAAACTGAGCAATGCCGGTAAAGCACTGCTTAAAATCACTTCAGAAAATGATTTTTCTTCTGATAATCAATTTCAAATAGCAAAAGACAGCTATATCTATTTGAAGCAATTGCTGAAAACATATTACAATGTGAACGGACACACTGTGCGACCATTTATTGTATTGATTCATTTGTTAAATAAATTTGATTATTTAACACTTGATGAATATACATATTTATTGCCTTTGTGCATCGGACAAGTTGAAACGTCCGAGATTATTGATGGTATTTCTCAATTGCGTTGCAGAAATATATCTATTGATGAAATCATTGTAAATCGATTGATGGGAATGCTTAATTACAAAACGGCTTTGGATTATTTTATTGATAATGAAGTTACAGAAGAGTTGATATGTGAAATAGGACTCAACAGAAAAAGTCGACAATACGATAAGCCGTATTTTAAGTTGTATCAAGCATTACACCGAGTTTTCGTATTGAACGATATAGATAACTTGATATCTGTTTATGATGCAACAAGAGATATAAAAATAGGGAAATGGTGGCGCAATTATTTATTTGATACCACCTCTGAAAAGGCAATTAGTAACCATCCTGTGGCACATTTGAAAACAACCCTATTTAACGAAGTTGAAGATGAAAACACCTTCAAAATTGCTTTCTTTAAAATAATGCACTTATTTAAGGCTAAAGCCACGCTTTCAGACTATCTTGACCTTAATCGTAGGTATATTAAAACAACGGATGTAGTGTTATTTGAGGATGATACTATAAAATTTGATATAGTGCCGAAGCACTTTTTCAAATCAGTGGCAGCGAAATTATATCAAGATGCATTTACTTCTTCTGAATTGCTGTATGAAGATTGTGATATGCCAGAAATATCAGAATGTCTCATAGTTAATGATGACACTATTGTTGCAGGAATTAATGAAGAACTCGGCATAAATGTTTCAGATATGCAATCGGCCCGTGCTGCTTTGGAGGATACACGCTACCAGAGATTACAGCACCTTATAGATACTAAATTTACTGATGACAAGATATTGTCACTTTTGGATTGCTTTGAAACCAGAAATGATGATGAAATCAGAAGTATGGTTACCGATAATGCCGATGTACCTACGATTTTTGAATATGTGCTTGGTATTTTGTGGTACAAAGCAAGTGAAAGGCACGGTAAGATTCTTGATTATATGAAGCTCTCGCTGGACGCTGATTTACTACCTAAAACTCACGCAGCCGGTGGCGAGGCAGATATAGTTTATGAATATGAGGCAACCGAGTACTATCCTGAACATACACTTTTGCTCGAAGCAACACTTGCCGACAGTACAAACCAACGTAGAATGGAAATGGAGCCTGTATCAAGGCATTTAGGCATGCATTTAATACGCACCGGTAATATGAATTCTTACTGCGTATTTGCTACAAACTATCTTAATATAAATGTTATTTCTGATTTTCGCAGCAGAAAAACAACGCCGTTTTATGATCCACAAGACTATTCAAAGTCTATAGCAGGAATGAAAATAATTCCTTTGCAAACATCCGAATTGAAGAAAATAGTTTCCAACAGAAAAACATATAAGGAACTGTATTCTTTATTTGAAACGGCATATAATTCAAATTTACCGCCACATAAGTGGTATACAAATTCTATCAGAATATAATTTATGCGAGGTTATATAATGACATTCTCTAATATATTGTTTAACAAAATTGAAAACGGTCTCATTTTCACATCGGATTACCGCACATTTGTTAAAAACAACACTATTTCTTTTTCAAATGCAGGAATTGCCGTTGTATATGGACCTAATGGCACAGGTAAAACCAGCTTAGCTAAAGTTTTTAGTGGAGAAGAAGGAACAGCCATCTCTTGTGAATATAATTCGATTGTATATGAAAACGGAAATGATTTATTTCACGTTATAAATGACCAAAATAATAGAAATATAATTTCAGGTACAGCAAAAGATTTTTTACTTGGAGATAATATACGAAAAGAGTTTGAATTACAGAAATTTACATCAGAAAAATATCAAGAGGTTCTTTTAAAAGTTATATCTCAATTAAAAAATACTTTTAAAATTTCGACTGTTTCCAATCCATTGATAACAATCATAGAAAACCATAAATTATCAGCAATTGTAAAAGACTTAGCAAATAAAAACTCCAAAGGTTCCAAAACAGCAATTAAAGATTTTTTAGCTGTTATATCATCTTTGTCAGATAAAGGGTTGCCAGCAGCCTTTACTGAAGAAAAGTTCATCTATTTTGTAAATGAGTATTCTGATAAAAAATCCATTATTCATAAGGTTTTAACAATAACTGAACCTGATATTACCAAGGTACATAATGCTCAAGAAATAGAAGAAGATAGTGTTGCTATTGATATTTTAACCCACTTTTCTCATAAAACAAAATGCATAGTTTGTGACACTGATGGGATAGACTCAGAAAAGTTAAAAGAGGAAAAAACTCAACACAGAAAGTTTGTGATAGATTCTTTAACCAAGCAATTACGTTCGTTTATAGAAGACATTATTGCACTCGCTTCTTCAAACGACCCATATTCGATTAGAGAAAATGTATTAAAAGCATTGGAAGATGGTGATTTTAAATATATCAAAGCTCTTCAAGATGATATTAAACAATATATAGACTTTTTCAATATGAAGCTTAATTTACTTTTAAAGAACGATATTGATATAAGTGAATTAAAGGATAAATATGACGAATACGAAAAAATAATTTCTGAGAAGCCTGATATTACGGAAGAAGATTTTATATACATTGAAGAAATTTTGTCAAATAGTATGGACAAAAAAATAGCCGTTGTTCGTGATTCAAACAAAAACTTGAAAATTTTGCTTGAAGAAAAAGAATTTTTGGGTTTAGATAGAGACGAATTGCCTCTTAGCACAGGCGAACAAAATTTTCTTTCTTTATGTTTTGAATTTTTAAAAGCGAAGAATTCTGAAAAACAACTTATTGTATTAGATGACCCAATTTCAAGTTTTGATTCAATATATAAAAACAAAGTTGTTTTTGCTTTAGTAAAAATGTTGGAAAATAAGCCTCGTATAGTGCTTACACATAATTTGGACCTTCTAAGATTATTAGAAAGCCAATACAAGCACTCCTTTAATTTATATCTCCTGAATAACACTGAAGGAGAAGATAATGGATTTATTCCACTTTCTAACAATGAGCAGAACATGCTAATTAACCTAAAGGAATTGTTGAATACCTTTAGACACAAAATTTTTAACGAAATACAGTCAAAAGAATTATATTTAATATCTATGATTCCTTTTATGCGAGGATATGCTACTATTATTGATGATAAAAATAGTATAGAGAAATTAACGCAACTGATGCATGGATATAAAACAGAAAAAGTAGATATTGCTAAAATTTATTTTTGCCTATTTGGAAATGATGGTAATGTAAAGTTACCAAGTTCTTTGGTAGTGGATGTTCCTGATATTCTTTCCAGAACCGTTGACGGTGTTTGTATAGTTGATCCAGTTAAATATCCGCTTTTAGATAAAACACTTAAACATTCTTTCGTGTATTTGTTTTTACGCTTATTGGTGGAGAAAACTTTAGTAGAAAAATATGCTATTGATACAAATAAGTGCGACCAACTCGGTTCAATTATCAATCAAGCATTTCCTGGAAACGATGTTGATAGTATTAGAAAAAGGGTAAGACTCACTTCGAAAAAGACTTTGATAAATGAGTTTAATCATTTTGAAGGAAATTTAAGCATTTTCCAGCCTGCAATAGACATTACAGAAAAAGCATTAGGATCTGAACGTACTGACATAATAACATTTGTGAACACTATAAAAAAATCATAACAATAGTTCAATTACAATATATTACAATTTAATTGAGCAATATTCATTTATGACTAACACATATCGTAATTGATATAAAAACTTATGTTAACAAAGGAAAAAATTAATGGACGAATTTAGATTTTTGGATATTATTGATGAGTTGATTGATTTACTATTACTTCAAGGTTGTGCTACTGAAGGAGATTTTATACAATTATATTCAATTCAGTTTCAAGGTGCTATGGACTCATTAAATGAAATACTTCATAAATACGGGTACACTGGAACAGTGTTGCCTATTGGAGGTGTATATTCCGGTATGGCAGTATATGGAGTATATGATCCTGAAGTTATAGATTATTTAGATGCAAAAAATTTCGTGGATATAGAAGGAAAGAGGCAAGAAAGAGGCTTATGAGGCATAATTGATAGCATCCAAGTGATAGCTATTTGATAGCAAAAGCAGAAATACCTCATAGAACTGAGATAACCTGTACCAAATTAAAGCAAATCAAATTAAAATTCCTAAACAAAAACAGTTAAAGTCTATTTTACACTTAGGAGTGGGAGTAGTTTGGGAATAAAAGATTTATTCGAGGCGAAGAAGATTTAGTTCCAAATGTTTTTTCTACTATTAATAACGAAAATGATTTCTACGTTGAGTTTTTCAAGCATTTACACATCTATAAAGTCAAAGCGAATTTAGCAGATTATAAAGACCTTAATCGACGCTATTTATCAATTACTGATTCCGTGATTTTTGAAGATTTAAAAGTACGTTTTACGCCTCTGTTTGAATACTTTTTTAAATCTTGTGGCGAAAGAGCGTATGACGGTGCTTACGAAAATACAGATCTGTTATTTGAAGTAACTACACTTGAAGATATAAATAATTGTTTAGTATTTAACAACAATGAAACATTAAATATCTTCAACCAAGAGAACCATACGGCTTATACAAATATTGATAATGTTTATGATCATATTGAATCAGATAGGCTGAACCGTTTTAGAAGATTGATCGATAGTAGATTCTCTAATAATGTAGTCTTGGATTTGTTGAGAGATTTTGAAAGCAGAAGAAACGATGACAGAATAATTCAAGTTGTTGGAGGCGAAGCAGATGTTCCAACGACGTTTGAATATATTATTGCGATAGCTTGGTATAGGTTGAGTGGATATGTAGGTAATGTTTTAGAATATATGAATCTTCATATTAATGCGGATTTATTACCAGTGACACATGCTGCTGGCGGTAAATCTGATATAGTTTACAAATATCCAGAAACAAATAGTTATCCTTCTCATACTCTGTTAATTGAGTGCACCTTAATGGAAAGTACAACTCAAAGAAGAAATGAGATGGAGCCAGTAACTCGTCATTTAATAAACTATATGATAGATGAGGATCCCAATACATATTGCGCTTTTGTTTCAAATAATATGCATGCATATATTGTCTCTGATTTTCGTATGAGGAAAAGTTTTCCATCATACAGGAATGATACGGAACATGTAGATAGTATGAAATTAATACCATTGGAAACACACGAATTACGAAAAATAATTGAAACGGGTTTAAATTATAGTCAAATATATGCGATTTTTGAAGAAGCTTATAATGCGGATACATTTATTGCGTCTCCTCAATGGTATTACGACTATGTTGTTGAGAAAATAAGACAAGCATAATTCTAAACAAATTGTGCAATGAGATGTAGAGCTTTTGGAGGATATTATGAATAATATAGAGTTAAAAACTGTAAATGAATTATCTAACTATTCCTTTTTTGTTCCAGCTTATCAAAGGGGTTACAGATGGACAAGCTTAGAAGTCCTTGATTTATTGAACGATATCGATGAATTTGAACCGCGTGAAATAAAGGACAGCGATGAAAAAACTTGGTATTGTTTACAACCTATAGTAATAAAAGGAAAATCCGAAAATGAGTATGAAGTTATTGATGGTCAGCAAAGATTAACAACGACATATCTTATTCTTTACTATTTGAATCAGGACTTTGTTGAAAGTCGTAGAGACAAATTGTTTTCTATTGATTATGAAACAAGAAAAATGTCCAAAGAGTATTTGGCAAATCCAGAAAAAGAAAATAATGAAAATATTGATTTCTACTTTATTCATGAAGCGTATAAAACCATAGAAACGTGGTTTAGCACAAAAGAAAAAAATCCAAGTTTCGATAAGAATAATTATCGTTCAAAGTTTAAATTCTCTACTAAAGTTATTTGGTATGAGACAAACGAAGATGATCCTATAAAAGTATTCACTCGTCTTAATATTGGTAAAATTAGTTTAACAAACGCCGAATTAATCAAAGCTTTATTCTTAAATAGTTCAAATTTTCAAACAGATAACGAAAAGAGGATGCATTTAAGACAACTTGAAATAGCTAATGAGTGGGACAACATTGAAAATGCGTTACAAAACGATAAATTATGGTATTTCTTAAGTAAGCAAAAGAAAGAAGATAATAGAATTGAACTAATATTTGATTTGATGAACACATCAGAAACCACGGATCCGTATTCAACATTCCGCTTTTTCAACAACAAACTAAGCGGAAAAACCGAAGAAGATATGGATAAAAACTGGGAAGAAATTCAAGCGTATTTTCAAAGGTTTAACGAGTGGTTCAACAATAGAGAGCTATATCACAAAATTGGTTTTATTCTGATTTCAGAGATAAAGAATATTAGTTTGAAAGACTTATACAATAAATCATCTCAACTCAAGAAAAAAGAGTTTGTTTCATATTTGGATAATCTTATTAAAGATACTTATAAAAGAGTCTCTTTTTCACAACTGGATTACGATGATTCACATACTAGAAGTGTATTGCTCCTTTATAATATTTTAACTATGTTGCAGAACGAATGCGATTCATCTTATTTCCCTTTTGATGAATACAAACTAAGAAACTGGAACATTGAACATATTGCTTCCAGAAAGGAGGCTTCATCTGTTCCGCAGCAAAATCGAGAAGATTGGTTAAAAGATGTAATTAGTTATGTAGATATTTCTGCCGAAAACGGTAAGGGTTTAAAAGATAGAATACAAAAATGCATTGCTGACAAACTTTATGTCAACGATTCAGACTTTAATCCTCTATATGATGATGTAACAGATCATTTCAATGAATATTTAACAGACAGCGATATCAATAGTCTATCAAATCTTGCTTTGTTGGATGAAAGCACAAACAAGAGTTACAAAAACGCAGTATTTCCTCTAAAAAGGAAGAAAATAATTGATTTAGATAAAAGTGGAGGGTTTGTTCCAATATGTACTAAAAACACATTTCTCAAGTATTTTAGTGACTATCCTCCCAAGGTTTCTTTTTGGACAGATGATGATAGGGAAAAATACGAAGAAGACCTTATACGAGTGTTATCGAATTACTTGGAGGTTGAGAATTAATGGACAATTATAAAACGTTTTATGAACTAATTTCTTCAAAGAAAATTCAAATACCCATAATACAAAGAGATTATGCACAAGGAAGAATAAGCAATCTCGATATTTGCAAAGATTTTTTGAACACGATAAAAGAAAGCTTAATTAGCAAAACTTCAATTAATCTGGATTTTGTTTACGGAAATAATATTGGAGATACATTTCAGCCTTTGGATGGTCAACAGCGATTAACCACTTTGTTTTTGTTACATTGGTATGCTTTTCAAAAAGAAAAAGCTGGAGACGAAACAATTGAACAAACGCTTTTAAACTTTTCATACCAAACAAGACTTTCTTCAAGAAGGTTTTGTGAATCGCTAATTAAAAATAGAATTGATTGCTCAAATGAACAGAGTATTAGCGACTTAATAAGAGACTCTGAATGGTATTATTTATCTTGGGAGCAAGATCCCACAATTAGAGCAATGCTAAACAGCATTGATTTGATTCAAAATTTATTTTTTGATGTTGAAAAGATTTGGGAAGCGTTAGCTGAAGAAAGATTAGTTACATTTAATCTTCTTGTATTAGAAAACTTTGGGTTATCAGATGACTTGTATATTAAAATGAATGCAAGAGGTAGGCTGCTAACACCTTTTGAAAATCTGAAAGCAGAAATTCAGGACAAAGCTTCTACAAACAATTGGGAAGCAGGAAAAACTGCAACAGAAAAGTTTGCCCACAAAATAGATACTGAGTGGACGGATTTCTTGTGGAACAAATATAATGTCAATAATTCTATAGATAGAGTACATATGAATTTTATTAGTACTATAATTATGATCTCTGTTGCCAAAAATCCTTCTTATAAGCCTACTGACAGGCTTGAAATTGTTAGAAGAATCAACGATAATACAAATGATAGAATGTTAATAAAACTGATTGATGAAACAACATTTAATTATCTTTATGATTGCTATGAACTGTATTCAAAAACGAATGACATTGATTTAAATTTGGTAATGTGGAGACATACTCCTAACAAAAGCATTTTGAATCAAATCATGTTAGGTCCGCTAACATCGTATACTCACAAAGTCTTGTTTTATGCGCAAACTGAATATCTTTTTAATTGTCAAAGCTTTGATCAAGAAAAATATGATGATTGGATGCGAGTGATAAGAAACATTGTTTCTCGTGGCGATGTTTCTAAGGAAGGTAAAAGGCCGGATATTGTTAGAAGTCCAGAAGCATTTAGTGGTGCTATTAGCTTAATAAATGAATTAGAACAAGGTTGTGAAGATATTTATTCATATTTGTCAATAAACACAATTACTTCTAACTTTGCAAGAAGTCAAACTAACGAAGAAATAGTAAAAGCAAAAATAATTGTTAGTATGCCTCAAAAGAAAGCGCTCATACACGAAGTTGAAGATAATGAACTCCTTCGTGGAAGAATTGCCTTTCCACTGTTGTGTGCTGGTTATCATGATGAAATATCAAGTATCGACTTTGATTACTTAGAAAAAGTGTCTACTGTTTTTAAGACTTATTTTAACAAAGAACTTGACAGCAATGATGAAGAATTTGATTTGTTTAGAAGAGCACTGCTTACAATAAAAGTAAATGGTTATTATAGGTACTATGAATACTGGTGGTCTTTTTGGAACGCAGAACAAATCACTAAAAGAAAGCTTTTCCCTCTTTTTAGAGAATTAGAATATTTTATTGGTCAAGATTTATTTATTCCATATTTTCAAAAGTTAGTTGATGAATTAATTGATCACTCTTACAGGGAAATCATTGATGATTTTGTTAAGCCAGTTAATATGCCCAATTGGCAATATCGATTAATTAAAGAAGATGAACTTATTTCCAGTTGCGACAAAAAGTATATTGCTATTGCGGAAGATAATTCTTACTGTTACTTGCTAAAAGGCAAGAGGCCATCAAATAGCGATAATTGCATTATGGTTAGTTAAACAAAAACAATGTCTTCAATATTATTGTTGAGTTGTTTCTAGTTTTGTGTTATATTCGTGGCAACGACATGGCAACAAAAAATCGGATAGCGTATGCTTTACCGATAATTCAAATAATATAGATACTCTCTGATAAATTTCATAAACAAAAGTGTTTAAGATTGATTTACAGGGAGCGAGTGGGAGTAGTTCCATTTGGTTTGGATGTGCCGAAAAACCCGGTATTTATGCGGGTTTCGGGACTTGGCACTTTTCGGGTAACCGTTTTTGCAACACTTTTGCAACACTTTTTTTCAAAAACGTGTTTTCGGGCAGATGAAATAGTCCCCCTTGGCTTGCAACTAAACCTAAAAATCGCATAAATTTTAAGGCTTTTGCCCTGTTTTGGGCAAAAGCCTTTTTTATGAGACTATTTTGATTACCGGCAGGCACGGTTTATAGGTTTTAGGCGTGGTGTTCTCTTTGCATTTATCATAATTCTCGCTTTGTGTCCTTTACATTTGTGGAGGCCCGTGCTATATTCTCATTGAAAGGGGTGACAGCTATGGATCAAGAAAAAATCGGTAGCTTCCTTGCAGAAAACCGCAAGGCGAAAGGCTTTACACAAATTGAATTTGCGGAGAAATTAGGCGTTTCCAACAAATCGGTATCTCGGTGGG
>OGDY01002779.1_pt1 | contig 15296 bp, 13 predicted proteins | sample 1570341 | NCBI WGS metagenome assembly OGDY01 (sample SAMEA2581972, study PRJEB24529) | metagenome | biome: Human gut stool | place: China | collected 2011 | reverse complement strand
CAGCAGACCAACAAGAGCCTGATCGAGACGCTGGACGAGCTGAACAAGATCCAGAACGAGGGACGCGCAAAGCGCGTTGCCGCCGAGCAGGAGCTGACCCGCATCGAGGACGAGCTGAAAACCAAAATGATGGAGATCCGGAGCTGAAATGGCAAACGCTGATTTTTCTCAGAACAAACAAACCGCTCCCGGCGGCTTTGACGCGGGCAGCTACCGCGAAAAAGCAAAGCCGGAGCAGGTCGTAACGCTGACGCCCCGCCAGCAGAAGCTGGCCGCACTGGAAGCAAAGCTGCCCGCTGCGCTTTCCACCCGGGCGGCGGCGCTGGCCTTGAGCGTAGTGGTGATGCTGGCCGCCTTTTTCGGCTTTGGCAGCGCCAAGCTGCGCGGCAAGTACAACACTGCCCGTCAGTGGTTCACCGCAGGGGTCGCCGCCGACAACGGTTATAACCTGAGCGAGGAGCTGACCACCCGGGAGAATACGGCGGCGAACATCCTGACCACCGCCTCCAATACTCTTGGTGCAGACAGCGCCGAGGTGCTGGCTGCACAGACTGCGCTGAACGATTTCTCCGCTTGCCTGCAGGCGGTGCAGAACGGCGGCAAAAGCCAGACGCTGACCTCGCTGCCCTATTATCAGGGCAGCACGATGCACGCGCTGTATCAGGCCGATCAGGCACTGGGCGCTGCCATCGACCAGCTGTATGCAAAGTTGCAGGAGCAGGCCGCTGACCCCATGAAGATGGGTGCGGTGCAGGGACAGTACGGCCAGTTCAACAGCGCAGCCACCATCATTGGTACTTTGCAGTACAATACGGCGGTGTATGAATATCAGAATGAAGTCGGCGGCTTCCCGGCCAGTGTGCTGGGCGCTTTGTCCGGCGTGAAGGAGGTTGAGCCCTTCGCATGAAAAACTTTGCAAAACGCATCAGCGCACTGGTGCTGGCCGTGGTGGTCAGTGCGGCAGTGCTGTGCCCGGCGGCCTTTGCCGCCCAGCTGCCCAGCCTGCCTAAGGACGAGTGCGTGGTGGACGATGCCGGTGTGCTGAGCAGCAGCACCGTGCAGACCATCACCGAACTGAACGCCCAGCTGGAATCCAGCTGCAGCGGTGCACAGATCGGTGTACTGACAGTAGAATACACGGGCAATGATTCCACAGAGGATTACGCCACACAGGCTTTCAACGCCTGGGGCATCGGTTCGTCCTCCAACAATAACGGTGTTCTGATCCTGCTGGTGATGGAATCGGCGCAGTACGCGGACGGTGACTACTACCTGACCTACGGCGACGGCTTCCGCAACACCACGCTGGCAAAGCAGTCCAGCGCCATCGCCCAGACCATGGAGGATCAGTTTGCCGCAAAGGATTATGACGGCGCAGTGACCACCTGTGCCCGGAACGTGGCAAACACCATCGCGGATATTTACGGGGTCAGCCTTTCCGGCGGCACCGGTAATGGCGGCACCGTGCAGCCCGGCTATCAGGGCGGGCAGAGCAGCGGCGGCAGCACCCTGACCGCCGAGGCCCGCCAATTTTTAGAAAGGTATGAGGCCTACCGTGATGCCTGTGTACAGACCAGCCGCGAGCTCTATTCTGCGTTCTTTCCGGGCCAGCGGTAAACGCCACTTGCTGCTGACCGGCGGGCGCGGCAGCGGCAAAACAACGCTGCTGCGCGCACTTATGCCATCCCTCTGCCCCGATGCCCCGATGCTTCTCACCGCTGCCGTCCCGGGCAGATGGGTCGAGATGCGCGATACAGCCGCCGGGGCAGCGGCGGTCATCGGCCGGTTTGATGCCGCCCTGCCCCCCGGTGAAAACCGGATGCGCCCCGTGCCGGTCGGCTTTGCCTCCGTGGGACTGCCCGCCCTGCAGCGGATGGCGGCAGCCGGCGGCTGGGCCGTGCTGGACGAGCTTGGCTATCTGGAGAGCGGCTGCGCGGATTTTCAACAAAGCGTGCTGGATCTGTTGAAAGTCTGCCGCGTTCTCGCGGTGGTCCGCAAGCAGGACACCCCGTTCCTGCGCGCGCTCTGCGCCGACCCGGACGCCTTTGTATACGATCTGGACTGCCCTGTGCCGCCGCTGGGCTGCATCGTCATGGCCTCGGGGCTGGGGCGGCGGTTCGGCGGCAACAAGCTGATGGCCGAGCTGAACGGCCGGCCGCTGGCTGCCCATGCGCTGGCGCTGGCCGCCGCGCCGATGTTTGCCGGGCGCATTGCCGTGACCCGCTCAGCCGAGGTCGAGGCCCTCTGCCGTGCGGGGGGCTTCCCCGTGCTGCGCCATGCCGAGCCACGCCGCAGCGATACAGTGCGCCTTGGCCTGACCGCGCTGCTGGCGCAGCAGCCCGACCTGCAGGGGTGTGTGTTTCTGCCGGGGGACCAGCCCTGCCTGACCCGCCAGACGCTGGAGGCGCTGGCGATTGGTGCCGCGCCGGACACGATCCGGCGGCCGGCCGCACCCGACGGCACACCGGGCAGCCCTGTGCTGTTCGGTCGGGATTATTTTGCTGCCCTCCTTCACCTGCCGGAGGGCAGCGGCGGCAGCGCCGTGCTGCGCGCCCACCCGCAGGCGATCCGCCTGCTGCCCACCCCCGCCGCCGAGCTGCGGGACATCGACACCCGCAGCGACCTTGAGGCGCTGCGCGGGGGCAAGGGGTAATGCCGTATTTTTGATTTATGGCAATTGAACACGCTCGCAATGATAAAGGTCTTACAAGAGAGGACCTTGCAGAGCGCATACGAAAAAGAGAACGCTATGTTGTTGCTATCGAACGAGGTGAACGAACCCCCAGCTTAAAAACCTGCTATGCGGTTTAGATAACCCGCAGGAAGTCATCAGCAAAATCGCGGAGCTTATCAAAGCGCGTATTGACCCGACGCCACGGTATCAACTTCATGCCTTTTCCGAGGACGATAAAATCTGCATTGATTTAGAGATTCAGAACGGTCCTGCCTATCCATACTACTACCGCTTCGAGGGTGTCTGCGTCGCTTACATCCGCAATGGTGATCAGTCGGAGGAAGCCTCCCGTCAGCAGTTAAGCGCCTTGATTTTGAAGGGCATGAATAAGACCTTCGATGCCCTGCCGTCGCCTTATCACATGGGAGATGTCAGCTTTACGCTGTTGGCTGCTACCTTCAAGAACGCTCTTAAAGAAGATTTCCACCCCGACAAGGATTTGTTTTCTACCACCCTTGTCACCGAGGACGGTCAGGTCACAAACGGCGGCCTGCTATTATGTGATCAGGGCGTGCTGTCGCAGTCGCGTATTTTTACCTGCCAACTCCGCAAAATTTATCCACAAAAAGCGCCCCGGCTGTTGAAAATTTCAGCAGCCGGGGCGCAGTCATTTTTGCGTTTTGGGGTCATTTTGGGGTCAAAGTTACCAGCTTGTTACCACTTTTGCCATAATGTAGAAAAAAGCTCGTTGAAACTTGTCGTTTCAACGAGCTTTTGTTGGTTGCGGAGACAGGACTTGAACCTGCGACCTCCGGGTTATGAGAAATTCAAAGTTTGTGCGTTACAATGCTGTTTTGTTGGGCTTGGTGGTGTTGTGTACCAATGCTCGGAACAGATTTTGTCCCATGTGCACAAAAGGGTGCCATACGGTGCTGACCCGTTCCAAACCCTTTTGGGGGCAGTTTTGGGGGCAAATCTGTGAGACGGATTCTGACTCGCAACACTCAAATAAATGCGCAGCTTTGGTCTCATTGAGAAACATGAATACGAGCATCACTGGGTTCTTGCCAGTGAAAAGCCCTGCGAATCCGTATATAAGTTTTATCCTCAAGCAAGAAGTTGTACGCAAACCAACTCTACACCATCCTCGCACACCGCCCCTGTCGCCGCGAGAAACGCTCCTGTTTGGGCGCGTTCGCACCGCATCGGCACGGTTGCCTGTCCAGCCAAATACCGCCCCAAATTCCCCGCCTTTGGAGCTTTCTTACCCAAAAACGGCTTTTCCTGCGCAGGCTTTGCCCGGACGGGTTTCACCTGTACAGGAAAAGCCTGCACAAATAAATACTAAATAAATAAAATACTAAAAAGCATAAAAATCTGAATTTTTCCGCCGGAATTTTGCCGTGATGCGTACAACTTAACACCAGCGAGTACAACTTACGATTGCACACAGTTGCTATCATGCGATATAATTTATTTGTCCACTTCGTCAAAAGACATTCTTCAAGACTTTTTCAGTTAGATAACGGTAAAAGTCGTTGTATTTTTCCTGCGTAATCGGTAAGGGATACGTCATAACGACAAGGGCATGACCGTGATTTTCAGCGTGGTAGGGCGGGTGTTTATGTGGGAAAGGATTCTCGGCAAAGCCACAGCGCTCATAAAACATTTTGCGGCGGCAGACAATCGCATCCATCGACGGATCGATTTCCAAAATCAAAGTCTTGCCGCATTCCGCCAGCAGATCCAACGTCCGCCGCCCATAACGATGGTTTCGCAGAGCCTGCAGAATGTAAAAATGCTCGATATACAGATACTCTGCAGTTTCCCGATACAGCGCAAGACCAACAAATAGTTTGCCGTCACACACTGGCACAAAGGTGTAATCTCCATCCCCTAAAATACGCTCCTGCGACGGTGTTTCGCGCTGCTCATAGGGCGGGAAGCTTTTTTATACAGTGCCATCGTCTGCGTATACATCGGGTGTGCGGCAGAAGTCACACGTTCTAATCGCATACATTCGTTCCCCATACTTCAAGTTGTGTCAGCGCCGGGAATGGGCTGGGGTCGTCGGCCTTTTTTAGGTTGTCCAGCAGCAGACTTGTGATGACGGCGCCGCCCAAATCAAAGCTCTGCCCCTTGCCCTCGGGGGATTTTTTCAGCGTAAGGATCCGTGTATTTCCGTTTGAAAGCGTGACTCTCGCGCTTTTCCACCACGCATCGTGGGGAAAGTCCGCGCGGGTCGTCAGCACCAATGTATCTGCTCTGACCGGGCGGCCGAATTCCAGCGTCAAGCACGCTTCCGGATCACGGTTGATGCCCCAGCTTTGGTAGGGGTAGGCACCGTGGCTTTCTGGGCAGATGATGCCATCAATGGCATTGCGGGCGGCAAAAACGGCTTCCCCCCGCGTTTCCACATTGGCCCATGTGTGGGGGTAGCAGGACGTATTACCGTGGCAGTCATAACCGTTGCGGGCCAGATTGCGCGGTGCTGCGATCTCCTCGATCCGCGCGGACCGTGCCGACAGATAGTGCATCGGTCCGGAAAAAGCTCGCGGGCTGTAACTGATTCGCGCTTCCGCAAAGGGAATTTCCAGCGTGAAAGAAGTTTCTTTCATGTAGACAAATTCCTCATTCATGGCATCGTCCAGCCGGATGACATAGTACCCCGGTTCCGGCACGGTCATGGTAATACTATCGCCGGGTGCGTAGGCTGCTGGGTAGACAAGGTGGTTGCAGGCTTGCGCCAGTGTTCTGTCTCCGTTTGTGATTTTTAGCAATATATCGTTCATTCTTTCTTTCCAATTCTCAGCGTGACAGTGAATGGATGCTCGGCGGGCAGGGTCAGCACTACCGATTGAAAACCACCCACAGGGTTGAACAGGCGGCGGAAGCGGACGGGTGTGCCGTACTCCGGCGGCAGGGTCAGCGGGCGGTCTGCCTGCACGGTCAGGGCAGCGGGACCGCTGCCGATGCGCACGGTGTTGACATCCTGCCACGCAACATTTTCCCCCTCCGGCGAGATGACGGGCAGGATAAACCTTGCGTCCGCGTCCTCACTGTGACCCGTCACGGTCACTTTTCCCGGCATTACGGAAACGGCAAAATCGTAGCATCCGGCGGCGTCTTGGGCCGCAGTGCGCAGTCTGCCGCCTGCGCTCGTCTCATTTTTGTCCACAGTCAAAGCGGCAGTCAAATCGTTGCTGCTGCAATAGGTTTTACCGTCGCGGCGCAGTTCGATGCGCGGCGTGGTGCAAATGTCAAACTGCCAGCGCGGCATGCTCAATATACAGATACGCTTCGGTTTCCCAGTACAGCACCAGCCCGACGAACACATCCCCGTCGTACACTGCAGTAAAGTGGTAGGCGCTGTCGTGCAGGATGCGCTCCTGTGACGCAGCCTCCCGCTGTTCGTGGGGCGGAAAGCTGTTTCTATACGCTTCCATCGCCTGTGCATACAACGGGTGTTGGGCTGACGTAATGCGTTCGGTTCTCATGGGCTTGTTCCCTTTTTACTTTTTCAGGTTTTCCTCAAAACGGGCGCTGTAGGTAGCCTGTTCGCCGCCGTAGTGGCCGGACAGGAACGCGGGGCAGGCCGTGTCGACAAAGGTCTGCCAGCTTTCCTTTTCATGGTTCACCAGGATTGGGTAAAAATACACGCCATTGTCAAAGGCAGCCTTGAGGTCTCCGGGGGCATCGCCCACCATCAGAATCCGGTCCGCCGCGAAGCCCTTCCGCATCAGGGCTTCGATGCAGGCTTTTTTGCTGCCCACATCCTGGCACAAAATCACATCCACACTGTCGGCCAGTCCGCAGCGGATCCATTCCTCGGCCACGGCCTCGCGGTTGGCGCTGGACACCACCGCCACATCGGCACCGCCGTGGGCGGCGGCCAGCGCCTGCGCCGCACCGGGGAACGCCGCGACCTGCGTTTTTGGCAGGGCTGCAATCGCCTTATTCACCGCGCGGCTCCATGCCAGCGCCTTGGCAAAAATCGGTTGCCCGGTCTTTGCGTACATGGCCTCGGCTGTTTTTTCGGAAAGTTCAGGCGCGGTATCGGTCCAGCTGCGCAAGTCCTGCACGCCGTCGATTTTTGTGCCGCCCGCGTCCGCTTCCTCTAAAATCAGCGCCAGCGCCTTAAAGCGGTTGATGCCGCGGGTCATGCTGTAGAGGTTGATCTCGTTCCAGCGGGCGAGCCATTCCGCCCGCCGGGCATCCAAGCCGAACTCCGCCACCATGCAGGGGCCGAAACACTGCAGATGCTTGCAGTTCATCGTGTCCATGGCGCAGCCGTCGGAGTCAACGCAGATCAGATATTCGTGCTCTTTTGTAAACTCGTCCAAACCCGTCACCATGCGAAAAACTCCTTTCCCTGCAGGCGCAGCAGTCCCTCGACAAAGTAATAATCGGCGTAGATCATCCGGGTGTGGATGTCCTTATGGTAGTCCGCCGTGCTGTCCAGCACAATACCATCCGTCTCGGGGGCAAGGTCAAGGTGCTTTTTCGCAATGGCGCTCAGCAGGTGCTCGGCCGCATCATGATAGAGCTTTTTCTCGTAGACAGATACCTGTTTTTCCAGTTCCAGCAGGCCGCAGGCCGCAATGGCCCCGGCGCTCATGTCCAGCAGCTCGGGGGATTCCGGCGCGAGAAAATCCACCAGCGGCTCCCAGTTGTGCGTGGCGGCGTTGGCGATAAAGTAATGGGCGCTGCGCTTGGCCGCCTCCAGATACCGAGCTTCGCCCGTGTGCTTGGCCGACAGGGCAAAGCCATATACGGCCCAGGACTGACCGCGGCTCCAGCTGGAACCCGGGGCATAGCCCTGCCCCGCCGGGGCACCCGTAAGCTCCCCGGTCACGGGGTCCAGCACCGCAATGTGGTTGCAGGAGCCGTCGGGCCGCAGCAGCACCCGCAGCGCCGTGTCGGCATGGTTTTGGGCGATCTCGGCATAGCGGGGGTCGCCCGTCTCGTCCGACGCCCAGTACAGCAGCGAAAGATTCATCAGGCAGTCCACGATCATCCAGCCCGTTTTATCGCCGTTCCATGCGCGGAGAAAGCGGCCGTTGGGGTTATAGCGCCCCGCCAGCAGCGTCGCCGCGTGCATGGCGCGGATGCGGCTTTTTTCATTGCCGGTCAGGCGGTAGTCTGCCACGGCGGACAGCATCCACATAAAGCCCACATCGTGGTGCAGGCCCGTAAAGTCGGCCATAGCCTCATCCAGCCAGCCCTCGGTCTTTTCGGCCGTGGCTTTAAATTCGGCGACGCCCACGGCGTGGTACATCTGCCACAAAAGCCCCGCCCAGAAGCCGTTTGTCCACCACGACAGGTTCTTCTGCCGCATATCGGTCTTATACACGCCGTCCTCGGCGATATAGGGGATGATATCGCCATTGCGCCGCACCTCGGCGGCCAGCTTGGCGGCAATTTGGTCGGTCAGTTCCCGCGCGTTCATAGCGCTCCTCCTTATTTCCAGTCCCGCGGCAGCATACCCGTGTGCTTTTTGAACAGGTCGGTGAAATACTTTTTATCCTTGTAGCCGACCTTTGCACAGACTTCGTACACCTTCAGATCGGTCTGTGTCAGCAGGTGTTTGGCCTGCTCGATGCGCACCGCGGTCAGATAGTCGTTGAAGTTGATATCAAATTCTTCTTTAAAGGCATAGGAAAGATACGCCGGGCTGAGGTGCACCAGCTCCGACATGGTTTTCAGCGTAATCTCCTCGCTGTAATGCTCGTCGATGTAGTGCTTGACCTCCGCCACGCCGGTAGCGCCGCCCTCGTCGCGGCTGCCCGTGATGTAGGAGATCAGCCCCAAAAGCTGCTCACGATATTGATCGATGGTATGCACCTGCCCGAATTGGTCAATGAGCGTTTCCACATGCAGGCAGCGCTCGGCGCGTCCCTCGTGGTAGATGCGCAACAAAAAGGCCAGCATCTGTTCCCGCAGCTGCAGGGGGTCGGCGTTTTCGCGGCTGCGCAGGGCGCGGATGTAGGTTTCCACCGCATCGGCTGTGCGGTCATACCGCTTCTGCAGCAGCGCTTTCAAGATTTCCTCCTGCACGGCGGGCAGGGCGGGGTCGACAGCCTCGACATGCTGCCAATCCATGGCGGGAAGCACGCTCCCCTCGCCCAGAAACAGCTCCCGCTCGCGGACCCTTTCAGCCCCGGCAATGGCGGGGAAAAGCTCCTCCGCCCTGGCCGCAGGCATCCCGATACCCGCCGTGAACGTCAGGTTCAGGTTCTCTTTGCAGGCATCCCGCCATTGGCGGACGCACTGCATCATTTTATAGGTTGTTTCCAAAAGGCTGCTGCTCGTGTAGTTTGCCAGCACCAGAAGCTCGGTATCGCCCGCCGCAATCGCCGCGCAAGGGAATTGTGCGCCGATGATCTCGCAGCCGATATTCTCGACCGCATAGCGCATCAGGTCGGTGTCGCTTTTCTCGCCTTGGCAGATGCGCACCGCCACGGGCAACAGGCGCTCGGCCTGCAGGGGCAGGTCCATGCCCGCAAAATCCTTTTGCAGCCTCTCCCGCGTGGGCGGCTGTGCGCTGCGGGCGTTTTTCAGCCATTGACTGCGCAGGGTGGGCAGGCCGCGGCGGTAGCGCGCGCTTTCGGCAACCTGCTTTTCCCGCTCGGCCTGCTGTTCCTCCCAGCAGGCCTTTTCCTTGGCGACAAGGCTCTGCACCTCATCCAGATCCACAGGCTTGGACAGATACTCCACCACGCCCAAGCGAATGCCCTCCCGCGCATAGGTGAAATCATCATAGCCGGTCAGCAGCACGACCCGCACCTCGGGGTGAACGGCGCGCAGGCTCTTGGTAAACTCCATGCCGGACATGACCGGCATACAGATATCGGTGATGACCAGCGCCGGGGGATGCTCCATACAGTAGGCCATTGCCTCCGACGCGCTGAAAAAGCCGTGAACGCTGACCTGCATCGCCTTCCAGTCAATGGCGCGGGACAGGCCTTCGACCACCTCCCGCTTATCGTCAATGAGAACCAATTCAAACATCTTCGCTGTTCACCCTGCTTTTTCGTATTTTGATCGTGACGGTGGTTTTCTCCGTCGGGATGCTGTGAATCAGCACGCGGGCATCCGCCCCGTAATGCAGCTGCAATCGGCTTTCCAGATTTTTCAGCGCAAAGCCGGAATACTCTGACGTATGCGCGTCGGTGCGTTCCTCCTGCGGGAAGCCGCAGCCGTTGTCGGTCACGCTCAGCACCAGGTCGTCTGCATCCTGCCCGACCTGCACGCGGATATGCCCACCGCGCTCCATATTGGCAAAGCCGTGGGTGATGCTGTTCTCCGCCAGGGGCTGCAGCAGGATTTTCAGCACTGTGCAGCTCATAACGGCGGGGTCGGCCTCGACCTCATAGGTAAAGCGCCCCTGGTAGATCGTGCTTTCGATTTCCAGATAATTGGCAACATGCTGGAGCTCCCGCTCCACGGGGATATACTCCGACCCCTTGGACAGGGCGATGCGCAGCATCTTGGCAAGGTGCTGCACCACATTGCCGATGTCCCTCTGCCGATCCGACAGCGAGTACCAGTAGATGGAATCAAGGGTATTATACAAAAAGTGGGGATTGATCTGCGCCTGCAGCACCCGCATTTCGGCGGCACGCTTCTGCTCCTGCGTTTCCACCAGCAGGGCGTTTTTTTCTTCCAGTGCGGTGATGCTGCGGCGAATCTGCGCCGTCATATCGTTGAACGCACGCCCCAGCACACCCAGCTCGTCGGTGCCCGTCAGGTGGACGGCGGCGGAGTAGTCCCCCGCCGCGATCTTCTCGGCTGCCTCGGTCAGGCGGCGGACGGGGCGGGAGATTTCCCGCGCAATCAGCGTGGCAAACAGCAGGCAGAGCGCCATAATACACAGTGAGATAATCACAATGAACCCCACGGCGCGGTTCTGCCCGTCGTAGAGCGTATCTTTATCCAGGATGCAGCACAGCGACCAGTCGTTGACCTCCATGGGGGTGTCGCTTTCCAGCACGCCGTCGCTGCCGCGGTCGGCAAACGTATCCTCGCTGCCGTAGATGACCGTGGTGCCGTCATGCAGGATCAGCGCACAGTTCAGCTCATTCTCGGTGCTCTGTATGTAGTCAAACAGGTAATCGGCATCGAGGCTGAGCGCGATGTACGCTTCGTTCTTGACGGTAAAATCCCCGGTGGGTATACGCATGATGACGGGCAGCACCCAATGCTTGGTGGACGGGTTGTAGGTGGGCTTGTTGCTCCAGTAGATCAGGCGGTCCGAGCCTGCCTCGTCCATCAGCGCGGCAAGGTCATACCCGGCAGGGTAGATGCTGTTCTGGAACACGGCGTCCTTTGTGATCAGCGCAGCCGAGTCGATAAGGTCGCTTTGCAGGCGCAGCTGGTCCAATATCGGCATGGCGGCGGACTGGATGGAGATATAGCGGTTGCTGTTTTCCACAGGCAGGCGCAGCGCCTGCTGCAAAGAATCGCTCAGCAGCGCATAGTGCACCAGTGAGATGACATTGCGGAACTCCGTGCTGACGTACAGCGAGGACTGCGAGATTGTCTGCCGTACAATGTGGTCAACCTCTTTCTCGTAGCTGCTCTGGATGGCCCGCACGCCCACGGTGGTAAGGCCCAGCCACATCAAAAAGGTGGTCACGCCGGTCAGCAAAAACAGCTTGACCTGCAGATTCAGGTTTTTCAGCTTGAGCATCGGCTCGTCCCCCCTTTTCCGTTCTGCTTTCCATTATACCACAGCGGCAGGGATTTGTGGGCGCACTTCTTGCCCAAAACACAGCCCTACCCGCAGCCGATGCAGACGGTCACGGGGGTGCCCGCCCACACCATGGCACGGTATTCGGTCATAGCAAAGCCGCCCGCCAAGCTGAACACGGGGCGGCCCTTCTCCGCACCTTGCACGGCAGCGGAATCCGTCAGCGGGAAAAGCAGCTCGGCCTCGCCCGCGGCGACTTCTGCCGTCAGGCGTACGCCGTCCCGGGCAAAGCGGTAGGCAAAACGGTAGGGCGCGGCGGGGGTTTGGTCCTCATCCCGCAGGTACCCTTGCACCGTGATCTCCACGATATCGCCGTTTTCTTCGGCGTGCAGGACGGCGCTCTCATCCAGACAGCTCGCAAAGCGGCCGGACTGCAGCCGTGGGGTCAAAGAACCCTGCGCGGCCAGTGCGCCGCTCTGCTGCATGTTGTGGGCCTCGTACAGGCTGTACCGCGTCATGGCCGACGCCGCCAGCACGCCCGCATTTTGGTGGTACAGCAGGCTCAGCGTACCGCCGGATACATGGCCGCCCTTGAGGTAGCGGAAATCGTACCCTGTCACGGTGGCCATCCAATCCCCCACATGGACAAGATAGGTGTCCAGCACCGGGTACGCGGTCAGCGGGGCGGCGGTTTCACGGGGCAGCGGGGCAGTATCCTGCGGGGTCAGCCCGTCATCGACCAGCTCTGCCAACACCTTGGCGTGACTGAACGCATGGTGGATGCAGGCGGGCTGGCCGCGCTTGGCGTAGTCCGGCCCGCCTGTCAGCAGGCCGCCGTGGGTCGTTTTTTCCCACAGCGCCAGCTCACGGGCGGCGGCGGACTGCAAGGCGGGGTCGGTTTGGCCCAGCCACGCCAGCGCATAGGCACCGCCCTCCGACGTGCGGCTGCCCCAGTAGGTCCACTTAAAATTGCGGGTGCCGAAGCTGTTATCCATGCCGCCGTCGGGCAGCAGGAACGCCGCATGGGCGCGGAACAGCTCATGCACCTGCGCCAGCACAGCCGTATTTTCCCGCGCGCGGGCATACTGCAAAAGCCCGGGCAGGGATTCCTCGATATTATAGCCGATGTCCACCGGGCGGCAGCCCTTGGCGGTCACGGCGTCGATAGGCTTGCCCTCACCGCAGAGCAGCCCCTCAGGGCTGATGCGCGCCAGGCAGAACTGCGCCAGCTCGTCGGCATGGGCCGACCAGTCCGGGCAGTCATAGTCACGCCCCAGCACAGCCAGCGCCCCGGCCCCGGCGGCGTAGTAGTTGATGTTGCTCTCGAACCCTGGGCGGATATTGCGGTGCACCCATTCCCCGTGGGCCAGCAGACGGGCCTGCCACGCGGCGCGTTCCGCTGCGGGCAGAAGCTGCCCGTGGCGGTGCAGGGCCTCCCGCAGGGAGAGGGCCGCAAACACTGTGATGCCACGCCATGCGCTCTGGCCGTCGTTGTAGATGCTGCCGTCATCGCAAGCCAGGCTTTCGCTCCACTCAAACAACTTCCGGGCGGCATCCAGATACCTTGCCTCCCCCGTGCGGTCCGCCAGGCAAAGCAGCGGATAGACCAGTTCTCCGCAGCGACCATGTACGACTTGACATGCGGGACAAAGCAGTGCTCCATCAAGCCGAGGATGAAGTTTCTCCACCCGGTATTCCAGCAGAGCATCACACCATTGCTTCAGCAGAGACAGAGATTCCATTTTTCACTGGCATCTTTCCTTCGGCCTTGCATTTGCCGAACAGCACCTCAGCCGTCGCCTTGACGTTGGCGGGCGAGGTGGCAAACGTGATGACGACATTGCGCGCATTTTTCGGGATGCTGATCTCCTCAAACGGCGTGTTCGTGACGATCACAGCGGGCGTTTTGCAGTCGGCCAGGAAGCCCTCGAGCCATTCGCGGTTGGACAGCTTGCCGCGCAGGAAATAGGACGTAATGACGAGCAGATCATAGTCCCGGGCGCGGGCCATGATGGCGGTCTTGTCGGCGTCGTCATAGCTGTAAGCCGTCTCCTGATAGTCCACATGGCGGCTTTGGCGCATACAAGCCTCATACAGAATGCCCGAGTGCCACTGCATGTCGTTGTACTCCTTGACCTTCTGCTCCACGACAAGAATTTTCTTGTCGGTGGGCAGGGGCAGCAGCTTATCCGCATCCCGGGCAACCAAAATCGACTTGCGGGCGATCTCGGCGGCCAGGGCCTTCACGGCGGGGTCGCGGACCTCGCGCTCGGGGTCGCGGGCGGCGTCCGGCTCCTCGAACAGGCCGTATTGATGCTTGAGGGCAAGGATGCGGTAGACCTTGTCGTTCAGCTCCTCGATGGGTAGGCGTCCGTCGGCCACAAACGCCTTGATCGTGTCCACCGTCTCGCCCACCAGCTCATTCTCGGCCTTCATCAGCACCAGATCGGCTCCGGCGGCCAGCGCCATGGCGCAGGCGTTCGCCACGCCGTAGCGGGTCGCAATGGCCCCCATCGTCATGCTGTCGGTGGTGATGACCCCCTCAAAGCCCAGCTCCTCGCGCAGCAGGCCCGTGATGACCTTGCGGGAGACGGTGGCAATGTTGTCGGGGTCGATGGCCGGGAAGATGCTGTGGGCGATCATGATGGAAGGCAGCAGCCCTTGGGCAATCAGCGAACGGTAGGGGCGCAGCTCGCGCCGCTCCATTGTCTCGCGGTCCACATCGATGACCGGCACGCCGAAGTGGGCGTCCTGGCAGGAATGGCCGCGCCCCGGGAAATGCTTGCCCGTGGCAATAACGCCGCCGTCCCGCAGACCTCGGCAGGTTGCGGCGGCATAGTCTGCCACCACCGCCGCATCGTCGGAGTAGGAGCGGGTGTAGATCTCGGGGTTGCGGGGCTCGCTGCAGATGTCCAGCACGGGGGAGTGCACCCAGTTGAAGCCGACGGCGCGGCTCTGGCGGGCCGTTTCCAACGCGGCTTTGTAGGTCAGCTCCTTGTCACCCGTGGCAGTCAGGCCCATCGGCTTGGGGAAGATGTTGACCCCGCCGAAGCAGAAATCAGCGCTGGAGCCGCCCTCCTGGTCGAAGGAGAAGTGCAGCGGGATACCCAGCGGGCGCTTGCGGGCGGTCTGCTGCAAATCGGTAAGCACGGCGGCGTACTCGCCTGCGGTGCAGGTGGGGGCCGTCTGCTTGTACTTGATGCCGGTCTGCCGCTCCACATCCACCACGGTCTTGCCGCTCTTGGGGTCCACATAGCTGCCGAAGGTGCGCATGTCGCAGGACAGGCGCAGGCCGCCGCAGTGGTATTTTTCAATAAAATCATAGATGTAGGGCTTGGGCACAACGCCCGCAAAGCCCAGGGTCAGCACAGCGCCAACCTTCTGGTCCAGCGTCATCTGGTCCACAAGTTTTTTTGCAAAAGTATCGGTATAGCGCATCGTATTTCCTCCTTGTCAGCCCTTAACGGAGCCGGCCGTAACGCCGTCCACAAAGTAGCGGTTGCACAGCAGGTAGACCAGCAGCATCGGGATGATGGAGATGGCGGCACCTGCCATCATCAGGTGGTATTCGGCGGCGGCGGAAGCGCCGTACTTCAGCTGTACGATGCCGACGGTCAGTGGGCGCAGTTGCGGGGTGGTCATCGTAAAGACCGAGGACGTGATGTAGTCGTTCCACGCCACACGGAACTGGAACAGCGCCACGACCGAGATGATGGGCTTGAGCAGCGGCAGCAGCACCTGCCAGAACAGGCGGAACGGACCGCAGCCGTCGATGATGGCAGCCTCGTCCAGCTCCTTGGGCAGACCTGCGATGAACTTGGAGACCAAGAACACGTTGGAGCCCTGCGCACCGATCGTGATGAGGATGATGGGCCACAGCGAGTTCTGGATACCGACGTTGACGGCCAGCGTGTACAGCGGGCGCAGCGT
>OGDY01002778.1_pt1 | contig 15297 bp, 9 predicted proteins | sample 1570341 | NCBI WGS metagenome assembly OGDY01 (sample SAMEA2581972, study PRJEB24529) | metagenome | biome: Human gut stool | place: China | collected 2011 | reverse complement strand
ATGCCTGCGCCGTACTTGCCGCCCTCGGCGGTCAGCTTGCCGTTTTTGTCCTCGTCCGCAATGGTCAGCTTGCCGCCGTTTTTCTTTTCAAGGCCGGCATGACCCTTACCGCTCTTGAGCGTGTTGTCGCCGTTCAGCTCGATGCTGACATTGCCCTCGCCGGTGGTGGTAACGGCGGCCTTGCCCTCACTGCTCACGTCGATGTTCACATCGGAGAGGGTGACATTTGCGGTCTGATCCTTCTCCGCGTTGATGGTGAGGGTGTTTTCCGTGGAGCTTCCCGTAATGACGGGGGCGCTGTCCGGAACATCGACCTGCGACCCCTGGGTGACCGTCTGCCCGCCGCTCCCGGCGTTTACGGTGATGTCGCCGTTGCCAATGTCCCACTCCGCTGCCAGCGCCGACACGGGCAGGCTGGCGAGAAGCAGCAGCGCAAGGAGCGTTGATACGATTTTCCTTTTCTTCATGTGTAAAAGCCTCCTTTGTTGTTCTGATTGATCGCCTCGATTCCTTTTAGTGCTCAGACACAATAATTTTACCTGACAATGCGGAGATTTTCAAGAGCTTGTTCGGACAAAGACCTGCTTTTGTGCATCACAAAAATAAGGCTACAAAAAAGCTTCGTGATTTTTATAACCACGAAGCTTCTTTAATTTGATGTATCAGTCGGTAAGGTCGCTCATGGCGGACAGGCGCTTCTCCTCCATCTTGATCTCCCAATGGATGAGGATGCTCATAGCCGCGTGGAGGAAAATGATCGCACCGATCACGAGAAGTTCGCTCCACTCGCGCACGATCACCGTGCGCAGCACCTCGCCGCCGAGCTTGAAGCACAGCGCGAGCGCAATGCCCTGCGCCATGGAGAGCCGTGCATGCGGCTGATTTCTACAAAGTCGGACAACGCTCTTCACACCGGAAAACAGGAGAATGACCGCTCCCGTTCCCTCCAGAAGAATGATCCCGAACTGCACAAGGTACTTTAATACACTTTCCGCCCAATGAAGTAATTCCACTCTCATTTCACCTTTCTGCTTTACAAAATACGTCTCCCCGGCGGATTGTGCGGACGTACCGCCGGAGAGAATACATATAAAGCATACAGGGAAACAAAGAATTCGTCAAGAACTTGTTAAGTCTTTTTTCTTCTTTTTTCGCACAATAACCAGAACGACCGCCGCAGCGGCTGCAGCGCCGCCCGCAATGCCGCCAATGATCCAGCCGGTGCGGGCGGTTTCCTGTGCAAGGTACACGATCGATGCGCCGTTGTCCAGCCGGAAAACAATATAGCTGCCGTCTCGGGTGAACGAAAGCGGCGTGAGCGTGCCTTCCGAGAGTGTATAGAGACTCCCGGCCGCCGAGGTAAGCATGCGCCCGGTGAGGGGCTCGGAATAGTCGGAAACGCGCACCGTGTATGCCGCGAGAATGGACGCCGCATCGATGCCGAGCGTTTCCGCATCCGGCACAAAGGGCACAGCAAGAAGCGTCTGCCCGTCGCGGAAAGTGCCCTCCGCAAGAAACAGAGGCTCATCCTCGCCGGTCGAGATCGTTGTGACCGGCCGGATATACTCCCCCTCGACGGTCCGGCTGTAGTATACGGCCTCGTTGGGATCAAAGTCGTTCCACTGCCAGTACATTCCGTCCTCGTCCGCGACCGAGGGGACCGAGGCGATCCTGCCGCCGAACGGCACTTCGACCGTCTCCACCGTCACGCCGTCCTTTACAAACGTCACTCCGATGCTGCGGAAAAAGTCCGGCGTGTCCGGAAGGGCCGCAAAATCCTCATAGTCCATATAGTCCGACTGCCCGGTGAAACTGAAGCCGTCCACACCGCCAACCGTGGAGTCGGAATAGAGATTTTCGGCGATCGTACCGTCGGCATAGCCCGCCACGGAGCCGCAGAGCTCCGCGCGATTCTCAAAGTGCGGCATGACGCTGCACGAGGAGATGTCCTTGCCTAACCCGGCAATGCCGCCGACATACCGTTTGCCCGAGAGATTGACGCGTGCGCGGCAATTCCTCACGGCGGCAGAGCTGTGTCCAACGATGCCTCCGGCATACTCCTCCGCCGTTGTCACCTCACCGAGCGCGGAGCAGCCGACCGCGAGACCGTAATCCATTCGTCCGGCGATACCGCCGGCGCAGGACTTGGAGGCCGCGACGGAAGCGCTGTTTTCGCAGGACGAAATGCGCGCAAAAATCTCATATTTTCCGCTGCCGATCAGCGTGGAGGAAATGTTGAGTTGATCCTCTCGATCAAAGGAGATATCGAGCGACACGTTTCCCGCGATGCCGCCGACATTCGTATCGGCAGCGATGGACGCCGTATTGGCGCACTGCGCGATGAGGCAGAGCGCTTCATCGTCATCGTCATCGTCGGTGTCGGAAATGTCCTCAAGCTGAACCGAGGCATTGCCGAGACTGTACGCCATGCTCATGATCGCCGAAGAGACGTTCATGAGCTGGGAGAGGACGTTCTGCATATCCTCGATCACGGCGTCGCTCGTAAAGACGTCCGTCATCTGGCCGAGAAGACGTACGATCTGCTGAAGATTATCGGAGAGATCGTCCATTGAGCCGCTGCCCGGATCGAACCATCCGCCGGTGGAGTCATCGCCGCTGCCGGCGTCTCCGTTGTCGCTCCCCCCGCCGGCATCTCCGGTATCGCTGCCGCCGTCGCCGCCGGGTGTCGGCCATGGAATGTCGGGATACATTCCGCCGATGATATCGCTGCAGTTTCCGAGCAGCTCAAGGATCTGCTGCATCAGCGCACGGGCTTCGGCCTGTGAATCGCCGAAATCGCCGAGCGTAGTGCGCAGCAGACTCTCCAGCCGGTAAAGCTGGGACTGCACTTCGCCGAGACCTGTGCCGGTAACGTTCCACGAGGTATACGGCTCCACCTGCCCGACGATGCCGCCGACGTCCTTGCGTGCAGTGACCTCTCCGGCGTTTGTGCAGCCAAGAACGCGGCCGCTCTGGCGTCCGGCAATGCCGCCGACGTTATAACCCGTGTGGGGGTATCCCACGTCGCCGTAGTTGTCGCAGTACTTGATAACGGAGGTATTCAGCCCGGCGATACCGCCGAGATCCGTGATATCAATGATGGTTTCCTCGTTCAGAGTGAGCGTGGAAATATCAAACGATTTTTTCTGGTCGGGCTTCTCGACTGCGATATAATCCGTGTTAACGCTCATGCGGTTTTCGCACTCGCTGAGCACGCCGCGGTTCTCGCCCGCGATGCCGCCGGCGCGGTGGTAGGCCGAAATGGAGCCGGAAGTTTTACACTCGCTCACGAGAGCGCCCTCTTGGTTCAGCCCGACGATGCCGCCCGCCGCGGCCTGCGCGAGAATATCCCCGTCAAAGCGGCAATTTTCGATCGCTCCGTAGTTCACCCCGGCGATACCGCCGATGTTTTCGCCGTTTCCGGTTGCGTGGAGCGTGCCGGAGACCGTGAGATTTTTCACGACGCCGTTTTTCAGCACCATACGGAAAAGTCCCTGTGTTGAGGCGTCGCCGTCAAGGGATATGCCGAGTATGCTGTGGCCGCGGCCGTCAAACGTTCCGGCCAGCAGCGGGATGGGCGAAAAATCGCAGCCTGTGAGACTGATGTCGCGCGCGAGCACGATCGTCTTCCCTTCCGACCATGCGTCCGACGTGCACAGCGCGGAAAGCTCCGCGAGATCCTCGGCGGAGGATATCTCAACGGTATCCGGGTCGGCGGCGAGTGCCGCGCCGGACACGGAAAGAAGCAGCACCGTGCTCAGCAGCGCTGCGATCCATCGTTTCATTCCACGGCACCTCCCGTCGTCGTTTTTTTCCGAAATGTTGTTTTTTCAATGACCTTGTCGAGCAGCACGATGAGCTGCGGCAGAACGCTCAAAACGAGGATGACCGATATGAGCGCGCCGCGGCCAACGGCGAGACCGATGTGGCCGATGTATACGTCCGACACGCGGTATGCGATCAGAATGCCTGCAACGGTCATGATGGTGCCGGAGGTCATAACGGTCGGAAAGCTCTCGTTGACCGCCTGCGCCATCGCCTCCTGCGGCGGATGGAGCTTTTTGAGATCCAGATACCGGCTCATGATAACAATGGCATAGTCGATCGTTGCCCCCATCTGAATGGCGGAGACGATCATATTCGTGACAAATGACGCGCGGGTATGTGTCAGGTACGGAAACGTAAAGTTAATCCAGATGCTGCCCTGAATAACGAACACGAGGAGCGCCGCACCTACAACGGAGCGGAAGGTAAAAATCAGGATGATGAAAACAAAAGCGATGGTGAGCAGATTGATGAGCAGCGAATCGCCGTTGAAGGTGTCTGCCAGCTCCTTGGCGCTCGTCACGTCGCCGATGACGAGGCACGCTCCTTCTCCGTAGCGTCCGTCGGCCAGCGAGCGCAGCGCGTTTACGAGCGCGACGCTCTCGTCACCCTCGATGGGTACGTCCGCCGTGATGACCATACGGTCCCAGTTTTCGCCGCGAAGCTGCGCTTCGCCGCGTTCCAGCTCACCGCGGAGGCTGTCCAGCGTCTCCTGCGAATCGGCATCGAGTGTCACGATGCCCTGATCGATCTTTTCAAAGAGGAAAAGAAACATATCGATGAGCGGCACGGAATAGGTCTCGGTATTGCCGAAGATCGGCTGATACTGCCCGTTCTCCACGCCGTAGGCGGCATAGAGCATTTCCGCTTCTTCAAAATCGATGTTCAGCAGCATAGAGAACATGCGCGGCGTATAGGAATCCGTCAACACTTTCCCGTCCTCGATCTCGATATTCGCAAGCCCGGTGACGGTCTTCACATTGTCGAGCTCCGCGGCGTCGCGCAGGAACTGCTTTTCGGCTTCGTAGTTTCCGCTCGGAACGAGTACGGCGATCGTCGTGTCGTTCGCAAAGGTGCCGGTGATCTTCCGCGCCGCCGCGCGGCTCTCGGAGTATTTGAGTTCGTCGATGCCCGCGTCGTTGAACGCATATTCCGTCCGGCTCGAGCACCAGATGGCAAGCGGAAGGATAATAACAAACACCGCGACAAAGCCGAAGCGTGTTTTCATGAGGAACCGTCCCCAGCCGGTGATATCCGGCACATGGGACTTGTGCATCGTTCTGCGCAGCGGGCGGAAAAAGGAAGCGATCAGTCCCGGCATCAGAAGAAATACCGTGATAAGGCTGCAAAGTATGCCCTTGGAGAGCACCAGACCGAGGTCATAGCCCAGCCGGAACTGCATGAGCATCAGCGCAACAAGACCGGAGATCGTCGTAAGGCTCGAGGAGGAAATTTCAACGATGGATTTGGAAAGCGCTTCGATCAGCGCCTCGCGTTCCGTCGGAAAGCGGTCGATCTCGTCCTGATAGCGATGGGAGAAAATGATGGCGTAGTCGATGGCGAGCGCAAGCTGCAAAATAACGGCAATGGAATTGGTGATGGAGGATATCTCGCCCAGCCAGAAGTTTGTTCCCATATTGAGCAGCGCCGCAACAGAAAAGACGATAAGAAAAATGACGACCTCGAAATAGCTGCGCGACGTAAAGAGCAGCACCGCCATGATGACCACCGCCGCCAGCGCCACGACGCCGACCATCTGCTGCGCGATCTCCCCAAGGAGGTCCGCGCCGATGTCCGAGGAGGTATATGTATCAAAGCCTGCTGTGAGCGAACGGATCTCGTTCATCGCCGCAATGACGTTTTCATCGTCGCTTGTGCCGTCAAAGGAGATCGTGAGCAGCGCTGCGGAATCCACAAAATGCGCCGGAGAATTATCAAACGTCACGCCGGTCACATGCTCGAGCGTTTCGATCTTCTCCGCAGCGGCACTCGCGCGCTCATAGGTCGTATTGGCAAGCATAACGTTGGCGCTTGCATACGTCGTGAACTCGTTCTCCATGATTGTGAGCCCGCGGCGGGTATCGGTATCCGGCGGAAGAAACGAGGTTATATCGTTATTCACATGCACGCGGCTGATGGAAAGCGCGCAGTAAACACACGCGGCCAGAAACGCGATCATGATGATCACGCGCTTATCCACGATCTGCCGCGATATTTTTTTCAGAATGTTGTTCTCCAACGGGAGGCCTCCAAGGTTGAATATCACATTTTAGATTACCGGACATGCGCAAGAAAATCAAGGCATTCTTTTCATTTTTGGCAAAACAAATATATTCATCTGTCAGACTTAACTTTCTGTACGAACTCTCTAAATATTAAAGAGCGAGAACCGCGTTCTCGCTCTTTAATCAAAATTAGAAGTAATAAATCAATATCCTACAGCCGTTGCTCCGTACTCCGCTTCTTCACGTGTAAACCCCTCGTACTGGAGTTGAGAAATCAATCCGCTTCGGGAAAAAGACATGAAGGAAAGGTATTGTTCCGCACTTTTTGCCGCCTGTTCGTTCCAATCTACATCCAGAGAATTTACCGCATTTGTGGCCGCCTCGGTACTGTAGCCCTCATATTTCAGCTGTTCGATAAGTCCCTTCTTCGAAAATGCCATAAACGAGAGATAGTCATTTGCCGACCGAAGAGCATTTTTCTCTTCCATTGTCAGCGAATAGCTTTCGGTTTCCAGTTCCGCCCCGCAAACCTTGCAATGCGTTGCTTTTGTACCATCGGAAGAAGCTGTGGCTGCCGTTACAATGACAAAGTTATTGTCGCTTGTATGTTCAAGCTTTTCCATCGGCTGCTCAATCATTTCTTCACATATGACGCATTTTCCCTCTTCTGCGCCGTATTCCGAGCAAGTCGGCTTGGTGACAGTTTTCCATGTTTCAACCGTATGCTTTCCGGTTCTCTTCAACACCTCTGTTTCAGTGTAGCCGCAGTTTGTACACATTAACGTCTGCTGTCCATCTTCTGCACAGGTAGGTTCCAGGGTGACGACAGGGGTACCAAAAGCGTGAGGTTGTATGTCACCAGTTGTTTCATGACACACCGAGCAAGTCTGCGGATTTGTACAGGTTGCAGGAATCCATGTATGCCCATTCGGCTCGCCTTCTGTCTCCCCGCATTTCAGACAGGTTGCCGGCTCGGTACAGGTCGCCGGTGTCCATTCATGCTCGCATCCACATCCCGTGATAACAATTCCACAGATCAGAATCAAAGTGCACAACATAATCCATTTGTTTAACTTTCCCATTCAAACTGCCTCCTTGTTTTTATTTATGTTCACACACCTTCAATATAGTCTACATTACGACTATAGTCAAGTAAAACATCACACCCTTACTATAACAGGCAGGGTGAGATGAAAATGATAACATATGAACCTTTTTGGGAAACGCTCAAAGCATCCGAAGAATCAACCTATACGCTGATAATGCGGCACCACATTTCCAGTTCAACTATTGATAAGCTGCGAAAGAACCGCCCAATCAATACAACAACCTTGAATGATCTTTGCCGGATATTAAAATGTCCGGTGGAAAGAATTCTCCGTTACACGCCATCTGAAAACGACCAGATTCTTTAGAAGATACGCAGGGGAATTCTCCTTTATCTCGATGAAAAACCTCCGCATGAGTTCTCATGCGGAGGTTTTTCATCGATATCATACCGTCTTTGGGCAGATATACAGCAAATGATTTAAGCCACCCAAAAGCTCGCACTTTTCAGCAAACGCAAGATGTCACGCCACAAGCGAGGCCGAAGTCTTCCTCCGAAACGAAGAAATCTGGACGTTTTTCAAGCGCTTCCAGCGGGTCATGCCGGCTCTTCAGACGGCCATCTTCGTTGCTCTGGCCATAAAAGCCGCTCAGCATTTCCTTTCTTGTGCTCCTGTATCTCTGACGGGAAACGATTGTGTTTTACTGGATCATCTTTTCAAATTCATCCTCCGTGATAACAGGGATGCCGAGCGTGCGTGCTTTGTCGAGCTTGCTCCCGGCGGCCTCTCCCGCGAGAACATACGCCGTCTTTTTGGAGACCGAGGAGGATGCCTTGCCGCCGAAGGATTCAACGATGGCGCTCGCCTCGTCGCGCGTATACTTCGTGAGTGTGCCGGTAAGAACGAACGTTTTGCCAAGGAAGCGGTTGTCGCGGCGCTCCTCGCGGCTGAGCATGTTGACACCTGCCTCGCGCAGCATGCGGATCTGATGCTGCGTCTGCGGGTTCTGCGCCCAGGAGACAACGCTCTCGGCGGTGATGGGGCCGATATCGTCCACGGCAGTCAGCTCCAGCGGCGTGGCATTTTCGATGGCGTCCATGGAGCCGAACGTGCGCGCAAGCACCTTGGCCGCCTTCTGCCCCACCTGCCGGATACCGAACGCGCACAGAAGGCGGGAAAGATCCTGCTGCTTGCTCTTTTCGATCTCGTTTATGAGGTTTTCCGCGGACTTTTTTCCCATGCGGTCGAGCGTCGCAACGGTCTGTGCGTCGAGCCGGTAGAGATCTGCCGGGGTTTTCACCATACCGCTGTTCACCAGCGCCTCGGCAAGCGAGAAGCCGAGCCCTTCAATGTCCATTGCCTCGCGGGAAGCGAAATGGACGAGATTGCGGAGCCTCTGCGCCGGACATTCCACGCCCGTACAGCGCACCGCTGCGCCGTCCGGGTCGCGCTCCACCGGCGAGCCGCACTCCGGGCAGGTATCCGGCAGGCGGAACGGTACGGTTCCCTCCGGCCGCTTCGTGAGATCGACGCGGAGGACTTCCGGAATGATCTCCCCTGCCTTTCGCACGATGACCGTATCGCCGATGCGTACGTCGAGCTTATCGATAAAATCCTGATTGTGCAGCGTCGCCGCCGTGACGGTCGTACCGGCAAGACGCACCGGCTCCACAATGGCTTTCGGCGTCAAAACGCCGGTCCGGCCGACCTGCACGACAATGTCGTGCACCACAGAGGGCTTCTCCTCCGGCGGGTATTTATACGCCACCGCCCAGCGCGGCGCCTTGGCGGTGCTGCCGAGAATTTCGCGCTGCGTAAGGTCGTTGATCTTGATGACAGCGCCGTCAATATCAAAGGGATAGCTCTCGCGCGTATCGCCGATGCGCCGAACCTCCTCGCTGCACTCCTCCACGGTGCGGAACACCTTATGCGGCACCGTATAAAATCCGAGCTTTTCCAGCATGTCCAGCGACTCCGCGTGTGTTTTCGGCTGTTCGCCGGAGGTGAGCTGGACATTGAAAACGATGATGTCGAGCTGGCGCTCCTTCGTCACTTTCGGGTCCAGCTGACGCATGGACCCGGCCGCGGCGTTGCGCGGATTGGCGAGGAGCGTTTCGCCCTCGATCTCGCGGCGGCGGTTATGCTCAAGAAAGACCTCCCGAGCCATATACACCTCGCCCCGGACGATCAGCCGCTCGGGCGCGTTTTCCAGCTTGAGCGGTATATTGCGCAGGACGCGAAGATTCTCCGTTACGTCCTCGCCCGTAACACCGTCGCCGCGCGTTGCGCCCTGATAGAAGACGCCGTTCCGGTATTCCAGTGCCATAGAAAGACCGTCGATTTTCGGCTCGACCGTATAGAGCGGCTCACCGCCGAGCGTTTCGTTCGTCTTGCGGATGAAGTCGGTCAGCTCCTCATAGGAAAAAACGTCGCTGAGCGACTCAAGCGGAACGGCATGGTGCACGGGCGAGAATTTCTCCGAACGGTGACCGCCGACGTGCTGCGTCGGCGAGTCCGGCGTAACGGTCTCCGGGTGCTCCGCTTCCAGATTTTCCAGACGGCGCATCATCGCGTCATACTCAAAGTCCGAAATCGTGGGGGCATCCTTGTCGTAATAGGCTATGCTGTGGCGGCGCAGCTCTTCGCGGAGCTCGGCGATCTCCTGTAAATAGTCCATCATGTCTCTCCCGTATAGAAATAGGTTTGCGGAACACGTCCGACGATGATCGTTTCAGCAACCAGCACTTCCGTAACGATCTGCGTAGAGCGGATCTCCCACGGCAGCAGGACGTCCGCATCAACACAAACCTCCAAAAGAAGCTGATGTTTCGTCTGGTTGATGCCGGCATCCGTCAGCACATTGCGGAAATCCACCCGTGAAGATGTGAGCATCGTGATCTTGACCGGTACGGTCGGCCCGCGGCCAAGGAAAAAGCTGATGCCAAGCAGGTTCCCGAAGGGGATCGAAAGATCAAGATCTCCCCGGTCGGAAGCCTCCACGATGGCGTTGAGAAGCTCGGCGGAGAGGATATTCACCCGCGACGTATCAGTTACAATAGCGCTGATCTGCCCGTCGCCGTCCTTTTCAAAGGATACGAATTTTCCGCCGTCCGGCCCAAGCAGGCGCATTTCGTTCTCCACGATGTTGCTCACGGTCTGCGTGATGAGATCCGATGCGTTGGATACCGCCATAGCGCCGGTAAGCGTCCGAAAATAGCGCACGGCGGGGATCAGAAACGCGATCAGTGCACCGGTGAGCGCAAGGAGCAGCAGCACAGTCGTCTGCTGCGGTGTGATTTTTCGCGGAAACGGCATACGGGAACACCCCCTCATGCCCAAAAGTATATGCGTCAGGCGAGCATTTCAGACAAGGCGCTCAGCACGCCGAGCTTGCCGGATTCATACGTAAGCCCGCCCTGCAAAAAGCCGAGATACGGCTCGCGCACCGGGCCGTCGCACGAAAGCTCGAGCGACGCGCCCTGAATGAACGTTCCCGCCGCCATGACGACCGGGCTTTCATACCCCGGCATCGGCGCCGGGACGGGCAGGGCGAAGCTGTCCACGGGCGAGCCCTTCTGGATACCCTGACAGAATTTTACAAGGTTGTCCGCCGTTTTCAGGCGGATGGTCTGAATGATGTCCGACCGCTTTTCATCGGATGCCGGGAAGCTCTCAAAGCCCAGCTCTTCAAGCATTCCGGCGGCGAAGGCCATCGTTTTGAGCGCCTGTGACACGGTGTGCGGCGCAAAGAAGAAGCCTTGGAAGAGCGTCCGGTTCACGCCGAGCGAAGCGCCGCACTCGCTGCCGATGCCCGGAAGCGTCAGACGTTCCGCCGCCTGCTCCACGAGATCGGCGCGGCCGGCAACATACCCGCCCATAGGGGCGAGTCCGCCGCCGGGGTTTTTGATGAGCGAACCGGCGATGAGATCGGCGCCGAGTGCCGTCGGCTCACATTCCTCGGTGAACTCCCCGTAGCAGTTATCCACGATGACCGCCGTATCGGGGCAGCCTGCCTTTACTGCGCAGACGATCTCCCCGATCTCCGCGACCGAAAGCGCGCGCCGGGGCGCGTATCCGCGGCTGCGCTGAACGAACGCCGCTGCCGGGCACAGCTCCGATACGCGCTGCGTGATCGCGGCATAGTCCGGCCCGCCGTCGGAAGCAAGCTCCAGCTGCTCATACCGGATGCCGAGCGAGGCGAGCGAGCCGCGGCCGGAGCCGGTGATGGCGGTGTGGAGCGTATCGTACGGCGCTCCCGTAACGGCAAGGATCGTGTCGCCCGGCTGGAGAGCGCCGTAAAGCGCGCAGGCGATCGCGTGCGTGCCGTTCACAAACGTGGTGCGTACAAGCGCCGCCTCCGCGCCGAACACATCGGCATAGACCTTTTCCAGCGTTTCGCGTCCGAGATCATCGTAGCCATAGCCGGTCGTTCCGGCAAAGCACGGCTCGGACACGCGGTGCGCGCGGAAGGCATCCAGCACGCGCTTCGTATTCTTCTCCGCCGTGCGCTCAAATCCGCGGAAGACAGGCTGGAGCCGTTCCTCCACCTGGGCGGCCAGTGTATAAAGCTCTTCGTAATTCATGGCAGTATATCCTTTATTTCAGTTCGTTAACGATGGAGCGGAAAGTTTCGCCGCGCTCCACAAAGTTTTTGAAATGGTCAAACGACGCGCAGGCCGGAGAAAGCAGCACGAGATCCCCCTCCTCCGCGCTCGCGGCGGCGGCGAGCACCGCCTCGCGGAAATCGTCGATCTTCCGGATCGGCAGCGCCTTGGGGTCATACAGCGGCGATTTAGTCACGGCATCGTAAATTTTCTCCGCCGTAAAACCGGTAAGGAACAGTGCCTTGACATGGCGGCAGATCTCGTCGCCGAGCTTGTCGAACGGGATATGCTTATCGTACCCGCCCGCAATAAGGATGGGCTTCTGCCGCAGCGCGTGAAGTCCCGCGATCGTGCGCGTGGGGCTGGATGCAATGGAATCGTTGCAGTAGGTAACGCCATGCAGCGTCCGGATCATTTCGAGCCGGTGCGCAACGCCGCGAAAGCTCTCCGCCACGGCGCGGCAGGTATCGTCCGAGACGATGCCGTCGGTGGCGGCAAACGCCGCCATATAGTTTTCAACGTTATGTAAACCCGGGAGCAGAATGCTCTCTGCGTCCATGAGCTTGGTCTTTTCCCCGTTGTGAGACCGGTAAATGACGCCTTCGCGCAGGAACACGCCGTTTTCCGGTGCGGTCTCACGGCTGAAAAACCGGACTTTGCCGGGGCAATCCTTCGCAAAGGCGCGTGTGATGGCGTTGTCGGCATTGAGCACCGTGACGCCGGCACAGCCCTGCGAAAGGAAAATCTGCTTTTTGGCGGTCTGATAGTCCTCATAGCTCGGATGAATGTCCAGATGGTTCGGCGAAACGTTGGTAACGACCGCAATATCCGGCCGGCAGTTCATGCTGTGGAGCTGGAAGGAGCTGAGCTCGAGCACCGCCCAGTCTGTGCTCGTCATTTCCGGCGCTTTGTTAAGCAGCGGCGTGCCGATGTTGCCGCCGAGAAATTCGCGGTGCCCCTGCGCCCTCAGGAGCTCAGAAATAATGGTGGTAGTCGTCGTCTTTCCGTCCGATCCGGTCACGGCGATGATGCGGCACGGGCAGACGGTAAAGAAGGCTTCCATTTCCGACGTAAGAAGCGCTCCGCGCGCTTTGGCCGCGGCGAGCTCCGGCGTAAAGGGGTGAAGCCCCGGCGTGCGGAAAATCACGTCCTCGGTAATTCCGGCAAGGTACCCATCGCCCAGCACAAGACGGCAGCCCGCCGCTTCCAGCGCTGCGGCCTCGTCCTCGCCGAGAGCCTCGCGCGTGCGTTTATCGCGCACCGAGACGGTATACCCCGCATCGAGCAGCAGCCGCAGCAGCGGCCGGTTGCTCACGCCGAGACCGATGACCGCAATGCTTTTTCCGCGCAGAGACTGTATATAAGAGTCGAGTGTCATAATTGCCTCCTGAATATCTTCTTTAACTTATATATTATATTCGCTTTCCGGCAGAAATTCAACACCTATCGCCGTTGACAAGCGCGCTTTGAACAGGTAAAATACCTGTGCGAGAAAGCCAAGCAGCCGCGGGCATAAGGCGAAAGCCTGTGCGTGAGGAAAGTCCGGGCTCCACAGGGCAAGGATAACGGGTAACGCCCGCCGGGGGTGACCCCAGGACAAGTGCAACAGAGATATACCGCCTGCCTTTGGGCAGGTAAGGGTGGAAAGGCGAGGTAAGAGCTCACCCACCGTCCGGAGACGGAACGGTGCTGTAAACTCTATCCGGAGCAACGCCGTGGAGGGACATACGACCGGCCCGGTCGTCCCGAGGAGGCGGCTGGAACGCATCGGCAACGGTGCGTCTAGATAGATGGCTGCGCAGACAGAACCCGGCTTACAGGCTTTCTCGCTTTACAAAACCCCCCGCCGATCCATTCGGATCCGGCGGGGTGTTTTTCACTTTTTTGCTGCGCCATCCGTCGCCTGCGCAGAGGCGGACGGTTTGGCCGACGTGTCCGCCATCGGCGTCTGCGTGGGCACAACGCCGGTATCGTCGTCGGTGATGATGCCGTCATCGTCGTTTACGATCCCGTCGTTCATGTCCGGCGTCGCGGTCATCGGGGTACCCGACGGCCTCGGCGCGTTCGTCGCCGCGGGCTTTTCCGCCGTGCCGCACGCGCAGAGCGAAACAACCAGCGCCGTGAGCGAAAGAATATATACGATCCACTTTTTCATGCGAAATCCTCCTTAACAAGAAATCCGCCGTTAGTATGCCGTATTATTCCGGATTTATTACAAAAAGCAATGCGCCCGAAGTTTTTTCGGGCGCATTGCTTTTAAAAATTATTTCTTCGGTTTGAGGATGAAGTTGATGAGCTTGTTGGGGACGTTGATCGTCTTGACGATCTCCATGCCCTCCATATAGCCCGCGATCTTCTTATCCGCGAGAGCCGCAGCGAAAACGACCTCCACCGTGCTGTCCGCCGGGACAACAACGGTGCTGCGGAGCTTGCCGTTGATCTGCACGGCGATGGTCTTTTCGGTATCGATCATCTTCGCCTCGTCGTGCTCCGGCCACTCGGCCTCGCTCGCAAGGCCCTCAAAGCCCTGGATCTGCCAAAGCTCCTCGCAGATATGCGGCGCAAACGGAGAGAGAAGCTGCAGCAGCACGCGGATATCGCCGCGGGTCGGTTTCTTGGAGTAGAACTGGTTGACGAGCGACATGAGCTGCGCAATGGCAGTGTTGAACTTCATCTCGTCGATATCGGAGCTCACCTTCTGGATGGTGCGGTGGATCTCCTTCTCGTTGTCGCGGGAGATCTCGTCGCCGGTGAGCGGCTCGCTTGCAAGATTCCACACGCGGTCAAGGAACCGGCGGCAGCCCGCCACAGCGTTGCTCGACCATGCGGCGGCTTTCGTGAAATCACCGATGAACATGATGTACACGCGCAGCGTATCCGCGCCGTACTGCTCAACGATGTCGTTCGGGTTCACGACGTTGCCGCGGGACTTGGACATCTTTTCGCCGCCCTCGCCGAGGATCATGCCGTGGCTCGTGCGCTTGGCGTACGGCTCCTTCGTCGGGACAAGGCCCTCGTCGTAGAGGAACTTGTGCCAGAAGCGGGAGTACAGGAGATGGAGCGTCGTGTGCTCCATGCCGCCGTTGTACCAGTCCACGGGAGACCAGTATTTGAGAGCTTCCGGACTTGCGAAAGCCTCTTTATTGTGGGGGTCCATATAGCGCAGGAAATACCACGAGGAGCCCGCCCACTGCGGCATGGTGTCGGTCTCGCGCTGGGCCGCGCCGCCGCACTTCGGGCAGGTCGTGTTGACCCAGTCGGTGATCTTGGAGATGGGCGATTCGCCGTCGTCCGTCGGCTCGTAGCTCTCGACCTGCGGGAGCAGGAGCGGAAGCTGATCCTCCGGCAGCGGTACCCAGCCGCACGTCGGGCACTTTACCATCGGGATGGGCTCGCCCCAGTAGCGCTGGCGGGAGAATACCCAGTCGCGCAGCTTGAAGTTTGTCTTGGGATGGCCGATGCTCTCGTCCGTCACCCACTTCTTCATGGCGGGGATAGCGTCCTTCACGGTCATGCCGTTCAGGAAGCCGGAGTTCACCATGATGCCGGTGTCGTCCTTGAGCGTAAAGGCTTCCTTCGTAATATCGCCGCCCT
>OGDY01002777.1_pt1 | contig 15304 bp, 12 predicted proteins | sample 1570341 | NCBI WGS metagenome assembly OGDY01 (sample SAMEA2581972, study PRJEB24529) | metagenome | biome: Human gut stool | place: China | collected 2011 | reverse complement strand
TGGCAAAGCTGGACGAGCTGTTCAAGGCCTACGCCCCTGTCACCAAGGAAAAGCTGTGGGAGAACCTGAAGTACTTCCTGGAAGCTCTGATGCCCACCTGCCACGAGTGCGACATCAAGATGGCCATCCACATGGACGATCCTCCTTGGGATATCTTCGGCCTGCCCCGCCTGCTGGTGGACGAGCCCAGCATCGACCGCTTCCTGAAGATGGTGGACGATCCGTACAACTGCCTGACCCTGTGCACCGGCAGCCTGAACGCAAACCCCAACAATAACTGTGCCGAGATCATCCGCAAGCACTGCGACCGCATTGCCTTCGGCCACGTCCGCAACATCCACCACTTCCCCAACGGCGACTTCTCTGAGGCTGCGCACCGCGACTGCTGCGGCGAGACCGGCATCATTGAGGTGATGCGCGCTTACCATGACTGCGGCTTTGAGGGCTACATCCGTCCCGACCACGGCCGTCAGCTGTGGGAGGAAGGCCCCGGCAGCTGCCGCCCCGGTTACGGCAAGTATGACCGTGCTCTGGGCGTTCAGTACATGCTGGGTGTCTGGGATCTGCTGGATCGTCTGGATGAAGAGAAAAAGAAGGGCTGATAAATATGAAGCTGTCTGAGATCAAAAACGGCAATCTGTCCGCCGAGTGGGCAGAGAAGGGCTATGAGCTGCCCAAATTCGATATCGAGGCTGTCAAGGCCAAGACCCACGCCGAACCCACCTGGGTGCACTTCGGCGCAGGCAATATCTTCCGTGCATTCCCGGCTGCCATCCTGAACGATGCGCTGAACACCGGCAAGTATGACCGCGGTGTCATCGTGGCCGAGAGCTTTGACTACGAGATCATCGACAAGGCTTATCGTCCCTACGACAATATGAGCCTGCTGGTCTGCCTGAAGTCCACCGGCGAGATCGAGAAGAAGGTGGTGGCTTCCGTTACCGAGAGCCTGAAGGCTGACTACTCCTTCGGCGAGGACTGGGCACGTCTGGTGGAGATCTTCCAGAACCCCAGCCTGCAGATGATCTCCTTCACCATCACTGAGAAGGGCTACGGCGTTGCTCCTGCTGATCTGGAGCGCGGCCTGACCCCCGTGCTGGCCATGGGCAAGGTCACTGCTCTGCTGTACGAACGCTTCAAGGCCGGCAAGCTGCCCCTGACCGTCCAGAGCATGGATAACTGCTCCCACAACGGCGATAAGGTCAAGAACGCTGTCCACGCCTATGCTGCCAAGTGGGTGGAGCAGGGTCTGGTGCCCGCCGAGTTCCTGGCCTATGTGCAGGACGAGACCAAGATCACCTTCCCCTGGAGCATGATCGACAAGATCACTCCCCGCCCGGATGCCAAGGTCCAGAAGATGCTGGCTGACGACGGTTTTGAGGACAACTACACCATCGTCACCGAGAAGCACACCTTCACCGCTCCCTTCGTCAACGCCGAGGAGACCCAGTACCTGTGCATCGAGGATCACTACACCAACGGCCGTCCTCCGCTGGAGCTGGGCGGTGTGCTGTACTGCGACCGCGAGACCGTGGACAAGATCGAGAAGATGAAGGTCTGCACCTGCCTGAACCCCCTGCACACTGCCATGTCCATCTATGGCTGCATGCTGGGCTACAACCTCATCTCTGCCGAGATGGCAGACGAGGATCTGCGCTCCTTCATCCAGAAGATCGGCTATATCGAGGCTATGCCCGTTGTGGTTGATCCCGGCGTTCTGAACCCCTACGAGTTCATCGGCGCTGTCATCAACCGCCGTCTGCCCAACCCCTTTATGCCCGATGCTCCCCAGCGTATCGCTACCGATACCTCTCAGAAGCTGGCTATCCGCTTCGGCGAGACCATCAAGGCTTACGAGGAGCGCGGTCTGGACAAGTCCAACCTTGTGCTGATCCCGCTGGTGCTGGCAGGCTATGCCCGCTACCTGAAGGGCATCGACGACAACGGCCAGCCCTTCGAGATCTCTCCCGATCCGCTGCTGGCTGAGCTGCAGGCCATCGTCAACCCCTTGGAGGTCAAGGAAGGCGAGCAGGACTTCAGCTGCCTGAAGGCTCTGTACAGCCGTGCCGACGTGTTCGGCGTGGACCTGTACGCTGTCGGTCTTGGCGAAAAGATCGAGGGCATGGTCAAGGAGCTGTACGCCGGTAGCGGCGCAGTGCGCAAGACCCTGCACAAGTACACCCTCGCCCGCTAAAACTTTATAACGCTATTTCCGTGACCCACGCTGCGCTTTTGCTTTGCCGCAGCGTGGGTTTTTGTTTTGTGAAAATTGTTATGTAAAAATAGAATCCCGGAGCGTCCGCAGACGCTCCGGGATTTCAAAAGAACCATAATTTTCCGCTATTCATGCGCAGAGCAAAGCGGAGCGCATGAAAAATCGTCACGGTGCCCTTATTTCCGGCAGTCGTGCAGGCTGGCGGCGGGCAGGACGCTGCTCAGCAGGCTCCATGCGGCATCCATGCTCTCGTTCAGCAGATAGGCCTGATTCTTCTGGACGTAGATGTACACCGCCTCTTTGGTGCGGTAGGCGCAGTACACGGTGTTCCAAATGTAGCGGTTGGTGGGCTCGGTCTTGTTCTGCTCACCGGCCATCCAGACCGAAAGCCCGGCGGCGTCCAGTTCCAGCCGGTAGAAGGGGCGGGGCAGACCCAGCTTTTTGATCTGCTTGGAGAGGTTGGCAAAGAAGGTACCAAAGTATACGGCGGGCAGACCGATGGCTACGATGGCCAGCACGGCGGTCAGCAGCCCGGCACCCTCCCGCTTGCCGATCTGGCTCAGGCAGATGCCGGCACACACCAGCAGAATGGCGGTGAACACCGCCGGACGCTGCCAGCCCTTGTTGTGGCGCAGCAGGTCAAAAGATGCAAAATCGTGAAAGCTTTTTTCATCCATCTGAACGGAAACGCAAACATTCTGGGTCATAAAGTTACCCTCCTTTTTGGGCATAGTACCACATTTACCGGCAAGAAGCAAGCAAAAGATGCATCGGCGGCGGTGCATCCGGCTTGCAAACCGCCCGCAAGGCGTGGTAAAATAAGATATTATCTGGGGTGTATCTGAAAAGTCGAAAATTTAGTCTATTTCTACAAGCACAGCTGGATTTTGCGTTAAACAGCCTTGAAATCCACAAAGGATTCCTGCGGCTATTTGCCTTAAATCCCGCTTGTGCTTGCGAAATATTCGTCATTTTCTTTGTTTTCAGATACACCTTACGAAAAAGGGGGAAGCCTTGCATGGAAAAGCGCAACTGGAAGCACAGCGTTACGCTCAAGCAGCGCATGGTGTTGTGTCTGGCAGCATTTTTTGCGGCCTTTGCATTGCAGCTTGCCCTGAACGGCTATCAGGCACGGGCGGTGCAGCAGGTGCAGGACGACCAGATGGGCAACTTTAACGCCATCAGCCGCTTTCAGGGCGGTGTGGAAAGCTCCATCAGCATTCTGGAAGCGTACCGTTGGGAGAACGGCGAGACTGAGGAAATGCTGGAAAAGCTTCAGGCAGCCTGCTCCACCAGCAACGCATGGCTGTGGCGCATCCGATCCAATATGGACGGCTTGCAGAACGTCAGCGATGAGCAGTGGGTGCTGTACGGTGCGGTGGAGACCACCTACGGCAGCTACAACACCCTGCTGGAAGAGCTGGAGAGCTATCTTTCCAGTGGGCAGGAAGCAAAGGCTTCCCAGCTGTATTACAACAAGGTCTCGGTCTGCGGCGGGTATCTGAGCCAGTACACCATGCAGCTGCTGAAAGCCTCGATCCTGGACGCCCAGACTACTTACACCGAGATCTCGGAGCTGGGCGAACGGATCGCCCTGATGCAGATCGTGGTGGTGGCGCTGTGCGTGGCGCTGGGCTGCGCCTCCGGTCTGATGGTCATGCAGCTGCTGACTCCGGTGTCTCAGATGATCGAGGCCTCCCGCGCTATCAGTCGCAGCCAGTTCGATACCCCGGACATCCCGCTGCCCAAGCAGCCGGAGATCGGCCAGCTGGCAGAGTCCTTCAACCGCATGAAGCACTCCATGGCGCAGCAGGTGAACACCCTGCAGGAGAAAAACGAGATCGAGCGGGAGCTGCACCGCCAAAAGACCGAGGCGCTGGAACTGCAGAACCGCATGGAGCGCAGCCGGTTGCAGCAGCTGCGCAGCCAGATCGACCCGCATTTTTTGTTCAACACCCTGAACGTCATCCAGCAGATGGCGGGCACAGAGTCCGCCTACCGCACGCAGGCGCTCATCATGGCGCTTTCCCATCTGCTGCGTTACAGCCTGATGAGCAACGATGAGCAGGTGCCCCTCTCCCGGGAGGTGCGCGTTGTGGACGAGTACTATTCCATCTACCATGTGCGCTTTGGCGACCGGGTGCAGATGGAGTGGGCGTTCTCGGACTCGCTGGATCTGACTGAGACCATGGTGCCGTCCTTTATCTTGCAGCCCATCGTGGAAAACGCCTTCAAGCACGGCATCTGCCCCAAGGAAGAGGGCGGCGTGGTGCGCATCCGCATGGTGCCCCTGCGGGAAAAAGGTCTGCTGTGCATCCGGGTGCTGGACAACGGCGTGGGGATTGAGCCGGAGCAGTTACAGCAGCTGCGCATGGCATTGGAGCAGCCCGCACCCCGCTGGGAACATATCGGTATTTATAACGTGGCCGCCCGCCTGCGGCTGCTGGATGCCCGCTGCCGGGTGGTGGTGCGCTCCCGGCCGGGGCGGGGAACTGCGGTGATCCTGTATCTGCCGCTGGTGGAGAATGAGGAGGAATTTGAGGAATGATTCGTCTGTTGATCGCGGATGATGAGAGAATGGAGCGGGAGGCGCTGGCGGATATTGTCATGCGCCGGTTTGAGCATGAGGTGACGGTGGAGATGGCGGAAAACGGCCGCAAAGCCGCCGACACCGCCGTGCTCTGGGAAGCAGACCTGATTTTGATGGACATCGAGATGCCGGGCATGAACGGCTTGGATGCCGCCCGCGCGGTGCTGGAACAGCGCCCGGAGTGCAAGGTGATCTTTATCACGGCATACAGTCTGTTCCAGTACGCCCACGAGGCGGTGCATCTGGGCGCCTGCGACTATCTGCTGAAGCCGGTGGACCCGGACGAGACCGAGGCCGCCATCCGCCGCGCTATCCGGCAAATTGAAGCCGGACGCCGTCTGGCCGAGCTGGCGGCGGTAGAACCGGAAGCCGCTTCGGAGCAGGAGACCGACCCCGCCGGGGAAGGGGAGATCGACCGCAACGCACTGGTGATGGACCATGTGCGCAAGTATATGGAAGATAACTATATGGCCGACCTCTCGCTGGACAGCGTGAGCGAAATTTTGCACATCAGCCCGGCGTACCTTTCGGCGCAGTTCAAAAAATACCAGAAGATGAATTTTCTGGACTGCCTGACCGAGCTGCGCATCAACGCCGCCAAGGAGCTGCTGGCCGACCCCTTCCGCTCCGCAGCGGAGGTGGCCTCCATGGTGGGCTACGAGGACGCCAGTTACTTTGCCCGCGCCTTTAAAAAGCGCACCGGCATGACCCCCACCCAGTACCGAAAGGAAGCGGCAAAGGCAGCCCGGGAGGCGCGGCTGTGACCCGCCGTCAGCTGCTGCGTCTGCTTGCGGCAGCCCCGGCACTGGCAGTTACAGGCTGTACGGCGCAGTCTGCTTCTTCGCAGCAGGAGAAGCCGCTCATTCTGCGCTATGCGGAGAACCAGCCGGAGGACTACCCTACCAGCAAGGCGGCAAAGGCCTTTGCCGAGCTTGTGGCGCAGCGCACGGGCGGCCGGGTGAAGGTGCTGGTATACAGCGGGGCGGAACTGGGCGCAGAGCAGAGCGTCATCCAGCAGATGCAGTTCGGCGGGGTGGATTTTTCCCGCGTGTCCCTGAGCCAGCTGGCAGAGTACGAGCCGGAGCTCAGCGTATTGCAGCTGCCTTACCTGTACAGCGATGCCCAGCAGATGTGGCGGGTGCTGGACGGCAGCATCGGGGATGAGTTTCTGGCCATGCTGGACGGGATGGACTTAGTAGGGCTTTCGTGGTTCGACGCCGGTGTGCGCAGCTTCTACACCCGGGAAAAGGTGACCGGGCTGGATGATTTGCAGGGACTGACCATCCGGGTGCAGGAGTCGGACATGATGAGCGATATGATCACCGCACTGGGCGCAAAGCCGGCGCAGGTGGTGTACAGCAAGGTGTATGCCGCCCTGCATAATGCCGAGATCGACGGGGCAGAGAACAACTGGCCCAGCTACGAAGTGATGGGACACTACGAGGTAGCGCCCTTTTTCCTGAAGGACGAGCACACCCGGGTGCCGGAGGTGCAGCTGGCCAGCCCGGCGGTGATGGAAAAGCTTGCCGCATTGGACGAGAGCTTCCCGGAGGTGATCCGCGCCTGCGCCCGGGAGAGCGCACAGACAGAGCGGGAGCTCTGGGCACGGCGGGAGGCGAACGCAGAGCAGAATATGCGCAAGCGGGGCATCTGCGTCACCGAACTGGACGAGGCCGAAAAAGCCCGCTTCCGCGCAGCGGTGCAGCCCATGTACGACCGGTTCCGCAGCCACGCCAAACTCATCCAGCGGATCCGGGAGAGCTGAAGAGCAAAATATACGAAATAACTCGTCTCTATGTGATATATCAGTTTGGGGACGAGTTTTTTTGCGAACATTTTTCGGCAAGCTCGACAATATCTCCCAGGGACACTTGTTGAATATGCACAGATATATTTTCACTTTTTTGCAAAAAACAGGACATTTTATCAGTCCTCTTGATAACTAAAATCTTTTTGCGTTAGAATGAGGTCACCGAGCAATCAGGCCATGCAAAAACGCCTAAATGTACCCTATCAAGATTCAGATTGTGCAATGCAAAAAGGAGGAAATTTGGTTATGTTTTCCAAAAAGATCTCGCGCCGCAGCTTTCTGAAGGTCAGTGCTGTGACCACCGCCATGGCCGCCATGGGCCTGCCTGCCTTTGCCGCAGAGGACACGGCAGAGGAGAACTGCTTCCAGACCCTGAACATCCCCCGGGCTACCGGTAGCACTGTGGACAAAAGCGTCCTGCTGAATGAGAGCCGCCTGTACCTCATCACGGATTTTGGGGCTGTTTCGGAGGGGGACCCCCTCCAGAACACCAAGGCCATCAACGCCGCCATCCAGGCTGCCAGTCAGGCCGGCGGCGGCACCGTGGTAGTGCCGGCAGGTGACTTTAAGAGCTACACCATCCGTCTCCAGAGCGGCGTCAACCTCCGCATCGACGCCAACGGCATCATCCGGGCTGCCCGGGCAGACCTGTACGACTGGTATGGCAACCAGACCATGGTGGGCGAGGGCGGAAACTACGATGAGCCGGAAGTGAACCTCTATGCCGGGCTCCAGGACCACGGCCACACCTACTTTGCCAACAGCCTGTTCTACGCCGCTGACAAGCACGATATCATGATCTACGGCGAGGGTCTCATCGACGGCAGCTACATGGACGACACCGGTACCCTCATCAATGTGCTGTCCGGCAGCGACCCCTCCAACCCCAAAAACCGCACCGATCGGGGCTACAGCTCCACCTGGTACGGCAACAAGGCCATTGCACTGGTGCGCTGCGAAAACGTGGTGCTGGACGGCATCCGCATCCTGAACGGCGGCCACTTTGCCATTATTGCCGAGGGCACCCGGAACATGACGGTCAACGACCTGATCGTGGACACTAACCGGGACGCCTACAATATCGACTGCAGCCAGGACGTTACCGTCAGCAACAGCCACTTCAACTCCCTTACGGACGACGCCATCGTCATGAAGGCTTCCTACGGTGCCGGCGTGTTCATGCCCACCCAGAACGTCTTGATCGAGGACTGTGTGGTCAGTGGCTACGATGCCGGTTCTGTGATTACCGGAGCCTGCACCACCGATAAGATCGTGGCCACCGACGCCTGCGGCCCCACCGCCCGTGTCAAGTTTGGCACCGAGTCCACCTGCGGCTACCACACCGTCACCATCACCCGGGTCCGGTTCGAGCGTTCCCGTGGCTTCTGCATGGAGGCCGTGGACGGCAGCTCCCTCACCAACATCGTGATGACCGACTGCACCATGGACACCGTTTCCTCCTCTCCCATCTTTATTCGGGTAGGCGATCGTGCCCGGTACCCCGTCACCGGCCACACCACTGAGCAGGCTATCAACGCCGCCAACGATGTGCGTCTGGACAATTCCGGCTGGGTGCTGCCCAACCGTGCCGAGTATCAGCTGTACCCCGTGGCCCGCTACAGCCCCTCTTATAATAAGAGCAAGACCGTCTCCATCGACGGCGTCTCCTCCTTTAAGGTGGTAGACCCTGCCAACCCCACCCGGATCAACAACGCCAACTTGGCAGAGATCGACGGCAAACTGTACCTCTACCGCTGGGATGATGCCCAGCACCAGTATGTGCCGGATATGACCCGGGAGATCAGTCGGAAAGACGCTGTCTACTACGCCAACGCCACCGCTGCCAAGGACCTGGCCAGCGTCAGCAATGTGGAGATCAGCAACATCCGCATCACCAACGTAGATCCCCGGTACCCCATCCTGCTGGAGGGCCTGGTGGACAGCAAGGTGAAGAACGTGATCCTGCGGAACATCTCGGTGCAGTACCGGGGAGGCCTGTCTCTCCAGGAGGCTGTGGAACAGCGGCAGCTGGGCACCTACTGGGTCTACTCCCAGAGCGGCTCTGCCCCCACCGTGCAGAAACTGCCCTGGCTGGTGAACACCTTCTTCAGCAAGTGCGAGGGCCTGCTGCCCCGTGTGGCCTGGAAGAACGGCACCTGGGTAGACGACCCCTACAACGTACCGGAGATGGTAGCCGAGTACCCGGAGCCCTCCATCCTGGGCATCCTGCCGGCCTACGGCATCTACGCTCGTCACGTAGAGGGTCTGGTGCTGCAGAATGTGGCCCTGAACTATGTGATCCAGGATAAGCGTCCGGCTATCGTGCTGGATGACGTTTCCAACGCCGACCTGCGTACCGTGGCCGCCAAGACCGCTCTGGGCGTCAAGGCTGTAGTCACCGTGACCAACCACTACAAGCGTCATGTGGGCAACGAGTATGTGCCTGAGGAGCCCTATTTCACCACCACCTGCGAGAACCTGAAGCTGGGTCTGCTGAGCCGTGAACAGGTCACCGTGGATACCCCGGCACCCGGCACCCCGGCAGACAGCCTCTATGGCGACATCCGCCTGCCCATCCCGGAAAACGGCTATCAGTTCGCCATTCCGACCCAGGAGTATCCCCTGCCTCTGACGGTGCACCGCCCCTACTTCAGCCACATCGGGGACCAGACCCTCCAGCTGGGCCAGACCCTGACCCTGACTGTCTCGGGCCGGAACCCGGCCAACGGCGTCCGCACCACTCAGCCCCAGCCTGCTGCCGTCATCGAGGCTCTGGACGGCGGCCTGACCTACGGCACCGCCGGTCTGCTGCCTCTGGGCGCATCCTTTGACGCCGGTTCTCACACCCTCACCTTTACCCCCAAGGCCAAGGGCACCTACAAGGTCACCTTTACCCTGGACGATGGCGTCATCCCCGTAAGAAAGACCGTTAAGATTACCGTGGCGTGATCCTGTCGGTTTTCTGCCTCTGCTGTTCGGCTGCGTGCTGGCGTTTCTGTTTATAACGTTTCGCAATATAAAAAAAGGCGTGTTCTCCAAAGAGCCGACCGCAAAGCAGACAGCGATCCTTCCCGCGGCGGGCAGCGCGGTCGGAGTCCTTGCCGCACGGTTCCTGCTGATGGGCCAGCCGCAGCAAACGGTGTTTCGGCTGACCGGGGCGCTGCTTTTGATCCTTTCTCTTCTGATAAGCATCCCTGGCATCAACATTTTAAAGGCGGTGCTCTGCAAAGAATGAATGTCACAGCAGAAAACCGCTCTGAGAAACATAATACAGACATACGGAAAAAGGCCCCTGTAACGGTTTACAGGGGCCTTTTCGTGAACGGAGCGGCGGACTACCGACGGAGGCGTTCCTCCCGTCCGGATCAGCCGCGGATGTTGTAGTTTGCCGCGAGAAGGTTCATTGCCTTGAGAAGCTTGTGCGTGTAAATGAAGGGGCCGACGACGATCAGACTGCCGAGAACGCCCCACAGCCAGAAGGTGCTTGCGTCGAAGTCGTAGGCGATGCCGCGGCGGCGCAGCTCGTTTCCGATGCGGCTGCAGAGCTGGTGCGTCCAGATGACGGGATAAATGCCCAGCGTCAGCCACGAGAAGATGAAGAGAACCAGACAGTAGTGCATGGTCTTTCGTCCGTCATACCGGCCGGCGATGAGATTGATGTCCGAACTGATGTTGGACATCACCACGAGACCGTAAATGCCAAGCGTAAGGAAATTGAGCAGGATCAGCTTCAAAAGGCCGCGGTTCGTCTTGAGCTGACCGACCGGAGCTGCGCCCGCGGAAGGGGCTCCGTACGGACTGCCGCCGTACGGGGCGGGACTGCCATAGGGGGGCGATCCACCGTAAGGATCTGCGCTTCCGTAAGACTCCGCGCTGCCGTACGAATCGGCTCCGCCGTACGGCGAAGGGGTATAGCCGGGAGCGGCGGGAGCATCCTCCATGACCGGCGTGCTGTACGAACTCGGGCTGCCCCCGACACGCATCCCACAATTTGGGCAAAACGCGGAACCGTCGTTGACGGCAGTCCCGCAGTTGGGACAGTATTTCATTCTCATTCCTCCCCGGTCATCGATTTCGGCAATAAACCCGGACGCCTGCGGCGGTTTTGACGCGGCGCACAGGGCGCAAAGCACAAAATATGAATGCTGATATCATAAATATAAGCGTGTTTATCCGTGCCGTCAAGCAAATATGCGCCGTTTTTCTATTTTTATCGTGCTTTTCCGCATGCTGCACGGATGCTGCACATATCAGAGCTTTCTGTCCGCACTGCGAAGCCACAGATCGATGATCTCGTCATGGCTTTTGGCGATCTCCTTCCAGCTCTCGACCTCTCTTGTCAGATAGGCGAGCTTCTGCCGGAGAGCGATGTTCTGGTCGATGAGATTCTGCCCCTCATTATCTACAGAACTGTCAACAGTAAAATGACCCGCTCACCACGACCGTCAACGGCATCACGTGGCCGCTGCTCATCGAGGGGCTTCAAAAAATGGGTGCGCTTGTCCCGACTGGACTGCGCACCCGATTTTTGCTTTTTGAAGTAATATAACTTTTTCGCTGGTCAGCGGTTTCGCAGATGACGCAGCCTCCTTCGTCCGAAAGGTCATATCAAAATGCCGTCGCAGTGGTCGATCTCGTGCTGGATGATCTCCGCCGTCCACCCGGTAAAGGTCTTGAGCCGCGTTTGGAATCTCTCATTCTGCCACTGTACCTTGATGGTTTGGAAACGCATCGTTTTCCGCGTGCCGGCAAGAGAAAGGCAGCCCTCCGCCGTCTCGTATGCGCCGGACTTTTTGACGATGACCGGGTTGAGCATGACCATATATTCCCCCTCGTTATCGAAGACGATGATGCGCTTGTTTACGCCGATCATGTTCGCCGCCATGCCCACGCATCCGTCCCTGCGGGCGGACAGCGTGTCCAGCAGGTCCTGCGCCGTGCCGAGGTCATCCGCCGCGGCGGGTTCGGCCTTCTGCGCGAGAAAGCTCTCGTCCCTGCAGATATCACGGATCATACCATTTTCTCCTTTGTCTCTCCTTAAAGTCAGCCGCGGCAGATCGTTCTGCCGCGGCTGGTCATTTTATACGCCCCGCACCTTCGCGGAGACTTTCAGCGTAGCTTCGCCGGTATCACTCCGCGTCCTCCTCGTCCTCAAGCAGGAGCGGGAGCGTGGCTTCATACTTGGTTTCGGTGGCGCTCTTTTCCTCCGCCTGTGCGGTGTAATTGCGCACGATGGCCGCCGCCTTCTCGATCGGCAGGAGCGTACCGGCGCCCGCGACGCAGCCGCCCGGACACGCCATGCCCTCGAGCAGATACCCGTCGTACTTGCCGGCCTTGGCAAGCGTGAGCATTTTCCGGCAGTCCTTGAGCCCCTGCGCGCACGCGGTTTTCACCTCGCGGTCGGGGTCGATGTGCGAGATCGCTTCGCGCACCGCTTCCGCAACGCCGCCGGAAACGGCAAAGCCGCGGCCCGCCGCCGTGCCTTCGCGCAGCGGCGCGGTCTGGGTGATCTCGTTAAAGTTGATGCCCTTGGCCTCGAACATACCCATGACCTCTTCAAACGTCAGGACAAAATCGACTTCGCTGCGCACGGTCGTGCGCATGGCTTCAAGCTTCTTTGCGCTGCACGGCCCGATGAACGCGACCTTCTCGCCCGGGTGCTGCTGCTTGCAGAGGCGCGCCGTGAGCACCATGGGCGTGAGCGCCATGGAGATGCAGTTTGCCTGCTCCGGGAAGAGCTTTTTCGCCATGACCGCCCAGCTCGGGCAGCAGGACGTCGCCATGAACGGCTGCTCGGCGGGGACCTTCTCCAGAAAGTCCTTCGCCTCGTCGAGCGTGCAGAGGTCTGCGCCGACGGCCACCTCCGCCACATGCCGGAAGCCGAGCATCTTCATCGCGGCCTTGAGCTTATCCGGCGTCATGCTCGGGCCGAGCTGCCCGACGAACGCGGGCGCGACGATCGCAATGACCTTTTCGCCGCCGCGCAGCGCCTGCGTGAGCTGGAAGAGCTGACTCTTATCGGAGATCGCGCCGAACGGACAGTTCACAAGACACATGCCGCACGAGACGCACTTATCATAATCGATATCGGCGCGGCCGTGCTCGTCAGACCGGATGGCGTCCATACCGCACGCCTTGGCGCACGGGCGCTCCTGCAAAATGATCGCATTGTAGGGGCAGACATCCGCGCACTTGCCGCAGCGGATGCAGAGGTCCTCCTGAATGCGGCTCACGCCGCGGTGGCTGAGCTTGACCGCCTTTTTCGGGCAGATCTCGCGGCACGGGTGCGCCAGGCAGTTCTGACAGAGGTTCGTAACGATATAGCGCTTTTCCGGACAGGCGTTGCAGGCGAATTTCAGAATATTCACCAGCGGCGGCTCGTAATATTTCTCCGGTCTCGCGCTCTCCTCCGCACCCGCGGCGAGCGGCGCGTGCTGGTCGAGCGGACGGGGGCTCAGGCCCATTGCGAGACGCAGCCGTTCGCCGACGATGGCTCTTTCCAGAAAGATGCTGCTGCGGTGCTCGGCGACCTCGCCGGGGACGATCTTATACGGCAGGTCTTCAAAGCGGGAATAGTCCCCGCCCTCGTAGCCCATGCGGGCGACTTCGGTGAATACCTGACGGCGAATGTCGGTAATGGTGGAATAAATGCCGCGAATGCTCAATGGAACCCCTCCTTTGTTCGATTTATCTCGACGCGTTACGCAATATCTCGCTCCATGCCTCCGGCGACGCGGGGGAGAGATGCGCCGCATCTCCGTCCGCTTTCTGCCAGACGAGGCTCTCCTCTTCGACCCAGAGCCGGTATACGCTCTCCGTGCCGTCCGGCGCGGCGAGCGTGATCGTATAGTCGCAGCCTCGCTCCGGCGTGGGCGTTTCGCCCTCGTCGAGCAGAAGATACCCGGCGAAAAATCCGTCGTCCGGCAGCGTGACCGCGTCGTCCGATGCGCCGTTTTCCGCGGTGACAGTGACCGTAACGCTGCCGTCCGCCGCGGCGCTATCCGGCGCGGCGGCCATCATCCTGCCGCCTGCGGGCGCTACCGGTGCTTCCGCCGGGGTTTCCGTTTCGGCACTGTCCTCCGCCGCGCTGTACATGGCGATCTCCGACTCTTCCCTCGCCGTGCTGCTCGCGCCCTTCGCGGCGAAAGTGCCGGAAAAGGTCACTCCCGCCCAGATCGCCACGGCAGCCGCCGCGGCAAGCGCGCCATAGCGCGTCACAAGGCGCGCGATGCCCGCCTTTTTCTTCGCCGGCTTTTCCGCCGGCGCAGCGGCTTCATGGACGCGCGCCATCACGTTCGCCGTGAAATTCTCCGGCACATCGCCGAGCGCATCGTCCGTGCCGGATATTGCCTGCATCGCCTCATAAAAGCTCCGGCAGGCCTCGCAGCTTTCCAGATGGGCATGAAGCTCCTTGTCCTCTTCGGCGGTGATCTCGCCGTCGAGCGCTGCGCCGATCAGCTCTTCATAGTATTCACAGTTTTTCACGCTTCACACCCCTTCCCTTGTTTGGACGGGAAACGGTCGGAAAAGTTCCCGCTTTTGAGAAGCGCTATGCAGAGCTTTTTCCGCGCGCGGTTGAGCCGCGATTTGACCGTGCCGACCTCCAGCGAGAGCGCCGCGGCGATCTCGTCGTAGCTCAGCCCCGCGCTCTCGCGCAGGGCGAGAATTTCGCGGCAGTCATCCGGCAGCGCGGCGAGCGCCGTGCGCACGGCGTCCCGGTCGGCGGCGCGCTGCCGGATGACGCTTTCTACTTCCAGCGCTAAGAAAAAGCGCTCTATCCCCCTGTGGGCGGTGGCCTTCTGGCTTCTCTGCTGGGAGGCCGCCGCCCGCTGGGTGGACGAGCCCATTTTGCTGGTATCGCCCCTGCAGGCGATCCAGCGTTTTTTTCAGCTCCTGTGGCAGCCCCAGTTCTGGCAATCGGTGGGCTTCTCGCTGGGGCATATTCTGCTGGGCTTCTTTATGAGTCTGGCGCTGGCGCTGGTGCTGGCAGTGCTCAGCTACCGCCACCGCTGGGTGCGGCAGCTGCTCAGTCCCCTGACCGCCACCGTGAAGGCCATTCCTGTGGCTTCTTTTGTCATTTTGGCGCTTTTGTGGGTGCCCAGCCGGAACCTGTCCATCCTCATCAGCCTGATGATCGCCTTCCCGGTGCTGTATCAGAACACGCTGACCGGCCTGTGCCACACCGATCCCCAGCTTCTGGAAATGACACGGCTGTTTCGGGTGCCTTTCGCCCGGCGGCTTTGGGGCATCTATCTGCCCTCGGCCATGCCTTACCTGCGGTCGGGCATGAATATCGCCATCGGCCTGTGCTGGAAAAGCGGCGTGGCGGCGGAGGTTATCGGAATGCCCTCCGGTTCCATCGGCGAAAAGCTCTATCAGGCCAAGATTTATCTGGAAACGCCCGATCTGTTCTGTTGGACGCTGACCATCGTGCTGCTGAGCGTGGGCTGCGAAAAGCTGCTGTCCCTGCTGGTGGGACTGATCGAAAGGAGGCTTTGCGCATGATCCGCATCGAGCATTTGTGCAAAGCCTACGACGGAAAGCCCGTGCTGAGGGATTTCTCGCTGACGATGGAAAGCGGCGAGCATCTTTGCCTGATGGGGCCTTCAGGCTGCGGCAAGACCACGCTGCTGCGGCTGTTGATGGCACTGGAACGTCCGGACGGCGGCAGCATCGCGGGGCTGGATGG
>OGDY01002771.1_pt1 | contig 15351 bp, 13 predicted proteins | sample 1570341 | NCBI WGS metagenome assembly OGDY01 (sample SAMEA2581972, study PRJEB24529) | metagenome | biome: Human gut stool | place: China | collected 2011 | reverse complement strand
GGACGCTGAACACGCTGATTTCGTCGTCCGCACTCAATAACACTCTTTTCATAAGCCCTCCGAAGGGTAACTTGCCAAACTCCTGTTTTTTCAGTATAGCATGGTATTGTGAATAAATCCACCCATTTCCACAGGGTTCCGCCCGATTCAGACAGAACGATGGAAAATCCGGCGCGTCTATGCTATAATATGGAGGAAGCAAAAATCCCCCGACAAAACCGCGCCCCCGATCGTTATACTTACAGGAGGAGAAGCCTATGCCGGAAAATTCGCAGCCCACAGGCGGATGGTTCGAGGCATTCTACGAGCGGAATTACAGGCTGGTTTACCGGCTCTGCTTTACCTATCTGAAAAGCCAGGCGGAGGCCGAGGACTGTACCGAGGACGTCTTTGTGAAGGTGCTCACCGGCGCTTTCACCTTCAACGACGAGACCCACGAGAAAAAATGGCTGACGGTAACGGCTATCAACCTCTGCAAGGACCGTCTGAAGCGCTGGTGGCGAAAGCGGGTCACGTCCCTTGACGAAACGCCTGAAATCCCCGACGAGAATGTCTTCCCCATGGACGAGACCCTGGAGGCCGTCCTGAAACTGCCTGCAAAGTACAAAGACGTCATCTACCTGCACTACTACCTGGATTATAAGACCGACGAGATCGCCGCAATGCTGAAAAAGCCGCCGTCCACCGTCCGCAACCACCTGCGGGAGGCCCGGGAACTGCTCCGGCGGCAGATAGGAGGGCAACCGTGAACGACAAGAACATCAAAGACGCCATTGGCGCCATCCAGCCGGAACCCGGCGCGAAAGAGCGGATGTATCAGAACATCCGGAAAAAGGCCCGGCAAGCAGAGCCCGCTCAGCCAAAACGCTCCCCCATCCGGTTTGTCCGATACGCCCTGCCCGTCGCCGCCTGCTTCTGCCTGCTGGCATTCGGAGCTGTACGGCTCCTTCCCGGCAGCACGCCGGTGCAGCCCGGCGAAAGCTATATGATTCCCGGCGGCGTTCCCCACGCGTTGGGGGCAGGGTGCTTCGTCGCGGAGATTCAGGAGCCGTCCGACCTTACGGCGGTGCCGTTCCCGCAGGAGTATCTGCTGGAATACCGGCGGAAAGCAAATCCCTTCGGGATTTTTGAGCCGGAGGACGAGCAGCTGTACGAAAGCCGGATGCTGAACAGCTTCCACTATGAGGGACTGCCGCTGGACAAGCTGCTTGACCGGCTCAAGAGCAAGGAACCGGTACTGCGGCAGGAGCCGGGCGGCCGGGAGATCGAGATCTTCGGCGACCGGGATACCTCCTATTTCTCCTGCACCATGGTGACGGTTTCCGGCGCTATGGCGAGGAAAAATACCGGCGACGTGCAGATCGGCATTGTCGTGTCCGGGGAAGGGTGCATCCGCTGTGGAGAGAACGCGCTCCCTGTGAAACAGGGCAGCGAGGTGTTCTTCCCCTGTCAGGTCAGGGACGCCGTTTTCGAGGGGGATTTTTCCATCATCCTCTGCAACCCCGGCGTCACGGCTGAGTACAAATAAGTGTGAAATTCCCAAGGCTTCAAAACCTTGGGAATTTCTTTTTTCTGTACGCTTTCCTTTTGGAAAAGACTATGTTATACTGTTTTTATACTATAATGAGAAGGACGGTAACGGGCATGGCGGTACAGAATACCTCTCTGGCGGCGCTGCTGCTGAGAATCGAAAATTCCCTTCCAAACCTCAGCAAATCCGAGCGGAAAGTGGCGGAGTATATCCGGGGAAATCCCCGGGGGATCATCGACCTGTCGGTGGCGGCGCTGGCGGATGCCTGCGGCGTTTCGGACCCCACGGTTGTCCGGGCTTACAAGAAGCTGGGCTTCAGCGGCTATGAGGACCTGAAGCTGACGCTGGCGCAGGCGACGGTTTCTCCGGACGAGATCATCCACGAGGAGATCAGCGCCGAGGATTCCGTGCAGGCGGTGCGGGACAAGGTGTTCCAGAGCGCCGTGCTTGCCTTGCAGTTCACCCGGGACATGCTGGAGCCGGAAACCCTGGCAGCGGCGGCGCAGCTGCTGATGAACGCCCGGAAAATCGTGATCTTCGGTCTGGGCGGCTCCGCCCCCGTGGCCATGGATTTGCACCACAAGCTGCTGCGGCTGGGACTGAACGCCGCAGTCTACACCGACCCCCATTTGCAGGTGATCGCCTGCAATTACTTAGACGAGCGGGACGCGGTGTTCGCCGTCAGCCATTCCGGCAGCTCCCGCTGCGTGGTGGACAGCACCCAAACCGCAAAGCATCGGGGGGCAAAGGTCATCTCCCTGACCAGCGCGGGCAAAAATCCCCTGTCCAAGCTGGCGGACATCAGCCTGAACACGAACTCCAAGGAGACAAAATACCGGGTCGTGTCCATCGCCTCCCGCGTGGCGGCGCTGACCATCGCGGACTCCATCTACACGTATATCGCCATGCGGACGGATGGGGCAAAGTCCCTGCAAATCGAAAAGAGTATGGAAAGCCTGAAATACTGAGGAGGTTCTTGACAGAATTGGCGAAATGCCTAAATCTGGAGGTGTAATTTCGTTACAATTATTCTTGCCGGTGCTTGAAAATCTGATTACAATGTGCTATATTTATGACGAGGATGTAATGCGAATACAATTCTAAGCGAAAAATGATTCTCAAATGTGAAATTTCATTACAAAATCAGAAAGGGAGAAGCACCATGCAAGACAAGTCTTTGATGTTCTACATGATCCGTTCCGAGCTGGAGGATGCGGTCGGTGTAGAAAACGTATCCACCAAGGAAATTGAGCGCGCGGTATATTCCGTAGACTATTTCTGGCTCAGCCGGAAGTGGCAGGATGCCGGTGAGCAGGGTCCCATGCCTGATATCATCGTTCGCCCCGGCACCACCGAGGAAGTATCCAAGGTCATGAAGATCGCCAACTACTATAAAATTCCCGTCACCACATGGGGCGGCGGCTCCGGAAGTCAGGGCGGCGCTCTGCCGGTGGCCGGCGGCATTCTGCTGGACATCAAGCGCCTGGACAAGCTCATCGAGCTGAACACCGAGGCGGGCTTCGTCACCTGCGAGACCGGCATGATTTTTGCCACGCTGGAAGATCTGGTCAACGAAAAGGGTTACTCCGTGATGCACCTGCCCTCCTGCATGACCTGCTGCACCGTGGGCGGCGCGCTGGCGCACAACGGCATCGGTATTCTCTCCACCAAGTACGGTAAGATGGACGATATGTGCCTGTCTCTGGAAGTGGTTCTGCCCAACGGCGATATCATCAACACCCTGCCCGTGCCGAAGCACTCCTCCGGCCCCAACCTGATCCCCTTCTTCGTCGGCTCCGAGGGGACTCTGGGCATCATGACCAAGGCCAAGTTCAAGATCGTCAAGCAGCCCGAGACCCGCATCCACCATGCGTTTCTGTTCTCCGACATCCATGTGGGCTATCAGGCCTGCCGGGAGATCGTGCAGGCGGTGAAGCCCTCCATCGTGCGTCTGTTCGACGAGGCGGAGACCGTCTCCATCATCAAGAAGATCATCGGCTTTGAGAAGCGCGGCTCCTTCCTGAATCTGACTCTGGAAGGCTACGAGAAGGTCGTCGCCGCTGAGCTGGAGATCGTTCTGGACATCGCCAAGAAGTACGGCGCGGAAGATCTGGGCACGGAATACGGCGAAAAGTGGTTCCAGAACCGTATCACCTTCTTCTATCCCGACAATATCATGGATCTGCCCCAGATGTTCGGCACGCTGGATACCGTGGCGACCCACGACAATATCGAGAAGATCTACCGGGCGATGAAGGCCGCCGTGGAGGACAACTTCAAGGAGTACGGCGTCCGCTTCATCTCCCACAGCTCCCACTGGTACGACTGGGGCGCCATGAACTACTCCCGCTTCATCATTGACAATCCCCCCAAGGATCCCGAGGAAGCTCTCCGCCTGCATAATCAGGTCTGGAACTGCGGCGTCCGGGCGGCGCTGGCCAACGGCGGCGTGCTGAACGACCACCATGGCGTCGGCCTGAAGCTGTCCCGTCTGGTGAAGGAGCAGTACGGCCCCGCCATTCAGGTGCTCCAGGCGCTGAAGAAGGAGCTTGACCCCAACGGTATCATGAACCCCTATAAGCTGGGCCTGTAAGGAAAGGATAGGAGGTAACAATATGATTCGTCAGAATGCCCTGCATCATGCCGAGAAGTGCCGCTTCTGCTGGATGTGCCGTCATCTGTGCCCTGTCCAGCACCAGACCGGCAAGGAACTGAACACCCCCCGCGCCAAGGGACTGCTGCTGAGCATGGTCAACAAGAAGGCGCAGACGTTTGACAAGGATATGGCCGAGGCTATGTATGAGTGTCTGCTCTGCGACGCCTGCACCAATGACTGCGCCACCGGCTATCAGCCGCCGCTGTTCATCCGGGAAGCCCGCACCGAAGCCGTGGTCAGCGAGGTCGCTCCGGAGAGCGTCATGAATCTGATCGAAAACGTGGAGACCACCGGCAACATCTACGGTGTGGAGAAGCCCTCCTACGGTCAGGACGGCACGGACGTTCTGGTGTACATCGGCGAAGTCGCCGCCATCAAGGTTCCGGAAATGGCGAAGCATCTGCTGGCGCTGCTGGCAAAGGCGGGGGTTTCCGCCAAGGTGCTTGCCAATGAGCCTGCCTCCGGCGTGATGCTGGGCGACCTGATGGGCTACACCGAGGAAGTCCGCAAGCAGGCCGAGGTGTGCGCCAGGACGCTGAACGAAACGGGTCTGCCCGTGGTGGTTCTGGACAGCTACGACGCCGAGATCATGACCCAGAAGTACCCTGAGTGGGGCTGTGAGATCACCGCCGGTGTCACCACCGCCACCGCTTTCGTCGCAAAGCTGCTGGAAGAGAAGAAGCTGGCCGCCAAGGCCGCGCTGGGCACTGTGGGCGCCTGCCACGATGACGACCGTCTGGCGCGCACCTTCCACGAGTTCGCCCCGGTGCGCAGTATTGCCAAGGCCGCGGGCTACGAGCTGACGGAGATGTTCAACCACGAGAAGCTGGCGAAGTCCTGCGGCACCGCCGTTGCCTACGGCTATATGCCCGAGCTGGTGACCCGCATTGCGGGCGGCCGCTGGGACGATCTGACCCGCACCGATGCCAAGGCGATGCTGGTGGCGTGTCCCGAAACATGGCTGTGCTTCAGCCTGTGCGTTCCCGAGGGCTATCAGCTGGTAGACCTGTTCGGCGCGCTGCTGTAAAACGAATATGAAACACATTCTTGTCTGTGTAAAGGCGGTACCCGTTTCCTCCTCCGTTGAGGTGGACGGTCAGCACCGGTTAAAGCGGGATGGGGCCGGTTTGCAATGGAATATTGCGGATGAGTCCGCGCTGGAGGCCGCTTTCCGTCTGGCGGACAGGGATGGCAGTGTCACAGTCCTGACAATGGGCCCTCCAAAACTGGAGGGCCCATTGCTGGAATTGCTGGCAAGGGGGGCCAATCGGGCGGTACTCATTACCGACCGTCTCATGGCCGGGGCGGACACCCGGGCGACTGCCCGGGCGCTGGCTTCGGCGGCGGAAAAGCTGGGGAGATTTGACGCCGTTTTCTGCGGCTGCAAGGCCATCGACGGGGAGACCGGGCAGGTTCCCGGCGAACTGGCGGCGGCGCTGGGGCTTCCCTGCATCTCCAATGCGGAGAAAGTGGAAGCGGCGGGGGACGAACTGCTGGTCACCCGGCGGCTGGAAGACGGCGTGCAGAATCTGACCGTTTCCGGCCCTGCGGTAATCAGCTTTAGCAGCTATTCCTATCCGCTGCGTCTGGCCGGAATCCTGGGAATGCGCCGGGCGAGGAAAATCCCGGTGGAAATTCTGACAGCCGCCGATCTGGGCTTGACCCCGGAGGACTGCGGCCTGAAGGGGTCGCTGACCAAGGTCGTGGCAATGGAATCCCGCTTCCCCGGTCTGCGCCGGGGTCCAAAGGAAACGGATTTGGACGCGGGTGTGCAGAATCTGCGCGTGCTTCTGCGGGAGGTGCGGCCGTGAAGGAGATTCTGGTGTTATGCCCCTTCGGCGTGGATAAGGGCCTGCTCAGCAAGGCCGCCCGGCTTTCCGGCGGCGAACTGCGGGCTTTGGTTCCGGCGGGGGAGGCTGAAACCGCTGCGGAATATGGCGCAGGCCGCATTTTTGAACTCAGCGCCCCGGAAATCGGGGACGAAAGCGCTTTTGCCGCCTTTCTGTCGGAGACGATCCGCCGATGGGGTAGTCAGATCGTTCTGGCTCCGGCGACGGTGCGGATGCGGAATATTATGCCCATGCTTGCGTGGCAGCTGGACGCGGGACTGACGGCGGACTGCACCGCCCTGCGTATGGAGGGGGAGCAGCTGATTCAGACCCGTCCGGCATTTGGAAATTCCCTGATGGCGGATATCCGCTCCTTAAGTGAAATTCAGATGGCCACCGTCCGTCCGGGAACGTTCCGGCCGGAAAGGCAGGCGGTCAAAACGCCGACCGTAGAAACCATCACCTACGTTCCCGACGAACGGGTGAAGCTCCGTTCCTTCGGAAGCTTCGCCCAGGGAAAGCCCCTGTCTCAGGCGGAGATTATCGTAGCAGGGGGCATGGGCGTCGGCTCCAAAGCGGGCTTTGAAAAGCTGGAAGCCCTGGCAAAAAAGCTGGGGGGCAGCATGGGCGCGTCCCGCACGGCTGTGGAGGCAGGATTCGCACCCTACCGCTGTCAGGTGGGCATGACGGGCATTACGGTCTGCCCGAAGCTGTACATCGCCGTGGGAATCAGCGGCGCGGTGCAGCATCTGGCCGGTATGTCCGGCTCCGGGAAGGTCGTCGCCATCAATTCGGACCCGAAGGCACCGATTTTCGACTATGCCGACTATGGCATCGTCGGAGATTGGGAAGTCGTTGTAGATAAACTTCTTAAGGAGGAGAATTTATGAATTACAAGAAAACCTATGTTCCTGCCAAGGGCTACACGCCCATCTGCAAGATCGGGCAGTGCAGCCTGAAAAAGCTGGAGTTCGGCATCATCGAGCTGGACGCCGGGGAGAAGCTGCCGTTTGACACCGAAGACCGGGAAGTTGCCTTCATCATGCTGGAAGGTCACTGCAACGTTTCCTTCGACGGTGAGCGCTATGAGAACGTGGGAAACCGCGCCAACGTATTTGAAAACCGCAAGGCCGAGAGCTTCTATATGCCCCGTGAGCAGCATCTGGAGATCGAAGCCATCGACCATATCAAGATCGCCGTCTGCGGCACACCCGTGAAGGAAAAGACCGCTCCCCAGGTGCTGCGGGAAGACCATGTGGTGCTGAAGCTGCTGGGCCGCGTTCCCTTCCAGAGAGAGACCAGCTTCATCATCGACGGCAATTCCAACGCAAAAGTCCTGACCATCGGCGAGGCCTACTGCACCGAGGGCAACTGGGCGGGCTTCCCGCCCCACAAGCACGACGAGGACAATATGCCCGCCGAGTGCATCGCCGAGGAAATTTACTACTTCCTGTTTGACCCCAGGCAGGGCTTTGCCGTGCAGTGCCTGTACACCGCCGACGGCTCCCTGGATGAGGCCTACCGGGTGAAGAACGACGAGTTGGTGGAGTTCCCCTACGGCTACCACACCACCGTCTCCACTCCCGGCTACCAGACCTACTTCCTGTGGCTGATGGCTGGCGACTATCAGGGCTTCAACCGCAGCAACGACCCGGAGCACGACTGGGTCAAATAATTTCCTTTTATCCCCGGATGAACAGCTGCATACGTTCATCCGGGGCATCTTCAATAGGATGGTGCGTATATGACAGATTACGTTTTGGGTGTGGATATCGGCAGCGGCAGCGTAAAGCTGACGCTGCTCAGCCGGGAAGGGAAGATCGCTGCCACCGCCGGCTGTGAGTATCCCACCTATTATCCTCACGTCGGCTGGTGTGAGCAGGACCCGGAGGACTGGTGCCGGGCGTTCAAGACCGCCTTCGGGGACATTCTGAAAACGGCGGGCGTCGGGGCGGAGCGGATCAAGGCTCTGTCCTTTGACGCGGCCACCCACACGGCGGTGCTGCTGGGTCAGCAGAAGCAGGTGCTGCGCCGGGCGATCCTCTGGACGGACCAGCGCAGCAAGGACGAGGTGCAGGAGCTGAAGGACACCTGCCTGGATACCATTATGGATCAGGCGGTGAATGCCCCCACCACGGTCTGGACGCTGCCTCAGCTGATGTGGCTGCGCAGGCACGAGCCGGACATCTGGGGACAGATCCGCTATATCCTCTTTGCCAAGGACTATCTGCGCTACCGCATGACAGGCACCATGGAGACGGATACCATCGACGCGGAGGGCTCCATGTTCTACGACACCAGGCGGGAACGCTGGTCGGAGGAACTGTGCGCGGTGGGCGGCATCCGGAAGGAATGGCTGCCCCGTCTGTGCAGACCCACGGATGTGGCGGGCACCATGACCGGAGAACGGGCAGCGGAGTTCGGCCTTGCGGAGGGAACCCGGGTGCTGGTAGGCACTACGGACACGGTGATGGAGCTTTTCGCGGCGGGCAATGTGGAGCCGGGGCACGCCACGGTGAAGCTGGCCACCGCCGGGCGTATCTGCATCGTGACCGATCATGCGCTGGATTCCAAATTCATTTTCAACTACCGCCATGTGGTGCCGGGGCTGTGGTATCCCGGCACGGCCACGGCCAGCTGCGCCGCCAGCTACCGCTGGTATCGGGACACCATCGGCCGGGAGCCGTTCAGTGAGCTGAACGTTCCGGCGGAGAAGATCGCTCCGGGCAGCGACGGCCTGATGTTCCACCCCTACTTAAACGGCGAGCTGACGCCCTACAATGACCCGGACCTGAAGGGCAGCTATACCGGCATCAGTTCCAGCCACACCACTGCCCACTTCACCCGGGCTACGCTGGAGGGCGTCGCCATGAGCCTGAAGGACTGCCTGAACACCCTGAACGGACTGGGCGTGGAAATGAAGCGGGTGCGCATCATCGGCGGCGGCGCGAAGGGAATGCTCTGGCGTCAGATCGTGGCGGATATTCTGGGACTGGAGCTGCAGAAGGTCAAGGTGGACGATTCTTCCTTCGGCACGGCCATGCTGACCGCCGTAGGCATCGGCTGGTTTGACAGCTTCGCCCACGCGGCGGAAACCTGCGTGGAGATCGACTCCGTTTCCAAACCCGACCCGGCGACCCACGAACTTTACGAGAAGCTGTTCCTGAAATACAAGGCGGTGCATGACGCGCTGGCGCCCATTTACCGGGGGTGAGTCCATGACAAGGGAAATACCGATTCTGGACAGCTGCGACGTGCTGGTTTGCGGCGGCGGTTTCGGCGGAATTTCCGCTGCATTGGCGGCGGCAAGGCTGGGAAAACGGGTGATTCTGCTGGAAAAGCAGTACGTTTTAGGCGGCCTGGGAACGGCGGGACTGATTACCTATTACCTTCCGCTGTGCGACGGCGTCGGTCATCAGGTTTCCTTCGGACTGGCGGAGGAACTGCTCAGGCTGTCCATTTCCATGGGCGCGGAGGATGAATACCCTGCCAATTGGCTGGATAGGACAGACCCGGCAGGACGGACGGAGAAGGATCACCGCTTCCGTGTGCGCTATAACCCATGGCTCTTTGCCATTCTGGCCGAGCAGGAACTGGTAAAGGCGGGGGTGAAGATTCTCTACGGCTGTTACGCTGTGGACGCGGAGGTGCGGGAAGACCGCATACATTCGGTCATCGTGGAAAGCATCTCCGGCAGGCAGAGGATATGCACCCGCACCGTGGTGGACGCCACGGGAGACGCCTGCATTGCCCATCTTGCCGGCGCGCCGACAGAAACCAATCAGCAGGGCAACATTCTGGCGGCGTGGTACTACTCTCAGGGCAGCGAGGGTTACCGGCTCAACATGCTGGGCTTTTCCGACGTTCCGGCGGAGGAAGACGCCGGACGGACGGCGCGCCCCCTGCTTGACCGCCGGTTCGGCGGACTGGACTGCGGGGAAGTGTCGGAAATGATGCAGTATTCCCACGCATCGACACTGAATGACATCCGGAAGAAGCGCCGCAGCGACCCTTCGTGGGTGCCTACTGCCATTGCGACCATGCCCCAACTGCGTATGACCCGACGGATTCAGGGGGAATATACGCTGGACGACGGGGAAATGCACAAATATTTCGCCGATTCCGTCGGCATGGTCTCCGACTGGAGAAAGCGGGGGCCGATTTACGAGGTCCCGTTTTCCACGCTGTATTCCGCCAAGATGAAGAATCTGATCATGGCGGGGCGGTGTACCTCCGTGACGGACGCCATGTGGGATATCATGCGGGTGATCCCCTGCTGCGCCGTTACCGGGCAGGCCGCCGGTACCGCGGCCGCGCTGACGGAGGATTTTTCCGCAATGGATATCCGGCAGCTGCAGCAGACGCTGAAGAATAGCGGCGTGATCCTCCACGAGCGGGAGCTGAATATTGGAAAATTATAAGTGAATCCAAAAATTATAATTGAAAAAGCTCCCCAAATAATGTATTCTTATAAAGTACAGACACTGGTTCTATGATACCCTGCACCGGCTGTGCAGGAAAGCATTCCGGAGGTTCGGCTTCCCGCGGAACACCGGAAAACAACAAAAAAATTTAAGAAATGAGGTACTCTTATGGCATATCAACACTGGTCCTATGACACCCTGCACCGGCTGTGCATGGAAGCGTTCCAGAAGTTCGGCTTCACCGAAGCGGAGGCCGATATCATTCAGGACGTTCTGCTGACTGCCGACCTGTACGGCATTGAGTCCCACGGTATGCAGCGGATGGTCCGCTACCACAAGTGCATCGAAAAAGGCATGATCGACGTCCATGCCAAGCCCGAAGTGGTGTTCGAGACCCCCATCTCCGCCGTCATCGACGCCCATGAGGCCATGGGACAGCTGGTTTCCCATAAGGCCATGGAAATGGCCATCGAGAAGGCCAAGACCACCGGCGTTGGCATCGTCTCCGTCCGGAACTCCAACCACTACGGCATCGCGGGTTACTATGCCAAGATGGCCTGCAAGGAAGGTCTGATGGGTTTCTCCTGCACCAACAGCGAAGCCATCATGGTTCCCACCTTTGCCCGGAAGGCCATGCTGGGCTCCAACCCCATCGCCTGCGCGTTCCCCGCCGAGCCCTATGATTTCTTCTTCGACGCTTCCACCACGGTCGTCACCCGCGGCAAGCTGGAAATGCACAACAAGATGGAAAAGCCCCTGCCCGAAGGCTGGGCGCTGGACAAGGACGGTCATCCCTCCACCAATGCCCCCGACGTGCTGGCGAACATCGTGGCGAAAAAGGGCGGCGGCATCATGCCTCTGGGCGGCTCCACGGAGCAGCTGGGCAGCCACAAGGGCTACGGCTATGGTATGCTGTGTGAGATCTTCTCCTCCATTCTGTCCATGGGCGCGACCTCCAATTACTGCATGACCGGCGGAAAGGGTCAGATTTGCCACGGCTTTATGGCCATCAACCCCGCCTACTTCGGCGACCCCGCCGCCATCAAGGAGCATTTCTCCAAGTATCTGCAGGAGCTGCGGGACGCGCCCAAGGCCGACGGTCAGGAGCGCATCTACACCCACGGCGAGAAGGAAGTTGCCGCGGTGAAGCGCATCATGGAAAACGGCATCCCCGTCAACGACAACACCATGGTGGAAGTGCTGGATCTGTGCAACTATCTGGGCATGGACTTCGGTTCTTACTTCGGCGACTATCGTCCTCCCGTCAAGAAGGACGTTTTCAAGGGCAACTATTAAAAAACATAATTGGGAACCGGCCAACCGCCGGTTTCCGATGACAAACGTGTGGGAGGATTCTTTATGATCGCGATTCCTTACGGCAAAAGCCATCTGGATGTTGCATTTCCCTATAACGGTCTGCTGTCCTCCCGGGTGGATGAGCTGAAAAGCGACCGCACCGGCCGGGAGCTGGTGGAGGAAGCCATGGCGTCGCCCATGGGAACGCCCACCCTGGCCGCTCTCGCGGCGGGGAAGAAGCGCTGCACCATCATCATTTCCGACCACACCCGCCCCGTGCCCAGCCGGGACATCCTGCCCCCCATGCTGGCGCAGCTCCGGCAGGGCAATCCGGAAATTCAGGTGACACTGCTGGTAGCCACCGGTTTCCACCGGCTTACTACCACCGCCGAGCTGGAAGCCAAGCTGGGGAAGGAAATTGCGGGTTCCGAGAAAATCGTCGTTCACGACGCCTTTGACCCGGAATCCAATGTTCAGATCGGCGTTCTGCCCTCCGGCGCACCGCTGGTCATCGACCGGACGGCGGTGGACACCGACCTGCTCATTGCGGAGGGCTTCATTGAGCCGCACTTCTTCGCCGGTTTCTCCGGCGGGCGGAAGAGCATCCTGCCCGGCGTCTGCGATAAGACGACGGTGCTGGGAAACCACTGCGGCGCGTTTATCGCCTCCCCTTATGCCCGCACGGGCATTCTGGAGGGCAACCCCCTTCACCGGGACATGGTAGCGGCGGCAGAGATGGCAAAGCTGGCGTACATCGTCAATGTGGTCATCGACGAGGAGAAAAAGACGGTTGCGGCCTTCGCGGGAGACTTCCGCAAGGCGCATGAAGCCGGTGTGGCGTTTCTGCGGCAGTACTGCGAGGTGCAGGCCGTCCCCGGAGACATCGTCGTCACCTCCAACGGCGGTGCGCCGCTGGATCAGAACATCTACCAGAGCGTCAAGGGGCTGACCGCGGCGGAGGCTTCCGCCAAGGAGGGCGCGGTGCTGATCATGTGCGCCGAGTTGGCCGACGGCACCGGCGGTGAGGGCTTCTACACCTCCCTCCGGGACTGCGAAACCCCTGCGGCGCATTTTAAGCAGTGCGTCAATACCCCCCAGTCGGAGACCATTCCCGACCAGTGGGAGAGCCAGATTCTGGCGAGAATCCTCATGAAGCACCGGGTGATCTTTGTTTCCCGTCCGGAAATGGAGAAGACCCTCCGGGAGATGAAGCTGGACTACGCCCCTGATCTGGAAACCGCCATGACCATGGCGAAGCGCGACAAGGGCGAAAACGCCTCCGTCACCCTGATTCCCAACGGCATTTCCGTAATGGTAAAATCATAAATTATTGTATCGACAAAGGAGAAAAATTATGGATTACGCAAAAGAGTCCCTGCGGCTTCACAAGGAGTGGGGCGGCAAGATCGAGGTCATCTGCAAGGTACCCTGCAAGACCAAGGACGACCTGTCCCTGGCCTACACCCCCGGCGTCGCCCAGCCCTGCCTGGAAATCCAGAAGGACATCAGCAAGTCCTATGAGCTGACCCGTCGCCATAACCTGTGCGCCGTGATCACCGACGGCACCGCCGTTCTGGGTCTGGGCGACATCGGCCCCGAGGCCGGTATGCCCGTTATGGAGGGCAAGTGCGCTCTGTTCAAGGCGTTTGCTGACGTGGACGCCTTCCCCCTGTGCGTCAAGACTCACGATGTGGATGAGTTCGTCAACGCCGTGTACCTGATGAGCGGCTCCTTCGGCGGCATCAACCTGGAGGATATCTCCGCCCCCCGGTGCTTTGAGATCGAGCGGAAGCTGAAGGAAAAGTGCGACATTCCCATCTTCCACGACGACCAGCACGGCACCGCCGTCATCACCCTGGCCGGTCTGACCAACGCGCTGAAGGTCGTGGGCAAGAAGAAGGAAGACGTGAAGATCGTCACCTCCGGCGCCGGCGCTGCGGCGATCGCCATCGTGAAGCTGCTGCTGTCCTCCGGCTTCAAGAACGTGACCATGTGCGACCGGAAGGGCGCGATCTATGCGGGTCGTGAGAGCTTAAACTGGATCAAGGAAGAAATGGCGCAGGCCACCAATCTGGACAGGAAGGCCGGTTCTCTTGCCGACATGCTGGTAGGCGCCGACGTGTTTATCGGCGTGTCCGCCCCCGGCATGGTGACGAAGGAAATGGTGCAGACGCGGCGTGTTCCAAGCATCGATCCAACCGGACGCCATCATCTTTGCCTGTGCCAACCCCACCCCGGAGATTTTCCCGGACGAAGCGAAGGCAGGCGGCGCGAGAGTGGTTTCCACCGGCCGCAGCGACTATCCCAACCAGATCAACAACGTTCTGGCCTTCCCCGGCATTTTCCGGGGCGCTTTTGACGTTCGCGCTTCCGACATCAACGAGGAAATGAAGATCGCCGCCTCCAACGCGCTGGCGAATCTGATCTCCGACGAGGAGCTGAACGAGAACTATATCATCCCCGCCGCCTTCGACCCCAGAGTCGGCCCCGCCGTGGCCAAGGCCGTGGCAGAAGCCGCCCGGAAGTCCGGCGTGGCGAGACTGTAAGGCAGAAAAGTCCGGCATCGCGAATGCCGTGGTAATCGCGGCTTCGCGGCAAACATAACGAAGAAAACCGGCGCAAGTCCTAGACTTGCGCCGGTTTTGGTAATTGCGGCAGCCCGGCGGGAGCATTTGCCCCCGGCGGGCTGCTAAATTACACATTGAACAGGAAATTGACGATGTCGCCGTCCTTCATGACGTATTCCTTGCCCTCGCTGCGAACCAGACCCTTGGCCTTGGCAGCGGCCATGGTGCCGCAGGCTTTCATGTCGTCGAAGGCGATGACCTCGGCGCGGATGAAGCCGCGCTCAAAGTCGGTGTGAATTTTACCGGCGGCCTGGGGTGCCTTGGTGCCTTTTTTAATTGTCCACGCCCGGCATTCGTCGCTGCCCGCGGTGAGGAAGGAGATCAGACCCAGCAGAGTGTAGCTGGCCTTGATGAGCTTGTGCAGGCCGCTTTCGGCGACGCCCAGCTCCTCCATGAACATGGCCTTTTCCTCAGGGTCGTCCAGCTCGGCGATGTCCGCTTCCAGCTTGGCGCAGATGGGGATCACCTGACTGCCCTCGCTGTCGGCAAGCGTCTTGACCGCCATGTAGTGGCGGCTGCTTTCCGGCTCGTTGACCTCGTTTTCCGACATATTGGCGACATAAATGGTCTTTTTCAGCGTCAGCAGGTCGGAGGTGGCGATCAGGGCCCGGTCTTCGTCGGAAACGTCGAAGGTTCTGGCCAGCTTGCCCTTGTTCAGGTGCTCCAGCAGCTCGGTGAAAACCTCCACCTCGTGGGCAAACTTCTTGTCGCCGCCCTTCATGGCCTTCTGCGCCTTGTCGATGCGGCGCTCCACCATTTCGATGTCTGACATGACCAGCTCCAGATTGATGATGTCGATATCCCGCAGCGGGTCGGTGGAGCCTTCCACGTGGTTGATGTTGCTGTCCTCAAAGCAGCGGACAACATGGACGATGGCGTCGGTGGTGCGGATATTGCTGAGGAACTTGTTGCCCAGCCCCTCACCCTTGGAGGCGCCCTTGACCAGACCGGCGATGTCCACGAATTCGATCATGGCGGGGGGTGTTTT
>OGDY01002768.1_pt1 | contig 15356 bp, 11 predicted proteins | sample 1570341 | NCBI WGS metagenome assembly OGDY01 (sample SAMEA2581972, study PRJEB24529) | metagenome | biome: Human gut stool | place: China | collected 2011 | reverse complement strand
CTGCTCGATACGGAAGCGCTTCCCATCCTCAGGCGTCAGCCGGGAGGCATGAAAGCCGCAGACCATTCCGGCAGCCTTTACCTTTTCGGCAAAACCCCGGACGGCAGGGGCAGAGACCTCATAGCGAATATCATCCTCTCCCTGAGAGACACCCATAAAGTAAAACTCCGACACAAAACCCAGCCGCCGGGAAAGCGACAGCAAAGCCTCCGCCCCCAGCAGCTCCGGGTCCCGTTCAGGATGGGTGCAGCTGCGGACATACTGGCGCAGGGATTCCGCTGGGAAAGCGCCTGACGCAGCAGCAGCGCCCATTCGTCCACAACGGGAAGATCGATCCAGCCGTATTTCGCGGCAAGGGAGTATTTCCAGAGAAAGCGGCCATACGTATCCCGTTCCGGCAGTAGAACCTCCTCTGCCCGTGAGAGCAGCAGGAAGGACAGCGTCAACAGATCGGCATGGACGCACAGGGTATCCCCCTCCCAGACGGCAAACGGGGTTCCCTCCGCCAGCAGCACGGGGACGGAAACCCCACCGTCAAAGGATGGGATATGCCCCATGGGGTATGAGCCATCCAGCAGGCTGGGCCAGTCCGATTCCGGGATACGGGAAAAGGAGATGGAAAGGCCGTTGTCCAGCCGGACGGCAGGGCGATCCCCCTCCGTATGGACTTGAAAAGACAGCGCTGGAGCCGCCGTCCGCATCAGGCAGCGGAGCGTATGGGAAACGGCGTTGGGAGTCAGTGTAATGGGCATGAGGTCAGTTTCCTTTCACTTGCGTTTCCGGCGGGAGCGCTGGCTGTCAGGACTTGCTTCAGATCCGCATACTACAGGAGCCGGAGTCAGCGCAAATCCGAACCCTACGGCACAAAGAAGATAGGCACACGTCCATACACTGCCGCTAATATTGGCGCGAATCCCATAAGCAAGGAAAATAAGGAGCAAATAGCGGATAGAACGGTCATATCTTGCCAGCAAAACCATGCGGATCAAAGCCCACAAAATCAGGAGAAGGATCGGCCCACCCAGCAGAATCCCCCCTTCGCAGAACAGTTCAAGGATCGCGTTGTGAGGATACTCTACGTATTTGATACTGTACCCGCTCACCCCCATACCGATCAGCGGAGATTTCAAAAATTCTTTACACGCCAGCTTATAAAGCGTACCGCGGTTGATAATTGTAACATTTTCAGTAGCATCCCCCAGAGCCGATTCAGAAGAATCCTCCCGGTTTGCAACCTGTTGATCACCATCCATTGATACCAATGAATCCAGTTTGTCCTGTGTATCTTTCGCATCTATCGCCGTAACAATCTCGCCGTGTTTCAATCCGTCCAAAAAAATATTCATCCGGCTGACCGCGTACATCCCCGCAGGTGCATAGACAAACATATTAAATAACAGAACCGCGGCCATCACAGCGGAGAGTGCAAATGCGCGCAAGGCGCCGTCTTTATGAAGCAATTTGGACAAAATCAGCAGCACACAGAAGCCAGCTACGCAAACGTAGGTACCCCGTGTACCGGAACCAATCAGGTCGATCCAATAAACGGCGATCAGCGTACCTCGCAGAAGCTGCCGGTGGGCAATCCCACGCTTGCAGAGCGGCAGTTCCAGCGGCGCGCAGTCGCAAAATTGAATGATATGCACCAGCAGAAACGGCATCAACGTATAGGCAAAATTCATATAATTTATAATGCCTAAATAACAGTTATATCCAAACGGGTTACAATTAAAAAGCAATCCGTTGAAATAAATCACCCCAGCGGGCAGTACAAAAAAGCTGATCTGTTCCATCAGCGGCAGGAACTTTTTCTCTGAATGGGATAAGGCCGCAAAAATTCCTGCCAGAAGCGCCGGAACAGCAAAACAGATAAAATGAACAAAATAGTCCGTCCAATAGTCATTCATACCATGGCGAACAAAACCTGCAACAAAATTAATGCAGTAAAAAAGGAGAAAGAGGCCCAGACCTGTCCATGCACTCCGATGTAAACGTTCATGGCGCATGGCCGCAAGAAAAACCAGACCGCAAAGAACAGCGAAAAGCAGCTGCCCGATAATGAAGCCGTATGTGCGGGCAGGGTTATCCGTATAAGCCAGTCCCACATAGTAGAATCCAAGGTTCAAAAGACTGCCGAACAAAAAGCTCAATGGCAGCAGCGCGTGTTTCCAACGGCTGCTCCACATCCGATCCAGCAATGTATTCATGTGTATGATCTCTCCAATCTTATACCTCCCGCTTCACCGCAGATCTCCAGCAAAAGCAGCTGCAACACGGGCAGATATTCACTTGTCAAACCTCCCGGTAAAATCCGTGCTGGCAACGTGTTCCAGCGGCAGCTTCACCGGCTTGCCGGTGGCGGCGGACTGGTAGATGGCTAAGATCATCTCCAGAGCGTTGCGGCCCGCCACCGCGTCCACATAGGGCTTGCGGTCGTGTTCGATGGCGTCCATCATATCGGCGAACAGGCTGGTGTGGCCGTTGCCGTAGACATTGCTGGTGGCCTCCTGCAAGCCCTTGTTCTTGGCGTCGGCGTCGCTCTCGTCGGCAAAATTCCACACGTCGATGTTGTTGGTGGAGGTGCCGCCCAGCTTCACCGTGCCGGTCTCGCCAAAAAGATAAAGCGTTTCCTCAAGGTTCTTCGGGTAAACGTTTACCGTACCCTCGATAGTGCCCACCGCGCCGTTTTTGAACTTCACGACCGCCATGCCGATGTCCTCGCACTGGAGGTAATCGTGGAACTGCTGGCGGGTGACGCCGTAGACCTCGTCCACCTCGTCCCCCATCATCCAGCGCAGCAGATCGATGCCGTGGATGCACTGGTTCATCAGGCAGCCGCCGTCCTGCGCCCAGGTGCCCCGCCACGGTGCCTGATCGTAGTAGTTCCGGTCACGGTTCCAGCGGACGTGGATGCTGCCGTGGGAGAGTTTGCCGAAGCGCCCCCCCTCTACGGCATGGCGCAGCTCCTGCACCGCCACGTTGAAGCGGTTCTGGTGGCAGGCGGCCACCTTGACGTGCTTTTCCTCGCTGCGGCGGATGATCTCGTCCGCATCGTCCATGCGCATGGCCATGGGCTTTTCGATGATGACGTTCACCCCCGCGTCGATGCAGGCGAGGGCGATCTCGGCGTGGATGCCGCTCTCCGTGGCGATGGAGGCCAGCTGTAAGCCGGGATGCTCGGCCAGCAGCTTTTTATAGTCCGTGTAGCGGGCGATGGAAGCATCGTTCTGGAGGCCATACTTAGCCAGCAGTTCCTCCATCTTCTCCGGCAGAACGTCGCACACGGCGACGATATTCAGCTTGTTGTTCAGCGCGGCCTTGATGTGGTTGACCGCGATGCGGCCGCAGCCGATGAGCGCGTAATTCATTGGAAAGGACTCCCCTTTTGTGTATTTTTTTACTCGATAAATCGGCGGAACTTTCTAGCAAGAGGTGCGATGTGGTTTAGGGCAGAGTGCGGTATGGAATATTCCTCTCTGGGAGGGAGTGCTAACCAGGACTCAAAGGTATCGAGTGAGACACCGCAGTAATCCGCCAAAAACTGCTTGTCCGCCTGAAGGAGCTCTTCCGAAGAATAGAGCGGCTTTTCCAATAGCGCCATCGCTTCTTCCCGTGTCATTTGACCGGAAACAATGAGGCTGGAGTAGTGTGATTTCCGTTTATCCTTGCCAAACTTTGTGGGCAGGTAATAGCATTGCAGAAAGCGGGTCAAAATCGACTCATAATGCTTCCCACCGTAATATTGGAAACCGCAGAACTCCTCCAATGCATGGATAGCACTCCGGATATCGTAAGGCATATTGTTCAGTGGGCGCAGATGAATGACCCCGCTATGACGGCGCTTCAGGTAGCGATCCGTCAGCGTGAGGAATTGCGTATGAACAAGCGGCTGTTCTCCAAATTTCTTTTGAACGGCCTTGATGTATTTTCCGTCATTGAAGTTAATCCCTCGGCCGCGCTCCAAAATACTTTCGTGGGCAATATTATTGCCATCGAGTGAATAGCGGATGCGATTCTCCTTCGCATAGTCCTGCAATGCTTTAACGATTAAGTTATCCTGTGCAATTGCGAGGTTTGGCAGACTTCCCTTCAGCAAGGACCGCAGAACATCCCGGTATTCTGCCATATCCGGCTGAATGATCACCATTGTTACACCGGTCTTCTCGACAAGCTTTCTTAGGTTTTCCGTCGCGATGGGATTGTCCAGTCCATCATCAATATGGACCGCCAGCATACGAAGCCCTTGTGTCCACCCCCAATATAAGATGTAAGAACTGTCGATGCCCCCGGAAACGCCAACAATACAGTCATAAGGGTCATTTTTGCAGGTTTCTTTGATTTCAGCAACCATCGCGTCCAGCCGCCGCTTCCCATCTTCATTCGGGAAGTACTCTGTGGGCATACGGCGAAGAACATCGGTACAATAGTTGCAATGCCCTTCGGCATCAAAGGTGATGGTTGGGTCAGATGCGTTATCCATAACGCATCTGGTGCAGCGCTGGTAAGTAAACACACTACTACCTCACAGTCAAATCAAATTTGTTTCATCGGGAAAACCGGCTTTATGCGCTCGCCGGACATTTGCTCATACACTTCTCCGCATTCATTGCAGGCCGCTGAGCCGTGAGAAAATTCCAACTTGCTGCCACATTTGCAGACCCAACCGCAGAGCTTAGCGGGCACACCGCAAACCAATCCAAAATCAGGTACATCGCGGCTAACAACAGCCCCGGCACCAACAAAAGCATATTCTCCCACCGTATGACCGCAAATTAGGGTCGCATTTGCTCCGATGCTTGCCCCCCTGCGGACGATCGTTTTCCGAAACTCACTTTTACGGGAGACAAACGCACGCGGGTTAATAACATTGGTAAAAACACAGGACGGACCGAGAAATACATCATCCTCGATCACAGCGCCGCAATATAATGCCACATTATTCTTCACCGTGACACGATCGCCAATCGTCACACCGCCTTCAACAAAACAATGCTCGCCAATATTGCAGTCCTGCCCAATCTTTGCGCCAGTCATCACATGAGCACCCGCCCAAACTCGGGTTCCGGAGCCGATATCGCTGCCTTCATCTACAATGCTCAATGGATGAATATAAGAGATATGCGCGGCGCAAGAAGCATCATTTTTACCCTTGCCGGTCATTTCTTCCATTCGTTACAGCTCCTCCAGCACCGTGCGGATCACGGCGTCCTGATCTTCCCGCGTCAGGTAGGGAGAAAACGGAACGCCAAAGTTGCAGCGGGCATAGTGCGCGGCGTTCGGAAGCTCCTCCGCGGGATAAGGCGCGAAAGCATCCAGCACATGCAGCGGCGTGGGATAGTAGATCAGGCTGGGGATGTTCGCCGCGGCCATGGCGTCCAGAATGTTCTGCCGCTGCGTCTCGTCCTTCGCCAGCATGCAGTATTGGGCGTAAGCGGAAACACAGCCGTCCGTAATGACGGGAAGCTGAAGCTTGCCCGCAAAGGCGTCGTGATAGCGCTCCGCGATCTCCTGCCGCATGGCGATCTCCTGATCCAGCACGGCAAGCTTGGGGAGCATGACACCGGCTTGCAGGGTATCCAGACGGGAATTGAGCCCGATGCGGACGTTGTCATACTTCCCTTTCGGGCCCTTTCCGTGAACCTTATACGAGCGCAGCAATTCCGCGATCCCGTCATCATCCGTAAAGACAGCGCCGCCGTCGCCATAGCAGCCCAGCGGCTTGGAGGGGAAGAAGGAGGTGGTGGCAATATCGCCGAAGGAGCCGCACTTTTTCCCCTTGTAGGATGCGCCGGTGCCTTGAGCGGCGTCCTCGATCAGCAGCAGTCCGTATTTCTTGCAGATGGCGCCGATCTCGTCATATTTGGCAGGGTTTCCGAGGAAGTCCACCGCTACGACTGCCCGGGGGCGAAGCGTTCCCTCCGCCAGAACGCTTTGGATATGCGCTTCCAGCGAAACGGGATCAAGGTTATAGGTGTCCGGCTCAATGTCGCAGAACACGGGGGCGGCGCCCAGCATACACGCAGGCTCCACCGACGCGATGAAGGTCATATCCGGGCAGAACACCGCGTCCCCCGCCCCGATACCGTACGCCATATAGACAAGCTGGAGGGCGTCGGTGCCGTTGCCGCAGGAAACACAGTGCTTGCGGCCCACATAGGCGGCAAGCTTTTCCTCAAATTCGGCGACTTCCTCGCCCCCGATAAAATGAGCGCCGGCAAGGATCCGCTGAATGTTTGCGTCGATCTCGCCTTGCAGCGCCCGATATTGCGCTTTCAGATCAATAAATTCCATCGTTCCGTCCTCCACGGTCTTTATACGCCGGTTCCGTAGTATTCCAGTCCGGCGGTCTCCGCCTCGCTCTTGCGGTACACATTCCGCAGGTCAAACAGCACCGGCTGTCTCAGGCTGCTGCCCAGCGCCGCCAGATCCATGGAGGCAAATTCGCTCCACTCCGTTGCGATCACCACTGCGTCGGCGTTATCCAACGCCTCCTTTTTGCTGCCGCACCACACCGCGTTGGCCTGCCCACCCAGCTGACGCCGCGCGTTTTCCAGCGCCTTGGGATCGTACATCCGCACGGTATAGCGCCCGTCGGCCAGCAGCGCACCGGCGATCTCCACTGCGGGAGATTCCCGGATGTCATCCGTTTCCGGCTTGAAGGACAGGCCCAGCAGCGCGATCACGCCGCCGTCGGGAAAACGACGCATGATCTTTTCCGCAGCCAGCTTCTTTTGACGCTGGTTGGCAAGAACCACGCTTTCCACCACGGTCATGGGCGCGCCGAATTTTTTTCCGGTATCCGCCAGCGCCTTGGTGTCCTTCGGGAAACAGCTGCCGCCGTAGCCGGGGCCGGGGTGCAGGAACTTGGGGCTGATGCGCCCGTCCTTGCCCATGGCGGCGGCGACCTCAAGGGCGTTGGCCCCCACCTGTTCGCAGAGGTTCGCGATCTCGTTGATAAAGGTGATCTTCGTGGCAAGGAAGGCGTTGGAGGCGTATTTGATCATCTCTGCCGTCTCCGGCGTAGTGACGACCACCGGCTTATTGGAGCGGGAGAACACCTTGTAAAGCTCCCGCAGCAGCTTCTCCGCCCGCTCGCTGGCAACGCCCAGCACGATGCGGTCGGGGTTGTCGAAATCGCCCACCGCGCGGCCCTCCCGCAGAAATTCGGGGTTGGAGGCCACATCAAAGGGGATATTCTTCCCCATCGCCTTCAAGCGCTCCGCAATGCGCTGGCGCAGGGCGCGGGCGGTACCCACCGGGACGGTGGACTTGTCCACCACCAGCTTATAGCTCTGCATATAGTCGGCGATCTCGTCGGCGGCGCTGTATACATAGCACAGGTCGGCGCTGCCATCCGCCGCCTCCGGAGTGCCCACCGCAATGAAGATCAGCTCGCCATGCTCCACGGCGGACTTCACATCACAGGTAAAGCGAAGGCGGCCGCTGGAAAGCCCATCGCTGAGCTGCACTTCCGCGCCCGGCTCATAGATGGGGCAGATCCCCTTTTGCAGCTTTTCGATTTTCTCCGGAATCACATCCAGACAGACCACCTCGTTACCCCACTTGGCAAAGCCGAGGCCCGCGATCAATCCGACGTAGCCCGTTCCGATGACAGTAATTTTCATATCACTCGATCTCCCCGATCACATTCAGTAATTTCTGTGTCAATACACGGAAGTCATAATCCTCAGCACCCTTGCGGGCGTTCTCCCCCAGCCGTGACAACTCCTCCGGCGGAAGCGCCGCCATTTTTTCCAGTTCATGCGCAAGTGGCTCAGGGCGAGTATCCTCCGTATCCCGTCCGCAGTCATATTTCTCCCAGATACTGTAACCGGGGCGCACCGTAGAGAAGATCGGCCGTCCCGCCGCCATATAATCAAACAGCTTATTATAGCTGACACCGTACTGGATCAGATGGACCTCGCCCCAATGGACCAGATTCAGATCTGCCCGGGAAACGATGGAGGGCACATACTTCTTCTCGACCTTTCCCTTAAAAACGATATTGGTGAGACCTTCCTCCATCACGCGGCGTGTCAACTCCTCACGCTCATCTCCCTCTCCCCATACGAGGATCTTGATACGAGGATCACGAATGGCTTTTGCCGCATCCACCAAGATACCGAGACCGTTCGCCTTCCGGATAGAGCCGGTATAGACCACTTTGAAGGTGTTGGGATCGTCCAGATCGGGGTCATCCACGCGGAAATGCTCCGTATTGTAATCAAACTGCTCCAGATCAACGCCGTTGTTGATATGATAGACCTTGGAACGAGGGATCTCGTTCTCCCATCCCTGCTCCACGATGTAATCATAAGCGCCCTCCATGGTGAACACCACGGCACCGGCGTTTTTGTAGATCCACTTTTCCAGCCGCCGCAGGGCGAGGACAGCAGGGTTATGAGGACCGGCAATTCCGAAGGATACGATGCTCTCCGGCCAGAGGTCTGCGATCTCCGCCACAGTCTTGCAGCCCCATTTGCGTCCCATCCGGACACCCATAGCGCAAGAGGTCGGCGGAACCGAGGTGGCAACAATGGCGTCGGGCTTCGAGAACCGCTTGCAGACACCCGGAAGCTTCCACGCGAACTCACAGATATTATAAATTCGCTTGAGCCCGCTGCCTTGATAGTCACAGCACTTGATGTAAACATAGTGAACGCCGTCCACCGTTTCCTCCCGCCATTTCCGGCCGTCGGTGATGAGGTTGACGTCCGAATTATGGACAGAGCTTGCGGCAAAAACGGTCACGGTATGTCCCATTGTCATGAGATTTTTTGCAAACAGCGTCGGTCTCGCCAAGGGATAATACTTCGGCGGAACGGCGTAGTGGTTAATGAGCCAGATATTCATGGATCGATTCCTTTATTTCCCGGCAGTAAGGAGCAGCGCTTTGCTCTCTGCCTGTAATTCCTGATATGCTTCCTCGCTCACCTGCGCTGTTCGGAGCAGATAATCGCCCAGATCCTCGGCGGTGTCCATGCCGTCAGCGGAGATGTCCTCCCGGCAAAAGACCTTTTTCACCGTGAGCAGAACAATCTTCACGTCGCCCAGAAAGGTGATACGGCGGATATAGCGCAAGTCCGTGGCCAGTTTATCCTCCCAGGAGATCGCGTTGCGTCCGCTGACCTGCGCAAGTCCCGTCAGACCCGGCATCACGGTATGGCGGAGACGCTGCTCCGGCGTCATGAACACCATATCCCGCACCAGCTGCGGCCGGGGGCCGACGATGGACATATCGCCCTTGAAGATGTTCCAAAGCTCCGGCAGCTCATCAAGGCTGGTGGAGCGGAGGGCGCGGCCGAACTTCGTCAGACGCACCTCGTCGGGCAGCAGCTCGCCGTTTTCGCCCCGTGCGTCCGTCATGGAGCGGAACTTGTACATTTTGAAGATCTTCTCGTCCTTGCCGGGGCGCTCCTGACAGAAAATGATGGGGCTGCCCAGCTTTGTCCGCACCAGAACAGCCACGATCAGCAGCACCGGCGTCAGCACCACAAGGGCGCAGCCGGAGAGAAGAACGTCCAATATTCGCTTGATATAACGGGCGTAGACGCCCGGCTTTCCCTGTTTCACAAAAATAACTTCCTATGCTCTTTTTTACGCGAAGCAGGCGTGGATCAGCGCGATGATGCCGTCCACCTGCTCCTCCGTCAGCTTATTGTCGCTGGGCAGGCACAGACCCCGCTGGAAAATGTCCGCGCCCACGTCGGGAACGCCGCCGGCGATATAGGCGTTGGTGCGGCAGCGGAGGCTGCCCTCCCGGCCAATGCACTCGTGCAGACGGTACATAGGCTGCATGTGCATGGGCTTCCAGATGGGGCGGCCCTCGGCGTTGTACTTCGCCAAGACCTCCAAAATCTCCGTGGGGCAGGACTTCCCCGCCTTCGGATAATAAAGGGCGCGGCTGTCATCTCGAAGCTGGGCGCACATGGCGTCCTCGTCGATGATGAGGGCGGAGAGCCAGTAGTTTGGCTCGGTGCCGTCAACAATGGGATTCATCGTCACCGGCAGATCCCGCAGGCCCTCGCAATAGCGCTCGTAGACCGCCTTTTTCTGGGCGATGTGCTCCTCCAAATGGGGGTACTGGCCCCGCACCACGCCCGCCACCACATTGCTCATGCGGTAGTTGTAGCCGACTTCCTCGTGCTGATACCACGCGGCGTTCTCCCGGGCCTGGGTCGCCCATTTGCGGGCGCGGTTGGCGTCCTCAAGGGAGTTGGTCAGGAGACACCCGCCGGCAGAGCCGGTGATGATCTTGTTGCCGTTGTAGGAGATGGCAGCGTAGTCTCCGAAGCTGCCGCACTGCTTGCCGTTCACCGTGGCGCCCATGGCCTCGGCGGCGTCCTCGATGAGCAGCGCACCGTGAGCCTCGCAGATGCGCTTGATCTCGTCCACCTTGGCGGGGAAGCCGTAGAGATGGGCCATGACTACCAGCTTTACCTCCGGATACAGGGTGAACGCCTGTTCCAGTGCGACGGGGTCCATGTTCCAGCTGTCCGCCTCGGTGTCGATAAAGACGGGGATGCCGCCTTCGTAGACCACGGGGTTCAGCGTAGCGTCAAAGGTCATGTCCGAGCAGAACACACGCCGTCCCTCAAGAGCACCGTGACTGATGGCAGGCTTGCCGTAGAGCCGCTCCCCCGCCAGCTTCACGCACAAATGCAGCGCGGCGGTGCAGCAGGCAAGGCCGACCGCATAACCGACCTCCGCTTTTTCGGCGGCGATGCGCTCGACCTCGTTGATATTCTCGCCCACGGTGCTCATCCAGTTGGTATCATAGGCGAGACGGATATAGTCCAATTCCTCGCCGTGCATGGTGGGAGTGGCGAGAAAGGCCTTCTGTGTGAAGGGTTTGAACGCGATTTTTTCAGGGGAAAACATACGGACACTTCCTTTTTTCAGATAATTCGGACTTCAGGCGGTCAGGATACCGCAGGGACGGGCGCTTTTACTTCCTCGCCCTGCGCAGCGTTGACCTCCTCCGGCTCGTGGAAGGTGGGCACGACCCGGTGCAGCACCTCCCGGATGCAGGAGACGTCCTCCGTCCGCATGGTTTTTTCCAGCGCGTCATTCAACAGCGTCAGCTTTCGTTCCAGCTCCTCCGGCGTCACCGGTGGCTGGTGCTCCACGAAGATCATGCCGTTGCCGGTCTTTTCCAGATCCCGGCTGGCGATCAGCAGCTCTTCGTAGAGCTTCTCGCCGGGGCGCAGACCGGTCTCCACGATCTCAATATCCCGGTACGGCTCGTAGCCGGAGAGGCGGATCATATTCTCCGCCAGCTCGATGATCTTCACCGGACGACCCATGTCCAGCACGAACAGCTCGTTCTGCTTGGCCATGGCTCCCGCCTCCAGCACCAGCTGGGCGGCTTCGGGGATGGTCATGAAATAGCGGATGATGCGCTTGTCCGTCACGGTGACGGGGCCACCCCCCGCGATCTGGCGGCGGAACAGGGGCACTACGGAGCCGTTGGAGCCCAGCACATTGCCGAAGCGCACCGCAGCGAAGGTGGTCTGGGAGCAGCCGGCCATGGACTGCACCACCATTTCGCACAGGCGCTTGCTGGCGCCCATGACGGAGGTGGGGTTGACGGCCTTATCCGTAGAGATCAGGATGAATTTTTTGACGCCGTGAGCGTCCGCCGCCCGGACGGTGTTCAGCGTGCCGAACACGTTGTTGCGGATGGCCTCCTGGGGGCTGGTCTCCATCAGGGGGACGTGCTTATGGGCGGCGGCGTGGAACACCACGTCGGGCTTGTAGGTATCAAACAGCAGTTCCAGCCGCCGGGGGTCCCGGACGGAGCCGATCTCCACGCTGAGGGGTAGCTCCCTGCCGTACTGGTACAGCAGCTCCTGCTGGATGTCGTAGGCGTTATTCTCGTAAATATCGAAGATGACAAGCCGTTTGGGACGGTGCTTGACGATCTGGCGGCATAACTCGCTGCCGATGGAGCCGCCGCCACCGGTGACCAGCACGGTGCGTCCGGACAGCAGCCCCTCCACGGCGGAAATATCCAGCTCGATGGTATCCCGGCCCAGCAGATCCTCGATCCGCACCTCCCGCAGCTGTTGGCGGATAGGCTTCTGGTCGATCAGCTCCAGCGTGCTGGGCAGCGTGGAAACTCTGATGCTCCGGTCCGCCAACTGCCGCAGAATTTCCTTCCGGTGCAGCTCATCCATGGAGGGAATGGCGAAAATGGCCTCGTGAATATCCATGGCCCGCATCCGGGGTAATGCCTGACTAATAAATCCACTGATGGGCACGCCCCGGATGCGTTTATTGACCTTGGCAGGGTCATCGTCAAAAAAGCACTGGACGTGGTAGCGGCTGTTAGGGTTGTGCTGGATCTCGTTGAGCAGCTGTACGCCGGCCGATCCTGCGCCGATAATAGCCACAGGCACCGCTCCCGGCTGATCCCGTTGGATGCTGAAGGTACGGTACATCCGGTAGCCAAACCGGACAGCCAGCATTTCCAGCACCCACAGGCTGGCGATGGCTGCCAGCAGGACGAAGGAAATGGTCTCATGGAGCAGCGCCCGGCTGAAAATCTCATAGGCGCCGAATCCACAGACGGCTGCACACATCAGCACCAGATACTCCCGGCTCTCGGCGTAGCGCCACAGACTGTCATAGGTCTTGAACAAAAGCTGAGCAATGACGGTGCACCCATACAGCAGCAGCACATTTTTCGGGAAGCTGCCTTTGGCGCCGACCTCGGTATAAGGCAGCAGTACTGTGATGAACTTGTAACCTGCCACTGCCACTGCGAACAAAAGCGCATCGCAGAGGAACAGCAGCTGTTTCCGAAATCGGCTCATATAGGTACTCCTTCACCGGCGAACCGGTGTCTCTTTTTATTGGGCGGCTTCCTCCGCCTCCCCTTCTTCGCTCCGGGCCAACAGGGACAGCACGGTGTAAGCGTCCTGACCAGATAGCTCTTGCTCCTTCACGGAGCGGCACAGCGTCAAAAACGACTGATTCGTTTCATTCAGCTCCACCGTTTCCAGACGGCCCTCGGCGTTCATGGCGTCCAGCGCGTCGCCGAGCTCCAGAACGCCGTCCACAAAGACGTCCGCATTGTCCGCTCCCATGGCGGGGAGAACTTCCTCGCGGTAGAAATCCATTTGCAGATTCCAGCCGTCCGGGCTGGAGCGCACCTGATAGATGCCCTTCAGAGAGCAGTCAAACAGCTCACTCCACTCCTGCCGGGGCAGGTAGTAATACCGGGCTAGCGCACTGTCATTCTCATAGGTGCCGGAGGCACGCAGCTGCTTCACATATTTCAGCATATCGCCGTTGTACTTCCAGTCATCCATCTGCACGGCAGTGGCCACATAATTCCGCTGATAGCTGTCATGGTCGAACACATCGCCCCGGACACAGCCCCGGAGGAAATCCAGATATTCATACACGTCGCTGGTCTCAAACCGCTCCGCCTTCCGGTCCGTCATGCGGGCGCTTTCCAGCAGGCCGCCGAACACGGCCAGATACACGGCAAAGCTGGCCAACAGGACAACTCCTGCTGTTCTCGTCTGCTTCCGTGCCTTGACAGTCCCCCCTGCTGCCAACGGTTTGGCATAAAGCAGGATCGGCAGGGCAAGCAGCCCATAGGCGAAGCACTTGAAGCCCCGAACGGAGAAATTGATCTCCATCAGGCTGTGGAGGTTCATCATGACCCACGCCGCCAGCAGTGCGGCGGCCAGGCTGTCCTTCTCCTTCCGGACGGCGCACAGGCACAGCCACGCCGCCCCCAGCACAAAGGCCAGCGCGAATACCGTCCCAACCAAGCCGGTGTCGGCCATGGTTTGCAGCAGGTGGTTATGGGTGTACCTGGACTCATACTGGAAGGACTGGACGGAGCGGGTCACGTTTTCCGTAGAACCCAGTCCCCGGCCCAGCAGCGGCGCTGTGGAGAAGATCTTCCATGCGTCCTTATCATACTCCGCCCGCAGCGTGAAGCTTTTGCTTCTCAGCAGGCTGTCCCGCAATAAACGAGTGGAAATGACCTCCGGCAGCCAAGGATAGCTGAGGGTGATGGAGTCTCCACCGTTGACCGAAAGGCTCCGGATGGTCTCCCCCGCCTGTCCGCCGATCGTGACATAAACATTTACAGCATCCTCCGGCACGGTAAAGGTGCACTTGGAAAAGGGCCCTTCATACAGATATGTTATATTGCCGTAAATACCATCCAATTTCGATTGCGAATATATTTCGGTTCTGGGGTCGGCATCCAGATCACCGGTGATCGTCACTTCGCCCGTAGTGCCCTCCGGAAGAAGATACGTAACGTAAGAATCATCCGTTTTAAAGGTGTAGGGGCCGGTATGGAGAAACACAGCGGCGCAGCCGACTACGAGCACGGCACAGAGTGCGCCCACAGATACCAGCGCCGCCTTTTTGTGGGTGGACAGCACCGAATCCAGCCGCCGTCCGGCCACCGCGTCCAGCGCAAAGAGTATCAAGCCGCTGAACAGGCACAGCAAGACCACCGTTTCATCGGCGCTGCTGACCATGGAGGAAGCAGGAATACCGGCTGCCAGCATGGTCACCGCCGTTTCCAGCAGCAGAAGCAGCAAGCCAACCCGATCCGCCCGCTCCAACAGCAGCCACACAAGGCAGGCGACGGCGAAGCAGAGCAGAGCGCCGCGGCTGCCAGTGAGCAGCAGACTCACAGCGTTGACGCCCGCCAGCAGGGACGCGGCCAAGCGACGCCAGATGCAGGTGGAATTTTTCAGCAGGTACAGCGCCATGAACAGCGCCAGAGAAAACAGGCAGGCCGTTACGTTGGCATCGCTATACAGGCCGCCGACACGGGCGGCGACACTTTCCTGCAAAGCACCGGTATAATCCGTGCCCAAGGCGTTCATCAGAGCGTTGAAAGGCCCGAACAGCCCCTGACCGCAGCTCATGTCCAGAGAAATCAGGGCAATGACGGTGGAAACGGACGCGCCGCCCCACAGCAGGCCGGGAACGTGCTTCCGGTCAAAGCGGGCCAGCAGAATAACTGCCAGAGAGAAGGCGGCGATGAATTTATAGAACTCGGACTGGGCGTTGGCTCCGAAGGGAGAATAGATGGCCGACGCGCCGTAGACGATGGCGAAGGCCAAAAGGCCCAATACAGGCACGGACAGCCGCTGCTCAAAGCGTGACAGCGGCTTTTTGCCAAGTAAACTCAGGAGGGCCAGAACACAGAGGATCATGCTCACGGTGCCGGTCTGGACGGTCATGGAGAGCAAGAGCAGAACGGAATAGAGCACCACCATGAGGGTATCCTTCCGGGAGAACACGCCCTCTCCGCAGCAGCCCTGCCAGGGAGCGGCGGAGAGGGCGTGTTCTCCCGGAAGGATACCCTCATG
>OGDY01002756.1_pt1 | contig 15403 bp, 16 predicted proteins | sample 1570341 | NCBI WGS metagenome assembly OGDY01 (sample SAMEA2581972, study PRJEB24529) | metagenome | biome: Human gut stool | place: China | collected 2011 | reverse complement strand
TGGATGCAGGCGTTCCGATTAAGAGACCGGTTGCAGGTATTGCAATGGGACTGATTGAAAGAGTAAAGGAAGACGGAAGCTCCGAATTCGCGATTTTGAGCGATATTCAGGGCATGGAAGACTTCCTCGGCGATATGGACTTCAAGGTAACGGGTACGGAAGTCGGCGTAACGGCAATCCAGATGGATATCAAGGTTCATGGCTTATCCCGTGACATTCTCGAAAAAGCGCTCAGACAGGCGAAGGAAGGCAGAATGTTCATCATGGGCAAGATGCTCGAAGAAATCCCTGCTCCGCGTCCGGAAATGTCCAAGTACGCACCGCGTGCGCTTTCCATGATGATTAACCCTGACAAGATCAGAATCGTCATCGGCAAGGGTGGTGAAACAATCAACGGACTCGTTGAAAAGTACGATGTTAAGATTGACATCAACGACGAAGGTCTGGTTTCCATCTACGGAACAGATGCAGCAAACACCGAAGCCTGCAAGCACGAAATCGAAATCCTCACCAAGGATGTCGAAGTCGGCGAAATCTACGAAGGCAAGGTTACGAGAATCCTCAGCACTGCAAAGGGTTCCGTAGGTGCCTTCATTGAAATTCTTCCGGGCAAAGAAGGCCTGCTGCACATTTCCAGAATGGCGAAGGAAAGAGTAGCGAAGGTCGAAGATGTTATGAATGTCGGCGATACCGTAAAAGTTAAGGTGTTCGAAATCGACAGCCAGAACAGAATCAACCTTACGAGAAAAGATATACTTGAATAATTGATTTTTGGCAGAGGGCTTCGGCCCTCTGTTTTTGTGCAGGATTGCTTTTTATTCGAATGCAGTGTATAATTGAGTCAGTCAATACGCAAGATAATACGCAAGATAACGGAGGTGCACGGATGAAAAACTATCAACCGCCATTTCAAATTACGAATGCGATGTTAACCTATGTGGCATCAATATCCGAAAAAATCGGAAAAATTACTGCGACATCCAATTTGAGTTCAAAACCGCATCTTAGGAAGAACAATCAAATAAAATCAATACATTCTTCATTGAAAATTGAAGCCAATTCACTTTCTATCGGGCAGGTCAGAGACATCATCGACGGAAAAACGGTGCTGGGAGAGCCAAAAGAAATTCAGACGCGGGGAGGAAGGCGTATTCAGCGGAGAAAAGTGTATTTTTTTGGCACCGCCGGCGAAACTGCTCTCGCAGCTTATGGATGAGCTTTTTATGTGGATGAAAGAGGCAGAGAAGAATGTGCATCCGTTGATTTTGAGCAGTGTTTTTCATTATGAATTTGTTTTTATCCATCCATTTTCTGACGGAAACGGAAGAATGGCAAGGCTGTGGCATACTGCGATACTGTCGAATTGGAAGTCCATTTTCAGATATATCCCGATTGAGAGTCGAATAGAAGAATTTCAGGAGGAATACTACGAGGCGATAAGCAGATGTCATACGGAGGGTGAGTCAACGATTTTTATTGAATTCATGCTTTCACAGATTGACAAAATTTTGGATGATGTTTCTATGCAAATCCACGAGGACGACGAAAGGCGTACCGAATATGTCAAGAAACTGCTCGCTGTGATGGAATATGATACACCGTATACAGCCAAAGCCTTAATGCAGAAGCTGGGGCTCAAGTCAAAAGAAAGTTTTCGCAGGAACTATCTGCACCCCGCGGAGGAGCTCAATCTTATTAAAATGACTATCCCGGACAAACCAAGCAGCAGGAACCAAAGGTATGTGAGGGTGTAGCTTTTGGCGGATTCAAACCGCGGGCACGGAATGCTCGTGTGGTACAGTACGCAGCAGGGGCTGTTTTATCAGCTTGTATAATAATATTGACTTATATAGTCGAAAATAGTATAATAATTATAAAAGTGAAAATACTATTTTTATTATATGAGAGGGAGGAATTAAAATGAGCCTATATGACTTGCTGTTAGCTGAGTACGGGTACAATGCGCCGATATTTTCAAACGAAATTGTTTTTGAGGAATATTCAAGACCTTGGATATATAAGGAACTCAATCGGCTTTGTGAAGAAAAAGTATTGGTTCGCTTTGAAAAAGGCACTTATTATATACCGGAGCAAACCTTGTTTGGCAATAGTGTTATGAACCCTCGGAAAGTGATTGAAAAGAAATATATCCAATCGAAGCAGGACGTTTTTGGCTATTATTCCGGGTGTTATCTTCTCAATCAGCTTGGGCTTACCAATCAGATGCCTAATCTTATTGAGATATATACAAACAATGAATCATCAAAAGCAAGGGATATTTTAGTGGGAACACAGACGGTAAGGCTTAAGAAAGCCAGAACAAAAATTACCGCTGAAAATGCGAGAGTGCTTGTGCTTATGGAAATTATGAATATAATAGATTTGCAGGCTTTCAATCAAGAGAAAAGGAGAGTAATTATAGAATATATTTTGAAAAATAAAATATCAAGACGAGACATTTCCATGTATGCGCCCGTGTTTCCGGATAAGGCAATGCGCGCGTTGATTGAGAGCGAGGTGATTTATAGTGTTGCACAATAATACCGAGCTTTTTGAGCAGGTAGTCTTGAGAACTGCAGAATATATGAAAGTAGAGCCGGGGATTATAGAAAAGGATTATTTTGTGACTTTGCTCTTGAGAAAAATATCAAAAAATATCCCAAGTGTCGTCTTTAGAGGAGGAACTTCGTTATCGAAATGCTATAAAATAATCAATAGATTTTCTGAAGATATAGATTTGACAATTCAGTATAACCAAAAACCTTCGGTAAGCGGGCGAAGGGAACTGAAAAACAATATTTTAGCTTCAATTGAAACTTTAGATCTTAAACTTGAAAATGCTGATAAAATTATGAGCAGGAGAGATTTCAATAAGTATGTTGTAAACTATCCTTCGATTTTTAATATGCACGGATTAAAACAGCATTTAGAAGTGGAAACAATGATTAAGATTAAATCCTATCCTACAGTGGAGATGGAGGCTTCAAGTCTTATATATGAATTTCTTGTTAACGAAGGCTACAAAAATTTGGCCGTTGTACAAGAAATGCTGCCATATACATTAAAGGTTCAATCGGCGGAACGAACTTTTATCGATAAAATATTTGCTTTGGCTGATTATTACCTTTCAGGGCGTATTTCAGAGCAATCAAGACATATCTATGATTTATTTAAATTACTCAGCATAGTCGATTTAGACGATGAATTGCATGGTTTGTACGAAAGCGTCCGCATAGAAAGGATGTCTCATAAAGTATGCATATCGGCACAAGATAAGATTGATATGAAAGAGGTTTTAGACGAAATAATCAGAAAGCAAGTATATAAGAATGACTATAATAATACCACAAAACTGTTAATATCTGAAAATATCAACTATGAGGAAGCCATCGTTGTACTTGAAAAAGTAAAATCTTTTTTATAAATCGAGAAATTACGACGAATTCGTCATTCAGCTCAGATAAAACTGTGTCAGCAGGGTGGCGAAGAGCGGAATCGTGCCGACGGATAAAAGCGGCGTAATCGCAATCAGTTCGGCTGCGGCGAGCGAATTCTTGCTTTCATAAGTTCTTCGATTAGCTGCTCTTTTGTCATTGAGGCATAATCATCAAAATCATTAGCAGCCTCTCTCGGAGTGATTAACGCATCCGGATGAATCACTTGTTTTTGTGATTTTCCGGTATTATGCTCGATACCTTGAGATTTGACAGTCCCGATTCATAAATTTTGCGGCCAACCTCTAATCGTTCTTCTTTGGTGTACTTCACTGGTAACCTCCTTGCACAAAATTGTGGCATCATACTGTATCGAATAGCTATTCTTAGTGCACAACATCCCTCATTTTCGTGTCCAGTTTTAGTTTACCACTACAACCCATAATCCGGCTCACACGCAAACAACAAAAAATCCCTTTACACAGAAAAACAAAGACGCTACAATTAAGTCGGAAGAAACCGAGTCGGAAGGATCCGAGTTTAATGTTTGGTTTGTAGAGGAACTTGGCATACTTATAATAATGGGAAGGTAAAACCGAATGAAGAAAAAAACAAAAGAAATTTTTACCGACATACTCTTTGACATCGCTGCGGGAATTTTGATTGCGATTGGAACCTATAATTTTGCGACTGCTGCAAAGTTTCCGATGAGCGGATTCAACGGAATCGGCATGATTTTCTACCACCTTTGGGGACTGCCAATCGGTACGGTGGTACTCGTATTGAATATTCCTACTGCAATCATCTGCTATAAAGCACTTGGTAGGGAGTTTATGCTCAAATCGGCAAAGAGCATTCTTATCACATCAGCAATCATGGACTATGTGGCACCCCTGTTTCCGCTTTATACCGGCGACAAGATTCTTGCGCTTGTGTGCACGGCGGTTCTTACGGGGCTTGGCTGCGCTTTGATCTTGATGCGTGAATCGTCCACGGGCGGTTCGGATTTTATTATGCTTGCAATCAAAGCAAAGTATCCGTATATGACACTCGGCAAAATATCATTTGCCATCGCGTCCATAATCGTTCTGGCAGGTACGATTTTGGTATCGAAGCAGATCGACGGATTGATATATGGTCTTATGATTAATTTTGTTCTTTCTGCGGTTATCGACAAATTCATGTACGGCATATCGGCAGGCAAACTGGCACTTATCGTTACGGATAAGCCGAAGGAAATCGCCGTGCTGATTGAAAAGACAACCGGAAGAGGATGCACATTCCTGAAAGCGGAAGGAAGCTACACCATGCAGCCCAAAGATGTAATCATGTGTGCATCCAACACCAAAGAAATGTACGGCGTCCGCAAAACGGTTAAAGCGGTGGATCCGAATGCTTTTGTAATCATCATGGAATCCAATGAAACCCTCGGAGAGGGCTTTTCCAAGAACATATAAGGAAGATAAATACATTTTATCCCTTGCGTTTCGTCAAGGGATTGCTTATAATAAAGAGTATATTAATAAGAAAAGGAATGGTACAAATGAAAGAAGTATTGCTCAGAGAGCTGTTTCGAAACACGGCTGAATATGCAGACGCAGAAGTCCTCGTGAAAGGCTGGGTCAGAAATAACAGAAATTCCAACAAGTTTGGATTTATTGAATTAAATGACGGATCGTTCTTCAAATCCGTTCAGGTAGTATATGAAGAAGAATTTCTCGACAATTACGAAGAAATCGCGAAATCCTATGTGGGCTCTGCACTTGCGGTGACAGGCGTTGTGTGCCTTACCCCGAACGCAAAGCAGCCGTTTGAAATCAAGGCAAAGGCCGTAACTGTCGAAGGAACATCGACTCCGGATTATCCGCTTCAGCCGAAGCGCCACTCCATGGAGTTCCTGAGAGAAATCGGTTATCTGCGTCCGAGAACGAATATGTTCAGCGCGGTATTTCGTGTCCGCTCGCTGGTTGCTTATGCGATTCATAAGTTTTTCCAGGATCAGGACTTCGTTTATGTGCATACTCCTGAAATCACGGCAAGTGATGCTGAGGGTGCAGGCGAAATGTTCCAGGTAACGACGCTCGACCTTGACAATCTGCCGAGAACAGAAGACGGAAAGATTGACTACAGCCAGGATTTCTTCGGCAAGAAGACAAATCTCACGGTTTCCGGACAGCTTGAGGCGGAAATTTTTGCGCTGGCATTCAGAAATGTTTATACTTTCGGACCGACCTTCAGAGCAGAGAATTCAAACACCGCTCGCCATGCGTCCGAATTCTGGATGATTGAGCCGGAAATGGCGTTTGCGGATCTGAACGACTACCTTGAAGTTGCAGAAGACATGATTAAATATATCATCAATTTTGTGCTCGAGAAAGCTCCTGAAGAAATGCAGTTCTTCAATTCATTTGTGGACAAGACTCTGCTTGCAAGACTGGATAATATCGTAAACTCCGACTTTGGCAGAGTGACTTATACCGAAGCAGTTGAGCTGCTTCAGAAGTCCGGAAAGGAATTCCAGTATCCGGTTGAATGGGGCATCGACCTTCAGACCGAACATGAAAGATATCTGACAGAAGAAATCTTCAAGAAACCGGTTTTCGTTACGGATTATCCGAAGGATATTAAGGCGTTCTATATGCGTCTGAATGACGACGGAAAGACCGTTGCAGCTGCGGACCTTCTCGTTCCGGGTGTTGGCGAAATCATCGGAGGCTCCCAGAGAGAAGAAAGACTTGAGGTTCTCGAAAAGAGAATGGAAGAAATGGGTCTTAACAAAGAAGATTACTGGTGGTACTGCAACCTCCGCAAGTTCGGCGGCGTAAAGCATGCAGGCTATGGTCTGGGCTTTGAAAGAATCATCATGTATGTTACGGGCGTACAGAACATCAGAGACGTGCTGCCGTTCCCGAGAACACCGAAGACGGCAGAGTTTTAAGAGAGATTCGTAAGAGATATACGAAGGCGGAGAAACAATTATGGACACCGGAATAAAAAAACAAGTTCTAGATGAGATTCTCATGGCAGCCGAAAAAAACAATATTGAGAAAGTCATTCTTTTTGGATCAAGGGCCAGAGGTGATTATAGGAAAACCAGCGATATTGATTTGGCGGTATCCGGCGGGCGCATAGCACATTTTCAGGCGGACATTGAAGAAGAGGTTTCCACGCTTCTCTCATTTGACATCGTCAATATGGACGGGAGTGTGCAGGAGGAACTTGTCGATTCAATCAAACGGGAAGGTAAGGTTTTATATGAGAAAATATGAGAACTTTTGTGCGGCTCTAAATAACATGAAGGACATTTATGCATATGAAGAACCGTATGACAGCGTTATTCTTACAGGTCTTGTTGGATTATTTGAAATCTGCTTTGAACAAGCGTGGAAAATGATGAAAGAAGTCCTTGCCGAGCACGGCTACAGTGAGAGTGTGACAGGCTCGCCAAAGCTGATTTTGAAAACCGCTTATGCGGCAGGAATGATTCAGGACGAGGAACTGTGGCTTGACGCGCTGAAGGATCGAAACAATGTCGCTCATGCATATAATGAAAGCATTGCTTATGATATTGTCACGGACGCAAAAGAACGTTTTTACGATATGTTTTGCGCGCTTCGTAAAGAAATCGAACAGAGGTGGATAGAGTGAACACACGGACGAAAGGATTTTTGGCAACCGTGGTGTCGGCAACTTTCTTCGGGTTTATTCCCTTGATGGTAAAAGTAGTATGCAGCGGCGGAGGGAATACCCTTGCCGCTGCTTTTTATCGTTTTGCCCTGTCTTTGCCGGCACTTTATATTTATTTAAAAGTGAAAAAAATTCCGATGAGGATCACGAAAACGCAGCTTCGGGATATCGTCCTGATTACCGTACTGGGCTACGGCGGGACGACCTTGATTCTGTTTTCGTCCTACAATTACATACCGCTTGGAATGGCGACAACCATCCACTTCACTTATCCGGTCTTCACAATTTTGGGATGCGTGATTTTTCTGCACGAAAAAATCAAAAAAATGAAAGTGCTCGCGGTTGCGCTTTCCTTTGGCGGCATTTTGTTTTTCTATAATGCGGACGGCTCGGTAAGCCTGCCGGGGATGGCACTTGCTTTCACATCGGGGATGACCTATGCGTTTTACACGATTTATCTCAGGGAAAGCAGTCTCAAGGACATGGATTCGGTGAAGCTTATTTTCTGCCTGAACACGGTCGGCGCGGCGATGATGGGAGCGGTGGCGTTTATAGCAGGTGATTTTACGGTTGGACTGACACCGGCAGCATGGGCAGTGGCAGTATTTCTGGCGGTTTCGGCATCCTTTATCGGAGTGCTGGGCTATCAGGTCGGAGTGAAATGCATCGGGCCGCAGAACACAGCAATCCTGAGTACCTTTGAACCGATTACGAGCGTGATTCTCGGTATACTGGTGTATCAGGAAAGCTTTTCGCTTAGGACGCTCCTGGGCTGCCTGTGCATCCTTTCTTCGGTAATTATCGTGGCAAAAATGAAAGAATAGAGCAGAGAAAGTAAAAATATTCTAAGATTCCCTCTTTGAGGAATGAAAAACTATTGTTTTTTCAATGCGTGTTTGATATAATATTGACGATTGAAAATAATTTGGGAGGTCTCAATAGATGAAAGGCTATACAAGCGAAATGATTAGAAATGTTGCTTTGTTAGGACACGGCGGATGCGGTAAGACAACTTTCCTTGAAGCTGCACTTTTAGCAACAGGAGTAATTTCAAGATTAGGAAAGGTTGAAGACGGAACAACGGTATCCGACTACGACAAGATGGAAATCGAAAAAGGATATTCCATCAACACTACATTAGTACCGGTTGAATATAACAAAGTCAAAATCAACTTCGTTGATACGCCGGGATTCTTCGACTTCGCAGGCGAAGTACAGGGCGCACTCAGAGGTGTCGAAGCCGCAGCGATCTTAGTAGACGCTTCCTCCGGCATCCAGGTTGGTACAGAAAAAGCATGGGATGCTTGTAAGAAATTAGGTTCCCCTAAGTTCTTCATCATCAACAAGATTGATAAGGAAAATGTAGATGTTGACGCGACAATCGCTCAGCTTCAGGATAAATTCGGTACTTCCGTTGTTACGCTTGACGACAAGGACGCCATGGCAGAAGCAATTGCGGAAGTAGACGAAGAACTCATGGACATTTACTTCAACGAAGGCGGATTTACCGATGAACAGTTCAGCAAAGGTCTGACGAAGGGTATTTTGCAGGGAGACATCGTTCCTGTATTCAAATGTTCTTCTATCACAGGCGAAGGCGTGAAGGAAGTTCTTCAGGAAATCATCGACTTTGTTCCGAATCCGACAATCGAGGGCTACAAGGCTCTTAATGATAAAGACGAAGAAATCGTAATCAAGGCTGACGCTTCCGCTAAGCCGGTTGTATTCGTATTCAAGACACTTGCAGACTCCTTCCTCGGCAAGATTTCCCTTGCGAAGGTTGTAAGCGGCAAGGTAACTGCAGGTATGTCTTTACATAATTTCAGAGTGGATAAGGACGAAAAACTCGGTTCCGTATTCTTCATCAGAGGCAAGAACAAAGGTGACTGCCCTGAAGCTGTAGCAGGTGATATCGTAGCACTCGGCAAGCTTGAATATACGAAGACAGGTGACACATTATCCGAAAAGAACAATCAGGTTACAATCAAACCGATTGACTTCCCGCAGCCGACTTTGTTCGTGGCAATCGAATCCGCGGATAAGGGCGCTGATGACAAGCTTTCAACGGGATTTGCAAGATTAACCGAAGAAGACCCTTCCTTGGTTCTTCAGAGAAATATTGAAACCCGCCAGACATTGGTAGGCGGCCAGGGCGAAAGCCAGATTAACATCGCACTCGGCAAGTTAAAAGATAAATACGGCGTATCCGTAAACATCGTTCCGCAGAAGATTGCTTACAGAGAAACAATCAAGGGCACATCCGATGTACAGGGTAAGCATAAGAAACAGTCCGGCGGTTCCGGTCAGTACGGTGATGTTCACATCAAGTTCTCACCTTCCCAGCAGGAATTCGAATTTACGGAAGAACTCTTCGGCGGTTCCGTTCCGAAACAGTATGTTCCGGCAGTAGAAAAAGGACTGCTCGAATGTATGGAAAAGGGTCCTCTTGCAGGATGTAAAGTTCAGAACGTTAAGGCTACATTATATGACGGTTCCTATCACCCGGTAGACTCCAACGAAGCAGCATTCAAGATCGCAGCTTCCCTGGCATTCAAGAAGGGTATCGCAGAAGCAAAGCCTTGCTTGCTTGAACCTATTATGAAACTTGAAATTACCGTTCCGGATGACTTCGTAGGTGCTGTTATGGGCGACCTGCCTACAAGAAGGGGTGCTGTAATGGGTATGGATCCGCAGATTGGCGGAGGACAGACTCTCCATGCAGAAGCTCCGCAGGCTGAACTGTTCGACTATGCAATTGCACTTCGTTCGATGACGCAGGCAAGAGGTTCTTTCACAATGGAATTCGCAAGATATGAAGAAGTACCTGCAATGAACGCACAGAAGATTATCGAAGCTCACAAGGCTGAAGAAGAAGACAAATAACGCAATAAAAAACATTTTTTTCAGAGGACTCCGGTCCTCTGTTTTTGTTGGATAAATTATTCAGATAATTATACCCAGATATTATAAAATGTGATAAACTATGCTTAATCATTGCAAATTTTAAAACTCGGATTAAGAAACCGAGAAACACAACTATGTGAGGCAAGAAAAATGTTAACGATAAAAGACATAATGAATCCAAATTTAAAAAATAAGGAGTCTGAATTAATATTGCCAGAAAGGACGAAACTCCGGGACATTTCTATAAATACCATTCAAAGTGTAATACACGAGTATATAAATGTAACTGATGAGTCAGGCATGCTTGTTGGTGCTGTGAAAACAGAGAGACTGTATTATCTTGTATTAAAGCAAAAGGAGTCGGAATTTATGCAAATCCTTGATAGCATGGATTCCGGAATAATTGCGATAGATAGAGATACAAGAGTATATTATGTAAATTATGCATATGCACGCATTCTTGGTGTAAATATAAGCAAAATATTGGGAAGGTATTTGAGCGTAATCGAACCCGAGGCGAGCTTACTTGATGTTTTGAAAACCGGCAAAAGTCAATACGTTCAAGACAAATTGGTAAAAAGTGTGAATACCTATGTGGATACTGATATGCATCCGCTAATTGAAGAGGGGAAAATTGTCGGAGCATTTTCAATTTTTACAGATGTAACAAATATTAATAAACTCCATAATGAGGTTCAGAGAATTACTGAGGTTGCTGAGGAATATAACCGCCAAATCCAAGCTAAAGAAATTTTGGAACAACAAAAAATTATTGGCGAGAGTAAGGTGTATTTGGACTGCGTCAATAAGGCTTTAAAAGTTGCTCCAACTGATACGATGGTTTTGCTACGAGGCGAAAATGGAGTTGGAAAAGAAGTGATATCAAACATAATAAAAGAGAAGTGTGCAAGAAGCAACAAGCCGTTTGTTACGGTTAATTGCTCTGCAATTCCGAATTCTTTGATAGAGAGTGAATTGTTTGGATACGAGGAAGGTGCTTTCACCGGGGCTTCAAAAGGTGGCAAAATGGGAAAATTTCAACTTGCAGATGGGGGAACGCTTTTTCTCGATGAAATAGGAGATATGCCTTATGAAATGCAAGCCAAACTTCTTCGAGTATTACAGGAGGGTGAAATAGAAAGAGTTGGCAGACAGGAGAGAATCGCTGTTGATGTGAGGGTTATTGCAGCAACCAACAAAAATTTAGAGAAAATGGTGAGCGAAGAGAAGTTCAGAGAGGATCTGTATTACAGATTAAATGTAGTATCGATTCACATTCCACCCCTTAGGGAACGCGGAAATGATGTTTTGCTATTAACTGATTACTTCTTAAAAAAATACTGTGAAAAATATCATCGAGAGTTAGACATAGACAGGAGGGTTTACCATTGTTTCTTACAATACAACTGGCCTGGGAATGTGCGCGAATTAATAAATGTAATCGAGAGTGCAGTTATTCTGTGTGACGGAAGAACTATCAACCTGAATGATATCCCTGAGGCAATAAGAACAGCATATCGGGAGAAAACACAAGCAAAGGATAAGGTGGAACAACGGTATACTTTTGGAGACAGAACGCTAAAAGAAGAGGTTGAGGAATTTGAGAGAGAACTGATTCTCCACACTATTGAAAAATTTGGCGGGGATAAGGAAAAAGCTATACAAGCATTGGGACTGTCAAAACGCAGTGTCTACAGAAAAATTGCCAAAAATGGCACAAGGAACTGAAAATGACAAAATTGGCACTGATGCGGCAGACGTCAGTGCCAATTTTGTCATTTGCAATAAAAAAGAAAATAAATGCGAAATGAAATTATATAAATATATATTTGCAAAAGGCTGAAAAATCAATATTTAAGAGCCTTTAATTGATGTCGGGTGAAGTACACCGCTGTTTTGGCATGGTTCTTGCTCAATCTTATGTTAAAAAATAATAAAGGAGGGAAGAGCGGGGAATGAGAATACCACACAGTGTAGACGTTATAGATGTTACTTTGCGCGATGGTTTGCAACACGAAGAAATGTTTGTTCCAACAGAAACAAAATTGTGGATAGCTAATCATCTAATAGACGCAGGTTTTAAACGAATTGAAATTGGTACATTCAGCCACATCAAATACGTACCGCAGTTTAAGGACATTTTGGAATTGTTAAAGTTGCTCCCGAAAAATCCGAACATTGAGTATACGGTTTTAGCATTAAATACTAAAGCATGCGAAAGAGTAGCAGAAGCATTGGACGAGGGAGTACAAATTGATCGAGTGCTCTGCGGACAACTTGCAACAAGCGAGGCATATGCCAAGTTAAATATGAACAGAACGCATGAAGAACTTTTTGCTGAGGCTAAGAAAAATGTAAGGTTGCTTCATGACATTGGGATAAAGCGCGTGTTTGCCAACATTGGGACAATTTTTGGATGCCCGGTTCAGGGTAAAGTTCCAATCGAAAAAGCCTATGAATTTGTTGACCGAGCTTTTGACATTGGGTTTGATGAAATTGAACATTCTGACCCTGATGGGATCGCAACTCCTACCGATGTATACGAATACTTCAATAACGTAATGAGTAAACATCCGGATGTGAAAATGCATTCTTTTCATGTGCACGACATCAGAGGAGCAGGAATGGCAACATACTATGCAGCAATGCAAGCCGGAGTAACAACATTTGACTGTAGTATGGGCGGCATTGGAGGACAAGTTGCAAATATTGTGGATAAAGTTCCGGTGAAAGGTACAGGTGCATATTACTTCGAAGAGGGAAGAACTGGTCTCGTTGAAACATGTGATTTTGTAACGATGCTGAATAATATGGGAGTTACAACAAATATAGATGAGAAAAAGTGCTACAAAGTAGAAAGAATGGTTGAACGCGTTTTAGGACGAAAACTTCATTCGTTTACGAGCAGACTTTAGAAAAACAAAACCAGATTTAGGAGGATAAAATGAAAAAAAGCAATTATTCGGGATTTTTTAGATTGTCTGTAGAGGAAAGACTTAAAGAAGTTGCAGAATTCGCCAATTTAACAGAAGATGAACAAAAAACACTTAGTATGGCGGATTCACTCGATATGGATAAAGCTGACCATATGATTGAAAACGTTATTGGCAAATATGCCCTTCCAATCGGGGTGGCATTGAATTTTGTGATTAATGGCAAAGATGTAATAATTCCAATGGTATGTGAAGAGGCCTCGGTCGTTGCGGCATGTTCCAATGCTGCAAAAATGGCAAGACCTGCGGGAGGGTTTACTGCATCTACATCCGGAAATATTATGATTGCACAAATCCAAGCCGTAAATGTGAAAACACCTTTCGCTGCAAAGAACAAAATTCTCGAAAAAAAGGCCGAAATCATAAAAATATGTAACGAAAAAGATCCTGTTTTAGTTAAGTTTGGCGGAGGTGCAAAAGATATAGAAGTCAGAGTTATTGACACTCTCGCAGGACCGATGGTAATAACACATCTTTTAGTAGATACATTGGATGCCATGGGTGCAAATGCTGTGAATACAATGGCAGAAGCAGTGGCACCTTTTATTGAAGAAATAACGGAGGGAACGGTTGAACTTAGGATTTTATCAAATCTTGCGGACCGCAGGTTGGTTCGTGCTCGCGCGATATGGAAAAAAGAAGAAATAGGCGGGCAAGAGGTAGTTGATAAAATGCTGAAAGCATATGCGTTTGCCGAGGCAGACCCATATCGTGCAGCAACCCATAATAAAGGGATAATGAACGGAATAATCCCTGTAATAACTGCAACCGGAAACGACACACGTGCAATTGAAGCGGGAGCCCATTCTTATGCTAGCCGCAATGGAAGATACACTTCGTTGACGACATGGGAAAAGGACGAAAACGGTGATTTGGTCGGCACCATCGAAATGCCTATGGCAGTAGGGTTGGTAGGGGGCGCTACAAAAATACATCCTGCCGCAAAGGCGAATGTAAAACTATTGGGTGTTGAAACTGCGGCTGAACTGGCACAAATTATTGCTTGTGCTGGTCTCGCAAACAATATGGCAGCAATGAAGGCATTAGCAACGGAGGGAATCCAAAGAGGTCATATGTCGTTACATGCACGAAATCTTGCAAACACGGTGGGGGCTAAAGGTGAGACTTTGGAAAAAATAGTTGCGCAGATGGTTGCTGAGAAAAAAGTGCGCCTTGAATATGCACAAGAATTGTTAGAAAAATATACGAAATAAGAGGGGGAGCGACAAGATGAACGAAAAGATTGAGATTGACGCAAATCCGTATATTATGGAGGATTGTTCGCAAGCTTACAAGGATGGTGATGTTAAAAAGGCCAGAAACATGCAGAAAGCGTTCATCAAAGCAATAAAGGAAAGCGGTCAAGACCATTGCCCTTGTAAGGAGGCATGCCAACACCACGGCAGATGTGAGGAATGCGTACTTTTGCATCGCGCCGGCATGGATCATGTTCCGATGTGTTTCAGAAATTTGATAAATGAAAAATTACGAGTGGTTTCTAGTCTGACAGAACATTCTCTGAAAGAAATTCTTTAAGAGTGAGGAGGAAGAAAATTATGTATCTGACAACAGAGCAACAGGATATTTTAGCCGGAAAATACGGAGAAGTTAAGAAACTGGCAATGGAAACGTTAGTGAAAATAGGAGAAATAAACGGAGCTAAAAGATTCATTCCCGTAAAGAGTGTGCATCTTGTTTTACATGCGTACAAAAGTGCATTTGATGCGGGTGTTGAAACTGCAGAGAAAATTGCCGAAATGGGTGGGCGATTCTGTGTGCCAACAACGATTGACCCTTATGGCATGGATGCTGAAAATTGGAAAGCTGCAAGAACCCCCGAACATTATGCACAGCAACAACAGAGACTGGAACGCGCGGTAAATAAAATGGGTGTTATACCTAACTGGACATGTACGCCGTATTTTGGGTTTACTTCACCCCGAATTGGTGAGCATCTAGCTTGGTCCGAATCATCTGCAGTTGCGTACGCAAATACTGCTTTGGGTGCCAGGACAAATCGTCAAACCGCGATTGTAGATATTTTCTGCGGAATTCTGGGAATTGCACCGGAAATCGGACTTCATTTAGACGAAAACAGAAAAGGTCAGGTGTTGGTTCAGTTAAAAGTTGACCGGCCATTGAAAAATTGGGAATATCCTGCACTGGGATATTTGCTTGGACAAAAGTTAGGTGCAAGAATAGGAGTTGTAGAGGGAATGGTAGGAAGCCCTACCAATGATAACCTGAAGGCATTTTGCTCTTCAGCAGCGGCTGCCGGTTCTGTAGCTTTAATGCACATTGTGGGAGTAACACCGGAAGCGACAACAAAAGAAACAGCGTTCGGGGGAAATATTCCGGAGGAAACAATAACGGTCACGGAAAATG
>OGDY01002754.1_pt1 | contig 15422 bp, 9 predicted proteins | sample 1570341 | NCBI WGS metagenome assembly OGDY01 (sample SAMEA2581972, study PRJEB24529) | metagenome | biome: Human gut stool | place: China | collected 2011 | reverse complement strand
CCTACACTGCGGAAAAACACCGCTCACAAAGCGGACGCCAACTTGCTAAAACACAGCACGAGTCAAAGGACGCGTATGCGGCGTTGTTCTCCCGGATCCCCGCGCCGGACGTACTGGTCACCGACGGATTGCGTGGCGCGGAAAGCGCCTGCACCGAGGTCTGGCCGGGCGCGCGCATCCAGCGATGCCTGGTGCACGTGCAGCGCAACACCCGGGCCGACCTGACCTCGAAACCCAGGCTCCAGGCCGGCAGGGAGCTCAAGAAGCTCTCCGACCGGCTCACCAAGATCCATGACGCCGAAGCCGCGGCCCGGTGGGGCGGGGCGCTCAATGCATGGCACATCCGATGGAGGGACTTCATCAACGAACGTACGTGGGCGGAGGACGACCCGTCGAATCCGAAGGCCGCGCGTCAGGAATGGTGGTGGACCCATCAGGAGCTGCGACGCTGCTACCGGCGATTGGAGAAGCTGTTCCGTCAGGGCAGGCTGTTCGCGTTCCTCGAACACGAGCTGACCGAGGGCGGTCCGGTGGCCCGTACCACGAACCGGTTGGAGGGCGGTGTCAACTCGCCGCTCAAACATGTGCTCCTCGACCACCACGGCCTGCCCGAGGAGCACATGAAACGCGCGTGCGAATGGGTGTGCTACATGAAAAGCGGCTCCCCGGACCCCGCGTCATCGATCAGACCCGAACACTGGAAACCGGCAGGACCACCCGCCACCGAAACCAAAGACGATGCCGGCAACGGCACTCCCGGATACGGCACCGGCATCGACTGGAACGACTTCCACACCCATGTCGCATGGAAGTCAAACGACTAAACACCGGAGTCTAAAACACCACGTTTAGTTCCAATAGCCCAGAAAATACTCGAACTCATCAACACAGCATGATACGATCGCACCAATCCGAGACCGCCATCAAGAGCGGCAAAACACACAGGTGTTGCAACCACCACTAAAATCCGCCTATTCATATTGCAGACAAACCGATGCAATTCGAAACTGAATTTATAGATGGCAAATGATACCTTACAAAAATGTAGGCACATCAATATCAACTATAGTTGAAAAAAGACTTTACACTATTCTCATATCTTCAATGGCATTAATCAGCATTACTAATCTGTAACCATACGAATCCATCATTAAAATGCCTGATAAGCAATCTATTGAAAAGGCCGCTTACGCAATTCGGCAGACTGAGCCGTAAAACGGACGGCCCAGTGGGCTGTTCGTAGGCGAAGCGAGCGGTTTACCGCGAGGGCTTCCTGCGCAACTCCGCCGGCAGCACGAAGTGCATGTTTTCCTTGATGGTTTCGACGGACTTCATACCGGTGAAGCCCAAGTTTTGCAGAGCGTCAATCACACCGGACACCAGTTCGTCCGGCACGGAGGCACCTGAGGAGATACCTACGGATTCCAGACCCTCGAACCATGCCGGGTCAAGCTCGCTGGCATCATCCACGCGATACGCTTTGCCGCGCTCTCCCAAGCCCTCCTGCGCCACCTCCATCAGTCGCACGGAATTCGAGGAGTTGGCCGATCCGACAATCACCACGCAATCGGACTGCTGGGCCACCAGTTTGACCGCAGCCTGACGATTCGACGTGGCATAGCAGATATCCGAACTCGGCGGCTCTTGAATCCACGGGAACTTGGCCTTCAGCGCGGCAATGGTGCCGGCGGTCTCATCCACGCTCAACGTGGTCTGCGAGAGCAGCACCAGCTTGTTGTCGGGCGCAAAATCCAACGAATCGACATCCGATTCATGCTCGATCAAGTGCACATGTTCGGGGTTCTCCCCCACCACGCCGACTGCTTCATCGTGGCCCTTGTGCCCGATATAGACGATTTCATACCCCTCGCGCACGAAACGCAGCACCTCACGGTGCACCTTACCCACCAGAGGGCAGGTGGCATCCACCACATGCATGCCACGACGTTCGGCTTCCGCCTTCACTACCGGAGATACGCCATGGGCGGAAAACACCACCGGAATACCCGCTTGGGCAGCAGCATCCGGAATCTCCGCCAATTCCTGGACGAACACCGCGCCTTGCCCGGCCAAATCCTCGACCACATGCTTGTTGTGCACGATCTGCCGGCGCACATATACCGGGGGCAGCCCATCCTCGCGCGTCCGCTTTCCGGAAGCCTCCGCGGCTTTGAGAATGGTCTGTACGGTAAGAATCGCACGGTCCACACCCGCGCAGAAGCCTCGCGGATCAGCGAGCACAACGCTTTTGGTCATCGGAACCTCCTGAACGTCAATAGTGTTTTCCAGTGTAATGCAGGGATTACAGGAATCTGCCGTCACAACTATTCCGCGTCTCCCACGAATCACCGGTTTCCAAGGAATCCATGTGCTTCTCGCATGATGGTGTGAGACTCGTCACTCCACGTATTGCTACCGTGTTTGTACGAATTGTTTATTATATGCCGGCTATCGCCAATCCCCGTCTCGATAGAGGAGACGCGCTAGACTGGGGCCAGCGATAGCAGGAGCTACCGGCCCACCAACCTCACTACGGGAGTGATTCCATGACGAGTAAAACACCACGCACCGGAAATCAGTATTCGATTCACTATGGCGATTATTCCGCCGTCATCTGCGAACTCGGCGCCAAGATTCGCCGATTCGATTATCAAGGCAAGGAAATTTTCTGCCCGTTCGGCGTCAACGACCTGACCCCCACCTGCAATGGCTACGTGCTGGCCCCTTGGCCGAACCGCATCGAAAACGGCGAATACGATTTCAATGGCAAGCATTACTGCGCGCCGGTCAACGAATATCATCCCGCACCGCGCAACAATGCGAACCACGGATACGCCTACCACTACATGTGGAATCTTGAATCGTTGACCGATAGCGCCGTGACGCTTTCACTGCGCTTCCCCAACCTGGACGGATACCCGTTCGATGTGACCGTGACCGTCACATACGAACTCGGCAACAACGGCATGACCGTGACCGTCAATGCCCGCAATGATGGCGACGAGCCGGCACCGTGGGCTCTCGGCCTGCATCCGTGGCTGGCCAACGGCAAGCAGGGCGCAACTGCCGCCGAACGCGATGCCGACTCCGCCGCCTGCCACCTGCAGATTAAGGCCGCCAGTCATGTGACGGTGAACGAGGCGCTGATTCCCACCGGCACCGAACCGGTTACCGGTATCTACGACCTGAACGATGGCCCGACGCTCGAAGGCCGCGCCTTTGATGATGCCTGGGTTGACGTGGAGCGTGCCGCCGATGGTACGACCACCACCACATTCACCCGCCCGGACGGTATCGAAGTGAAAATCATTGGCGATGAGACGATTAATGCTTGGCAGTGCTACACCGCCACTGGCGCACCGTTCGCCGAGCATCCGTATGGCATCGCCGTCGAGCCGATGACCGCCCCGGCCAATGCCTTCCGCACTGGTGACCACTTGGTGACGCTCGCCCCCAACGGCGACTACACCACTGTGGTCCGCTACGAAGTAGTCCAGAAGTAGTTCTGTTACGCTGGCGCCCCTCCAGAGGGGAGCCAATTTTTTATCCTTATGTGCCGCCGCGTCTTGGGACTTATGCGATACGATTGTGAGCGATAACAATTTGTTCCACAAAGGAGTGTGCACTATGGCTTTGAAGCCTCGCACTGGTAACCAATATGTCATCTCGTCCGGCGAATGGAGTGCCGTCGTCACCGAACTGGGTGCCAGCCTGCGCGAGCTGAAGTGGCGCGGCGAAGACCTCATCGTCCCCTTCGACCCGAACAAGGTCATTCCCTGCTGCAACGGCTGGGTGCTGGCACCGTACCCGAACCGAGTGACCAATGGTCAGTATTCTTTCGATGGCGAAGACTACCAGATGCCGATCGACGAGTTCGACCGCCAATCCTCCCTGCACGGCTATGCCTACCGCTACATGTGGGAGCTCGTTGATTTGCAGGAATCACACGTGACGCTCTCCTGGCGCTCCCCCGACATCGCCGGCTACCCGTTTGATATCACCATCACCGCCACTTATGCACTTGACGAGAACGGTCTCACGGAAACCTTCACCGTGCACAACAACGACAGCGTGAAGGCACCGTGGGCATTTGGCATCCACCCGTGGCTGGCCAACGGCAAGCACGCCACCGGTCAGGCCATTACCGCCGACAACGAGCCCTGCCGTCTTGAGCTGCACTGCGACACCCACGTGACCGTAGACGAACACTTGCTGCCCACCGGTGAAGAGCCGGTTTCCGGCATCTTCGACCTGCGCGATAACCCCACGCTGGAGGGACGTGGCTTCGACGATGCCTGGACCGATATCACCAACCGCGGTGAAGACGGCAGCACTTCCGCCGTGTTCACCCGCCCCGACGGCATCAAGGTCACGCTGACTGGCGACAAGACCATCAACTCCTGGCAGGTGTGCACCGGCAACGAAATCGGCGAGAAGGCTCGTCAGGCCGGCGTGGCCGTCGAACCGATGACCGCCTACGCCGACGCCTTCCGCACCGGCAAGGATCTGGTTGTGCTCGAGCCGGGCGATGACTACACCACCGTGGTCACCTTCCACGCCGAACAAATCTGAAAAACCGAATAGCCAAGCCTGACGCTCATCGCCACATGGACACCCGTGTTGCATCACGTCGTGCTCATGTGGCATAATTCCGAAGGCTTATTTTTTTACTGCAGCAAAGGAGTCCATCATGGGCATGCGCGGACGTAAGCGCAAGAATCGTCGTAAGAAGGCCGCCAACCACGGCAAGCGTCCTAACGCCTGATTCTTCGCGTTTCTTATGGAACGCTCAAGGCCCGTCTGATGATACATCAGACGGGCCTTGTTGTATATGTCGTTACTTATCTTCGCCGCAGCAGTGATCAAGCGTGGCCTTGAGCCGGGCTATCAGACATTCGGGTGCCACATCCGGGCGCAAGTAGGCACGCAACGCGGCAATCAACGCCTGTTCACGCTCGTCGCAGCAGGTACGGGGGTCAAAACAGTCGCCCTCCGTAACGATATGCACGTCCGCCTGGACCGACGCAGAGGCCGAGCCGGTATCCACTGAACGATGATGCACCGCCGTGATATGCACTTCGGTCTGGCTGACCATGCCATCGGCCCCCGTACGGGTTATGGAGATATGGCGAGTACGCTCTACCGGCTGATCGTTCATCAGATCTCCTTTCCCGAAAGCTTGCTTGACTGTTGTGGCGTGCGGGCGCCAGTCGCATGACTATGTCTCACTGCGGCTTGCGTGTCGCCATTGCTACCAACAGTTTGTTCACTACTTCCATTATGGCCGGAATCGGCGATTCGACCAACGTTTTCGCCCAACTTCGCGGATGGTGAACCAGCCGACGAACCAGTCACGTACCCGCGCTCTTTCGCATACGAGGCGAGCTCACGCTTGAGTTGCGTGCGGGCGCGATTCAGGCGGCTCATCACCGTGCCGATTTTCACGCCCTGCTCATCGGCCACCTGCTGGTAGGACTTGCCGTCGATGGCGGCGTCGATGAACACCTGCCGGCGTTCCGGCGAGAGTTTGGCGAGCGCGGCCATGATTTCCTCGGGCGCGAAGGCGTCCAAATATTCCTCTTCAGCGGACTTGAGCCCGTCCGACGTATGTTCGGCGGCATCGTAAATGTCCCAGTCGTCGTATTCACCGGTGGAGTCGTTGGCACGCTGCGGGCGCCGCTTGGCCTTGGCATACTGGTTGAAGTAGGCATTGCGCTCGATGGTGGTCATCCACGCCTCGAAGTTGGAGCCCGGCTGGAATGAGTCGAAGGCCTTGAACCCGCGTTCGAAGGTGTCCTGGACCAGATCCTGCGCGTCATCGGGATCGTTGGTCAGCCTCATCGCCTGCCGGTACAGTGCATTGACGGCGGGCATGGCGAGCTGTTCAAATCTGGCGCGCTTGGCTGCCATGGACTCGCCCGATCCGGCTGACTGCCCGGATTGCATAGTTGCTTCGCTTGTCGTCACGTTTCACCATTCTAATCAAATCATGTGCCCATATCGTGGTCGATGACGTGTGAGCCACAACACGCTGCACCCCACCTGTAGAATGGCGTATCGGCTAGATAATAGGGAGTAACAATTATGGCTTTGACTTTGGCTTCGGCCGCTGACCTGCTCAAGGAACACCATCTGCTGCGTGAAATCATCCAAGGGGATGTCTGGACCGACGACCCGGCCCGTATCGCTTCGGCGGATGAGCCGTTCGCCGGCATCACCTACGACACCCGCAAGGTCACGCCGGGCACCCTGCTGTGCTGCAAGGGCCAGTTCAAGGCCGAATATCTGAACGGCATCGACGAAGCCGGCCTGGCCGCATACGTGGCCGAAACCGAGTACTCAGCCGCAACCGCCACCCCCGGCCTGATCGTCAACGACGCACGTAAGGCGATGAGCCTGCTGTCCGCCGCGTTCTACGGATATCCGCAGAACGAGCTCACGGTCATCGGCGTCACCGGCACCAAGGGCAAGACGACCACCTCGTACTTCACGCAGGCGCTTATCAACGCCGTCTCCGGCGGCAAGGCCGCATTGTTCTCCTCGGTCGATAATTGCCTTGACGGCCACACCTACGTCGAATCCGATCTGACCACACCCGAATCGATGGACGCCTTCCGCATGATGCGCGAGGCGGCCGATAACGGTATGAAGTATCTGGTGATGGAGGTCTCCTCCCAGGCGTACAAGGTGGACCGCGTCTATGGCCTGACTTTCGATGTGGCCGCGTTCCTCAACATCTCCCCCGACCACATCAGCCCGATCGAACACCCCACGTTCGAGGATTACCTGTATTGCAAGCGCCAGATCATCGTCAACGCGAAGTCGCTGGTACTCGGCGCGGACAGTCTGCACGCCGATCTGTTGCGGGAGGACGCGGAGGCAGCCGGCATCGGCGTGACCACCTTCGCCCTGCATGACGCGGATAATGCCGGCACCAGTGCGGACGTCGTCGCCTGGCCCGCCGACCCGGCGCACGCCTCCTTCCACATCGCCGACGGAGATCAGGCCCTTGGCGACTACCATCTGTCCATCGATGGCGACTTCAACTACCTCAATGCGGCGGCAGCCATCGCCATCGCCCATGCGGTTGGCGTATCGCTCGATGACGCCGACGCACTGCACGCCATCGAATCCGTACGTATCGCCGGCCGTATGGAACAGTTCCGCGACCCGCAGTCAAACACGCTCGCCATCGTCGATTATGCGCACAACTACGCATCCGTCACCGCGCTGCTTGACTTCGTCTACGAGCGTTGGAGCGAGGAAAACCCGCGTATCACGCTGGTGACCGGATCGGCCGGCAACAAGGCCTACGATCGTCGTAAGGAAATCGTCGAGGCTGCCGAGAACCGTATCGCGAACTTCATTTTCACCGCCGAAGATACGGACACCGAGCCGATCATCGACATCTGCATGGAAATGCAAGGCTACATCACGAACAAGGATGTGGTCTCCACGGTGATTTCCGACCGTCTGACGGCCATCACCAACGCCATTTACGATGCCCGTGCGCACGCCGACCGATTCAACATCCTGCTGATCATCGGCAAGGGCAACGAGCGTTGGATCAAGGACCATCGCAAGCATGTGCCGTTCGACGGCGACGATCACGTCGTCGAACGCATGTTTGGCTTGTGACGGGATTCCGGCCAATCAAATCCTGATCGGATCCCGATTAGCCCACATCAGATCACGCGCAATACGACCAAACCAGAAACACGATATACGGATACAAACGAAAAAGGATAGCTGAATCGTAATGATCACGTTGGAGAAAGTTGACGGAGCCACACTGGAAGCCGAAGCCGAGAAGGCCGGCATCACGTTGCCTATCGAACAGACCAAGGTTTGGTCTGGTTTTCAGGCGGATATCGACGGACGCACACCATGGGGCAATTATCTGATCAAGCGTGATGGTGAATTGGTCGCCGTGATCTCCTTTATCGATTTTGAGACGCACGGTTATCATTATCTGCGCTCGATGCATGGGCCGGCGTGGGTCGCCAAGCCCACCGAGGCTGAGGAGCGCGAGGTCGTCGACGCCATCGTGGACACCGTCAAGAAGGCCGACAAGAGCATCGCGTTCCTGCGTATCGACACCTGGTTCGCCGATGGTACGGAGAAGGTGCTGTCCACAGTGCCGTACGACCAGACCGTGGTCATCGACATCACCGGTGGCGATGATGAGATTCTGGCTCGGATGAAGCGTCGTGGACGCCGTGACGTGCGCAAGTCTCTACGTGAATGCCCGGCCGAGGTTGCCGATGAGACGGATAAGGCCCTGACCGATTTCTCCGAATATTACGATGTGATGGTCGAAACCGGCCAGCGCGATGGATTCACGCCTGCTCCGATGAGCGACTACTCCGATATGATCGGCGCGTTGGGTGCCGATCATTGCCGTGTGTTCGCCGCACGTATTGAAGACCGTGTGGTGGCATGGTCGATTGTCACCGTGAACGGCACGCATGCGGTGCGCTACTATGCCGGCATGCGCAACGAGGTTATGCGTCTGCATGTGACCGACAAGCTGCTGTATTCCGAATGCTGCATCCTGGGCTCGCAGGGTATTACGGAATACGATCTGATGGGCATCGGCTCCGATTTCGCGCCGTCGCTCAAGGGGCTTAACGAGTTCAAGTGCAAGTTCACCGAGGAAATCACCCCGGTGGCCCCCGCCCGCGACGTACCCATCAAGAAGGTCTTCTACAAGACGCTGCAGACTGTGCAGGGCGTGCGCAAGGCATTACGCTAATACCACCCCGCTCCCGCTGGTGGGAGCTGTCGAGCGAAGCGAAACTGAGGGTGGTCTTTCGAGATGGACCACCCTCTGTCACCTGTGGCGCCAGTTCCTACCAGCAGGAACCATTCATTTATCGTTCGAGTTTTTGGCTCACCACGGCTGTTACGCCGTCGGCTCGCATGGTTACGCCGTAGAGCGCGTCGGCAATCGACATGGTGCGTTGCTGGTGAGTAATAATGATGAGCTGCGCATGGGCGCGTAGCTCATTGAACGCATTAATCAAACGGGTCAGGTTCACGTCGTCCAACGCGGCCTCGACCTCGTCCATCACATAGAACGGGCTGGGGCGGGCGGTGAAAATCGCGAACAGCAACGCCAGCGCGGTCAGTGAACGTTCGCCGCCGGACAGGAGGCTCAGCTGTTTGACACGCTTGCCGGCCGGGCTGGCCTCGACCAGTACGCCGGTGGTGAGCATGTCTTCCGGGTTTTCCAGGCGCAGTCGCCCGGTGCCGCCTGGGAACAGCGTGGCGAACATCTGCTCGAATGCCTCGGCGGTATCGTCGAACGCGGATTTGAATACCTGGACCATCGTGGAATCGAGATCCTTGATGAGCTGCATCAAATCGTCACGTGATTTGACCACATCGTTGCGCTGATCATTGAGATACTTGTTCCGCTCCTCAAGCGCTTCGAATTCCTCGGTGGCCAAAGGGTTGATCTTGCCGAGTGCGGCCAGATCGCGGCGAGCCTTATCGAGACGCTTCTTCTGCTCCTGACGGTTATACGGCACGGTCTTAAAGCGGTCGGAATCGCCGTTGGTGCCGGTCTCTCCCCCGGTTTCTCCCTCTTCGGTCCCAGCCTCAGCTTCCGTCTCATCCAACGGCACAGGGTTGCCCTCATCATCCAGCACGGGCACCGGCTGTTCGGGGCCGTAATCACTAACCAATTCCTCCAAAGTGAGACCGAGTTCGTCGGACACTTTCTGCATGAGCTGCCCGGATTCGGCGGCCAACCGTTCGCGGTTTACATCCAAGGCATGTTCGCGCCCGGTCAGATCGGTGACCTTGGGCTCGATCTGGTTGCGCTGCGCGCGCAGGGCCTTGAGTTCCTCGTCATGGCTGGAGGCGGCGGCCTGCAGCTCGTCTCGTTTGGCGGCCACGTCATGCAGCGTATGCTCTACCATGGCGGCCACTGCTCGCGCGTCATCGGCCACGCCTTGCAGGTGTGCGGCCTGCTCGCGTCTGCGATCGTTCAACGCCTCGATGCGGGCGCGGCGTTCGGCGGTTTCTTTGGCGTTGTCCCGCAGCAGCCCGGCCTGTCGGCTCAGTGACTCCCCTTTGCGGCTTGCTTCGGTCCACGCGATTTTTGCGGCGACCTCATGCTCGCGAGTCAGGTTCAGTTCGCGCTCCAGCGTGCGTTCGCGTTCATCGAGTTCGTCGAAATCGGCATGTTCCGCTGTGGATTGCTGGGCCGATGCCAAAGCGCGATTGAGGTCGTCAAGCTTGAGCTGATGCTCGTTGCAATTCTCTTGGGTCTCGGTGATTTTCCTATCCAGCTGCTCGAGCTGACGGGTGAACGATGCGACGCGATCTGTGGCGGATTTCAGAGATTTCTCCGCCTGCTGGGCTTTGAGCCGGGCTTCGGTGCGTTTGGCGGATTCCTGGTCGACGAGTCGAGCCGCTTCATCGCGCTTGGTTTTGGCCTCGGCCACTTGCTCAGCCATTCCGCCGTCTTGGGCGGTCAACTGTTTGACCTGTGCCAATGCTTTGTCTCGGCGGGCGGCCAGAGACAGGTCCGATTGAGAGATTGAAGAGCCGCCGACCGCCGCCACGCCGTGTGTGAAGGTCTCGCCGTTCTTGGTGACGGCCCGCATGGCTTCGCCGAATGCCACAATCTGTTGGGCTTCGTCGGCGGTGCCGGCCGCGGCTACATCAGCCAGCAGGAGACGCACGGTGCGCACGACCGCTTCGGCCTGTGCCGGGTTCTCGGCATCCGGGTTCGCGGTGACGAGTGCTGCCAGCGCGTTGCCCGATTGCGGGGCGGCCCCCGCGTTCTCGGCGCTACTCTCCTCCGACTCCGTGCCCGGCTCTGTGGCGGGATCGCCGGCAATGCTCGCGGTCAGCACCACGGCTTTGCCGAGCTTATCTTCCCGAGCGCGTTCGAGGGCGTGCAACATGTTGCCTGCCGCGGGTACCACGATGGCGCTGGCATACTGGTCGAGCGCGTGGGCCACGGCTTCTTCCCAGCCTTCGGCCACATGGATGAAGTCGGTGAGTCGGCCAAGCGAGGCAACGTCCGTATCGCGCTCCAACGATCCGGAGGCATTGCGGCTGTCTAGCGTGTCGGCAAGCGCATCGGCCTTGGATTTGAGCGAGATGATCTTGGACTGTATCTCGCGCTGCTTATCGGCGCGTTCATTCAGTCGTTCGCGGCATTCGGCGAGCGTTGCACGTGCGGCGTCCAATGCGGCACCGTCATCGTCGGCAATGGAGTCCGCTTCGCTGCGCAATGCGTCCAGCTGTTGCTGGGCATCGTCGCGCTGGGAAGTCAGCGAGTCGCGTTGGGAGGCGTAATCCTTGGCGCGGCTGGTCGCCAGTTGTACGGCGGATTCCTCGCGGGCGATGAGTTCGCGCAGTCGGGCGATTTGCGCATCGCGTTCCTGTGCGGTTTTGCGCAGTTCCGTCAAGGCCTGGCGGACTGAGGCAAGCTTTTTCTCGTCGTCGGCGCGTTCCTCGGTGGCCTTGTCGAGTGCGATGCGCGCATCGGCCACGGCCTTGGTTTGTGCCGCTGCCTGAGACTCCAGTTCCTCGGCTCGTTTGACAAGCATGCCGGGATCCTCACCGAAGTTGGTGACGATCTGGCCGGCGAGTGACCGGCTGCGCTCTTCGGCCAACTGGGCGAGCGCGTTCAGTCGTTCACGGGTCTGCGAGAATTCATGCCAGTATTGGTTGGCCTTGGCGATGGCCGGACTGGATTCGGAGCTCAACGCCTCGACCTGTTCGATGCGTACTTTGACTTGGGCGAGTTCACGTTGGGCGACGGCCAGCTGGTTACGCACAGCGCCAAGCTCTTGACGTACCGTGTCGCGACGGCTCATCGAGCGTTGAGCGTCTTCGGCGTACAGGCGGGCTTGGGCGTCGCGTACGGATATCTGAATCGCGTCGGCGCGCCGGGAGATACGTGCCTGGCGTCCGAGGGGGCCGAGTTGGCGGTGAATCTCCCCCAGCAAATCGTCGAGTCGGCTCAGGTTCGTTTCGGTATTGGCCAGCTTGCGCAACGCGCGTTCCTTGCGCTTGCGGTGCTTCAGGATGCCGGCGGCCTCTTCGATGAACGCACGGTGGCCGGACGGGTCGGCCTTCAGAATCGCATCCAATCGTCCCTGGCCTACGATCACATGCATCTGCTGGCCAAGACCGGTATCGGAGAGGAGTTCCTGAATGTCGAGCAGGCGGCATTGCGAGCCGTTGATCGCGTATTCGGAGCCTCCGTTGCGGAAGATGGTGCGGGAGATGGTGACTTCCGTGTAATCGATATCGAGCGTGTGATCGGAATTATCGATGGTCAGGCTCACCTGTGCACGGCCCAATGGCGGGCGGGAGGACGTGCCTGCGAAAATCACGTCCTCCATCGAAGTGCCGCGCAGGTTTTTGGCGCCCTGCTCACCCATTACCCAGATCAGGGCGTCGACGATGTTCGACTTGCCCGAACCGTTGGGGCCGACGACCGCCGTGATGCCGGGCTCGAAGCGCAGCGTGGTGGCGGAGGCGAAGGATTTGAATCCGCGGAGGGTGAGTTCCTTGAGATACATGGCGTGAGACTGTTTTCCGTATGCCGGGTGTCCGGGTATCCGATATGCCTTGGATGCGGGTTACCGGGCGTCGGCGGAATCGTCGGTGTCGGTGTCGGCACTGGCCGTGCCGGTGCCGGCGTTACCGGCGTCACTGGCCTGTTCCTTGCCGAGGCCGAGGACGTCGAACACGTCGAAGTCGTCCGGGCTTACCGAATCCTCGAGGTTGTCGGCGGCCTCATCCTCGGCCTTGTCTGCCGGCTGATCCGAATCGTCCGGGTCAACTGCCGGCTGATGAACGGCCATAGCCTGCCTCATCGTGGGGCTGGCGTGTTCCTCAAGCATCAGGCGTGCGTCGCCGGCGGTGACGAAGCTGCCGCAGATAAGCACGCCGTGGCCGTAGCCCACGCCCAGCTCGTCCTCGGCATCGACCATATTGACGGCGGTCTGAATCGCGTCAGGCAGGTTCGCTTCCTTGATCACACGGTCACGACCGAACACGTCCACGGCAATCTTCTCAAGCTCGTCGGCCGGCATCACGCGCTCGCGCCACGAATTCTCGGTGACCACCACGGAGCTCAGGATCGGCTCCAGAACACCCAGATATTCCTCGACCTGCTTGTCGCGCATCATGGCGACCACACCGACCAGCTGCTTGAAGTCGTAGCTTTCCTCGATGGCCTTGCGCAGGGCTTCGGCGGCATTCACGTTGTGTCCGCCATCCAGAATGATGGTCGGTGAGGTGCGGATCTGTTCGATGCGTCCGGGAATCTTGACCGAGCTCAACGCCTCGGCCACCAAGTCGCCGTCCAGCGGACCGTTGACCGGAATCACCACTTCGGAGGCGGCGAGCGCGGCAAGCGCGTTGTGGGCCTGATGCTCGCCGAACTTGGCGATCGGCACGCCCTCGTAAGTGCCGTTGGGCGTGGTCAGGGTGGCGACTTGGCCGCCGACTGCGGCCATACGGTCGGACGCGGTCATTTCGTAGCCGTCGCGCACGAGCATGGCGTGGTTGCGTTCGGCGGCTTCGGCGATGTGGCAGTGCCGGATATGCTTTCCCGCGTCGACGATGGCCTGCGGCGGCTCTCCGTCGGCCGTCATGTGAAATAGGTCGCACAGCAGCCGGATGTTTTTGTGATTCACGCGTTCGACGATCGAGGCGCCTTCCGACACCGAATTGATCAGGTTCGTTTCGCGGCTGTTCAGCGGTTCGATTACGACCGTCGCGCGGGAGCGCGCGGCGACCGGGCCGAGCCGTTTGCATAGTTGCACGAATTGTTCTTCGGCCGTTTCGCGCGAGAATCCGTCGGGCACTTTGCGCGATTTTCCGCTGCCGAAAACGATGTACCGGATACCGGCCCGTTCGGCTCTGCGAAAAGTCGTTTCGGCCCATGCCAGAATCTTGTCGTGGTCGGTCGAAGGGCCTACCACGATCATCGAAGCCGGCAGGAAACCGTTGCAGCTAACGATCTCCGAGCCGGATTCCCGCAGCAGGGCGAGGTTTTTGTCGAATGCCTCTTCCGGCTTGTCCGGAACCAGGAAAGCGGAGACGCCGGCCTCGAGGCAGTCGGCTCCGGCGGCTTTGAGCCGCTGCGCGTTGCGAACGTCGGAACATACTCCGATTCGTGCGTCTAGCGATTGCGGCTTTTTGGCCCGAAGGCCGCCGCATCCGAAGACGAGCAGTCCTGCTATACAGAGGATCCGTGTTTTCATGATTTTGAAGTTTTCAGGCAGCGGGGCAGGGCGGGTTGCGGTTATTTCAACTCGCGGATCTTGATGTTCTTGAAGTGTACTTCGTCGCCGTGATCCTGCAACAGGATATATCCGCTTTCGGAATTGCCGAAGTTCGGCCAGTCGCGGTATTTGCTGTATGCTACCAGCGCATTCCACTCCTGGTTGTTGCGATCGTATTCGATCAGTTTCACGTCGTTGAGCCAGTGTTCTACGTGGTTGCCCTTCACGACGATTCGCGCCGTGTTGAACTGTCCGGGACGGAACGGCTTGTTGTCCGGCGCAGGGATCAGGTCGTACAGCGAACCGAGCTTGCGATTTCCCTTTACGCCGAGTTTGGCGTCCGGGTGGCGCTGGTCGTCGAGGATTTGGAATTCGCAGCCGATGGCCGAGCCTTCGCCTTTGTTCATATCCGGATCGACGAAATATTTGATGCCGCTGTTGGCCCCTTCGGTGATCTCGAAGTCTGCGACCAGTTCGAAGTCTTTGTATTTGCGCGTCGTGACGATATCGCCGCCGTTAGCCGATTCGCGGCCGTCGGATTTCTGCACGCACAGCATGTCGTTGCGGATTTCCCAGCCCGAAGGAGGGAAGTCGGCGCGTTTCGCGCCGCGCCATCCGTCGGTGGTTTTACCGTCCCAGAGCAGCGTCCATCCCTGGGCCGCTTCGCGCTCGGAGATCGTGTTCGGGATGCAGTTGATCTGCGGCAGACAGCAGATTTCGGGCATCTTTTCGGTTTCGAGATCGGTCGTGCAGATGCGGATGTTTTTCCAGCGGACGGTTTTGCCTTCCATTGCGGCGTTATTGCCGATACCGTGCACCTGCAAGGCGATGAAACCTGCAGCGTCGGCGTTGTCGAGGATGTCGGCCGTCGGAACGCCGTTCAGCCACGTGCGGATGCGGTCGCCGATCGCCTCGATACGCAGTTTGTTCCACTCGCCCGGCTTGAACGCTTTTTGCGCGCACGGGTTTTTTGTCATCGGGTAGAGCCATCCGCGGCGTCCTTCGTCGTAGATGCCGCCGCTCCATGCCCGCGCCGAAGGGTCGATTTCGTACTGGTAGCCGTGCACCTGTCCGTTGCGGTAATCGGGTTTCGAGTTGCTGCGGAACTGCACGCCGGAGTTCAGCCCTTCGTCCACCTTGAAGCTGAGTTCGAGGATG
>OGDY01002741.1_pt1 | contig 15496 bp, 12 predicted proteins | sample 1570341 | NCBI WGS metagenome assembly OGDY01 (sample SAMEA2581972, study PRJEB24529) | metagenome | biome: Human gut stool | place: China | collected 2011 | reverse complement strand
AAAATAATTGACATTATCAAATCTACTATTTTTAAACATTTTATATTATTTGTTTTTGAATCAATTTTTTTGTTTATTCTTTTTGATTTGTAATCAAAATTTGAACCCTGAATCATTTTTTACCTCCTTTCACTTAAGTTTATATGTAACATTATAATCAATTCTTTCATAATCACATTAAACATATTTTGTAATTAATTTAGTTACCATAACTCCTAATTTAAAATTTTATATAAAACCAAGTTTACTTAATATTGGTAGAATAAGTATCATAATACCAAACATTATTAATGCAACTATTACAAGTACAGGCGTATTATTTTTGGGTTTAACATAACTTAAAATACTATTTTCATTTAATATTCTTTCATAGTTATACAGTATGCATAAATTATTTCTTTTTGCAAAATACAAAGTTATTTTTTTATCAAAACTTATTCTTTGATAAACATCTTCCAACAAATATATTTTTTGGTTTTCTATCATTAATATAATTCCATTAGTTTTTTCATACCCAACGCCACTTGTTAAGTCATCATCTAAACTCATTCTTTTTTCAATATATGTTGATGTGTATATTGCTTGAATATCACCAGTATATTTATATACTTCATAATCATTTTTTTTAGAAATCTTTTTCAACTTATAATATGAAAATACTTCCATCCTCTTTGAAAGGACTAATGAACAAAAAATTGTACCAAAAATTATAGTTGATATGAAAATAATAAGTGATGTTTTAAAATCTATTTTCCCAACCATCAAGTCATAATAAAGAACTATTCCTATAATACACGCGATAGAAAGACCACCAACATACAATAAACTAAACATAACTTTTTTAAGATTTTTTACATTATTACTATTAAAATCAATTTTTTTATTAACTTTTTCAGATTTTAAAATAATAGATTTAAAATCAAAATTTGAACCTTGAATCATGTTATTTATCCTTTTCACTTGCTTCTAAAGCCTTTTTCACTATATCATAATATCTACCATCAAAAACGGTATAAGTAATAGATAAATTATCTATTCCAACTGAATAGCACTTATTGTTTATATAATCTTCTTTTATATACACAAAATATTTATCACCATTTTCATCAGTCAATTCTTCTTCTCTAAATCCACTATCTAATAATTTATTTATATAAACGTTTTTATCAGAATCAGATAAATTTCTATATATGATTGCAACTAAATCCATATTAGTTAATAACCCACTATCATAGTAATTTTTTTCTTCTGTACTAAATATAATTTTTCTTTTACCTACTGCAGAATACACTGTTGGTATCTTCTCACTACCAATTTCTATATACTCTTTAGTTGTATAATTAGTTAAAGACAAATGACCATCAATTTTTACCATATTTAATATTATCAAAGGAATAATGATTATTATCACCGAAACTATCCAAAAATTTCTAATTATCTTATTTCTTTTTTTATTAACAAATAAAACTAAGCAAACAATAAATATAATTATTCCAGTTATTAATAATACTAATAAAGTTGTTTTTATGCTTCCTATTAATCCATTAATATAAATGTTTCCTAAATTAAATGTGATTATTTTGAATAGTAGTATTAAAATAACCATTGCTAATATACCACCAAAAATTATGCCTTTAACAAATTTTTGTATTTCAAATGTTGAATTAACAAGATATTCCCTTTTATCTCTTACTATTTCTGTTACATCTTTTTTACAATTTTGACAAATATATGTTTCCTCTTCTAAATTAGTTATATCAATATATTTACCGCAATTTGGACACTTCATAATACATACCTCCTAAATCTTTTTAGCTTGAATAACAAGTCTATGTTTATCATCTTTATGACATGTTGATAGTGTTATAATTTTGTCATCATCATTTATATCTACTTTAAAATCATATATACTTCTTTCCAACGATTTATTTATATATTCTCTAAAACTATCATTACTACTAAAGTTAGTTATCAAATAATTATCTGTATCTTCTACTGTATATATAGAAAATATTTGATATTTATTATTTCCGTTTCTAGTATTAAATGTAATTATTTGATTATCACTGCTTTTATACCATGACTCTTCTATAGTATGTCTTAGCGATCCAAACATTAATTCCCCTTTTTTAATACTATGTCCATATATAATTACATTCTTATCATCTAATTTATTTCTATAATCTACAAATATCCATCCTGCTAAATTCTTTTCATTATCAAAAGCATGTTTTAAGTAGTAATCATTATCACTGGCTTGGACAACTGGATAATTAACTTTAGTATTATTTACCTTTATCCACCCTACTGTATCTTTGTTTATTTCTAATAATTTATCAAATACTTCCTCATATTTTGTATAGTATGACTGACCAAAATGATTATTATTTAAATTGCTATCATACTCAGTTTCTTCTCCACTTTCATTAATTATTTCATTTATAGATTCATTTATTGAATCAACTTTTTCTGCTTCTTTTTTATTTAATATAAAATATAGTATAGTTATCGATATTGATATAAATAGTACTACCAAAACAATCGCTTTTATAACATTTAAATTTAATTGTTTAAATCTGTTCTTTTTTTTATATTCTTCATCATAATTTATTTTGATCCTAACATTGTATTCATCTTCTAAAGTTTTAAAATCTTCTATACTATTTAAAAGATCATCATTTTTATTTTGGTTAATAACAATTAACATGTTATCTTTGTGATATTTTTTTAAAGTATTTAAAATAATAACTAAATTTTCATAACAATAATCAGATATATTTACTACCTTTAAATGATTGTTAATTTTTAAGAAAGCCAGTAGATCTTCTATATCTTCTTTTTGCATTATTTTATTTAATTTAATTATTTTTTGATAATACATGTCAGAATATGTTTTCATATTATTTTCTTCCATAAACTTACTTATAGAAAATATCTCATACCTAAGTTTTACTTTAACCTTTTTTAAAGTATTAAATCTATCAAAAACATATTCTGGCATACTATAGCAATTTATAAAATATAAATATTTATTTTCAAGCATTAAACTACATAAACTATAATCAAGTTGTTTATCTTCTTTAAAATAAATCATATTTATATTTTTTATATATTGTAATAATTTTAAAATTGTAACAGCAATACAAATATCTTCTATAACAACTTTGTTTATTTTTAAATTGGTTGTTAATATATTAAATAGATTGCCAACTGTTTCTATGTTTTCTACAATAAAATTATCACTAAACTTTAATTTTTTATTACTAAATATATTAGTTTTATTATAATCTTCTAAATTTATATCATAAGATAGAGAAAAAGATATATAATCTTTTTCTATTTGGACTAATATCTTTTTCATACTTACCTCTTTTCATTTTATTTTATTGATAAAAATTTATTTAAATCACTACTTGATATTTCTAAATTTTTAGATGAAACCTCAACGATATAATAATTATCATTATCTAATTTTGCACATAAATACTTTTCATAATATTTTGTATTTTGAGTAGTACCTATATAATCATAAGTGTAATCTTTATAATAATAAGTTTTCCCATTAACATCCATTGTTTTTTTATTAGATAAATTAACATTTCCATAATACTTATCTTTTTTAGCATAAGTTACTTTACTATCTAAAGTATTTAGATAGTCATCTTCATCATCATAATAGTTAATCACTTTTACAGTAATATCTGTATTATCATTTTTGAATGATTTATAGGTATTGTTGTTATAATAATTTTCATAACTGCTTGGCACTTCAAAATTAATTGTTTTTCCATTAGATGTAGAAATTTGATTGCTAGAACTTGTAATGTCACTAAAGTCATAATTGTCATCACCATAATCATTACTGTCATCAAAATCTATATTAAAATCACTATTATCATAATTATTTGAAAAACTAGTAATAAGTTCATATAATTTTGAATCTTGAAGTTTTGACATTATTTCTTCTTTATCTTCATCTGTTAATTCTTTAGTTATTTTAGAAGAATCAATTTTATCAATATCTTTACCTTTAACATATGTTAATTCAAAATTTAAGGTTATACTTCCTACTTCAGGAATATTCAATGTTAATCCAATTTTTTTGTTATTTTTTTCTCCTGTTATATTAATAGAACCATCTAAAACTTTTTCTCCTGATTGTGTTAAAGTATAATTAATAACTTTACCATCTATATCAAATGATAATATCATGTCATCATATATAACTTCTACTTTTGTTACCTTCTGCATTAACCCCTTTTTATAAACTTTATAAGTTAATGTTTTATCGCCGATTTCAATATTATTTAAATTTTCTATACTATCTTCTAAATTTGATTTTACTTCATCTGGATTTTCAAAACAATTTAAATATTTTTGATTATTTTTTAGATTATTAATAATAGTTTTTGTTTTTTCCACTAATTCTTTTTCAGTGAATTTTAAAATATATACATCATTTTCTTTAGTAGCATTTTCTTTAGTTATGACATTACTAATTTCTTTAATTAGTATTTCTTTAACTGTATTCTTATTTACTTTTTGAGCAAAAGTTTCATCCTCTAAAAGTTTAGCAAAAGATGTATATTCTTCTAAATCCATTTCTATATATTTATCTAAATAATCTTTTAAGTAAACATAAGATTTCTTATCTTTACTATCAACAAAAGCAGAAATGTTTAATAAACTATCTTCTTTATATTTAGATTCTAGCTTATAAACTAATTGTTGACTTTTTTTATCGGTTTGAAAATTAAAGTTTAAACTAATATTATTAATTAAATCTAAAATTGACTCATCAATCATATCATTATTTACTTTGACATTAGCACCAATCTTGATTCCAGACTCGTACTTGTCATCGTTTTTATTAACTATACTAAATACTTCATTAATGCCTTTTTTTATATAACTTCTATATACACTAACAGGATTTTTAAATATTAATAAATACCAACTTAAAAATCCAACTAAAAATATAACTAATAAGATTGGCACAATAATTAGTATATTGTTGTTGTTTTTACTTGTTTTTTGTTGACTTGGAAATTGCATTCCATTATTTACTTGTTTCTGATTTAATGAACCATTATTAATAGAATTATTTGGTTTAGTATAGTAATTATTATCATTCATTGTAAATACCTCCTACTTCATTTATTTATGCATTTGGAAACACATTTTTCTTTTTTAAAATTAAATAAGCCCCAAAACTTAATAGTCCTACTGTTCCAACTGTAGCAATACCTGTAAATAATCCAGTTTTTGGATTTTTTATTGTCTCATTTTGTTCATTATTATTTTCTGAATTATTTTCTACTTTAAATGTTTTTAAACCATTTTTGATATCTAATTTAAAACTTGAAAATACAGTTGATGTCATAGATAAATTTACTCCATTACCACTTTCATTTATATTTATTTCTTCTTCAACAAATTCAACACCATCTTTAATTAAGTCAAAATCATTTCTAGATTCTAACCAATCAGATAGTTTTTCTTGATCATATCCTTTAATTGTTGCTAACGCAGACATTGCATTACCAATCCAAATACTATCTATCATTTTATCTTCATCTGAAGAGGATGGAACGTATGTCAAAATTCCATTCGCATAAGTAAAATTAGTTGTCCAATTATTTGTACCATCGCTCATTTCAATTTTTAAAGTATTATCCGTTGAAGTAATATTAATAGTGTTTCCAGCATCTTCAAAATACTTAACGACTGAAGTTTTTTTAAATTCATTAACAAAATTATTCCATAAAGTCTCTTCTTCACTTACATAACTACCACCTACAACATAATCTTTTGAAACGGTTACTATTGGTCTTATACTTCCTTCTTGATATACACTTAAATAAAAGTATGGAAAATCAGTTATGGCATACCCATATACGTAAATTTCACAATGTGTAGATGATGAATCACTATAATTAATTACAGAATTTGTAAATATTTTTGTTCCTGCCTCATTATTTAAAGCATAAAATGGAATACCTGTTAAATTATCTAAATGCACCATCCCAAAGCCTTCTGGGTTAGTTCTTTGTCCTAATTCTTCTAGAGCATTTATTGATGTATAATCAAATTCACCAACAATATCATTTGCAGTAGGTAAAGTTATATTAGTTACATTACTCCAATTTGCTGTTCTTTCTTTTAACGCTAAATCAACAACAGATCCTTCAAAAGTGCAAGTTGATGTAGTCATTTGTTCAGGCCACTTAATATTAGCACCTAATGCTCCTTTGTAAATTGCTTTTACTTTATCATCTTTATCCTCCATTACATAAAAGTCTAAATTTGTATTATCATTTACTTTTACAGTTATTTTATCTCCTGCATTATAAGATGTATAACTTTTTGCTTCTACAGTTGTTACACCTAATATTAAAAATAAAGAAAATAAACTATAAAACAATATATTTTTTACTTTTTTCATAAATTTCCTCTTTTCTATTTAATATTGGATTTGACTACCAAGAGCCTCCTCCACCTCCACCAGAACCACCATCAGAAGAACCTCCTCCTGATGAACCACCATCGCTACTTGATGATAGGCTTGATGACATTGTATCATTTACTGATGACATTGTATCATTCATAAATGAACCAAAATCACTCATATCAAATGAACTAGAACTATCATACCAATCTGGTGCTTGATATGAAATTTCTTCAAATTTCTTAATCCATTTGTTTGATACTCCAAGCACATATGTATAAGGAAGTATGTCAAAAAAATAACTTGGATTATCTTCAACTAACTCCTCTAATTTTTTCTTTTCAGCTGTTTCTAAAAACTTTTTAAAACCTTTAATTTTTCCTAAGGTCTCTACTCCATATTCAGTTCTTTTAATCATTATTTTATTAAACACAACAAGTATAATTATAGATATAATCCCTATTATATAAGTAACAATGTAAAATGGGGTTTCAATAATAGTTGGTATTATTACCATAAATAATGGAACACCTATAAATGGGGTTCCCCATACTATAGCAAAAATAACAGAAAATAGATTCTTACTTTTTATAAGTAATCCAACAACAGGAAAAGCAATTCCCCAAAAGATTAAAACAAAGAATAACATAATAGGTTCATACTCAATTACAGGTTTTAAAATCATTAGCACAAATGTAATAATTATCATAGAAATAATTATTATTTTTTTCTTAAATGATGATTTCTCATATATTGTGTTTTTATTTCTTTTAGACTCAATTTTATTCTTAATTGAGTTCATTGTTTTATAAAAACTATTAGAAAGTGATATTGGAGTTGCAGTATTACTTGTTTTAAATAATCCCCTCATAAACTCACTTTCATAAACATTAGTACCATCATAATCTTTTAGTTTTATCAAAGAAAAAGTTTTCTCTTTACCAAATAAAGATTGTGCTTCTCTTTCTTGAATTTTTATATAACCTTTATTTGCTAAATAAATAATTAATGATGTTATATCTTTTTTTTCATAGCCCTTTTCTAAAAAGGCTAATTCTAAACTATTTAAATTTTGTGGTGGATAAAATTCTATTGTATCAACATATCTTTTATCTTTACCATATTTTATCCATAAAATAAACGCTACTAAAACAAATAATATAGGAATAATTATCATTATATATTCAGCAATACCAGGATGAAATCCTGCATTAACAAAGTATCATTCCGGTAATTCTAATCTAACAGTTAATGCTTCACCTTTTGTTATAGTTCCATAATAATGACCAGTAATAGTTTTATCATCAACATTATAAACAATATTATCACTTGTAGTAGAACCAACTTGTCCTACTGAAAAACCTACTTTTTCTTTATCGAATTCTTTTGGTAAGGTGATTTTAAAATCAATATCAGAAATTTCAGTATCTTCCCAACCACTACCTATAATGTTAAAATATAATTCATCTTTATTTTCTAATGGATCTTTACCAATATCATATAAATATTGGATAACATATCTCTTAAAACCGGTAATAGTTTTATTAGCATCTCCTATCTTTAATTTTTAATATGAATTACCATTTGTTGAAACCCAAGAAGTACTATATTTATCATTAACACTAATATTTCTTATTTTAGGTCTATTTGTTGATGTAGTTCCTTCTAATCTTGTTATTACATTTTTCGTTGGTATGTTTCTATATATACCATGTTTTTGTTTATTAAAATAAACATCAATTGTCTCTGTTATATTAAATGAATTATTTTCATTAACAACAATGTCTACATCATAATTATTTATCACATAATCATAATTCTTAGCCTCGCCAATAATCGGAAGAGTTAGAATTAAAAAACAGAAAATTTTTAAATACCATTTTTTCATAATTCTACCTTTATATTTTCTCTTTCATTTTTGCTAACTTCAAACATTTTCTTCAACTTAAAATTAAAAATTTTTGCTACTAAATTACTAGGTACTTTTTGTACTTTATTATTATAATTTCTAACTACAGCATTATAATATTTTCTGGCTTCAGCAATATCTTGTTCAATAGCAACTAATTGATTTGATAAATCTAAATAATTTTGATTAGCCTTTAAATCAGGATAAGCCTCAGCAAGAGCAAAAAATTTATTTAAAGATTTAGTTAATTTTTCATTATTTTCAATTTTATTATCTAAACTCATTTGATCATATGCACTATTTCTAAGTTCAACTATTTCTTTTAAAGTATTTTTTTCATATTTTGAATATGACTTTATCACTTCTACAAAATTAGGTATCAAATCCCATCTTTTTTTCAAAAACACATCCATAGTTGCAAAAGATTCATTTACATCATTATTTAGACTAATAAAAGCATTATAAGTAATTATAAAGTAGATTATTAATACTAATACTATTGCTCCAACAATTATATAAAAATACACTTCTACACACCTCCTTCTATTTTAATAATAACACAGAATTCGACATTTTCAACATTTTTTTGCATTAAATATGTAATTATTTAATATATAATTATAAAAATATAGATATTTTTGTGTAATGTTTTTTATAGTAATCATTGGGTATAATAAATTTATAAGCAGTATAGAGGTGATTATTATGGATAAAAGTGTTTATACACTTAATGAATATGGAAAAGTTGATATTAAATTGAAGGAATTATTAATAAAGAAAAATGTTAGTAGAAATAAACTTGCTACTATGATTGCTACTAACTATGATTTAGTTAATAGATATTATAATAATAAAGTAATAAGAATAGATTTAGATGTTATTGCAAGAATTTGTTATGTATTAAATTGTAATGTCGAAGATATTTTAGTTTATCAAAACAAATAAAACTCTAGTGAATAATCATTGGAGTTTTTTTATTGACATATTCATAAAGTATTTTGAAATATTATAAAAAGTTGGATATAAAACTAAAAGTACTTTCAACAAAAAAACCAATGAATTTTCATTGGTTTTAATTGTTCTATACCTCATCCACATATTCTAATAATTTTAAGAATAATTTCATATATTTCTTATCTAAACCTTTAGCTTTTAATTTTCTGATTTCAATCCTTTTTTTCTTATTAGATAACTCACCAAACAAAACTTTATCCAAACTATTTTTGATTTCTGTTTCTATTTGTAAATCACTTATAATTTCAGCAATATCATCATTTACTATTCTCATTGCACTTACTTCAAGATTATCACCTTGTAAATTAATAGTAATGTTTCCGATAGAATTAACTTCAGGAATTTCAACCACATAGTCATTAATATCCACATATGTCATAAATCTAAGAGGACTACCATTAAATGTTACAGAAATTTTAGAAGGCTCTTTAGTATTTCTAAATCTAAATTTATAATGACGGGTATCTGGTACTATTCCTGATTTACCTTCAACAGACTTCATAACTAATTTATAATCATTGACCGAATAATTATATTCAATATTTGTTAATAAATAATAATCTTTTAAATATAAGTCGGTTGTTCCATCATCCTCATATATGTTGTAAGAGTTACTTCTACCTGGGAAAACATGTATTTCCATATTTTGAGGTGGATTAGTATCATTAATCTTTTCACTAATAGCCAGTGGAATAATAGCCCCAGCTTTAGCAAATACTGGATAATCTTGGTCTTTAAAGAAACCAACATAATCTTTACCGCCAGGGAATTTCTTTCCTGTTACAAAATCATACCAAACACCTTCTGGAATATACATTTTATGAATTGATCTATCCATCGTATAATCCTTTTTCTTAGTTATAGGAGCAATAAATAATTCACTACCAAAGTAATATTCTTTAGAATATCTATCATCATCATACATTTCAGGATATTTATAATAAAGTGGTATCAACATAGGATCTCCAAATTTGTGATACTTATATGCTTCTGAGTATAAATATGGGATTAATTGATGACGTAAAGTTAAATAATCTTTTACAATTGTATATGTCTTTACACCCCAACGCCATGGTTCTCTTTTGTAATATTTTCCTCCATCACTACCAAATTTTAAAATAGGAGAAAAAGTTCCTAACTGTACAAATCTAATATAAAGTTCATTATCTTCAATCCCTTTATAATAACCTCCTATGTCATGACTCCAAAATGTCACTCCAATATTAGTCGCATTTAAATTATAAAAAGGCATAAGTGCTAAAGAATCCCAACTAACAGTTGTTTTTCCTGCATATAAGACTGGATAACGATGAGCAGCCAAACTTGTACCTTTAGCTAAAATCATTGGTCTTCTTTTATAATTACGCATCATATCAAAGATGTGATAATGTTTTAACATTGTAAGTTCTTCATCAGTTGTTTTACTGCTATTTTTTATCCAATAAAAATCAACTTCTAATGCATCTAATGGATGAATATATAGTTTTAAATAAACATCTATAAAACGTGGTGATAAAGCATTAAAAGGAATTGTTCCTTTTTCATCAGCTTGCAAATACTTTTTTGCTTGTTGATAAAATTCATCATTAGAATAGAAACCTTCTGTTGGATTAACACTAAGTCCTAGCTTTATTCCTTTATTATGAACATAAGAAATCATTTCATAAGGAGCAGCAAATAACTTTTTGTTAAAAGTAAAACCAGCTTCTTTTCCTTCTATTTGCGTATGCCAATCATTATCAAGTAAAAGAATTGATAAAGGCACATTCTTTCTTTCAAAATTATCTATTAATTTTTTTAAAGAATTATCATCGTATGCTAAATGTCTACTCCACCAGTTACCTAAAGCATATCTAGGAATTAAAGCAGGATAACCAGTTAGGTAGAAATAATCTTTTAAGGCTTTTGTAAAATCTTTTAGATAAGCAAATAAATAAATATCAATTTCTTTTTCTTTTCTTTCTCTTAATGTTCCATCTTCTTCTACAACTTTAGAGTTAGAATCATTAAAACTAGCAAAGCCATCTAATGAATATAAACTTTTTGAAAATTTAATCTTACTATCACTACTATTAATTTCTGATGAAGGAGAACCATAATTTTTTACTTCTGGATGACCGTAATACCATACTGAATTTGAATTTAATATTTCTACTTTTAGATTAGAATCTGGTGAAATTTTACTACCTTTAAAACTTTTTTCTTTAGTATATGATATTTTAAAATAAGATGTTGTTATTTCTAAAAATTTAGAATCTTGCTTAATACTATAATTTACATCTGGAAAATTACGATTCCAAGCAAATTCTGTTGGCAAATCTTCAAATATTCCAGACTCGTTATATTCAAATCTTATCAATCTTTCTGTTAAAATACTAATACGATATTTATTACCTCTAATTATATTTTTTTGATTAGTAGTTGGATTTACTTTTAATTTAAAATTATCTCCTAGTGGATACATTAATCCCACCCCTTTTCTTTATAATTCTTCTATTTCAATAAAATTAGTATGTCTAACTTCTTTAAATGGATAGCCACCCGTAATTATTATTTTGTCCCCTTCTTTTATATCAATATTATCTATAGCTATTTTTTTAGCCTGTTTTACAATATCATCTAAAGATTTTAAGCTTTCAATATATATAGGACATACACCAAAATAGATTGCTAAACTTCGCATTGTTTCACGGTCAGTACTTATAGCTATAATAGGACATTTAGGTTTAAAGCGACTCATTTTACGAGCAGTATAACCACTTACGGTTGGCGCAACAATAGCTTTACAGTTTAATCTATCACTAATTTCCGCTACTGAACACGCTATATTACCTGTTGTATCTTCATTTTCTGTTGCAATTGCATTTTTTAAAAAATGCGCATAATCAATATCTTCTTCAGCTGATTTAATAACCTTTTCTATTTCGTTTACTAATTCAATAGGATATCTTTTATTATGGGAATTATTACCAATTATAATAGCATCTGTACCATCAAGTACAGCATTAGCAAGATCACTAACTTCTGACTTAGATAATAATTCATTATCTAAGTTCAATTCTGATTCAATAGAAATAATACTAACCTTACCACTATCATGACATTTATTAATTATATTTTTTTGAATACTTGGTATTTTTTCAACAGGAACTTCCATCCTAAGTTCATCTCTAGAAATTATAATTCCTTCATTCATGTTAATGATATCATCTACTTCTTCTAAAGCAAAAGCATTGTTAATTTTTGTAATAATTCCTAAATGATTATTTTCCATATCTATTAATAAATCGTTGATATCTAAAACATCTTCTTGTTCTGTAACAGAATCTAAAATAATATAGTCAATTCCTATTTCTGCGGCAAACTTAATCATATCTTTATTATACTTTGTTAAGAATTTTTTATTAATTCTTATATCTGGAATATTTAATTCACTATATTCATAAACAATTCCACCTTTTTTTACAGAGCACAATATAAAACCTTCATTTTTATCTAGTACTTCTAATTCAACAGAACCATTAGTTAGTTTTATTATACTGTCATATTTTATTTCATTAATAATCTCATGATAATCAACAGATAGTTTAGTTTCATCACCTACAGTATAGTCCATATAAATTCTAATCTTATCATTCTCTTTTAAATTTGCACTACCATTAATAATTTTGTTTAAATGAACTTTATTATTTTTCAATTCTAAAATAGTTGCTACATTAGTTTTTAATTTTTCATTTAAATCATTAATTTTATTCATTATATCTAAGCATAATTCTTTGTTAATTTTATTTAAATCAAGCAAAAATAAATCAACACCATTTTCAATTAGTGCCTTAATAAACTCTTTCTCATTGTTACTTTGTGTTATTTCGGCAATTACCTTAGTTTTATTCATATTCTCACCATTATAATTATACCAACTTTTGCTAATATTAAAAAGAGTTTTTTTATAAACTCTTTCTTTTTTGTAAATTTATTTTTCAGTTGTTATCTTTAAATTACTTGCACTAGTTGAAGTATTTACTGTTATGTAGTTTGTTCCTTCCACAGTTTTAATTTGTGGTAAACTGATTGATTCTTCTGTTTGGTTTGTTGAGATATAATATAACTTACTATTGTTAATTATTGTTTTAAATTGACTTATATCTGAATAGCTACTGTTCCAAACATAAACTTTTTTATGATTTATATATATACTATTATCTGTAGTTTTCGCTTGAGCAGTGAATTTATCACTTTTTATTTTTGTAGAATTTATTTCATCTGCCACATCATCAATAACATTAGAATAAAAAGCATTTTCACTTTTTGTCCACAACAAATCACTTAAATTAATTTGTTTTATTTTTCTAACAACTTTACCATTTGCATAGTCTATATAATCTACATAATCCCCTACTTTTCTTAATGGTTCATCTAAATAAATATTGGTAGTTGCTTCTCTATATGGCTCGTATGTTGTTGCACTGCTACCATATTCAAGCTGGATATTGGAATAAGTAACTTGAGTACCTTCCACTGAATTATAATTACAAAAGAATCCTAACGAATATATTTTACTTTCTGGTACTGTAAATGTCGATGTCCCAATGCCAGATGAACTTCTATTTACTAAATATTCCTGTTTTTCTAAATCATATACTCCATACCCACCATTTTTGCCATCGCTTTGCGTAAGATTACCTGATATTGTATAAGTTCCAGCTTCAAGCTTTATTTTTGTAAATATAGATGATGTATTTTTAGTTCCAGTTCTTTTAAAACTAAAAGTATTAGAACTTTGTGTTAAACCTGTCGAATAAGCTCCTACTTCAAGTTTTGATATATCAAGTATATTTTTACCTGTTGCTTTTACTTGTACTACATACTTATCAATATTATCACAAGCATCACTTCCATAACTTGCACAATTATCTTTTGTTATTAAATCTCCAGTATTATTTATTTCACTTGGAAATTCTGGGCTTGGCATTGCTCCATATGGTTCATATTCTGTTACTGTACTTCCCTCTTCTAATTGTATTGAAGATATAGCTACACTAGCAGATGTAGCTGAACCTGTTCGTGCAAATCTTACAAATAAATAATTTTCATCGGCAAGATTTGAAGGAACAGTAAATGTTACTGATTGTCTACCAGTTGTTTGATCTGGATATGCTTTACCATAAACAATATCAGCAGAATAGCCCTTTGTTCCATAGCCTACCCCTGTTGATAGTGTTGCTCCTGCTGAAAGGACTCTATAATTAAAAGAAAGTGTATAAGTTTTTCCTGCAGTTAATTTAAAATTTGTTGCTTTATCTTCAAAATAACTATTAGTATAAGATGTTGTAAAATTAGCCATATTTAATATATTTTTACCACTTCTTGTTTCTTGAGTTGAATTACCATATATTAAATAATTTTTTACATTTCTATTATTAGAAATAATTATACTTTCTTCTTTTGTTTCATAATTATCAGTAGCAAACCAATTACACTCTTCTTTACTTGTCTTAGTAGCATATGGCGTCTCATTTTCATAATCTTTTGTTACACAATAACCATTTAGATAAGTATATATACGTGATTTACCATCCTTATTTATTTCTACTTCACCTAAATCAGGTTTACTGCCACTATAATTTAACTTATCATCTAAAACACTAACTTTTCCGTATCTACTTTTTGTTTGCAAAATATAATATTCTGCTGACTTTATTAAATTATTAGCGCTTTCTATAGCTGCACCTTTTTTAGATTTTTCTATAGTATTCATTACTATTGGTGTTGCAATTAGTGCAATGATGGCTAGTACTACAATTACTGCTAATAACTCAATTAAAGTAAAGCCTTTTTTCTTATTTAATTTCATTTACTTCACCAGTACCTTCTTATTAATTATACCCTATTTTATATAATTATTATACACTTTTTATAACCATACAGCAAACAATACTGCTGACATACCCAAAATTGTGCCAACAACTAAAAACATTTTAACGATATCTGTTTCAGCCCATCCTAATTTTTCTAGATGATGATGAAGAGGAGCCATTAAAAAAACTTTTTTATTAAAATATCTTCCAGCTATCATCTGGATAATACTGCATAATGTTTCAATTACAAATACACCACCAACAACA
>OGDY01002724.1_pt1 | contig 15568 bp, 11 predicted proteins | sample 1570341 | NCBI WGS metagenome assembly OGDY01 (sample SAMEA2581972, study PRJEB24529) | metagenome | biome: Human gut stool | place: China | collected 2011 | reverse complement strand
TCTTGCTGTCCCGATCCCGGCATCTGTCTATCTACGGCGTGTCCATCGGCGGCGCAGCGGCCCACAACTGCGGCCAGATCGCGGCGGCCTGCCTGACGCTGGGCTCAATGGCCCCGCTGTACTATCTGCCGATCCTGCTGGGTGCTTCCCTGATCACCGGAGCGGTGACGGGCGTGGCGGCGGCCTGCTTGTTCCGGGCACTGGCCCATACGAACATTTTCCGGTAACAAAACGGACGCTTTTTCGTAGAATGGAAAAATGGTTGACTTTCCAATGGAGAGGTGCTACACTAAACTTGCCATGAGAAATGAATTTGTAAAAACCTGTTGTTGTAAGACATAGGGCGGCTGAACTGCTGATCGCAGATACAGGCGTCCGTTTCAGTGTGCCTGTGTCTTGCATGAAGAGCTTTCAGGAGCGATGTGCAAGCGCACATCGCTCCTTTTGTTTTACCCGGCCGCGTTTCCGAGGATGGAAAGATTCAACATGAAGTATATTGATGAGGAGGATACGTTATGAACTTCACACATTTGGTAGGGAACACCCCCATGATCCGCATCCGCTACAAGCTGGACGGCCGGGAGGGCTTTGTCTGGGCAAAGCTGGAGGCATACAACCTCTCCGGCAGCATCAAGGACCGTCTGGCGGCCCACGTCATTACCAAGTCCACCGCCAACGGCACCCTGAAGCCCGGCCAGCCCATCGTGGAGATGACCAGCGGCAACACCGGCATCGCCTTCTCCGCACTGGGCACGTTCACCGGCCATCCCGTCCACATCTTCATGCCGGACTGGGCCAGTGAGGAGCGGAAAAAGCTGATGGCTATGTACGGCGCCACCCTGCACCTGATCTCACGGGAAGCCGGCGGCTTCAACGCAGCCCTTCAGGGGGCCAGAGATCTGGCGGAGGAGATCGGCGGCTTCCAGCCCAAGCAGTTTGAAAATCAGGATAACCCAGAGGCCCACTACCTTACTACCGGCGTTGAGATTCTGCGCCAGCTTCCGGATGTGACGGACTTCGTGGCCGGCGTCGGTTCCGGCGGCACCCTCATGGGCACCGCCCGCCGTCTGAAGGCGGATCACGCCGTCCGGGCTGTGGCTGTGGAGCCGGATGCAGTGCCTCTGCTTTCCGGCGGAGCTATCAAGGGTGCTCACCACATTGAGGGCATCGGCGACGACTTTATCCCTGCTGTGGTGGACCAGACTCTGGTGGATGGCGTAATGGACATCAACGATCTGGACGCCATTGCCATGGCGGCGAAATTCGGCCGTGTACTGGGCCTTGGCGTGGGTATCTCCTCCGGCGCTAACTTCCTTGGCTCTGTGATTCAGAATCTGGAGCCGGGCCGGAAGGTGGCTACCGTCTTTGCCGATGACAGCAAGAAGTATCTCACCACCATGCTCTCCAATCCCTCGGCGGAAACGGCGGATATGTGGAGCTCCCGCATTGAACTGCTGGATTACGAGCCGGTGGAAACTCTGTAATTTGCAATTTTTGTGCAGCTTTTCCTTGCGGAGCCTTTGAATTCATGTTAGAATCGTCTGTAAAGGGACAAAACAGACGGCGGAGCCGGGCTTGTTGGCCCGGCTTCGTTTTGCTTACAGAAGGGAGAGACCAGATGTTTCACACGATATTATTTGATCTGGACGGTACATTGACGGATTCGCGGGAGGGGATCGTCAACTCCGTGAAATACACCATTGAAAAGCTGGGCGGGACCATGCCGGATGCCCAGACCCTTTTGAAATTCATCGGTCCGCCGCTGCAGGAATCCTTCATGGAGCACTGCGGCTACAGCCGGGAGAAGGCGGTGGAGGGCGTTCGGGTGTTCCGGGAGCACTATGTGCCGGTGGGACAGTATGAAAACGAGGCGGCCCCCGGTATTCGGGACGTTCTGGAACGGCTGAAGGCCAAGGGATACACTCTGGCGCTGGCTTCCTCCAAGCCGGAGGAGCTGTGCGTGAGCATCTGTCGGCGTTTTGGCTTTACACCCTTTCTGTCCGCTGTGACCGGCAGCCCTGCGGGAGCAGACTGGGAAAAGGCGGATGTCATTCGGGAAGCCATGCGCCGCCTGCGCCTGACCGATGCGGATAAGCCCACCGTTTTGATGGTCGGTGACCGGAAGTATGATGTGCTTGGTGCGCAGGAATGCGGCCTTGCCTGCGTGGGCGTGGAGTTCTTCGGGTACGCCGCACCCGGCGAACTGGCGGAGGCCGGGGCTGCCGCAGTCGTGCGGACGGCGGAGGAGCTGGAACAGTTTATTCTGAATCATTGAGCGTGAGAGACGGACAGAGTCCGTCTCTTTTTTCACCTGTTTTCCGCAAACGTGCGCTGAATTTTTGAAAATCGTCATTTTTGTGCATATTTCCCTTTACAAAACCAGGGAACTCCTATATAATATCATGTCTAAAGTAATCTATATGGAAATTGGAGAATCAGTATGGCTTTGATCGAATATGACGTTTATAAGCAGAAGCTGCGGGACCTGGAACCGGAGCTGAAGAAGCTGGGGGACGCCCTTGACATCGACGCTGTGGCTCAGGAGGCTGCCCGTCTGGAGGATGAGACCACTCAGGACGGCTTCTGGAACAATCTGGAGCGCTCTCAGAAGGTGCAGACCCGCCTGAAGCAGCTTCAAAACAAGCTCCACCGCTTCAAGAAACTCATGAGCACCTGGGAGGATCTGACCACCCTGTGCGAGATGGGCCAGGAGGCGGAGGATGAAGAGATCCTGGAAGAATTGAAAACAGAGTTCCCCGCGCTGGAAACCGAGATCGAAGAGATCCGTATGACCACGCTGCTCTCCGGTGAGTATGACGCAAACAACGTTATTCTCCAGCTCCACTCCGGTGCCGGCGGCACCGAGGCCCAGGACTGGTGCCAGATGCTCTATCGGATGTATACCCGCTGGGCGGAGCGTCACGGCTACGCTTGGAAAACGCTGGACTACGAGGAATGTGACGAGGCCGGTATCAAATCTGCCGTTATTTCCATCGAGGGCGAGAATGCCTACGGCCTGCTGAAGAGCGAACACGGCGTCCACCGTCTGGTCCGCGTCTCTCCCTTTGACGCCAACGCCCGCCGCCAGACCAGTTTTGCCGCTGTGGAGGTCATGCCGGAGCTTCCCGATGACGTAGAGGTGGAGATCCGCCCGGAGGACATCGAAATGCAGGTCTACCGCTCCTCCGGTGCCGGCGGCCAGCACATCAACAAGACTTCTTCCGCTGTCCGACTCATCCATAAGCCCACCGGCATCGTGGTCAGCTGCCAGACCCAGCGCAGCCAGTTCCAGAACCGCGACTACGCGATGGAAATGCTGAAGGCAAAGCTGTACCAGATCGCCAAGCAGCAGCACATGGATAAGATCGACGACATCAAGGGCGTCCAGAACGAGATCGCATGGGGCCACCAGATCCGCTCCTACGTCTTTATGCCCTACACGATGGTCAAGGACCACCGCACCAACTATGAGACCGGCAACGTGGATGCTGTCATGGACGGCGACCTCGACGGCTTCATCTTCGCTTACCTCAAGGCCGCAAGCCGTGGTGAGCTGCAGGATACCTAAAATCAGAGCATAATAAAAACGTCTGTACTTCGTTTGGAGGTACAGACGTTTTTCTTTTTATTCGAGGTCGCCGAGTATCCCCGGCCAGAGGGCTTCCTCCTGCCGCATGGCGACGAAGCAGCAGTCGAGGTACATCTTGTTTACGGCAGCGACGATGGTACCGCGCAGCAGACGCTTTTCGTCGGCGGCATCCGGGTCGAGGTCACAGATGGTGCGGCTGGCACCGAAAATGTAGGGCAGGCAGTTCTCCACCTCGTCGCAGAAGTAGTCGTAGGCTTCGGCGGCGGTGCAGTGAGCCCGCTGCATCTGGAACAGGGTGTCGATGTTTTCCAGCGAGAGGACATTTTTAGACAATACGATATAGATGAGAGAAGCCAGCTGTTCGCGGGAATACTTCTTTTTGACGGGGTGGGAGATGACTCCTTTCTTGACGTAGTTGCTCACCATGGAGGGGGTGAGCTCCACCCCGGGGAAGCCCCGGAAGCAGCTGTTGACGAGCTGCACGGTCTGGTCGAGATACAGCCCCACGGAGGGCAGCTCCCGGTAGCGCGGCAGGGAAAACCCGGCGGCGCAGGCCGTGACACGGCGTTTCATTTCCTGATTCATGGTGGTAGTATAGCGCATTTTTGAGTCGGGGTCAACCGTTTATGAAAACGACGTTAACAATTTTACAAATCGCTTGACAGGTTTTTGAAAAACTGATATAGTGGACTCACCGAACGTAAAAAATGCGGCGGACACCCGCCGGAATGGAGATAGATGAGATGAAACGAATCGTTGTGGACTCTTCTGCCAGCCTGTATCAGCTGGACGGCATTGATTTTGCTGCTGTGCCTCTGAAGATCGTGACCGACGAGAGGGAATACCTCGACGACGGCACGCTGGACGCCGTGGAGATGGCGACTACCCTGCGCACCTATAAGGGCAAGACCAGCACCTCCTGCCCCAACATCGGCGACTGGCTGGAGGCTTATGAGGGCGCAGATGAAATTTATGCCATCACCATCACCGGCACCCTGTCGGGCAGCTGCAACGCCGCCCAGCTGGCCGCAGAAGAGTATCAGGCAGAGCACCCGGGTGCTCATGTCTTTGTGCTGGACAGCCTGTCTGCCGGCCCGGAGCTGGTGCTGCTGGCAGAGCATATCCGTGCGCTCATCCAAGAGGGCAGGGACTTTGACGAGGTGTGCGAAGAGATGCTGCGCTACCGTCACCACACCCATCTGCTGTTCTCGCTGGAATCGCTGGCGAATCTGGCCCGCAATGGCCGGGTGAAGCCCGCTGTGGCCGCTGTGGCGCGGATGCTCAACATCCGGGTCATCGGCAAGGCCAGCGATGTGGGCGAACTGGACGTCCTCTGCAAGACCCGCGGCGAGCACGGCGCTCTCGAGCGCATCGTGCTGGAGCTCAAAGGCCACGGCTACACGAACGGCAAGGTCATCATTGCCCACTGCGGCAACCCCGCCGCCGCCGAGCGCCTGATGCACATGGTGCGGGCTGTCTTCGAGGGCGCACAGGTGCGGGTGACCGAGTGCGGCGGCCTGTGCAGCTACTACGCCGAGCTGGGCGGCCTCATGGTGGGCTTCGAGGACGCGGACGCCTGAGCTTGAAATCTCCGCATCTCTGCGCTATACTATTCCCATAAAAATGCTGCCGAAAGGCAGCGGGGGAGGCGCAGATGTTCTTTCGGCTGCCGGTCGTACGGTTCTTCAATCGTGTCATCAACAGGGCCACGGTCACAGTGGCCCTTGTTTTGCTGCAGATCGGCTGGCTGCTCTGGGCCTTCTTCTCCCTCACCGCCGGAAAGGTGTGGGTGAATGCGGGGCTGAACGTCCTCAGCCTCTTCATCACCCTCTACCTCGTGCGGAAGGACGAGAACAGCGACTATAAGATCATCTGGCTCGTCCTCATCGGCATGATGCCGCTGCTGGGCGGTGCGCTCTATCTGGCCTTCGGCAACAAGGCCCCCGCCAAGCGGATGCGCCAGCGGATGCAGGCGGTGGAGCGCCAGCACACCGCCGACCTCGCCCAGCAGCCGGGCCAGACCGACGCCCTCGACCCCGCCAGCAGGGGACTGAGCCGGTATGTTTCGGAGTACGGGCCGTACCCCGCATGGAAAAACTCCACGGCAAAATATTACCCCTGCGGTGAGGCCATGTACCCTGACCTGCTGGCCGACCTCGAAAAGGCAGAGCGGTTCATCTTCCTCGAGTTCTTCATCGTCCGCACCGGCAAGATGTGGGATGGGGTAGAGGACATCCTTGTCCGCAAGGCGGCGCAGGGGGTGGACGTCCGGCTCATCTACGACGATTTCGGCAGTCTGCTGGGTCTGCCGTCCGATTTCGTGGTGCAGATGGAGCGGGCGCATATCCGCTGCATCCCGTTCAACCCGGTGGTGCCGCTGGTGTCGCTGGTCATGAATCACCGCGACCACCGGAAGATCGTGGTCGTGGACGGAAATACAGCCTATACGGGCGGCATCAATCTGGCCGACGAGTATATCAACGAAGAAGAGCGGTTCGGCTACTGGAAGGACGCAGCCCTCCGCACCGAAGGCGCGGCGGTCTGGAACTTTACGGTGATGTTCCTCGACCACTGGAACGCCTTCCGCCCCAGCGAGGAGGATTATGCGCCCTTTATGCCTCAGGCTGAGTCCCTGTCTGCCCAGTCGGACGGAGTGATACAGCCCTACGGGGACAGCCCGCTGGACGAAGAGGCTCTGGCCGAGACGGTCTACCTGAATATCATCAATCAGGCCCAGCGGTATGTCTATATCTATACGCCCTACTTCGCGGTGGGCGAGACCATGCTGGAAGCCCTCAAGGCGGCGGCAAAGCGGGGCGTGGACGTCCGGCTGGTGCTGCCGGGCATCCCGGACAAGAAGCTCATCTTCCGGCTGACCCGCTCCTATTATGTGCCGCTGCTCCGGGCGGGGGTGCGCATCTACGAGTTCACGCCCGGCTTCCTCCACGCCAAGTGCTACGTCAGCGATGACCGCGCCGCCGTGGTGGGCAGCATCAACATGGATTACCGCAGCCTCTTCCTCCACTTTGAGTGCGGGGCGCTGCTGCTCTATAACAGTCAGGTCATTGCGCTGCGGGACGATGTGCTCCGCACCCTGCCAGAGTGCCGGGAAGTGCAGCTGGCCGACTGCCGCACCTCGCTGGCCGGGACGCTGCTGGACAGTGTGCTCCGCCTGCTGAGCCCGCTGATGTGAGCGATACTGTGGTGGAATAAGTGGCAAAGTTCCATAAATTAAATGATATATCGTTCAATATTGATTGTTTGCCAACCTGGCAAAGTTCTCCTGATTGGCAAAGTTCTCCTGATTGGCAAACTACCTACTTTGCCAGCAAGCCTTAAGTTTGCCAACGTGGCAAAGTTTGATTTGTGACGATAACACGCTGGTATTTTGAAACTTTGCCAGATAATACGTCGGTCTCAGAGCAAACATGCATGATTGGCGCTGTGTCGGGCTATACTACTCCCAAAGAGATGAAAGGGAGCGTAACGCTTATGACACAGAGACAAAAAGCTCTTCTGAGCTGTGCCGTGGCGGCGGCACTGCTGCTGTCCGGCTGCCGCAAAGGCAGCAGCAATTCCGGCAGCATGAGCAGTTCGAACGCCATGTCCGGCTCGTCCGGCAGCGCCAGCACCACCCAGACCGGCGGCTGGAAGACCGGCCTCGGCATCCTGACCGAGGCTTCCGATGAGGCCCGTACCGGCACCATCCATACCATCGCTGCCGCCGTCCTGCTGGACGGAGACGGCAAGCTGGCCGACGTGATGCTGGATGAGCTGGAAGTGGAAGTTACCGCCGACGGCAAAGGCGTCGTCACCATGCCCACCGACTACCGCACCAAGCGCCAGAAAGGGGACGACTACCCGCTGGCAGCGGCATCTTCGCTGAAAAAGGGCTGGGCCGAGCAGGCCGATGACTTCGCCGACTACCTCACCGGCATGACGCCCGAGCAGGCATCCATGCTGGAAACGGATAAGGACGGCAAGGCTGCGGACGCCGACCTGCTGTCCGGCTGCACTATCCGGGTGGATAAGTACCGCGACGCCGTGGCGAAAGCCTGCACGAATGCGTCCGCCCTCGGCGCGGCGAAGGGCGACCGGGTGAGCCTCGGCGTGGAGGCGGAGAATGCCTCTTCGGACATCACCGCCACTGACGACAAGGATGTGAACGCAGAAGTTGACCTTACCGTCGTGGCCCTGACTCTGGATGCCGATGGCCGTGTGACCAGCGCCATCGGCGACATGGCAGAGCCTGCGCTGACCATCGCGGCAGACGGCGGTGTGACTGCTCCGGACACCGTCCGCTCCAAGCTTGAGCTGGGCGACAGCTACGGGATGCGGAACGCATCCAGCCTCGGCAAGGAGTGGTACGAGCACAGCGAGGGCTATTGCAGCTACCTCAAGGGCAAGACGGAGAAAGAGGTGGCGGACATCCCTGCCGACGGCTCGGACGCCGACCTCGCGGCCCTCTGCACCATCTCCATCGACGCCCTGCAAAAGGCCGCAGGGGATGCGTTTGAGAATGCGTCATTATAAATTGAACGGAAAGTCTGACCGTCACCGTGAGGTGGCGGTTTTCTTTTTGTCCTTTGTACAAATACACCGAAAACCCGATCGGAAAGGGGCGGTCTGCGGGCAAAACGCGAAAAAATCGGTTTTCCTCTTGCAAAACGGGGCAAAACGCGCTATTCTATAGTCACGGTTTAACAATTTAGCATGGTAAAGCGGTAAAACGAAGCGCCGCTTCTGCTGAAACTGAGGGAGGAATTTGTATATGAAACGTCTGGTATCTGCTTTTCTGGCCGGTGCGATGGCACTGAGCCTTGCCGCCTGCGGCGGTTCTGCATCCACTTCTACGGCTGCTTCTTCTGCCGCCGCCTCTGCCGCCCCGGCAAGCTCCGTGGCCGCTGACAGCGACCTGGCTTATATCCAGTCCAACGGCAAGATGGTCATCGGCTACACCGTCTATGAGCCGATGAACTACACCGACGCCGACGGCAACTTCACCGGTTTCGATACCGAGCTGGCCACCGCTGTCTGTGAGAAGCTGGGTGTCGAGCCGGAGTTCGTGGAGATCAACTGGGACACCAAGGAGACCGAGCTGGCTGCAAAGAGCATCGACTGCATCTGGAACGGCCTGACCCTGACCGATGACCGCGAGGAGAACATGGCCTGCACCAAGCCCTACGTCAAGAACGCCCAGGTCGTCGTGGTGAAGGACGACACCGACTACACCTCTACCGCCGACCTCATCGGCAAGACCGTGGTGGCCGAGGCCGGCTCTGCCGGTGAGACCACCATCACCGAGAACGCCGACCTGTCTCAGGCTGATTTCATCTCCAAGGCTGTTCAGACCGACTGCCTGATGGAAGTCGCCGCTGGCACTGCTGACGCCGCCATCCTCGACCTGACTCTGGCTTCTGCCATGATCGGCGAGGGTACCGACTACGCAAACCTCAAGATGGTGGATGAGCTGAACGTCGAGGAGTACGGCGTGGCCTTCCGCAAGGGCAGCGACGTGGCCGAGGCTGTGGACAATGCTTTTGACGAGCTGAAGGCTGACGGCACCATGCAGACTCTGGCCGACAAGTACGGCCTGACTCTGGCTGAGTAACTTACATTATAAACGGATAGGTGTAGTGATTCTGTGACTGTGATTTTGGAGCGTCTGACCGGCGCATTCGCGCTCAACTGTGAGCTGTTCTTTCTGACCTTGCTGTTTTCGCTGCCGCTGGGCCTTGTGGTGGCCTTTGGCTCCATGAGCCGGTGCGCACCGCTGCGGGGCGTCGTCAAGACCTTCGTGTGGGTCATCCGCGGTACGCCGCTGATGCTCCAGATCATCGTCATCTACCTTGGCCCCGGCCTGCTGGGCATGACCAACCCCTGGCCCTCCGGCTCTTCGGGCCGTCTGGTGGCGGCGGTGGTGGCTTTCGCCATCAACTACGCCTGCTACTTCTCTGAGATCTACCGCGGCGGCATCGAGGCTGTGCCGAAAGGCCAGACCGAGGCCGGTCAGGTGCTTGGCATGACCAAGAGCCAGATCTTTTTCAAGGTCACGCTCCTGCAGGTCGTCAAGCGCATCCTGCCCCCGATGGGCAACGAGGTCATCACGCTGGTGAAGGATACCTCGCTGGCGAATGTCATCGCCAACAAGGAGATCATCATGATGGCGAAGGAGTACAGCGCCAAGGGCCTTATCTGGCCGCTGTTCTCCACCGCGATTTTCTTCCTCGTCTTTGTCGGCGCACTCACCCTGCTGCTGGACTGGGCCGAGAAAAAGATGGACTATTTCCGCTGCTAAGGAGGATACTGAATTATGGCATTACTCGAAGCCTCCGGCATCGGGAAGAATTTCGGCGAGACGAAAGTTCTCAAGGACATCTCGCTCACACTGGAACAGGGCGAGGCGCTGGCGATCATCGGCTCGTCCGGCTCGGGCAAGACGACGCTGCTGCGCTGCCTGAACTTCCTTGAGCGTCCCGACACCGGCGTCATCAGGGTGAACGGCGAGACCATGTGGGACGCCGCCGACCCTGCCACCCAGCGGGAGAGCGAGGTGCGGAAAAAGCGCCTCCACTTCGGCCTCGTGTTCCAGAACTTCAACCTCTTTCCCCAGTACACCGCACTGGAAAACGTGATGCTGGCGGGGGAGCTTCTGGCAAAGGAGCAGCCCGGCTACAAGGCCAACAAAAAGGCCATCCACGCCCAGCTGGAAGCACAGGCCCGTGACCTGCTGGCCCAGATGGGCCTGTCGGAGCGGGCAGGCCACTACCCCCACCAGCTCTCCGGCGGTCAGCAGCAGCGGGTGGCCATCGCCCGCGCACTGGCGCTCCACCCGGACATCCTCTGCTTCGATGAGCCCACCAGCGCCCTCGACCCGGAGCTGACCGGCGAAGTCCTCCGTGTCCTGCGGGACCTCGCCGACCGAAAGACCACCATGATCATCGTCACCCATGAGATGCACTTCGCCCGCGACGTGGCCGACCGCATCCTATTCATGGACGGCGGCGTCGTGGTGGAGGAAGGCCCGGCCCGCCAGCTCATCGACCACCCCCAGGAGGAGCGCACCAAGCAGTTTTTGGCGCACTACTCTGAATAAGACAGACTATGGCCCTCCCCGCTCGGGAGGGCTTTTTTGCGCCATTCACGCCGAAAACACCACGATTCGCGCAGTTTTTATTTACATTCTCCGGATTTTTTGGTAAGCTTGTATCGAAAAAGGCTGATTTTTCAAAAGACGAACAGACCAAAGGAGGATAGACTATGAGACTGAAAAGCGCACTCCGGCGGGGCGTGGCCGCCGCCGTCATCGCGGGCATCGTGGTGAGTTCCGGCATCCCGGCCTATGCGGCCCGGTGGGACATCGCCAACGGCGACATCACCGTGAAAGCGGGCGACGAAGGCACAAACAGGGTCACACAGGGGAAGAAGGAGAATGTGGAGGACACCGACACCGTCATCACCGGCGAGTCGGATAAGAACACCGTCACCATCGACACCTCCAAGGACGACGTGGACGTCACCTTCGACGACCTGAAGATCGACGTCAGCGGCAAGGCCGAGGGGGATGGCAGCGATGACAGCCCTGCCCAGGAGAGCAAAGCAGCCGTCACCGTGCAGGGCGACCACGATGCGACCATCGAGCTGGACGGCGACAACGAGCTAAAGAGCGGCGGCTATAATGCGGGTCTTGAGAAGAACGAACACGAGTCGAAAGGCACTCTGACCATCAAGGACGACGAGGGCAAGGACGGCTCCCTCACCGCTGAGGGCGGCTTCGGCGGCGCAGGCATCGGCGGAGGCATCGAGAGCACCGGCAGCAGCATCACCATCCGGGGCGGCACCATCGAGGCTGTGGGCGGGAGCAACGCGGCAGGCATCGGCGACGGAGCAGGCCGCGCGTCGGACGACACCGACGACCCGAACCCGGGAGACCTCTACATCTGCGGCGACGCCGAGGTGACGGCCAAGGCGGGAAGCCAGATGACGGACGCCAAGGCCCCGGCCATCGGCGGCAGCTACGGCGAAGTACCCACGGAGAACCTTTCTGACGATGAACATAAGGTGACGGGAGGACGGCTGACCCGTCTGAACGCGGACGGCACCGTGATGGAGGGGATGGGCTACGACTACACCTCCACCCCCAAGCCCCAGCCGGACGACGACGAGGACGACGATGATGATGACGTCCCGCCCCCGGTGCAGGAGAACGCCCCCGAACCCCTGCCCGGCGGCATGGTGGTGGGCGGCTTCTTTTCCAGCCGGGTCACCATCCAGCGGTTGGATTCTGCTTTGGCCATTATTGAGAGCACCGACCCCATGGTCGGCAGCGTAAAGGCCGGCAGCGTCGGAGTTGTCCAGTGGCTGGACCCTGCGGTGGTCGCGGAGAGCAGCACCGACCCCATGGCCGGCGACGCCGGAGAGATCCTCACCCCGGGGGGTGTGGTGCTTATTGAGAGCGCCGCTCCCCGCTCCACCGTCACCACCGACATCTCCAGTCTCCGGGAGGACGGCGTGGAGGACATCTTCTTCCGCTATGAGGACACCATGACCCACTATAGCGTGGACAAGATGGCCGACGCGGCGGGCGAGGACGCTGACGTGGAGCTGAAGCAGAACAGGGAGGACATCAGCCTCCGGCTGGACGGCGAAACGCGGGACGACCTGTCGGAGCGCTATCAGGAGTGGGTGCCGGTGCAGACGCCAGAGCCGCAGGAGCGGCTGATATTGACCCACGAAGGGGTAGAGCAAAAAACGAGTGAAGAGCTCAGACGTGAACGCGACGAATTACTGAAACAAGAGCTGGATATGATGGACTTCCAACTCGCGAAAAAAAGGGACGACCGCCCGAGTTTGGATTGGTGGCTCGAGCCTGCGAGAACGGAAACGCCGAGAATCGGGCTTGAGGAGTCCCTGAAACAGCTGGCTTCCCGATTTGAGGCCATCGCTCCCGAGGAGGATAAGAAGCCACTGCTCGTTCTGGTCGAACCCTCCGGCACGGAGCGCAAAAAGTATATCGATCCGTTGGAGAGTGACCTGCGGAGCTATACCGACCTTGGTGACGACTGGGACGACCTGCCGGATACCCAGGGTGAGATAAAGATCTGGCTGCCGGAGGACTTGGAGCATCTCATAAGCCCCTCAAAGGAGAGCCTGAGCCGCATCGACGGCATTGCATGATACACAAAACGAAAGGAGATGTACTATGAGACTGAAGAGCGCACTCCGGCGGGGCGTGGCCGCCGCCGTCATCGCGGGCATCGTGGTGAGTTCCGGCATCCCGGCCTATGCGAAAACATGGAACATCGCCGACGGCGACATTACGGTCAAAGGTGCGAGCGATGAAAGCGGAAACTATAACAATGTCAAGCAGGGTGAAAAGGATTTCGAGAAGGATGAGGGGGAGACCGTCATCACCGGCGAGTCGGATAAGAACACCGTCACCATCGACACCTCCGAGGGCAACGTGGACGTCACCTTCGACGACCTGAAAATTGACGTCAGCGGCAAGACCGAGGTGGATGGCAGCGGTGACAGCCCAGTCGATGCGGGCAAAGCCGCCGTCACCGTGCAGGGTGACCACGATGCCGCCATCGAGCTGGACGGCGACAACGAGCTGAAGAGCGGCAGCCACAATGCGGGTCTTGAGAAGAACGGCAATGAGTCCTCCGGCAAGCTGACCATCAAGGACGACAACGACACCAAAGGCTCCCTCACCGCCGAAGGCGGCAAAGACGGCGCAGGCATCGGCGGCGGCTACGAAAGCGGTGCCGGAAACATCGAGATCACCGGCGGCACGGTAGAAGCCGTGGGCGGTGAGGGTGCTGCCGGTATCGGCGGCGGTGTGTACGGCCCGGGCCGCGACATCGAGATTTCCGGCGGCAAGGTGTCGGCCACGGGCGGCAGCTACAGCGGCGACCCCCGCCCCGGCGCGGCAGGCATTGGCGACGGCGCGGGTGCGTGGTCTGAGATAGCCCCGGATGCGCCGCCCAGCAATCCCAATCACATCTATATCTCCGGCGACGCCGAGGTGGAGGCCAAGGCAGGCGCAAGCACCGGCGGCAAAACTGCGGCCATCGGCGGCGGCCTCGTCGGCGAGATCCCCAATGACGCCCTCTCCGACGACGACCACAAGGTGACGGGCGGCAGTCTGACCCGCTACGACCCCGACGGGAAGAAGATGGAGGACTACAGCTACGACCGGCGGACGCCCTCCCAACCGGAGCAGCCGGACAAGCCGGAACAGCCAGACAAGCCGGAACAGCCAGACAAGCCAGAGCAGCCGGACAAGCCGGAGCAGCCCGATGATACCGAGGACGACGACGAGGACGACGCTCCAAGCGTGCAGGCCGGCGAGGTGCCGGGCCGTGTGAAGCAGATGTACGAGACCGTCGGCGTGATCACCCATCTGGATGGCACACAGGAGCTTGGTAATGTGGCCACGGCGGAGTATGACCCGGTCAACAAGGTCCTGAGCTTCGATGCCCACAGCACACTCTTTCGGATGACAGGCGACTCGCTGCGGGAGCTTGCAAAGGAAGTCCATGAGCTTCGCATCCGGTTCCTTGATGGGGAAGGGCGGGAGATGGAGGCCGTCATTCCGCTGGCCCGGATCAAAGATCTGGTCGGCGTGAATGGTGCATTCGAACTCGAGCTGTCCCATGAGGGGCGTTATCAATTCCATGTTGTCGGGCAGACGGGATATGATAGAAAAACATTCTCGGATGAGACCGTCCTGCGCCAAAGCGGCAAGGAACTGATCCTCGTGTACCGCGTTGGCGACGAGGAGCAGAAAGCGCAGGAGGCTGCCCGGGTGGAGGAGGCGATCGCCCGCCGCAAGCAGGAGAAAGAGCAATGGGGAACGGTCCTCTCCGGTCTGGAAGACGGCTCCCTGAGCGGACAGCCCGGGCTGACTCAGCCGGGAACGGACACCGTCGGCGGCGTGGCCGGCTTCAGCGCAAACCCGAAGGATCCCACCATCCTCGACATGGGCTCCATCACGGTCCGTCCGTCCGAGCAGCCCGCCTCCAACCCGACGGTGTGGAAGACATTTACCAGTAACATCGTGAAGCTCGTGGGCGGGAAGCAGGACAGCAAGAAGGACGACCCGGCCCCCTCCGTCGGTGGCCTCAGCGGGCCGACGACTCTCTCGCCGGACAGCCTCACCACGGTCCAGCAGCCGGAAATAAGCACCCAGCAGCCGGAGACAAGCACCCAGCAACCGGAAACAGGCGGATGGGTAACGGACAGTCAGGGTGACTGGGTGTGGAAGCCGGGCAAGGATGACAGTCAGCCGCCGGATTTGAGAGGAGATTGGGAGACGAGAAAATGGATAAGGGACAGTCAGCCGCCGGATTTGAGAGGAAATTGGGAGACAAGAAAATGGATAGGGAGCAGCGACGATAATTTGTGGGGTGGGATCCCTTTTATGACTCCGCATATTATGACTCTGCATGGGATTTCGATTATGAAGGTTGAGAGCGTGGGCTGAGAGGGAGTGCAGCAGGAGGGCCCTGCGCAGGGGCAGCCCTGCCGCCCCCTGCGCACAATCACCAAAAACCACCGATAGAAAATAGCAATGTTGTACGAAGAAATCTGAGAAAAACCCCTTGCAAAATCACGATGAGCTGAGTATAATACCACTCATGAAATGCAAAACGTCCTGCCCCTCGTCCGGCAGGGCGTTTTTGTCGGTAAAAATCTGGCAAAGAAATGTTAAGTGACCGCCCGGGGAGGGGCTTTGTATGACAAAAGACATGACACAGGGCAGCCCGCTCAAGCTCATCCTTGCCTTTGCGGTGCCGCTGATGCTGGGCAGTCTGTTCCAGCAGTTCTACAATCTGGCCGATACCATCATCGTGGGCCGTTTCGTGGGCGTGGAAGCGCTGGCGGCGGTGGGCAGCGTGGGCGGCCTGAACTATCTGGTGCTGGGCTTCGTCAACGGCATTGCCTGCGGCTTCTCCATCCCCATCTCGTGGACCT
>OGDY01002721.1_pt1 | contig 15579 bp, 11 predicted proteins | sample 1570341 | NCBI WGS metagenome assembly OGDY01 (sample SAMEA2581972, study PRJEB24529) | metagenome | biome: Human gut stool | place: China | collected 2011 | reverse complement strand
TTGCATGGTGTAAATCAGGAAGTGATAATTCATGCGCTGCAGATGGAGCAAAAGCTGCCTTAAAAGAAAGAACTTCAGGATGGACAAAATTAACAGAATCACAAATAAGTTTACCAAGTGCAAATCAAATAGCTACTTCTGCAGAAAAAACATTTGATGGAACAAAAGAAGTATCAGGATTGCCAACATGGTTAAGTAGTTATACAAAAACACCAGTAGCATATGGTTATTGGACATCAACCCCTCTTGCGTCTGGCTCTTACAGTGTTTGGTTTGTGTCCTACGATGGCTCCTTGAACAGCGGCATCGTTGACGATGACGGCCACGTTGGCGTTCGTCCAGTTATAACAATATCTAAAGCACAATTAAGATAAAAAATGAAATCATGGATGAAAATTCATGATTTTTTTCTTTGAAAAAAAGGAAATAGAAAAGTTATCTCGTATATTAGAAGTGAGAGGTGATAATTATAAATTACTATAAAGAAATAAAAGAAGAATTAGTAAATAATGAGATAACAAAAAGAGTAAAAGATTATAGTAAAAATAGAAGTGATTTAAATACATATTACAATGTAGGCAAGCTGCTTTCTGAAGCTGGTAAACATTATGGCGAAGGTATTATTAAAGAATATTCTAAAAGATTAACTGGTGAATTAGGTAAAGGATATAATACCACTTCTTTAAAGAGAATGAGACAGTTTTATTCAACAATTGAAAAAGGTGCTACACTGTGGCACTTATTGAGTTGGTCACACTATAAAATTCTTATTACATTAAAAGATATAAATACAATAAATTATTATATAAGAATAACAGAACAACAAAATTTATCCGTAAGACAGTTAAGAGAAAGAATCAAAAATAAAGAATATGATAGATTAAATAAAAAAACAAAAGAAAAATTAGTAACAAGTGAAGAAACAAAAGTAAATGATTTTATTAAGAATCCTATATTAATAAAAAATAGTTATGATTATGAAGAAATATCAGAAAATATATTACAGAAATTAATACTAGAAGATATAGATAATTTTCTATTAGAATTAGGCGAGGGATTTACTTATGTAAAAAGTGAATATAAAATAAAACTAGGCGATAGATATAACTATATAGATTTATTACTATTTAATTATGTATATAATTGTTTTATAGTTATTGAACTAAAAGTAACAGAAATCAAAAAAAGAACATATAGGACAGATAGAAAAATATATGAATTATATAGATAAAAATATAAGAAGGATAGAACAAGATAAAACAATAGGAATAATAATATGCAAAAAAGATAATCATTTTATAATGGAATATTGCAGTGACGATAGAATAATCACAAGAATATATGAATTAGTATAAAATTAATGTTTTTTATGAAAAAATATTAAATAAACATTATAAATATGTTAAAATAATTAGTAGTAGACTTAGGGGGCGTAGTATGGAAGAAAAGCTAAATATTCTTTTAAATCAGATAAAATATGATGATTTAAATAGATCATCTTTTAATGGTGGAAAAATAGAACAAATAAAAGGTAATAGAAGTCATGATAATTATTGCTTTTATATAGATTTAGAGAGTCCTCTAAGTATTGATGCTTATCTTGAATTTAAAGAAAAACTACCTCTAGGTTTTCCTACAGTAAAGAATGTTAGTTTTAAATTAAATTTAAAAAATTATACTGTGGATAATATTAAAGAATATATTAATTTATTTATGGATGAATATACTAAAGAAAATCCTTTACTTTCAATGTTTAAAGATAATAAATGTGAAATAGATAATGATAAGATTATATTTGAAGTAGGTAATCTTGCAGAAAAAATGAAGTTGAGTAGTCTATCTTCTAAATTATTAGAAGATTTAGAGAATATCGGTTTTAAAGATCTAGATGTAATGATTAATATTAATGCGGAAATAAATAATAGTATTACTGAAGAAATAAAGGAAAGTTTGAAAGTAGAAATAAAAGAAGAAGCAAAAAAAGAAGTGGTTAAAAATGATAAACCAGTTTATAATCGTTCTAGTAAAAAATCAGATGATCCAAATGTTATATTAGGAAGATTAATTGATGGTAAAGTATCAACAATCAATACAATATTCTCAGAAGAAGACAATGTTACAGTTGATGCCTATGTATTTGGTGTAGATTATTTTGAATCATCTAAATCTGATTTTAGAATTATCACTTTAAAAATCACTGATAATACAGATAGTATGTACTGCAAAGTTTTTGTTAGAGGAGATAGTGAGTATTCGACTTTAAAGAAAGCTTTAGGTGTTGGTAGTTGGTTAAAAATTAGAGGTTACACTAAAAATGACACTTTTTCTAAAGAACTTGTATTAAATGCTAGGGATATAAATAAATTAGATAAAAAAGTAGAAAAAATAGAAGACAAGGCAGAAGTAAAAAGAGTTGAACTTCATGCTCACACGATGATGAGTCAAATGGATGGGTTAACAAAAATAGATTTAGGTAAGCATACTTGTGAACTTGTTAGCCGTGCTATAGACATGGGATATCGTGGTGTTGCTATTACAGATCATAATGGATGTCAAGCTTTTCCAATAGCTTATGGAATAATTAATTCATATAATAAAAAACAAGAAGATCTAAGCAAAAAATTTAAAGGCTTATATGGTACAGAATTAACACTTGTTGATGATACTATCAATATTGTTGTAAGACCTACTGATCTTCCTTTAGAAGGAACAACTTTTGTTGTATTTGATACAGAAACAACTGGTTTTAATGCGGCTGGTGGAGATCAGATGATTGAAATTGGTGCTGTTAAAATATGCGATGGAAATATAATTGATAGATTTGATGAATTAATTGATCCTGGTTGCCATATTCCTGATAAAATTACTAATTTAACCTATATTACTGATGAGATGGTTAAGGGTAAAGATAATGAAGAGACTGTTACTCGTAAGTTTTTAGAGTGGGCAGGAGACCTTCCTATGGTAGCGCACAATGCAAAATTTGATATTTCTTTTATTGAAATGGCAATGAAGAAATATAATTTAGGTGAATTTAAAAATACTGTAGTAGATACGTTACAACTTTCAAGGGCTATAGATCAAGGATATGCTCGTCATGGTTTATCAGCTTTAGTTAAACGTTATAATGTTCCTTGGGATGAAGATGCTCACCATCGTGCTGATTATGATGCTGAAGGAACAGCTCTTGTTTATGATAAGATGATGAAAAAATTAATTGCTCAAAATTATGAAAAAATCAGTGATTTAGAAAGATTAATTTCTAAAGATGAAATTCATAAATTTGGACGTACTTATCATTTTAATGCTATTGCTGTAAATAAAAAAGGATTAAAAAATTTATTTAAGATAATATCTCTAGCTAATACGGTCTATCTTTATAAAACACCACGTATTTTACGTAGTAAATTAGAAGAATTAAGAGAAGGATTACTTATTGGTAGTGGATGCTATGAATCAGAGGTATTTATAGAAGCTAGAAGCAAAGAAGGACAAGAACTTACTAATATCATCAATTTCTATGATTATGTTGAGGTTCAACCACCAGAAGTATATAATCACTTAATTCAAACTAGTGATTTTAAAGATGAATTTGAACTTGAAAATCATATCAAAAAAATTGTGGATGCTGTTAAAGACGCTGGTAAGATTATGGTTGCCACGGGTGATGTGCATCATTTTACACGAGAGGATAAAATTTACCGTGAAATAATTGTCAACCAAAAAGTACCAGGTGGAGGAAGACATCCGCTTGCTCGTAATAATATTACTAATATTCCATCTCAACACTTTAGAACAACAGAAGAAATGCTTAGTGATTTTAGTTTCTTAGATAAAGATTTAGCGTATGAAATAGTTGTTACTAACACTAATAAAATATTGGATATGGTTGAAGAAATAGAGGTTATTATTGATACAAATGGAATACCATTCTCACCTCGTGTAAAAAGTGATGATGGAAAATCTTATTTAGACTGTCCTCGTGTTGTTACAGACTTAGTATTTGAAAAAGCTGCTGATTGGTATGGTGAAAACTTACCATACAACATTGAAGAACGTATTGCTAAAGAGTTATATGGTGATATTGTTTATAAGTGTTTTAGTGATAGAATAAAAGAAGCTAATCCTAGTATTAGTGATGAAGAATTTAATAAAGAAGTATTTGGTAAAGTACATGAAACAATAGTTTCTGGTTTTGATAAAGTAAAAGAAGTATTATCTAGTTATCTTAAAGATAAATGGACAGAAGAAGATGGAGAATTAACTGATGAAGCTTTAAATAAAAAATTAAAGAAAGAACTTGGAGGTATTATTGGTGGAGGATTTGATCCAATATACTTAATTGCGCAACGTTTAGTTAAACACTCTAATGATGATGGCTATTTAGTTGGTTCCCGTGGTTCTGTTGGTTCAAGTTTTGTTGCAACTATGATGGGAATAACAGAAGTAAATCCACTTCCAGCTCATTATCGTTGTCTAAATTGTAAGACTAGTGTTTTTAATGACGACAATGGTAATCCACTAGGAGCTACTTATTCAAGTGGATTTGATCTTCCAGATAAAAAATGTCCTAATTGTGGAGAAGCTATGTATAAAGATGGTCAAGATATGCCATTTGCTACATTTCTTGGGTTTAATGCTGATAAAGTACCAGATATAGATTTAAACTTCTCCGATTTAAACCAAGCATCTGCTCACGAATATACCAAAGTATTATTTGGTGTTGATAATGTTTACCGTGCTGGTACAATTGGTACAGTTGCTGATAAAACCGCATTTGGTTATGTAAAAGGTTATTGTGAAGATAAAGGTATAACAATGCGAACAGCTGAAGTTGAAAGGCTAGCTATAGGTTGTACTGGTGTTAAAAGAACAACGGGGCAACATCCAGGAGGAATAGTTGTTGTTCCTGATTATATGGAAGTATCTGATTTTACACCATTCCAATTTCCTGCTGATGATCCAACAAGTCCATGGCGTACAACACACTTTGATTATCATGCCATAGATCAAGATTTATTAAAACTTGATATTTTAGGACATTCAGATCCGACTCAACTTCGTATGATTCAAGATTTAACTAAAACCGACATTTTGAAAGTTCCAATGGATGATAAAGAAACAATGAGTATCTTTACATCAACTAAAGCCTTAGGTGTTACAACAGAGCAAATAATGAATGATACAGGAACACTTGGGATACCTGAATTTGGTACGCCATTTACAGTAAGTATGGTAGCTGAGACTAAGCCAACGACATTTGCCGAACTTATTAAGATTTCTGGTCTTTCACATGGTACTGATGTATGGTTGGGTAATGCTCAAGAATTAATTAAAAATAATATTGTTCCATTTAAAGAGGTTATTGGATGTCGTGATGATATTATGGTTTATCTTATGTATCATGGGGTTGCACCAATAAAAGCCTTCAAAATAATGGAGTTTGTACGTAAAGGTCGTGCTAGTAAAGATCCAGATACGTGGGCAGGACATAAAGAAACAATGGAAAAAGCTGGTATTGAACCTTGGTTTATTGATTCTTGTCAAAAGATTAAGTACATGTTCCCTAAAGCTCATGCTGCTGCTTATGTTATCAGCGCATTTAGAATAGCTTGGTATAAAGTACATATGCCAGTATATTTCTATGCTTCATGGTTGACATCTAAAGCTACTGATGTTGATGTTGAAGTAATGATAAAAGGCTATGACGCTATTAAAGCTAAGATAATTGAAATCCAAAATAAAGGTTATGATGCAACTAACAAAGAAATGGGACAACTTGAAAGTTTGAAAGTTTGTTTAGAAGCAACAGCTCGTGGTATTAAATTTTTACCAATTGATCTTAACAAGAGTAATTCAACCGTATGGGGAGTAAAAGATGATACTAGTATTTATCCACCATTCTCATCTATTGATGGACTAGGTGATACAGTTGCCAATAACATTGTTGTAGAACGTGAAAAAGGAACATTCTTAAGTATTGAGGATTTACAAAAACGTGGAAAAATTTCTGGAACATTAATTGAAAAAATGCGTTCAATGGGAATCCTAGATGGCATGGATGAATCAAGTCAACTTAGTTTATTTTAAGACCGTAAAAATTTACGGTTTTTTTGTTATATAAAAAGGAAATCGAAAAGTTACGTTGTATGTTATAAGTAGGAGGTGGTAATTATAAATTACAAGAAGTTATGAATTTTATTTGATTATTAATTTGTTGCATTTGACTTTTGAATTAATATCATTTTTAGGTATTGACACTACAAAAATAAAATAATAAAATATATTTTCGAAACTTGTAGAATTCACAAAAAAAATGTATAATAATGTTAGAAAAAGGGAAGGTGATTTATATGATGAAAGCTGAAGTAATTGCAAAATATTATTTATCAAAGGATTCTGATAGAGTATTATTTAATAACAATGTTGTTGTTAAAAATAATCGAAAACTTTATGAAGGAAATGCTCGATTAAATAAATATTTGTTTTTGTCTCAAGTTGTTTATTTGGCAAAATATGGAAGAAAATTAATATCGGATAATTTTGTAGCATATGATAATGGACCAGTCATTAAAGATATTATAACTGAATATTCTATAATTTCATCTAGAAGAGAAACGGTAACAATTCCGGATGATGTAAAAGTGTTTTTAGATAAAATATATGAATCTTTAAAAAATGCATCATATGAAGAACTTATTGAAATAACACACGAAGATCCAGAATGGATAAAATTAAGCAAAGACACATTTAATGCTCCAATAATGAATTTAGAAAAAAACATCGAAGAATATAAACAAAGATATAAGGGGCTTATTGCTGCATTAAAAATATGATAAATAAAACAGAGTTAGAAATCGGACAGATATTGTGGCTTAAAGTTAGATATCAAATCGATGTCATTTCTGAAATAAAGCATCCTATGTTAATAGCAAAAATTGAAAAGGATTATATAGAAGTAATTGCCCTAGATAAAACGGCAGGAAAACTTCATCAATTATATCATCATTATAATTATTATGTTGATTCAAAAAATCCAAAAGAAAGTGTTATTTTCGAAGATAGTTATGCACAGTTAAATACAAAATTAACTATAGATAAAATAGACGAATTAAAATTATCTAGAAAAACATTAAATAAATTATCTGAAAATAAACTAAACACAATTTTAGATGAATATCAGAATTATCAAAATAAATATGGTGTTGAAGAGCAAAGAATTGTACATATGACTAACAATGAAATTCTTTATTTGAATCCTGATTTGCAACAAAATTTAGTGACAGAATAATAAACAAATTAAGATTAAGGGTTAAAATTTAACCTTTAATTTTTTTCTTAAAAAGTAACTTTGGACTACTGGTTTTTATAGATTGTTAAATTCAAATGATTATTTTAAATTATTTTACTTCAAAAGTAGTTTCATCAATGAATTTGTAATTAGTCATATATTTAAGCTGTCTTACTAATCTAAATAAAGCGTCATCTTTAGCTTTCGCTTCTAACATAATATCAATATTAAAATTTAAATGTTTGATAGATTCTAAAAAAATAATAAAATCTTTTGGATTGATATAGTCATGATGACTTCTCATATCTTTTTTTGTTTTATTTTTAGGGCTAGAAAAATGTATTTTAGGATTTATATCAGTCCATGTTGAAAATATTTGGTTATAATAATCATCAATATTTAAATTATCACTATTACAAATATGGTGATGATAATCTAGAACCATTGGTCTATTTATCTTTTGACACAGATATAAAGTATCTTTAATATTAAAAATTTTATCATCATTTTCCACAATAATACAGTTTTTTATATTTTGTGGTAACTTATTAAAATTATTAATAAATCTTGTTAATGATGGCTCTTTTCCAAAAACATTACTTCCGACATGAAGAATCAAATTTTTATTTTTGATATTAAGAGCATCTAAAATATTATAATGATATTTTAATATTTCAAAGGTGTTTTCTAACACTTCTTTTTTTGTACTATTTAAAACAGTGAATTGATCTGGGTGCATGTCAACGCGCATTTTATATTTATTAATTTTATTTCCTATTTTATTATATAAATCTTTATAGTTGGTAATATAATCGAATTTTACGTCTTTCATTGTTGCAAGTGGTATTAAATTAGATGTTAGTCTATAAAAATGAATATTATTTTTAATATTATAATCTATTATTTTGTCTAAAGCTTCTAAATTCATTTTTATAATTTCATCTAATTTTTGCTTTTTATCTTTTTCTTTTAAATAATTAGTATAACTAATGGTATGTGATGTTGTAACATCTAAAGCTTTACTAATTGAAACGTATCCTAGTTTTATAATCATAATTTCACCAGTATTAGTATATCTTTATATGTGAAAAATATGTTATAATAAAAATGGTGATAACATGAAGAAGATAATTTTAGTAGATGGTAATAACTTATTGTTTAGAAGTTATTATGCAACTGCTTATACTGGCAATTTAATGAAAAATAGTAAAGGTTTTCCGACTAATGCGTTATTTGGATTTACTCATATGATTAATAAAATATTACATGAAGAAAAACCTACGCATATTATAGTTGCTTTTGATAAAGGTAAAACATTTAGACATGAAAAGTATGCAGATTACAAAGGTGGTAGAGGAGAAACACCTGATGAATTAAAAATGCAGTTTCCAGTTGCTAAAGAGTTATTAACATACATGGGAATAAAATACTATGAAATCGATAATTATGAAGCAGATGATATAATTGGAACGTTTGCTAAATTTTGTGACGATGAAGATGAATTTATTGGTACTATTGTAAGTAGTGATAAAGATTTATTACAGTTAATTTCTTCTGATGTTGATATAAAGTTATTAAAACAAAAAGATTATATTAGATATAATGAAGAAAGCTTTAAAAGAGCTTATGGTATAGAACCTATTAGAATTGTTGATCTTAAAGCACTTATGGGCGATTCTTCAGATAACATTCCTGGAGTAAAAGGAATAGGTGAAAAAACAGCTTTAAAACTTCTTCAAAAATATGGTAGTTTAGATAATATATATGAAAATATAGATAGTATAAAAGGCGCAGCTAGACAAAAATTAATTGATGATAAAGAAAATGCTTATAAAAGTTTTGATCTGGCAACAATTGTAAGAGATGTTCCGATGGAAATAAATATCAATGATGTAATTTTAAAAGAAAAAGATAGCGAAAAGTTAAATAATTTGTATGAAGATTTAGAATTTTATTCATTTTTAAAAAAAGAAAAAGAAGAAAAAAAGGTCGTTAGAGAAACAAACGTTACAATTGTTAAGAATGTAAATGAAGTTCCTAAAATAGATGAATGTGCCTTTTATTTAGAAATATTAGGTACTAATTATCATAGATCAGAAATTATTGGAGCAGGAATATATAATGAAGATGTTAGCTTATATATTCCATTTGCTATTTTAAAAGATTGTAAAGATTTACTTACTAAAACAATAAAAAGTACTTACGATTTAAAAAAGGATTATGTCTCTTTAAAGTGGAATGACATAGATATTACTAATGTAAATTTTGATGCGATGATAGCGTCTTCTTTACTTGATTATAATGTAAAAGATGATATTGCTTATCTTTCTAATCAAATGGGACATGATTTAGAATTTTATGAGAAAGTCTATGGAAAAGGAACTAGATTACATATTCCTGATGAAGGAGAAATTGCTAAGAATTGTATTAATAAAGCTAGATTTATTTATGAAACCAAGGAAGAATTATTAAATAAATTAAAAGATGAAGAAATGCTAGATTTATATTATGATATAGAACATCCTTTAATCACAGTTTTGGGTGATATGGAATATAATGGGGTATATGTAGATAAAAGTATTTTAGAGGAAATGGGTAAAGAGATAGAAATAAAATTAGAACTTTTAAGTAAAGATATTTATAATCTTGCTGGGGAAGAATTTAATATTTCATCACCATTTCAACTTGGGGATATCCTTTTTGAAAAACTTGGTTTACCACATGGTAAGATAGGAACTAGAGGATATTCTACAGCTATAGATGTCTTAGAAAAGATAAAAGATAAACATCCAATTATAAATTTAATTATTGAACATCGTAACTTAACGAAGTTACACTCAACGTATATTGAAGGTTTGATAAATAGTATTATGCCAGATAACAAAGTACACACTATTTATACCCAAGCTTTAACTAGAACGGGACGCTTATCTTCAATAGAACCAAATTTACAAAACATACCAGTTAGAGATGAATATGGGAAATTAATAAGAAAAGCTTTTATTCCATCACCTAATTCAATTATCGTAAGTGCTGATTATTCTCAAATAGAACTTAGAATTCTAGCATCAATTGCTGATGTAGAAGCTTTAAAGCAAGCTTTTAAAGAAGGAAAAGATATCCACAGTAAAACAGCCAGTGATATATTTGGTGTACCAGTTGATATGGTTACTAAAAATATGAGAAGAATAGCTAAAGCTGTTAACTTTGGTATTGTTTATGGAATAAGTGGATTTGGTTTATCGGAAAATATTGGTGTGTCTACAAAGGAAGCTAAAGAATTTATTAATAATTATTTAGAAACATATCCAGGAATAAAAAAATATATGGATGATACTATTGCTAGAGCTAAAGAAGTTGGTTATGTAAGAACTTTGTTTAATCGTAAGAGAGTTATTCCAGAATTAAAGAATAAAAATTATATGATAAGAAATGCAGGAGAAAGAATCGCATTAAATACACCAATTCAAGGTACTAGTGCAGATATCATTAAAAAAGCTATGATTGAAGTTGATAAAAAATTTAAAGAAAATAATATTAAAAGTAAAATGATTTTACAAGTTCATGATGAACTTATATTTGATACTTTGAAAGAAGAAAAAGAAAAAGTATGTGAAATAATTGAAAGTGTTATGGATGCAGATTATAATATCAATGTTCCTTTAGAAATTGATATAGAAAGTGGTGAGAATTGGTATCAAGCCAAATAGTTTATGAAAAAAGAAAATAAAGTAATGTTAACTAGTATGATAGTTAACTCTTTTCTTTCTATTATTAAAATAATAGTGGGAATAGTAGGTAAGTCATCATCACTTATTGCTGATGGTATTCATTCTTTTAGTGATTTATTTACAGATGTTTTTGCAATATTTGGTAATTTACTTAGTAGAAAACCAGCCGATGAAAAACATCCCTTTGGACATGGAAAATTAGAATATTTAACAAGCATTGGAATTGGTCTAGTTATTTTATTCGTTGGTTTTTCAATTATTTATAATTCGTATGATAATAAAATAGTAATTCCTAGTATTTTAGTAGTTTTAGTCAGTCTATTTACTATTGTTTCAAAGTACTTATTAGCTAGTTATATAACAAGAAAAGGAAAGGAATATAAAAATAATATTTTAATATCCAGTGGTCGTGAATCATCAATGGATGTTTTAAGTTCAGTTGTAGTTTTAGTTGCAACCACTTTAATGCGTTTTTCAAATAAAATTGAAATATTAAAATATGCGGATAAAGTCGCCACTGTTGTAGTAGGTCTATTCATTATCAAAGTAGGTTTTGATGTATTAAAAGAAAATATTAGTACTATTTTAGGTGAGCAAGAAATAGATCAAGAATACTTAGAAAATATAAAAAGAATAATAACTGATGAAAAAGAAGTAATATGTATTGATGAACTTAATCTAATAAAATATGGATATTATTTTAAAATTGTATGTGAAGTAGGTATGAATGGTAATTTAAGTTTGAAAAAAGGTCATAGCATTGTAGAAAAAATTGAAACTAAATTAAAAGAATATGACGATAGAAATAAATATATAACTATTCATGTTAACCCATATGATAAATAAATTATAAAACAGGTTATAAGTATTTATAGCCTTTTTAAGTGTGTTAAAAATCATAAATAGTGTCTAAATTTTTTTATTGAATTTGTTTTAAAAAATAATTATACATGGTATAATAAAATAGGATTGGAGGCAGTTATGAATTACACAGATATAGATACAGGGTTAACAAAAAAACAAGTTGAGATTCGTAAAAAACAAAAGTTAGTTAATTATAATTCAGAAGTGCCTACAAAGGGTATAAAAGAAATTATAAGAGATAATATATTTACTCTTTTTAATTTACTAAATTTAATTTTAGGTTTATTAATTTTTTTAGTAGGATCATATAAAAACTTACTATTTTTAGGGGTTGTTATATGTAATACATTGATAAGTATTTTTCAAGAAATAAGGGCTAAGATTGAAATAGATAAACTATCTATTATTGCAGAGACAAAAGTAAATGTAAAAAGAGATGAAAAAGAGAGTGTTATAGGCATTAATGAAATTGTTATTGATGATATTATAAACTTTAAAGTTGGTAATCAAGTAGTTGTTGATAGTGTTGTAAGAAGTGGTAGAGTAGAAGTTGATGAATCTTTTATTACTGGGGAATCCAAACCACGTGTAAAGAAAACTGGCGATACTATTCTTTCTGGAAGTTTTATTGTAAGTGGTAAATGTTTAGCTCAAGTTATACATATTGGAGAAGATAACTACACATCTAAAATAACTAATGGCGCTAAATATATAAAAAAAATAGATTCTTTGCTTTTAAATTCATTAAATAAAATAATAAAGTTAGTTTCTATTGTTATAGTTCCTTTAGGAATTTTACTTTTTATAAATCAATTTTTTATCATTCATCAATCATTTTCTAATGCGATAGTAAATGTTGTAGCCGCATTAGTAGCAATGATTCCAGAAGGACTTGTCTTACTTACTAGTACAGCTTTAGCTGTTAGTTCGATTAAGCTTGCACATAATAAAGTTTTGATTAAGCAATTATATTCAATTGAGTCTTTAGCGCGTGTTGATACAATATGTTTTGATAAAACTGGTACTCTTACAGAAGGGGTAATGGAAGTAAGTAAATATGTTCCTCTTACTAATAAAAAATATGATATTAAAGAAATAATGAGTGAAATATGTAATGTCTTTGATAATGAAAATGAAACTATGGCTGCTTTAACCCGTTATTTTGGCGTTCACAATAATTATAAGGTGGAAAAAAGTATACCATTTTCATCAGATCGTAAATACTCTAAAGTTAGCTTTGAAACTTTAGGAACATATATTTTAGGTGCTCCAGAAATAATACTAAAAGAAAAGTATAACGATTATGATATTGATAAATATGTTAAAGATGGAAGAATAGTACTTCTGGCAGAAGAAAAATATAAAGATATTTATCCTATTGCAATTATTTTAATTCAAGATAAAATTAGAAAAAATGTTTTGAAAATTATTGAGTATTTTAAAAAAGAAAATGTGGATGTTAAAATAGTATCTGGTGATAATCCTAAAACTATTTTAAATATTGCAAATAGATTAAATCTTGGTATTAAAAAGTATAAAGATGTATCAAAACTAAGTGATGAAAAACTAGAAGAAATAGTAGAAGATTATTCAATATTTGGACGTGTTAGTCCTTATCAAAAGAAAACGATTATTAATGCTTTAAAGAAAAAAGGACATAAAGTAGCAATGATTGGTGATGGGGTTAATGATGTTTTAGCATTAAAAGAAGCTGATTCAAGCATTGCTTTAAATAATGGTAGTGAAGCTGCTCGTAATGTTGGGGAACTTGTTTTACTAGATTCTAACTTTGATGCAATGCCATTGATCGTAAAAGAAGGAAGAAGAACAATCAACAATATTGAAAGATCGGCAAGTCTTTTCATAGTAAAAACAGTGTATGCATCATTACTTGCTTTAATATTTGTTTTCCTTCCCCTAAAGTATCCTTTTATTCCAATTCAATTAACACTCACTAGTTCATTTACAATCGGCATACCATCATTTATTTTAGCGCTTGAACCTAATAAAGATCTTATTGAAGGAAACTTCTTATATAATATCTTTAAAGCTGCGATTCCAACCGCACTAACAATTGTTATTAATATTTTAATTACGGTTATATTTGGTTCTATCTTTAATATAGATTCAAAAGAAGTATCTACTATAGCAGTTACTTTAGTTGGATTTACAGGTTTTGTTCATTTGTATAGAATTTGTAAACCATTAAATAAATTAAGAACAACTTTAATTGTTACACTAATTATTTTCTTTACTTTTGGTGTAGTTGGTCTTAACAATTTATTTTCTCTAACTATATTTAATTTAAGAATGTTACTTGTAATGATAGTTTTATTTTTAAACACTATACTACTTCTTAAAGTAAATACAATATTTTTTGAAAAGAAAATTTATAAAAGACTTAATAAAATATTACAAAAATAGGTGACTTATGAAGTATGAAATAAATAATGAAGTATATGATGTAGTTATTGAAAAAAAGAATAATAAAAATTTATATATTAGAGTTAAAGAAGATTTAACAATATTAGTTACAACAAATTATTTAACAACTAAAAAACAAATTCTAGATGTTTTAGATCAAAATCAATCTTATATAATGAAGATGATTGAAAAAAGAAAAAAAGAAATCGAAAAAAAAGAATATATTTTATATTTTGGAAATAAGTATGATTTAGTGTTTGGTAACTTGTTTGACGAAGTGGAAATTGCAGGAAATAAGATATATGCTCATGATCAAAAACAATTTGACAAGTGGTACAAAAAACAGATGCAAAATATTTTTGACGAACATTATAAAATGTTATATAATAAATTCGAGGAGCAAATTCCATTTTATAGAATGAGAATTAGAGAAATGAAAACTCGTTGGGGTGTATGCAATGTTAAAAGTAAGACAATAACCCTTAACTCTAGGCTAATAGAGTATCCATTAGAAGCTTTAGATTATGTTATTGTTCATGAGCTTTCTCATTTAATTCATTTTAATCATTCAAATAGTTTTTGGAATTTGGTGGCAAAGTATAAACCTGATTATAAAAGAATCAGAAAAGAATTGAAGGAGTAATTATGAAAAAGATAGTATTAGTGTTGGCAATGATTTTATTACTTACAGGGTGTAATGCTGTAAAAGATAATATGACTATTGACTATGATAAGTATATGAATAATTTATTATCAGCGAATGAAAATAGCGAATATGTTCCATGTGATATTGAGATAACTTATGATAAAATAAGTGATACACAATATAGTTATCAAATTGTTATTGATAATCCGAAAGAAGATATGAGAAATATTAATATTGTTGTTAGTCATAATATGGAAACACATGATGGGTATCCAAGTATTGGTGTTTTTGATGAAGAACCAATTAATTTAATGGTAGAAAGAACTGAAGATGATACTAATAAAGGAATTGTTCTTGTTGGATATATTGATTATACTGGAGATAAAGAGGATTTTCATCCTGAAGTGAAACTATTAATAAATTATATTAATAGCGCTATTGAAGAAAAAACAATTTATTATAAGAAGACGATATAATACGTCTTTTTTTTTACACCTTTAGTATTAGAATGATAGTGGTGATTTAAATGAAGGTTAAAATATTTGATGAAGGTCATGAAAAAGATTTAGAGGCAGCAGTAAATGATTTTTTAAAAGACTTGGATGGCGATGTAATAGATATTA
>OGDY01002712.1_pt1 | contig 15637 bp, 13 predicted proteins | sample 1570341 | NCBI WGS metagenome assembly OGDY01 (sample SAMEA2581972, study PRJEB24529) | metagenome | biome: Human gut stool | place: China | collected 2011 | reverse complement strand
CTATTTGATTTTTTTGTGGGGTAAATGCCAATTACGCTTAAGTTGTTGGCATTGCGCCCCTACAACCCCGCAATTAGAAATAGAAAGGAAAACAGAAATAATGAGCAACAAAACCAAGCGAACACACAGTATTCAGGTCAGGTTAAGTGACGAGGAATACGAAGCGTTCAACCGCAAGTTTACGGCAAGCGGTATGAAGTCCCGGAGCGATTTCTTCCGCCACATGATCTTCACAGGCTACATCGTAATATTTAACGATGACAAGATGAATGAACTGCTGAAACTTGCGAGAAGCATCTCCAACAACTTCAATCAGGTGGCAGTCAGAGCCAACAGCGGCGGAAAGGTCTACCCCGAAGATATTTCCGCACTCAGGGAGGAGGTGGACAAGCTCTGGCAACCACTAAGATTTTTTCAGTCTCAGTTGATGAGCTTGCATCACTGAAATATATCGCCAACCGTGAAAAGACGGACAACGGCAGACTGATCTTCACGCAAGGTTGCAGCGCCGATCCCGAACAGGCTCACCATGACTTTGAAGAAATACGGGCGAACGGAACAGGCAGAAGTTCCGTTCTTGCCCAGCACTTTATCGTCAGTTTCAAGCCTGGGGAAATCACGCCGGAGCGAGCATTGCAGCTCGGTCAGGAGATATGCGAGCAGTTCCTCAAAGGCGAATACCAGTATTTCATGACCTGCCACATCGACAAGGAGCATTGCCACCTTCATGTAGTTTTCAATAATACCAACTGCATAGACGGCAGGACTTTTGAAACGCATGAAAACCGCAGGACTACCAAGCAGGACAGGTCATTTCAGAAGCTCATGAACATCACGGACGAAGTATGCCGTCAGCATCACTTATCAGTGATCGACCACCCTGAAATGGGCAAGGGCAAGAGCCATTGGGAGTGGGATATGAGCCGTCAGGGATTATCGTGGAAGGCGAAACTGAAATTCACGATAGATCAGGTCATAAAGGAGAGCGAGGACTTTGAGGACTTCCTTGCAAAATGTGCAGATTTCGGAGTGCTTGTTGAGTACAATCCTGAGCATAAAATCGACCTGAAATTTATGCTTGCCGAGCAGAAAGAACGCAATCCAAGAGCGAAGTTCACCCGTAGCCGGACGCTGGGGTGGTTTTACGAAACTGATACGATCAAGGGACGCATTGCACAGTTTCGGGGCGGTATCGTTTATGTGCCGAGGGCGAAGATAAGAGAGCGAGTTGTGAAGTCTCAGAACAAGTTTGTGCAGGACGCTATTGACCGAGGAAATATGAAGGTAGCGAGTATCGCCAAGAACATCATTGCCGAATACGGAGTCGAGCCGGAGGAGATACGCAATGCAGCGATCTCCGCTTATGCTCATAGCCGTCGCTTGGTGTCCGAGCTGAACAACTTGAAAACAGAGATCGAAGATCTGGAAGTCAAGCTGAATGTCCTGAAAAAATACCGCAAGGTCAAGCACTACGGCGAGGAACTGAAAGCTCTCAGCGGTCGAGCCGAGAAGAAGTATAAGGAAGCCCACAGCTATGAACTTTCCGAATATGGGAAAGTGCGTACACAGGTTTTGGAACTTTACCCGTCATGGCATATCCCCACCGTGGAAAATCTGGAAAAGAGTATCACGGCGCTCCGTCAGAAGCTGTCGGCAATGAATACAGAGTATAATCAGGCGGACAAAATAGCCCATGAGCTTGCAGATGCACAGCGGACGATCGAGGAATATCTGCGGCAAGAGCAGAGCCGAGATCAGCAGAAAAGAAAGAAGCGGAATGACCTTGAATGACGATAGGCTCTCTGGCGAACGGAGAAGCCCTCAGAGCCGTCCGAACTCGAAAGACCACTAAAATTACACGATGTAATAACAAAGCCCTCAGAATGAAGCTGAGGGCTTTGGGAAAAGTGCGTGGACTACATTAGAGTATGAGTATGGATTCCATACTTAAACATTCAGCAAGCAAGTGCTTTCACAAAATTATCTCTTGCTTTCCGATTTCCTTTAATTTTTTATTCTCAAAAACAATAGCGATACCACTTTCGGGATCAAATTTATAATTGCACATAATAGAAATGATCTCCTTGTTTTCGCTTCTTGGAACAAATAAATACTTTGGAATGACATATTTGAAAATGTTTTCGATTACATCGCCACCAATTTCCTCTTTGTTTTGGGATAAGCAATATGCTTTAATATCGTCCAAAGAAGAATCGAGTTCTTCTGTCATTTTTGCAAGTGCTTTAACTGCCGCCCTTTGAGTTTCCAGGATAGTCTCACCACTGTAGCAATCATAAGTGATGTCTAAATCGAATTCTCTTCCCCAAAGGTTAAGCTTTAACTTATTCATCAAAATCGCCTCCATTATTTGATGCATCACGTTTTTTACATTCAGAAACACCTCCGAGATGACCAAAATAATCATTCACCCTTGTTGGAATTAAGTCACACGTTTTCATGTCATTTCTTTCATGCCATGAGTAACCGTTTTCTTTTCTCCATTGTGCAACATCTCGCGCAGTCCAGTCAGTTCTTCCATCTCGTGCCTCATTATTCCATTGTTCTGCACATTTTTCATCGCATTGCTTGAAATTTTCCGCACGATTTTCGGTCATATTATCAATCTCAACTGTTGATTCAGATACGTCTGAAAAATCTGGAATACCATCTTTATACTCTATCCCGTCCAATCCATATTTTTTCAACAGCTCTTTAATCTCAGGATCATTTGGGACAAACTTCGATTCGCCTCGTTCCTTTTCCCATTCGCCACGATCGCTGTTTTCCCTCGGTGTTTGTTTGATTCTTTCATCATAAGTGCTTTGGTATTCACCGTTTTCTTTATTATCTGAGCTTTCATTGGAATTATTCTCTTGCGAATCTGTTACCGTTTTTAATTGGGGTTGCTCGACACCTCTGCCATCAGAAGGTCTATCCGAATCACTAAATTGTTTAATTTCAGATAGCTGATTAGGATCTTTTAATTTAGGCATTTCCATACCGCCCTCAGTAGGACGAGCTGAGTCAGCAAAGGGAGAGGTATTTTCTAACCCTTTGGAAGCAACTTCTTTAGATGCCTCTGCTGTTTCAGAAACAGCAGCCGCTATTGTCTCAATCATATTAACCACCTCTTTTTGAAGAAGTCAACTCTAACGGTTTCGATTTCTGTGTTGGTTGGAAATAGTTCATGTGCCTTACGGCAAATATAGTAACATATTTTTCCAGCTTCTTCTTGACTGAACTCCGAGAACTCGGCTTCAATATTCGATAGCATCAACTCTCCAAGTTCATCAATTGTGCTGCACGACCTGTTTGTCCCCTCAAAAACATTCTTCCAATTGAAACGGCTGGAAATATAATCAGCCATAGCCCACTCAAAAACAATATTGTTTTTCTCAAAATTCTGTATCAAAACTCGACGAACTTTAGCCGGAGCATCTGATAAAACAAGTGCGTGAAGAAGCGAAGGTGTCATTTTACCTCCACTAAGCAGAAGTTTTAAGGTCTGCCGTTCATCGTATTTAGTAGACTGCTCTTTGCTTTTTTGAGGTAAATCAACGAATTTGAATTCAGGCATAGCGCACAAGACAGCTTCTTGCCAATTATTCTGATATACTGCTGCCACTCCTTGTGGTAACTTTGATAATTCATTGACCTGGTTTTCATCTAAAGCCATTGAAAGCCCTGTGATCTCACGGTCAGTACCTTCTGGTAATCGCATTACTATTTTGGTATTAGTATTACGAATGACCGCAGTATCTAAGAGATCAGGAGCTTGATCTACGATTATGAAGCCTTCACCATAAGTTCGCATTTCAGCAATAGCGTTAGTAAGCATCTCAACCGATTTTCCCTGGAGATTAGCTGTTTCTTGTCCCTGCTCTGTTGATGTTTTCTTCAACAAGTTATGGGCTTCTTCAAGAACTGTAATGTGGCTAAGATTACTATCTGTTTCCTTATGTGTTGACATTCGATATTCTTGGAGCTTTAATACTAAAACGCCCATCATAAGCGATTTTGTCTCTATTGAGCCAACTCTGCTAAGATCAACTATTGTCTTTGAATCAAACAACTCTTGATTAGATACTTCACGGCTTGAGAAAATCATACCGTTAATTCCATTTGTGAGCGATCTCAAGCGAGTTTTTAACGCTCCCTTATAGTCACTGCTCGTATCTCCGGAATAATCGGATTCTTGAATTACTACATCTATTTCCCTTAATACGTCCTCAAATGTTGGGAACAAACCATCATTCACTGTGTTGATTGATTCATTCATATCCCAGCCCGCTGATTCATAAGCTCTAATGATGGAGTCTTTTAATACGGCAGGCATAGCAGCATACATAACCCAACAAACATTGAATAGTTCAGCTAATCTGTCGATATGTTCCTGAACATGAATCTCCTTCGGGAATGAAAAAGGATTGAGTTTCAGTAACTCCCCATTATTCGGATTTGTCCCAAATACTTGTGCATCAGTGAATTTCGTTTTATATTCGCCCTTTGCAGGCTCTATAACGAGATAAGGGATTTTACGGTCTGACAGTTCATCAAGAATATGATAGACCGTGTTACTTTTTCCTGCACCTGTTGAGCCTGTAACGAACGTATGCATTGTAAGACTACGCATATCAAGCTGTACTGAAACATCAGTTTTGGTATTTAGATGATATACATTTCCTAAAGAAATGCTTTCAGCTTGTGCTTTCTTCCCTGAAACAGCATCATTCCGGACGATCTGTTGACCAAAAACGGCGTGTTCAATAACAGGAAGTCCACATACTGATTTTCTTGGCAAGCTCATTTCAATGGCAAGCTCTTTAGTGCTTATTAGAGATGCCGGGGAAATCAAACATGGTGCATCAGCAGATGTGTACTCGAATTTCGGGTGACAGAAATGAGTGATATATGTAGTAAGCAAAGGCAGGCTCTTTTTATCCGTCCATGTATTGATTGCCGAGCGCTCCACTCCACTATTTTCGCCTGAGATTAAAGAACGATATGTGCTTGCGGCGGTTTCGGAGATAGCCCTTTCACTACTCATAAAGTATGCTGCACAGTTCCACATACCGATACTCTCACACTCATCAAGACGAGCTATTTGTTTCTTTATGCGTTCAAGCATATTGACTATCATCATATTCTGAGACTGCAAAGTGATCCCCTGAGAAGTTCCGAACGTATCAGTGATAGTCTCAGCGTGTCCAAAGTTGAAAGCCTCGCTATATGATGAGTTTGTACCGTGCTGAGAAGAAACACCGAGTGTTTGAGTATTGCTCGTGCTTCTGCTTTTAGCTTTACTCTTACTTAGCGCCGTCGAATCTGAAACACCCTTTGTTAGCGCCTTAGAAACAGTTTCAGAAATAGCAACAGAATGGTTTGTTCCCTTAGTTACAGTATGGGATTTAGCAGTAGAATGGCTATAGCTTTCATTCATGGAAATGCTTTCATTAGTTGATACACTTGCGAAAACACCACTATTTACTGAGCCGCCCACACCCATTATATTTGCTTGTGCAGATACTCCGTGAGATGTTCCGGCTGTTTGCGTACTGCCAAAAGTTTGAGTGCTGCCGACCGTGACCGTATTTGTTTTAGTAACGCCATCTGCAACGCTTTCACTTGTCCCATCAGTAACAGTTCTTCCCTTTGATTCGGTATCTGTTACACTGCTATTCGTTCCGTGGGTTTGCGTTGTACCTTCGGAATCTGTTTCGCCCTCTGTTTCGCCTTGCGCAACAGAAGCATTAGTTCCCGTTGTATCACTTTCTCCCTTAGTATTAGTCGTTGTCTGTCCTGTTTGCTCAGTATTTGCATTACTTTGGCTATTAGATGTACTGATTTGGAACTGCATACTTGCAAATGGGGAAAGCTGAGTGCATACTGACTCAAGCTGAGTTCGATATGCCACTAATTCGTCATAAGGCACAGCATCAGCAACAAATACAGCGGAATAATCCTTGTTCTGCATACTGATCACAAACTTTTCGAGTCCTTGCAGGAAGTCCTTGTTTTCATAGAACTCCTTATCTTGCTTAAAGTCAGGAACACAGGATACACACGATACCGCTTTAGATGCTGTTTTCAAGTTGCTTGTAATTCTCTGCATATCCTCTACAGAAAATTCAGAGTTGAAATCACTGCCTGGGAACTGACCTTTTAAGCTCATTTCAAGCATTTGACGGAGAGTTCCTGTAAAATCCTTTTCTTCATGATCTCTTACACCAAGATAAAAGCTGGTCTTATGATTGACATTCTGAACCAACAATACCAAAGTGCAGTTTTTTCCAGATAATGCCTGAAATATCGTAGATAACTTCGAGACTGAAAATTCATCTTGTTCATAGACAAGTTTTGTAATATGGAAGAACTGATAAGGCTCTTTCTGCATTTTCTCCTCATCAAAGTATGGAGCTACAATTGGCAGCTCACTTAACTTAGTGACATAAGAATGCATTACCGTATCATCGAGGATTTTCAGGCACTCACTAACATTATTTTCCAGAGTTTGAATATTAAACATAGGTTGCTGATCAACACTTACAAGTTCATCTGGAGCAGTTACCACCTCCATAGGCGGTAACTGCTCTAAATCATCTTTTTCCTTGAAAGGAGCAAGAAGTGACCTGCTTACGTCTTTTTTCACCATTTCCGGCTTAGGGATCGGTGTATTTGAACTATGTTCAGTTCTTCTTTTTGCCATATTATTTTCCTTCCAGTAAATAGCAAGTACCACCAACAACTACCGCTGTAACACCAAGTGCTGTAACAGCAGTTGATCCTACTATAGCGCCGCCAATTGCAACAGCCCCACCAAGAAGGGCTACTCCAGCACCAACATCAGCCATATTAGGGTGAGCTTCAGGATCATCAGAACTCTCTTGAACAGGCTCAGAAACTATATGACCTTCTGCCTTATTCTTAACCCTTTCCCTGGGACGAGAACCACCATTAGCCGTTGGGGTTGGTTGCACATTAGATGCATTATGCGGTATTTCATGCTTTTCAGGTTCGCTTGGAATACTGTTGTTTGTGGTATTGATTGGTTGTTGTGTTTCTACAGACTGATTCAATTCTTCATGTTTTGCGGAAGGCTGGGACTGCTTGACAATTGTTTCTTCTGAAATAGAAACGACACTCGCAGTATCCTGCTTCTTGATCTCAGAAGTCAGGTCGGTTGCTGACTCAATCGGATCAACTACATGATTAACAGCAGAAGGCTTGTCTACACTTGCAATTGGAATTGTAGATTTGGGCTTTTCGACAGTATGGGGTGAACCGCTTACGCTCGTAGGAATAGTGCTTTTTACTTGTTTATCAGGCAGATTACCACGATTAACACTACTGCTACGGCTACCAGAGCTGCTACTATGCGACCCACCCCGTTGGCTTTTTTTGGTTGTGTACCCTGAGAAGTTGGGGCGGTACGAACTGGCTCGCTCGCTCTGCGTACACCATCACTACCAATAGAACCACTTGTATTACATCCAGCACCACTTTGAGGTCGCACTGGTTCAGTAGCTCTACGAATGGCATCAGAGGTTTTTGCTGGTTCACTTGCTTTTCGTATAGACGGTTGTGATTGAATATTTTGTTGTGGTACAGGCGGAGGAGTTGGCTTTGATGGGGTAGCAGAAGACTGTGTTGGCGAGGAATGAACGGGCTTGGATGCCGCTTTTCTTGCATTATCTTCTTCTATCTTACGAATTCTACTACTATAAAGGATTTTAGCTACTTCTCGCATATGTTCCATACGTTCAACCGAGGGATTCTGCATAAAATCTTTCTTTAACTGAACCCAATATTCATCAGTTACAGAATTACAATGCATGGGGTGCAGCTCGGAATGAGGAACAAAGAGGATTCCATTTCTTTTACAATATTCGTAGTCCTCCTCATATTCGGAAAAAGTCGGATCGCCGTCAAGACAATCACAGAAGTGGTATTTCAGCGATGATATATCGCCACTTTCTACAGCGATTTTTACTTCAGGGTGTATCACTCAGATTCTCTCCTTTCAAATCATTATACGTCCAGAGCGTCAGCAAGTTCCTTTAAGTTGTCCTGAATAAATGTAAGCATACTTTCGCATTCGCTCTTACGCTGCTCAAGCTCATCCTGCTGCTGAGTATAAGACTCAAGTTCAGAATATTTGGCTTTAATAAGTTCATCAACCTCATCAAAGGAGTCAAGGAACTGCTTCTTAAGATTCTCCACGCAAGAATATGCCACCTCAATAAGTTCAGCAACATCACTGTCGAGCTGTTGCCTAATAGGAGTAACGAGCTTTCTTTGCAGGTCAGCCACAGGAACAACATAGTGGATTTTTTCTCTTGTTTCCTGCTCAATAGTCGGAATTTCTTCGATAATTTCCTTCATCTTAGGAACATAATCGTATGTCGGTCTGTATTCAACATCTTCAAATGTCTCGTAAACATCTTCCTCAACTTCCTTGGTCATTCCAAGCCAACCGAATAATCCCTTTCGTTTTACCCTAACTTTTCTTGTTCCTGTCTTTTCCTTGTGAGTACCTACAACAACTCTTTCCTCACCGGTTTGAACCTTTTCGACACCGTCCTGAACAGTCTTCTTCACCTTTTTAGTTTTGACAACATCCACAGTGTATTCTTCCACCTCGTCCTGATGAACATCGTCAACATCGCTTTCTTGCTGTGAACGCTTAGATCCAGACGGACTATAGTCTATCGCACTTGTCTTCATTCTCGAAAGGACACCCGAAACGAGATCCGAAGTGCTAAAGTCTAAGTTAGAACCAACTGAATTATCAAATCCTTCAAGTTTTGCTTGATATGCAAGAATAAGCTCCGTTCCTGTCGCTGTTATTTCCTTTTCAACGAGGATTTCGAGCTGTGCGCTTAAACTTGAAAGGACTTCTGCGGCATCATCAGAGAAAGCGTTGATAAAGTTAAGTGCATTCTGTCTGCCTTCGATTTTTTCTCCTAAATGCTTAAAGCGCTTTATAAGCTGAACATTTGCTTCATCAATCAACTTTTCCGCAGTAGTCTTGATCTCAGGAACGGGATCAATACCCTCAATTTTTTTCTTGAATGCCTTAGCTTCTTCGCCTTGCTGGATCATATCACATATAGCTTGGCTTCTACGCTGGATCTCAACAGCTTCTTCGCCGCCGGAAAGTGCAGACAGCTTGGCTTTTGTTTCTTTTTCAGCCTGATGAAGCTGTTCTTCCAATGGTTCAACAAAATCACGGATTTTCTTTGCTTTTGCATATTTCTGCACATAAGCCTTAATAGCAGATTCAACCGAGCAAATGCCACTATGAATCAGAGCTTCGGTTTTCTTATCGCCCATTTCTTGAGCTTTCAAAAGCCTATTACGGAGTTTTTCCTGCTCACTTGGTGTAAGGGTGGAATACTGTTCAAGGTGCAGTTCGTCTTTTCTGTTGATTTTTCTGACAAGATTTGCAACATCAGCTATATCATCGTTATCATACGTTTCAACTGCTTCATCAACAGCATCGGAATCATATGGATCAATATCTGCCAGCAGTGTTCTAAGACCTAACGCTGCGAACGCTGAACACGGGAAAATCTGAGGATCATCAATGCCGTGTTTTGCAAGATATGCCTTAGTTACATCAATAGCATGAGCTATGCTATCATCATTTGTAACAGCGTCCATTTTGTTTAAGACGAAAATAAAGCGATCTCTTGTTTCTTTGCCGCCTTTCCTGATTTCCTCAGCAACATAATGCAGTAAGTTTTCATCATCATTCGTTGCAAGCTGAGTGTAATTCAGGACATAAAGAATCATGTTCTCAGTAGCACTATTGATATTACGGTAGGTAGTTTCACGATGATTCTGATTACGGGCATTATTCGGTCCAGGAGTGTCAACTAATCTAAGGCGAGTTTCAGTTACCTCCAAAAATGGGATATTTCCTTCAACAGATACTCTTGCAATATCTTCATCGCTATTCAACTCATTCATGATTTCATATGTGAGCTGAGCAATGGTTTTGATTTCGTTATCGCTTCTGTCATATACAATAGCAGAGAAGTCCTTGCCGTCATCATCAAGAATTTCTGTAATGATAGCAGTACACGCTTCGTTTTTGGAAGGCATTAGTTTTCTTCTAAGCAAAGCATTTATAAGCGTAGATTTTCCCGAACTCATTGTTGCAATGACATGAATGGGGAAAATGTTGTTCTGAACACGCTTAATTGCACCCTCAAGACCTTCTCTGTCTGACTTGCTGAGACTTTCAGTAAAAGAAGGATCACCCATTAAATCATTGTATGTACGAAGAATGCTTTCGTAAACATCAGCATCTCCAATAGCTTCTTCTCACATCGTATGGTATTCGCTGATTATGCCTTTTTTACGAGCTTGCTCAAAGGAATCCTTAACATCATCATAATCCAAAGCGTTACCATGAAATCTAATCTGAAACTCTCGACTGCCTCTTTCATTTTTGAGCATTTCAGGTAATGCGCCGATCCATGATTGGAGTCGTTTCCCTGAAATAGCCTGGGCAAGAGAACTGTCCTCGGATATAGGGTTGCCGTTAATCGTCATAACAGTTGTCAGGCGATACGGGTTGTAGCGGATATATACTTCTGTCAATTCAATCATTCCTTTCCTTTTTCAAGCATAAGCTTGATAATGTAATCTTCGATATAGCCAATACCACACTGATATTCAAAACTATCATTGCTCTGATCTATGTAAATCGGCTTAACAGCATTATATAGACTTGTGATATTAGCACTTCTTATAATCTTCTTAGTTATTGAATCTAAGTCATCTATCTCGTCTTCATCTTGAAGCCATTCACGAACACGATATAGATAGGCTGCTCTTGACGATACAAAGAATACAGGTGCGTTTGAAAAGCCATGTTCATTCAAGTATGTCGTAACATCACATATCTTTTCTTCGAGTGGCATATCATCTCGCTTCTTTGAATCGATTTTATTAACGCAGAATAATACTGGAGTATTCTCACTAACTTTTTGCTTTATAAATGCTAAGTGGTTGATTTCATCGACAGTACCTATATGCTCATAGTTTATCAGAAAAACCAAAGCATCATATGCACTATTCTCAATCGCAATATTCGTGCTTTCTCCATGTCTTTGATATTCTGCTGAGTTGACACCTGGAGTATCAAGAATCATACATTGTCTTCCATATAAACCACCTTTGTAGTAAATGCTCTCATAAGAAATCTTCTCCTGAGTTTCCTCATGATCGTTAAGAATACTATTCTTTGCATCAAGTATTATCTGCCTATCCCACATTCCTATAAGCCCATCGTTGAACGGCTTGCTGTATATATAATGAAGTCTCCCAGTGCAAGCAAGATTCTTGGTGCTGGCTACTTTTTCTCCAACCAATGCATTGATAAATGTTGACTTTCCAGCACTCATAGTAGCAGTTACCATTATTTTATAAGGCTTTTTGAGTGAGAAAGCAACATTTTTTCGCACACCCTCAATCCATTCGGCTTCGGATTGAACATATTTGTTATTTTTAAGAGCGTCCCACAACACATTATCGTATTTTAGATTTGCAAATAAACCGTCAAGAATAGCGAGAAGTGTTTTGTCAAATCTAAAGTTCCTAATTGTAGATAAACTTATGACGGAACGGTCATAACCTGATATATGTAGAATATCCAAAAGGAGAATCACACGCAATTTAGTGCTAAGACGCTGCTTATAGCTTGAAACACGTTCAATATTAAAAATCGTCTTGTAATAGTACAATACCGTTTTTCCGTATTTTGATAAACGAAGTAGCTTCTTACAATAATGGTTAAGTGCACTATAATAAATGCGCTGTGTGTTTCTATCTTCTTTTAGGATAGGGTGATTATATGCCAATTGAGCATAAGCGATGCGTCTTTGCATAGGTTCTCGTATTTTTTTCTGCGACATCATTTGCTCCTATAGTATAAAATCAGCAACAACTATATCAACATATTAAATGTTAAACAGTTATGCAAAAGCATCTATCGATTTTAGACAAAAATAGGTTGCTTTCTTTATATTATATCACAAATTCGTAAAAATTGCAAGTGAATTGCAAAATACGCCTTTAAGAGCGTTCTGAATTATTGATGTTGAATTTGTGCATTTTGCCGAATCTTATAAGTGAGTAATTATAATACTTATTCATTTATGATCAATTTCCTATAACATTGCTTGCTGTAATTATACGACAATAAACAAGGAGATGGTTAACGAAGTAAACCATCTCCTATCATAGTACTATTTTATAGTCTCTAAAATAAGCTCAGCTCCGTCCTTGAAGCCTGCCTTATAAGCAGCTCTCATCTCATTGGCAGCCGAGGAGCTTTGCATATCGCAGAGATCACGGAACGTAGTCCGCTGTTCTTCGGTCAGCGTATCCTCAAACTCCTTGCAGAGCCGCTCCCACTCATCTGAGGAGTGCGAAACTTCTATCGTATTCAGGCGGTAGTTATAAATCTCATCAATCATAGGGATACTTACTTTCAGTCATTGCAGTTAGTGTGAATATCGGAAAAAACTGCTCAGGAATTATCCATAATGACTGTTCACAAAAGTCCGCAGCGGAGAGATCCGTGTCTTGCTCGGTTCAACCGCCAAAATGGGTACGGGTACGAATGTCCAGAAGAAGCTGATCGCAGTCCATGACCTCGATATTCCGTGGCGACCGGCTGATCTGGAGCAGCGCGCCGGAAGAATTATCCGTCAAGGCAATGAAAACAAGCAGGTGCAGATCTTCCGCTATGTCACCAAAGGCACATTCGACGCTTATTCCTATCAGACTTTGGAGAACAAGCAGAAATTTATCTCTCAGATCATGACAAGCAAAACTCCTGCGAGAAAAGGCGAGTACACATAAAGAACTATCTCAGGTTTTAATTGAAAGGTTGTGTAGAGTTTGGCTCTACACAGCCTTTCTTCTTATATAATACTGCCTGAAATCAGCCGTTGCAGTAGCTGTTACCACATTGAAGCGGAAGTGAATATCCACCTGCTGAGTGCGGTTTGCCCTGCCGCCTTCGGGAGCGTGAACAACGATCCTGTCGATCAGTTCGTGCATGATCTCAGGGGTAAGCTCCGTGAACTCCTCATACTTCCTGACAATACCCACAAAGTTCATCACATCGTTTTTCTTCTGCTCCTTGCGGCTTATCGTGTCAGAGAGCTTGGCGGCATCGGCTTTCAGCTTGCTCTGCTCCGCTTCATATCTTGCCGACATCGTAGCGAAACGCTCATCGGAGATTTTGCCCGACACATTGTCCTCATACAAACGCTCAAACAGGTCATCAAGCTCATTGATACGCTTTTCAGCGATCCTCAGTGCTTTCTTAGCGGTCTGCATCTCACTGTCCTGTGTCGTTGCGGAGCTTTCCATTGCCCTGCGGACAAACTCGTCCTCATTGTCCCTTACAAACTGCGAGAGCTTGTTCAGCTCACCGAGGATAATTTCGGTCAGTACGCAAGTCCTGATATAATGGGCAGTGCATTCGTCCGAATCGTGTGCATAGGTGGAACACATCATATGCTCCTGATTGGGCGATAAGGTCTGCGCTCTGCCGACATAAAGCGTATTTCCGCAGTCTGCACAGTAGACCATTCCTGCAAAGGGACTTACCGTACCGCTTTTCTGCCTTCTTTTCTTGTGGCTGCGTATCTCCTGCACAAGGTCAAAGTCGTGCTGAGAAATAATAGGCTCATGGGTGTTCTCGATGATAAGCCAGTTCTCTTTCGGATTTTCATACAGCTTCTTGTTTTTGTAGGACTTGCGGTAGGTCTTGAAGTTGACCGTGTGACCGAGGTAATCCATACGCTCAAGAATATGAATGACCGTTGCCATACCCCAGCGTTTTGTTTTAACATTCTGTCTGCATACACTCATACCCTTAGAACGGTAATATGCCGTCGGTGTCGGTATGCCGTCCGCTGTCAGGATATTGGCGATCTGAGTCGGACCGTTGCCCTCAATGCAGAGCTGAAATATTCTCCTTACCACAGCGGCAGCTTCTTCGTCAATGACCCATTGGTTCTTATCCGTTTCGGACTTCTTGTAGCCGTAAGGCGGGTGCGTGGCAAGCGGCTTGCCTGCCTGAGCCTTTGCCTTCTGGACGGCACGAATCTTCTTGGAAGTATCACGAGCGTACCAGTCATTAAAAATATTTTTGAAAGCCATCAGCTCATTTTCGGATTTTAAGGTATCCACACCGTCATTGATCGCAATGTAGCGGACATCATAATCGGGAAATACCATTTCGATCAGCTCACCTGTTTTCAAGTAGTCACGACCGAGTCTTGAAAGGTCTTTCGTTATCACGACACCGACCTTGCCGTCCTCAATGTCAGCCATCATTGCTTTGAAGCCGTCACGCTCAAATGTAGTTCCCGAAATGCCGTCGTCCACATAAAACTTGGTGTTGCGGAACCCGTTGTCAGCGGCGAACTTTGAAAGGATCGCCTTTTGGTTAGTAATACTATTGCTCTCACCGTGAAGCATATCTTCCTGCGAGAGACGGCAATAAAGTGCTGTAATTTTGTCTGTCATTATTTCCTCACTTTCCGACAAAAAACAGCAGGCTATGATATACTCAGAAAGTCCGGAATACACAGCCTGCCGTTATCTGTTCACGCAGACTTTTCTATCTCACGGGCGATAAGCCGATTGATAATATCTTCCAGACTTTCATCTGTATCTGAATTGAAACTGATCTTGACACGATAAGTTGTCAGACCGATACGGTACTCCGAATAGGAGCAGTCTACCTTCTCTTTCTCTGCGGTAGTTGTTGTCTCTTTCAATTGTCTCCTTTCCGCCTGCGATTATCTATCTCTACACGCATAGGCTTTTTGTTGCAGGGCGTTACTCCTGCACAGTAATATTATAGCGCGCACCGCCGAGACTTGTCCATAGGTATTGCGCCCAAAGATTCTGTATCTGATTTGTGCGCACCGGACAGCACTCAGCGGCATCGCTATAATCGTTTTGTTGTCGGATATATTTTTAATCCGAGTAAGGATCATTCTTCTCAAAGAAAGAAGTCTGACCGAGCATTTCTTCCTCGTCAGCATCATCAGCATAGCTGTTATCAGACACGGATTTTTCATCAGCAACAGGCATAGCCGCCTGTTCGTGTTCTCTTGCAATCATGTCGGCGAGAGCCTGTCCCTCACAGCTATACTGTTTGCACAGCGACTGATAGATCAGCAGAGCTTTCTGCTCGCTCAGCTTTTCACACTCAGCCGTATCGGTCTTGATACGCTCTTTCAGCTTGCCGATCTTCTCGTCGAGCTTAGAAATCTTCTTTGCGATGTCAGCCATATCATCACCACCGTTCGTTTCTGATTTCGGAATCATACCCGATGATAATATTATAGCGCGCAATACCGCACTTTGTCTATTGGCAGTGCGCATGAACTTTGGTGTGTCAATTGAGTTTTGCGTTCGACAAATTGTTATGGGGAATTTTATTTTTGTCACGAAGTCGCATAGCTCCAAACGCTCTGACGAGCGAAAGAGCGATATAGATAATCGCTCAGACATATTTTCACACAAATGATGAAAATAAACCAATCCGACCTCAGCGGTCGGAAGAATATCAAAATCAAACCCAGCAAGCTCTGCATAT
>OGDY01002704.1_pt1 | contig 15662 bp, 14 predicted proteins | sample 1570341 | NCBI WGS metagenome assembly OGDY01 (sample SAMEA2581972, study PRJEB24529) | metagenome | biome: Human gut stool | place: China | collected 2011 | reverse complement strand
AGGGGTGGATTATATGTGTAATAATGAAACAAATGACTGCAAATGCATTTCTGAAATTTTAACTGTCATAGCTATACTTCAAAAAAATGCAATCTGTCCAGAATCTTGTTTGGATACTTGTGACAGAGGATTTTTAGGATGTTCAGTTACAACTGCAGGATGCAATACGCGTCCAATTATGTTATATACTTGTTGTGGTAATGGTACTCCATGGAGAATGCCTATAACTAAAGAGGATGTTGTTTGTGGTGAAGATGATGTTGTTTGTTCTAATGTATTTAGAGTAGAAAAAATCGATGGATGTTGTGCTACATTTAGAGTTTTAGCAACTAATCCTGACGTTGCAGCTAGAGCAACAGTTCCATATATTTCAACAAATACATTCTTTACAATGAACTTAAACTGTGTTTGTTGTTTAAGATGTTTACAAGATACCTATGTAGACGTAATCTAAAAAGGCTTAAACAAAGCCTTTTTTATTATGAAAAATTTATATCTTGAATATCAGCAATAGGAATTAATTCATTATCTATAGTAATCAAATAGCCATTATTATGACCAATTATTTTAACTTTTTTACTACCGTTTTTTAATTTTAAATCTACTTCTGCCTTATAAACATACCTTTCAGAGTTAAAAATATCATTTATTTTTTGATAAATATTTTTATTGTCAAAATTATCTTTTTGAGCATTACTCTCAATTTTGTCAGAGTTTCCAGAATAATAGATTTTTTCATTATTTAAAATATTTTTATCAATCCTATTTGCAAAAACTTTTGGTAATTTTTTATTCATATGTTCACCTCAATTAATTTTATGCAAATAATATTTTGCTATTCTGGCAATTTTATTGTAATCACATACCCCAAAATAAAAGTAATAAATGCTAATAATATTTCACTTATAGAATACCTTCTATTTAAAGTTTGTATAAACATAAGAAATACAGACGCTAATGAAAATCCCATTATCGCATAATATGTATTTATTCGATATTTTTTAAATAAATAATTTATTAATTTTGATATAAAAATCACACCTATAATAAGTCCAAATAAAAATGGTATTATTACTGCAAGATTTTTCAAAATTAAAGAAAAATTAAAAAGATTAGAAAAAACATTCATTATTTCATTATATGTTCCAATTACCATTAAAAACGCTGTCCCACTTATTCCAGGAACTATAGTAGATATTGCTTCTGATATCCCACTAATAAAGTATGTAAATATGTTGTTGGTATTATTTCCTGTAAATTTAACCATTGAAAGTAATATTATCGAAAAAAAAGCAAACAACAAATATATAATTTTTTTTAAATCTAATTCTTTATAAATATTATTGAAAATTGGTTTTATTCCACCTATAATCATTCCTATAAAACAAAACATTGTAACTAAATAATGTTTATTTAAAAAATATATTATTAATTTACTTCCAAAAACCATTGCTACTAATATTCCTAAACCGACGAAAAAAACAAACTTTATATTACAAAACAACATTTTTTTTAAATTACTTAAAATTTCTAATCCTTTTTCATAAATTCCCATTGAAGCTGCTAGTACTGCACCACTTACACCTGGTATTACTTTTCCAATTCCAATTATTATACCTTTTAAGAAATTAACAAGATTTTCGATATTATTACCTCCTCATACAAAAAAAGAATGAAACTAATTATAATAATCTATTTTCATACTTTTTTTAATTTTTTTCATCATTTCTCTTGCTATTTTTTGAGCATTTTTTGTTCCTTCTAAAAGAATTTTATCTACTTCTTCAGGGTTATTCTCATAATAAGCTCTTTTTTCTTTAATTGGTTTTAAAAATTCATTCATGCTGCTGATCAATTCTTTTTTGCATTGAACACATCCTCTAGCGCCTTTTTTACACTCTGAGCAAACATTAGATACATTACTTTTATTAACTAATTTATGATAGTAATAAACCATGCATATATCTGGATTAGCAGGATCGTCTTTTTTTAATTTTGTAGGATCAGTAACAGCGTTCATAATTTTTTTTCTTATTTCTTCTTCAGAATCTGATAAATTAATAGCATTTCCTAAGCTTTTACCCATTTTTTCATTTCCATCTAAACCTTTAATACGTTTGTTCTCACTTAATAAAGGCTCTGGTTCTTTTAATGTTTCTCCATAAATTGAATTAAATTTTCGTACTATTTCTCTAGTTTGTTCAATCAATGGAAGTTGATCTTCACCCACTGGTATACATTCGCCATCAAATATAGTTATATCTGCAGCTTGACTTACTGGATACCCTACAAAACCATATGTAACACTTTCGCCATTATTACCAAACAATGCTTTTTTTTGTGCTATTTCGGTTTTTACTGTAGGATTACGATATAATCTAGCCATAGTTACTAAATTTGAATAGTATATTGTTAACTCAGCTATTTCAGGAATCATAGATTGAAGAAATATAGTTGTCTTATTTGGGTCAATTCCAGCTGATAACAAATCTATTGTCAATTCTCTAACATTATTTTTCATCTTTTCTGGTTGATGGAAATTATCAGTCAACGCTTGTACATCTGCTATCTCAATTTTAGTATTATAATCATCTTGTAATTTTACCCAGTTTTGTACAGCCCCAAAATAGTGTCCAAGATGTAACTTCCCCGTTGGTCTAATTCCTGTTAAAATGTTTTTCTTTTCCATTTTTTCACCTCTAACTTTCAATTGCTACCAAATAAACAGCTACCAATGTTTCTTTTTTAGCAATATAATAAAGTGTACTTATTTCTTTATAAGAAGCTTTGTTCTTTAATAAATTGTATATATATTTTACAATAAATTTGGAATCGAGTAAACTCTTAATTTGTTTATTTTTAACTTTATTTAAAAATAAGTCACTATTTAATTCTTCTTGATTTTTTATTTTTTTCTTCAAAATTCCATTATAAAAGTTTAAAAAATATATTTTACTTTCATCTAGTTCAAACATTTTACCAGCCATCTCCAATATATCTAATACTTTTTTTGAATCATTTATATTTATTAATTTAAGAGTATCTTTATATTTTTTTTCAATGTTCTTAATAAAAAAGTCATATACTTTTAAACTAAAAGTAAATTTATTTCCTCTAAGTTTTTGAAAAGTTTTCATTGTATCATTATATCCGAAATTTATATTTTTTTGAGCTAACGATTCATTAAAATCCAAAAATGAACCAACATTATTTCTAGGAGATATCTCCACAATTTCTTTACTTGCATTTTTTACTTTTCTTTTAATTCCTAAGGCTTTTAAATCTACCGCTATTATCTTATCAGCACCCAAATCAATAGCTAAATTAACAGGCATATTATCAAAATACCCACCATCTATATATTTTTCATCTTTTATCTGTTTCATCTTAAAAGCAGGATAACACGCAGCAGATGCAATTATATAATCTTTTATTGTTTCTTTTTTTAATTTATTTTTTGTTAACAATTCCGGTTTTAATTTAGAAAAATTATATACTACTATACCATAATCAATTGGGGAGGAATAAAATTTCTTTTCATCAAACACTTTGTTTAATGTTTTTTCTAAATTGATAGGATTACTACCGCCTTTTTTTACAAATTCATTTATATAATTAGCGTAGATATTTTTATTAACTTTATAAAAACCTTTTTCAAATATTTTTTCATAAGTAATATGTTTCCAAAATTTTAGAGCTGTTTTGTAATCTTTTTGAACCATCATGACACCATTCAAAGCACCAACAGATGTACCAGTTACAATATCATAGTTTATATTTAATTTTCGTAATGCCTTCCAAACGCCAATTTGGTAAGCTCCTTTAGCTCCTCCGCCAGATAATACAATTGCTGTTTTCATACTTTATCACCACTTTAATAATTATTATATACACCAAAAATTAAACTGTCATTATAATTTAATTCATTATAACATACAAGATTTCTGTTTCCAATATTATCACTATAGTAATTTATACAACCATTTTTAATATAATATACATATTCTTTGTTGTAAACAATTCTATTTATATCGTCAGTATTAAACAAATACATCTTTTGTGTATCATTTTGAATATTTGTTCTATAAGCTTCAAAACCATTTATATTTTTCTTATATAAATAGTAATATCCACTATCTATTCCTACTTTATCTTGCTGAGCATAAGTAGAAGTTTCAGAATTTTTATTATTAAACACTAGCGTTTGATTTACAGCATTAATAGCAGGAATTCTATCCCAACTACCATCTGTCAACATTTTTATACCTGTTTTTTCGTTTCCAACTTCAATTATTTTTCCTGTCTTAATATTTATTTCATATTGTGTTTTATAAGTTTTATCAAAAAAATATATTGAATTGTTTTCTGTTCCCTGTATATAGCCATCAAAAGATACTTCCTTACCAATTTTTAATTCTTTAACTTTTGAATTGGTAATATCCACTACATAAAAGGTATCAAAACGATAATCTTTATTATAGTCAGCAACTACGTAATATTTTTTAAAAAATATACTCAAAGGTCTCTTATAAACGTCTTTAGTAAATAAATCAACCTCTTTTAATTTTCCACCAGTAGCATAATTAATTAAATAAACTCCTTTATAGTTTGCTAAACCATAATATGTCTCTTTTAAAACATTACCTTCATATATTTTTAATAAATCTTTATCTATTGTGTTAGAATTATCAACAAAATTTGAAGCATTGTATCCTTTTTCTTGCAAATTTAAAATAAAATTATCTAAATCTTTATCTTTACCACTAATGTTATGATAATTATATAATATGTCATTATTTTTACAAATAACATCACTGATAATTTTATTATCTTCAAAAATTGGGAATATACAACTATACATATTGTCACCATAATAATATATATTTTTTATAATTTCGTTTGATTTTTTAAAGTCAGCAGTTGTTTGGTAATAAAAAATATCATTATCATAATTAATTTCAAAATAGTAGCTTTTTATATCATTTTTTTTATTAGAAAAAGTTTCTTTAACAAGAAAGTTTTTTTCTTCTGTTTTTACTGAATATTCTGCTTGATGACCGCTTCCAAAAAAACTATACCCAATTTGAATACCAAAATATAACATAAATAAAATTACTAATATCATAAATATTTTTTTCATTGTATCACCTACTATGATTATATAAGAATTTCTTTGTTTTTTCAATATAATAATAAAAGAAAAAGAGATAGAAATCTCTTTTAAAATTTTACATAATCAATAAAATATTATTAAGCATTTATTTTATTCACTTTTTTGATAATCTTTTTTAGCTTCCATCATATAACTTGTGATAGCTGTCTCTATTTCTGGAAGAGCTTCTCTTTGAATATTAGAAAACTTAACAAATTCCTTAATTGTATCTATATATATTTTTCCCCAAATAAGTCCCATTTTAACAGTTAAATCATTAAACATATCTGGAGTAATAGATTTAAAGAAATAACCAAACACAACCCTTTTTTGTGCTATTATGATACGTTTATTTGTTAACGCTACTACAGCAGTAGTGGTAATATCAAATGGATTGTCATTTTTTTGTGCAGCAAATGAGTAAATTATCTCTTCATCCGGATTTAAATGCATACGAGCAATTTTTGAATGTTGTTTAAGTCTCCATGATATCGTCATTGGATACTTTCTTTTAAACTCTTTTACTTTACCATAAACATCTTGATTCATACTACTCACCAATTATTCCTTGATCTTTTAAAAACTTCACATAATTATTTTCAGATAAATAACCATTACTAGTTGCAACAACTTCTTTATCTTTTACAATCATCATCAAAGGAGTGCCCCATTCTTCACTTTGTAAATAAGTAAGTGAAGAATTAAATTCATTCATTAATTCAGTACCATTTTCTGCAGCTTTTATTTCTGTCATATTTAAATAATTAATTTTTACACCATATTTAGTTGCAATACTTAATAATGCTGGTTTAGCCATCATACAGTGACTACAACTTGTTTGTCCTACTACAATAACCTCTGGTGTTTGACTATTAATTAAAGTTCTATATTCGTCCATTCCTATATAATTAAGCGATAACTTAGCATCTTCAGGAGCAAAACCATATTTTTGTAAAAAAGCTAATAGTTCTTTTTCATCAACATATCCAGCAATTTCATCAACGATATTTCCATTTTCTGTAAGTGTTAAATGTGGTGTTCCAAAATCTTCTGCTTTTATATTTAGTTTATCTAAAATTTTAGTCAAAGTATTTTTTGTTACTTTATTTGTATTTATATATGTATAATCAAAGCTATATTGTTCTTTCATATAATCTAAAAGTGGTATAAACATTTGACAATATGGACAATTATCTTTACCAATAACAATAATTTGTTTTGAATCTTTAGCAACAACCTCATCTAAATTTTCTAACACTTTTTTGCTTTTTAAATCTGTCGCAAAATTAACCCCTAATATTAATGCTACTACAGTAACAACTATTCCTAGCAATATGTATATTTTCTTTTGTTCGTTCATAATTACCTCCATTAACATCTATATTATACTATATTTTCATAGATTTAGATATACTTAATCAATAAATATGCCACCTTTTTCGTGATATTTTTCTAAAAATTTACTATATAAATTATCACATTTATCTTTAGCCATAGGTTCAATATTTTTAAATGGTATATCTCTTTTTAATTTTTCATACTTTGACTCACCAAGTTTATGATAAGGAAGAAAGTCAATTCTTTCAATATTTTTTATTTTAAGTAAAGTATTAGCTAGTGAATCAATATATTTATCATTATCCATAATCCCAGGAACAATTACTTGTCTTATCCAAACTTTCTTATTAAGTCTATTTAATGTTTCAATAAATTTTAGACTATCACTCTTATCATGACCAGTTATATAAAGATATCCCTCATCTGTAACATGCTTAATGTCTAATAATACCAAATCTACATATGAAAGAATTTCTTCGTAATCAGCATTTCCCACACCACTAGTGTCAAGTGCGATGTGAATATTTTCGTGTTTTAATATTTTAAAACATTCAATTAAAAATTCTTTTTGTAATAGTGGTTCTCCACCTGAAAAAGTAACTCCACCATTATTTCTTTTAAAATATGGTTTATTTCTTATTATTTTTTCACATAGTTCAGAAGGTGTAATATTTAAGTCACCCATTTTCTGCATTTCAGGATTATGACAATATTTACATCTTAACTTACAACCATTTAAAAATACCACCGTTCTAATTCCTGGACCATCAGCGAGTCCCATTGTTTCTATTGAAGCTACACTACCTCTAACCATTTTTACATCCTTTCATGGAATGTTCTAGAAATTACTTCTTCTTGTTGTTTTCTCGTTAAACGATTAAATCTAACACTATATCCAGATACTCTAATTGTAAGTAATGGATATTTATCAGGGTTTTCCATAGCATCAATTAATGTCTCTCTAGTTAAAACATTTACATTTAAATGATGAGCACCTTTTTCAAAGTATCCATCCATAAGTCCGACTAAATTTTCTATTTGTGTCTCTAAATTTTCACCTAATACACTAGGAATAATTGAAAATGTATTAGAAATACCATCTTTACAGCAATTTTTATAATCTAATTTAGCAACACTGTTTAAGGAAGCTATTGCTCCATTCATATCTCTACCGTGCATTGGATTAGCTCCAGGAGCGAAAGGAATACCTGCTAATCTTCCATCTGGTGTTGCTCCTGTTTTACTGCCATAAACAACATTGGAAGTGATTGTTAAAACAGACAATGTTACTTCAGCATCACGATAAGTTTTATGTTTTTCTAATTCATCGTGCATTTTCTTCAAAATTTGTTTGGCAATATCATCAACTCTATCATCATCATTTCCATATTTAGGGTAGTCACCTTCAATCTCAAAACCAATTGTAATACCATTTTCATTTCGTGCTGGTCGTACTTTAGCATATTTTATAGCTGATAAACTATCGCACGCAACAGAAAGTCCTGCAACACCATATGCCATATAGCGGTGAACATCAGTATCATGAAGGGCCATCTGTCCTGCTTCATATGCATATTTATCATGCATGTAATGAATTATATTCATGGCATCTGAATATATTTTTGCTACTTTTTCTATCACTTTAAAATAGCTATTCTTAACTTTTTCATAATCAAGTACTTCATCTTCATTTTTTTCTATGCCCTCTATAACTAAGTCGCCTTTTACTTCATCTATACCGCCATTAATTGAATATAACAAACTTTTGGCAAGATTACATCTAGCTCCAAAGAACTGCATATCTTTACCCAATCTCATAGCAGAAACACAACATGCAATAGCATAATCATCACCATATATAGGTCTCATTAAATCATCTGATTCATATTGAACAGCATCAGTATTGATACTTATTTTAGCGCAGTATTTTTTCCATGGCTCTGGTAAATTCAAACTCCATAATACTGTCATATTAGGTTCTGGTGCTGGATCTAAATTTTCTAACGTATGTAAAATACGATATGAAGTTTTAGTAACCATATTTTTACCATCTTCACTAATTCCACCTAAAGAACATGTAACCCAAGTAGGATCACCTGAAAATAATTCATCATATTCTGGGGTTCTTAAATGTCTAACTAATCTAAGCTTAATAACAAATTGATCAATTAATTCTTGAATTTTACTTTCTGTAATAGTGCCTTCTTTTAAATCTCTTTCAAAATAAATATCTAAAAAAGCATCAACTCGACCTAAACTCATAGCTGCACCATTATTTTCTTTAACTGCGGCTAAATAACCAAAGTACGTCCACTGAACAGCTTCAAAAGAATTAGTAGCAGGTTTAGATATATCATAACCGTACCTTAAGGCCATCTTTTTAATTTCTTCTAAAGCACGGTATTGCATTGATATCTCTTCACGAGTACGAATTAAATTTTCATTCATTTCTCCTAAATAAGTATTATCCAATTCATATTTTTTTTGTTTCATTAAATAATCTATACCATATAACGCAATACGACGATAATCGCCAATTATTCTTCCACGTCCATATGCATCCGGAAGACCAGTTAATAGGCCAACATGACGTGCTTTTCTAATTTCATTAGTATAAGCATCAAATACTCCTTGATTATGCGTTTTTCTAAATTCATTAAAGTATTTATCTACTTCTGGATTTAGCTTATAACCATATGAATCAAGTTCTTGATATACCATTCTGATGCCACCATATGGATTAACCATTCTTTTTAAAGGCTTATCAGTTTGCAATCCAAATATAACTTCATTTTCTTTGTCAATATATCCAGGGTTAAAACTATTTATACCAGACATATTATCGACATCTATATCTAAAACTTTTTTCTTTAATTCTTCTTTAAGTAATTCTTCACATTTATTCCAAACACGCGTTGTTTTTTCTGTTTTTCCTGTTAAGAATGATTCATCTTTATCATAAGGAGTATAATTACTTTGAATAAAATCTCTAACATCTATTTTATTACACCAGTTACCTTCTTTAAAATTTCTCCATTCATTTTTCATCTAACCACCAACTTTCTTACTTTTTAAGTATAACACAAAATAAATAGATAAATATATTTTTTTTATCTTTTCAAGGGTAATTTAAGACGATCATATCAAAATTTGCTAAAAATCATAAGCGACAGAAACTTTCAACACAACTTTTATTATCTCACGACAGCCACCTAATTTTTACGACGATATTCGTAAAAAAATGTATCATTTATATCTTGATAATTTAAATGTTCGTATATCAGCATATTAGAAGCTTGCACTATAGCTTCAATATCTTTATAACTATATTTTGATTTCATTTCTTCACCAGCTTCTTTAGCAAGTGCCTGATTAATTATTTCTTTTTTGTCAAGTTCATACACACTAACTTTGTCACTAATTTTATACCTTGATGTATCATATCCACTTTCTAATATTAAATACTGCTTTAAACCTAATCTAATTTCATTTAATAGGTGCTTTTCATTAAATATAGAACGTGCTAAAATAGAAGGCGCTAAAATATTATTAACAACCCACTTTAAAGAATCATCTTCATCATAATAAGGATTAAAAAATTTAATTCCTTTCATCATATTTTTTGAAATATTTTCTATTTCTAATTTTGTTAAGATTGCAGGTGCTAAAGTATCATTATATATTTTAATATTACTATTTACAGTATGATAATACCTTGCAAAACAACTAACTAATGCTGTCATATTATTTTTAATTTTTATCCCTCCAGATATTTAATACACCAATATTTAACTGATTACAAGTCTTGAAAATAAGTGTTTTTATGGTAATATGGATATAGGGAAAAGAAAGAAATAGGAAAAATTATGCCTATTTCTTTTTGTTTCTAGTTAAAATAAATTTTCATTAAAACATTGCCCTCATATTATATACTATAAAATTTGGATTAGAAGCGATTTATAAATTTTGAAAATAAAATTAAAAGAATTGAAGAGAATCAAAAAATAAAAAATAGATTAGGTGAACTTGGAATATATCCAACAGCAATTCAACAAGTAGTTGGTCCAACCGGACCACAAGGTGAAATTGGTCCTACAGGTCCTAAAGGCGATATTGGACCTCAAGGGCCTGCTAATCCAACAGGATATGATGCAATAGCATTTGCAAGTCTTATGGATACTAAAAAAACTGGAACTGTTTTATTAGGTAATACAAGAATTATGCCAGGAAATAACAGCTATTTAGCCGTAGAAAATGGTACTGATATAGTAGTAAAAAGAACTAGTGTATTTGAAATTGCACTGTGCGGAAGAATTTCAGGTGTTACTCAAAATACAGGGGCTTCATTCTCACTTGTTAATACTGAAACAAATGATGTAATTAGTGATTTAGTATTTGTTTTAGAAGCTGGAAATACTCCAGATATGAATTTTTCAGAAATGACTGTAGTAGATATTTATGGTCCAGCTAGACTGCAAGTTAAAACAACAATTAACGGTAGTGATGAAATAAGCTTTTCAGAAATGAATGTACTATTAAAAAGTTATATTGCATAAAAAAAGTCATTATTGATGTAATATTACAAACATCAATAAATGGCTTTTTTTACATTAATTTATCCTTTAAGAAATCATTTAAAGCTTGATTTCCTTTATCTGTCAAATGTTTTTTATCAGATAATAAATAATCTTCATTATTTTTTACTTCACTATAAAAATCTAAAATAGTAACATTATCTGAATTATTAACTAAATTACTTAAATCAGAATTTATAGCAACAATATATATCTTATGATTTTCACATAATTTTATTAGTTCTTGATAATCAGTTGTACTCAAATTAATACTATTATCAAAAGCAAAAACCACATTATATGATAAGGATTTTTCTTCTATAGCTTTCATTAGTTCATTTTTTATCATTTCAAAGTTAAAATCTTTATTAATAACAAATTGAGCTTCTGAAAAATTAGTGTGAATATAATCATATGCATTTAACAATACACTAAAAAGTTATTTTATTTTTTAATTCTTCTTCGTGTTTCTTTATAATTTCTGCCTTTTTAACATTATATTCAGCTAAATAAGTTTGATAGATAGCACTATAAACAACCTGTGTATATGCCTTTCTTCCACTTCTTGTCAAATGAATTCTATCAGCGTAAAAATATTCTTCATGACCTCTTGATAATTTATTCCAATCTATAACATGTAAATTAGAATATTTAGAAGAAAAAGATAATAAGTTCTTATTGAATTCTTGATTATTTGTCGTATTTAACCAAAATACTTCTTTCCCCTTACATAATTCCATAATTTCTTTTTTACAGCCTAAAGAACAATCTCCATTAGCGCCTAAATTTATAACGATAGGTTCACCTAAAGCGTTTTTATTAATAAGTTCCTCTAGTATTCCACTAGCTTTCCATAAACTCCTTGATACTTTAGCATCAACATAACTATTTGGGAAAGTTGCATGTAAATTATCTATAGCTCCAAGCATAACAGAATCACCTATTGCCACCACTGGTAAATTGCTAACAATATCTTTGATTTGATTTTCGCCAGCTTCCAAATTATCTAAAACTTCATCCCATTTTTCTTGTTCTTCCTTTAATAACGTATTATAATCTTCTTGATTTTGTTCCATCTTTTTAGCATTTTCCGATAATTGTTTTTCTAGCTCTTCCATTTCAGCAGTATGATCTTCTGTTACAATATATTGATAAACACCAAACAAGGAAGCAGCGGATATAACAATTAATACAAAATAGCGTAGACCTTTATATTTTTTATTTTTTATATTAGTCGCAAAATGAATAACGTAAGATAACAAGATAGTTATAACAACAATTAATACAGTTTTAATTATTGTATTTATAGCGACATTTTGCAAGAAAAATATAACAGGATATTGAATTAAATATATTTCATAACTAACTTCTGATAATGATTTAACAATTTTATCTTTTTTGCTTAATATATTTTGCTCATTTGGAACGCTATAATCAATTAAGCGACAAGTAATTAAAGTAACTAAAATCATAATGCTTGAAAAATATAATGACTTTGAATCAGTAAAGATAAACAAACCAGCTAATACTAACAAATAAAAATATATTCCTAATTTTGAAAAATCTTTTTCTTTCATTCTATCAGTAAGTACCGGACCATAATAATTATGTATGAATCCAAGTGTTAAACCAAAGAAAAGAGAAAAAACTCTAGTAAAAGTACTATAATAAGTTATCATCATATTTTCTGAAACACTTGCCTTAACAAAGTAAAATCCACTAATAATTGATATTAAACATGTTATAATACATGGAATAATTTTATTTGTTTTATCGCCAATTTTCTTTAAAATTCCATATAAAATTGGAAATACTAAATCAAATTGCATCAATATTGAAATATACCATAGATGCATAAATGGAGAATTATTATGACTAGCAAAATAGTCCATATTAGCTCCTAATTGCCAAAAATTATTATATCCAAACAAAACCGAATTCGTTTCTGGTTTCAAATTAAACCAACCTATATTTGGTAAAAAAGAAGTAATTAAAATCGTTATAAATACTACAAAAAATAATGGAACATATAGTTTTTTAATTCTTTTGGTATAGTATTTTTTTAAAGAAAATTTTCCATCATTAAATGCAGATACACATGACAAATAACCACTTAAAACAAAGAAGGTACAAACAGCTAAATATCCACCTTTTAAAATTCCTAAATGGTATAAAAATATTGATATACAAGAAAATAGTCTTATTATATCTAAATATTTAAAATATTTTTTATTATTTTTTTTCTTCTTTGTTTTTTTGTTACGTCCCATAATACACCTCTAAAATTATTATTACATTCAATAGTTTTATTATAACATTTATAGTTATAAACTTAAACAATAACTCTTAATTTTTTTAATTTTATGGCAAAAATATGTCTATTTTTTCAACATAAAACTTGTTTCATAGTTAAAACAAGTTTCTAACATTTATCTATTGTTTGCTATAGAAGAATTTTTATATTGTGGATCATTTGTTACCTCTTTTATAACTTTAATTTTTTTAGGAATTTCAAATGTATCATTCTCATCATTAAGTTCTATTTCTAAAATGGCTTTATCATGCCAAAAAGGATAAATATCAAGTTCAAAGCACTTATTTTTATTGATTAAACAATATCTAGTTTTCCTAATTGGTTTTTTATTTGTATCTGCTTCTAATAACAAATCTAAATACTCATCTTTTGTTAATCTTTTTTCTATTTCAATTCTTTTAATATCACTTACAATCTTTTTTGTTGTCTTGAAGTAAACAAAGCTACCATTACAACCTCTTTGCCTTATTCTAATCTCTTCATTATTATCAGATTTTAAATAAGTTTGAATAATTTCTACTTTTTGACAATTTTCCTGTTTTTCAAGCCATTTAATATCTGGATATTCAATTAAGAACTTTCTTTCTATTTCTAAAGGTTCTGGTTCTCCCAAAAAGGCAGAAATTTCTTTTATTAGTTTATACATTTTTTGATCAAAGTCTGTTGAATTATCAATAATACGTAAGTGTGAATGTCCTGTCCATGCTTTTATTATCTTATCATCACTAATTCTAGCTTCTTCCAATGTTTCATATCTAGCACTATTATTTTCTTTAGTATAAAATTGTTCTGCTCCTTTTGCCGCTGTAACTAGATGAAAGATGGCATCATAATTATCTCTTAATTCAATTTCACTAGAATTAACACTATTAACTATGTTTTGAAAATCCAAATCACTAACAAATGCTTTGCCATCCATAGCTCCACGGTCACATACTATTAGTATTTTATCATTGTCCATAGATTTGGCTGCTTCTAAAAATAATTCTTCTTTTTTCAATTGAAGATTTAATAATATTCTTTGAAACTCTTTTACTGTAGCGCATGTCCAAGGACTTATGCCACTAGTTATTAATTCTGTTGCTGTTTCTGGAACAAACAGTACTCTATATCCTTTCTTTATAAAATAATTTTGTATTCGACTCATACCTGTTGTCTTACCAGCACATGGACCACCAGTAATAACAATTTTTGTTATTTTTTTATTTATATTTTCCTTTTTTAACATATCGTCAATGGAAATGTTAAATAATGAACTTAACTTTTTTAATATTTCAAAATTAGGATATGCTTTGCCATTTTCCCATTTTGACACAGCTTTTCCAGTTACTCCAACCTTATTGGCCAATTCATTCTGCGTTAAATTTAATTTTGTTCTATATTTAAATATTAGGTTACCAAATTCATAATTATTCACAGAATCACCTCACACTTTAATTATATTAAAACTAGTATAACTATTCAATAATAATCTGGAGAATTTTAGTAGAAATTAAAAAAGCAAAAAATCATTTTGCTTCTTCTATTAAATTCTTCTACCAGATGTAATATTAATATTAGGATAAGTTCTTTTCAAATCTTCAGTAGCTGGTTCTAAAGGTGAACCTCCCGATGTACAAAAAGTAACAATCTTTTTATCTGTTAAATCAATTTTATCTAAAAATGTTTTCACCACATTTGGCACAATCCCCCACCAGATTGGAAACAATACATAAAAAGTATCATAATTATTTGTATCTACATTAATATCTTCTATTTCCGGTCTATAATTTAAGTCTTTTATTTCTATACTTGATCTACTATTTGGATTATTCCAGTTTAAATCTTCATTTGTATATATTTGTTTAGGAATAATTTCTAATATATTGGATTGTAATTGTATTGCTAAAGCTTGCGCAGCTCTTTTTGTAACCCAACTCGCGCTAAAATATACTATTAATGTTTTATTCATAATAATCTCCTATCTATTTTTTGGAATAGTAAATTTATTCATATCATTTTTTTCAAGTTCTAAAAGTTTTATTTTGTTCTGGATCTAATACTTCTAATAAAGCACTTGCTGGATCTCCTTTTATATCTTTAGTCATTTTATCTACTTCATCTATTAAGAATACAGGATTTGAACTTTTAGCTTTTTTCATCATTTGAATTATTCTACCTGGGCTTGATCCTAAATAAGTTTTTCTATGGCCTATTATTTCTGCTTCATCATTTATCCCTCCAACTGATATTTTAACAAAATTTCTATTTATAGCTTTTGCTATAGAGTTTGCAAGTGAAGTTT
>OGDY01002694.1_pt1 | contig 15767 bp, 10 predicted proteins | sample 1570341 | NCBI WGS metagenome assembly OGDY01 (sample SAMEA2581972, study PRJEB24529) | metagenome | biome: Human gut stool | place: China | collected 2011 | reverse complement strand
CCTCCTGATCGGTGATCAGGCTCTTGAGCACGCCCACGCAGGCGGGCAGGTCGCCGAGCTTGGCCACCTTCACGCCCGTTGCGGCGTAGATGGTGGGGAAGAAGTAGGCCGTGTCGGGGAAGGCGATGGCCTTTTCTGCGCCGAATTTGGCGATTGCGTCGTTGACGGCGCCCTCAGTCAGACCGGCTACGGCATGCGAGCCGCCATAGATGAGATCGGTTAATACACTCATTTCGGTTTCCTCCTGATGAAAAATATCAAATTTGCGGGTGCAAATCAGATGTTATGATTGGATGGGTTTCTGTATAATTAAAATCCATATGTTCTGGATTTGTCGTTTATGAATCAACTTTTACCACTACGTCTTCCTGCGCTCCCCACGGATTCCGGATCGTCAGTTTGGACTGCGCAGCGACGGTATCCCGGAGAAAGGGGGAGTTGGAATCGCCGCTCAGGGCATAGGTAACCGCAGCGTCGCTCTGCAGGGTGCAGCTGCTATCCGCGAAATGCAGAGAAAGCTCCCCGGCTGCACTGCCCGAAAGAGCCAGTGCACGCCTTTCCGGCTCGCTCCGAGCGACCTTCAGCCGGTAGTTCATCCCGCTGCCCGTGACCGTCAGCGAATTGTGTGTAACGAGGGCCTCATCGATCCCGTCGCCGGAAAGCAGAATGCTCTCCTGTCCCCGGAGCACGGAAAACCGGCTCTCGCCGCTTTCATGCGTATAGTGCAGCGCCTCGGTGTACGGAATTTCCAGCGTCATCGTCGTATCGTCAAAGCCATTCACAGATACGCTGGATGCCGCCATGTCGCCCTCCCATGCCCCATTGCGGAACGTCAGGCTCTGCCCGGCGGCATTTTCCACGCGGCAGGTGCTGTTGACAGCCAGCTCGATCTGCATCGCGGGCTGCTCCTGATGATTTTCACATGCCGTGGAAAAGATGATAAGTGAACATAACAAGAACGCTGCCAACAGGATCAGGAGTATTCTTTTCATGGCCGCACCTCCACCTCTATATCATCCTGCGCGCCCCACGGGTTCCGGATCGTCAGGCGCACTGACAGCCGGCACAGGTTGACGATAAAACGGTATTGACCTCCGACTTGTCATTCCGAGGAGCGAAGCGACGTGGGAATCTCATGCAGGCAATAACGAATTCGCCGGGGGCCTTCCTATGTTCTGACTGCGTACCGCGAGATTGCACCCCAAGGGCACTTCTTCGCGCTGCGCGCTCAGGGCGCCACGGCTCCTGCGGAGCCTCGCAATGACAAACTTGGGGGCATCCCCGATCTAGCGCGCAAATGACGGGACGCCGTCGCGAATGCGGATCGTGCAGGTCTCCCCTGCGGAGAATTCCATGGTATCCAGCGGCTCCTGCTGGTCCCGGTCCCGGAGCACGACGGTAAACGGGGCATCCTGCGCGGTGAAATATCCCTTTTTGCCGTCCCGCTCATAGCGGACGCGGCTCTCGCCGCTGCCCGTTACCTCCAGATAGGTTCTCGTGCCGGTCGAAATACCCACTTCATACTGCATATTTTCGCCGGTCGCCTCGACGGTGGAGCGGGTGTATTCCACGTTCTGAAGGCCGGGGCCCTCCACGGCGCGGAAATCGTCGCCGTCGAAGGAGAGGCAGATCGAGCGGTCTTTCGCCCGCTCCGGTTCAAACCGGACGGAAAACGACTCGCTGAAGCGGACCTGCACGGAAGTCGACCCCGGCACGAAGTCCACTGTGAAATGGCCGTCCAGCACCGGCATCGTACCGCTCCATACTTTGTCTGCAAAATGAAGCTCCTGCCCCTCCGCATTGACTATGGTGAGGCTGTCCTCGCTCACAAAGCTGAACCGCGTCTCTTTTGGTTTGGATTCACTCCGGCAGGCCGTGCACAGGAGGAGGCAGAAAAGCAGGAGGCAAGCCCGGATCATGTGTTTTCTTTTCATTCGGTTTCCTCCACATTATATCACTCACCCGTTATCTGACAAGGTGCCGCGCTCCAGCGAAATGCTCGCCTCTGCACCGGCAGGAAAGGTCTGCTCGGCAACAATATCGCCGTTCCCGTTTTTCAGGGTACAGGTATACTCGGCATCGCAGCGGAGAAGGTTCTCTCCCTTCTGCGTCAGCGTAAGATCTCCGGCAGTTGATACGATCAGCCGGTTTCCGTTGTCGCCCGGCATGCGGACCGTCAGGGTGTATGCCTCCCCGGCAGCCTCGACGGAAGTCGTTTTATCGCTCAGGACGATCTTCCGGACGCTGCCTTCGATTTTGCGGAATTGCCTCTCGTCCTCCCATGAGGCCGAAAACAGGCTGCTGTCTGTGACTTCAACGGTAAGCGTCTCCGTCCGCTGCACGCAAAGCGACGCAGAGTATGCAGCCTCTCCGCCGTTCAGGTGGGTCTTTTCCACCGGCATCGTGCCGTCATATTGCAGCAGATCGAAATAGCGGAGCGTCTGGCCCGCCGCGTTGGTCAGCGCATACTGTCCGTCCAGCGACAGCTCCACCCACATGGTTCCGCTGATCTCGGGGTCTGCGGTTTTGCAGGAGCAGAGAAGGGCGGCATGTAGAAACAGCATCATAGCAACCAACATGCTTGTGTACAATAGCCTTAGTTTCGATCTTGCCATAATTATTCCTCCCACACACGCTTCAATATAGCGTTTGTGGCAGAAACCGTAATGGCTTCGCCCCCGTTACAGGTCTGCTCTGTAAGAACATCACCGAGTAGTTTTTTAATCGCACATTTATATGGCGCATCGCAGTCTATCGTAAGTAAATCGTCCTGTCCCGACTGTGCTATCTCAAACGATTCCTCAACCGATCCGTCTATAATCACAATTCTTTTATCCGGATTATCTTTAAAATATCGTACTTCATAATCCGATGTTTTTCCTGTCATTTGGATATTATATCTGCTTATTGTGATATTTTCAATACCTGTCCCTGTGATCATACTGAAGTCGCTACTATTCCATATAGTATGTAACAAATTACCATTCTCTGAAATGCTTACATTGTAGTAATCCGATACAGGGACACACAGGTATACAATATCCGGGTCATATCCGTTAACCATCACATGAGTTTTAAGTACATCCATATCACCATCATACGAATACTCATTGTACCTCAGCGCTTCACCATTAGCATTTGTTATTTCATATTTCCCTCTGGAATCGAGACCAAGCCACACCGTTTCTGCATCGTTATATTCACTAGCAGCCGACAGATTATAATCACCATCCACATCTAATGCCATAAATGAATAGAAATCAACATAATAGCAAATAACCGCAGCAGAAACAGTTTTCCCATTATGAGGGATGTTGATGGATTTTAAATCTGCTGAAATCGTTAAGGTCTTCTCAGCTGTTGCATTTGGATCATAGAACCGAATGTCATAACCCCCGCTTGTATTTCCACGAGGCATCCCGTATACAACAATTGCGTGACCTGGCAATGGTTTTGTATCCCCATAGCTGAATGAAACAACTGCAATGCCATATTTGCGTAAATCATTAATAAAAGGTGCCAATGTATTTCCATTATTGAGCCATATTTCTTTAAAGCTCATTCTGCTCCATATATTGCGAACCAACTGATGATAATTAATCGTACTCTCTGTCTTACTGACTGTAACAGTGGTATCCTGAAAATCTCGAACCATAATATGTTGCGTATTCGTAATTGATGGTTTTTTTATGGAGTACATTGTCTTGCAGTTCTTTTCGAAGTTCTCGTTAAAGGCATTTATTCCTTTTTTATCAAGTACAGCAGACAGCGACATACCATAGCAAACGCCACCCCATTGTCCACCGATTTGACTGTCTATATTTGCTATTTCATTATCGCCAGCCATTCTCAGCAATCTGCTGTAATGCTCTGAAGAAATAAGAAATCGCTTATTTTCTGGCGACAGAAAACTAGATGCTGTATTCGTAAAACTAAAATTATCCTTCCCAAACCGAATTCCGTCGACATTGCATCCATAACGTGTGATCCAAAGAGCAAGCTCCTTGCGATAGACCCCGGCTTTGGGATAGAGCAGCTTGGAAGAGCCGCTTGCAAAAATAATCGCGTTGCTGACCGCCCAGTACATTGGCGTTCTGGCATAGTCATAAATAGACGAATAGTCTCCGCAGCCGGAAATGGAGCCATAATAATAGGGTGTGCCGCCGACATAGTTTTTCAGATAGCGCCACAGGAACGTCATAGCCTGCTCCCGTGTGACCTGTTCATCCGGTGAAAACGTCGTTGTGGTCGTGCCGGTGACAATGTTGTATTTCACTCCCCACTTTACCGCATTGTAGGCATAGTGACTTGACGAGATGTCGGTGAAGGACACCGCGGCAAAGCTGGATGGGGAACCGGCATAGCGGTAAAGCGTTGTGATAAACATGGCGCGCGTCACCATTTCGTTCGGGGAGAAGGAGCTTGTGGACACGCCGTTCATGATCCCATTGTCTGTAACATAGTTGATCGCATCGAAGTAATCCGGAAGGGCAGAGCGCGTTACATCGGTGTACTGCTTGGCAGAAGCGCAGGGGATCGCTGTGAGAAACAGCGCAAGCAGCAGGCAAACAGCTGTCGTTCGTGTTGCCCAAGTTTTCATGTTTCTTCCTCCTGTTTTATTTTTCATTTATCTGATCCGCGGGCGTTTCCGCATCGCGGGGCAAATTGCAACGCAAGAGAAGGGCATCGAAAAGGGCCGGATATCCGGCTGAACCTGCGCAGGCTTTTGGGGAGGGACGCAAGAGCAAGCTTGAGAGCGCTTCCCTCCCGCATCATTATGGTTCAGCTGCAGGCCCTTGGCTCTCCCTCTGGGAGAGCTGTCACCAAAGGTGACTGAGAGGGCCTTGCAGGCGCGTTCGAACGGTAACAGCAAGCAAAGGGAGAGCCAAGTTTCCCTCTCAGGCGGCTGCGCCGCCAGCTCTCCCAAAGGGAGAGCCAAGTATCGCTCGCAACGCACTGCTGCAGTAGTTCATACTGCTGTGGCTGTCAATTACCTTATGAATACTCCGTGTCCGCCGGAGGCTTTCCCGTGTTCCGGCCAGTACTGCGAGATTGCCGCGCCTTGCTCCGCAAGGCTCGCAATGACAAGTCAGGAAACCTGCCGCGTCCGGGGAGGGGCGCAGGGTGGAAGGCAGGGCATCTGCATTCCCCGGTTGAAAGCCATCGGGGCATGGGGAAAATGCGGGCTTTTTTCTTCATTTTCCTGCATTTTCCCCACACTCCGAGAATGCGGCTGCACCCAGCCCCGAAAAATCGGGGCTGGGTGACAGATTTTGCGGATCAGATCTCCAGATAGCTGTCGGAATACAGCTCGTTGTTCTTGAAGATATCGCAGGACTTGATGGTCTCCATCAGGCGCAGGTCGTTCGGGTTGACGATGGCAGAGGTCAGGCCCTGCATCATCGCCATGGCGACGAGGGCGGAGTCCATGATCGGGCGGAGGGTCTTCGGCGCGCCGTTGGAGTTGTTGGACAGGCCGCCGGTAGACTTCAGGCCTTCATCGGCGAAGAGCTTGATGGCGTTCAGGACGTCCATCTGCTTATCCTGCATGCCCTTGACGACAAGGAACAGCGGGTCGAACCACAGGTCCTCGGCCTCCATGCCGAGCGCCATGCCGCGATCGAGCATGGTGTGGCAGTGGTGCATGCGCTCGTCGTTGTCCTTCGCGATGCCGTCGGCGGAGCAGAGGGCGATGACGATGGCGTCGTTGGCGGCTGCCAGGTCGATGTTGGAGATACGGGAGCCTGCATCGGCGGAGTTGACGATGGGCTTGCCGTTCGTGCGGTTATAGACGCGGATACCGGCTTCGATGGCCTTCTTGTTGGCGGTATCGAGGGCCAGCGGGACGTTGTTGAAGTTCTCCTGCAGGAGCTTGACCGCCCAGGTCATGAGCTCGGGGCCGTTGGACTCGGCAGGGCCGATGTTGACGTCCAGATAGGTGGCGCCGGCCTTGATCTGCTGCGCGGCACGCTCGAGGATGGGATCCGGGTTGAACGTGGCCATGGCCTCGCGGATGACCGGGCTGATGCAGTGGATGCGCTCGCCGATGGTGACGAACTTCTTGGACTCGACATTGCGCTGCTTGTAGGTCACGCCGAGATCCTTGTGCGGGATCTCCGGAATGACGAGCTTGGAATAGTCGATGGGAGCGTCGGCGTCGACGACTTCCTTCTTCTCTTCCTTCGGCTTCTTCGTGGCAGCGACGGCCTCGGCAGCCTTGATGTGCTCGCCGTCCTTGAGGAACTTGACGATCTCAACGGCCTCGCGGGTGCCGACGACGACGTTCCAGTCGGGCAGCTTGTCCTGGATCTCGCCCTTCATAACGGCGACCTTGCCGGGGATGACGAGCGTGCGGTTGTTGATCTTCTTGTCCAGCTCGAACTCGTCGAAGAACTTCTTGATGGAGCTGGAGGAGAACTTGCCGGCGGCCCATGCCGTCAGGACGGACATGCCGGAGGCGTCGGTGATGAGCAGGTTGACCGGCACATTGGAGCGCTCGATCTCGCCGGAGACGAGGAAGTAGGTCAGGGCGAAGTCGACGGTCAGCATGCAGGGATCGTCGGGCGTTGCGCCGTTCATCGGGTAGATGCCGGGCGCGACCTTCATCGGCTTCTGCGGGTCGGTGAAGACGTTCTGGCGCAGGCCGTACAGCGGCAGGGCCTCTGCATAGCCGAGGCGCTCCATGACGATGATGGAGCCGTACTTCAGGGTGAAGACGGCGGCCAGGGCGGTCTCAAGATGCTCGTCGCCCGCGGCCAGCTTGGCCAGATCGACGATGGAGGGATAGCCGAAGGTGCGGTCGCCGTCCTTCAGGGCGGTGCGGCGGACGAGCACGGTGTTGGCGAACGTCTCCTTGACGGTCTTGCCGGTGACGTCGATGATGAGATTCTTGTTGCCCGCGGCCTCGAGCTTGGCGATGAGGTCATGCAGCTCGGACAGGCTGTCGGCATGAACGCCGAGGGTCACGCCCGCTTCAGTGGCGATGGCGCTCATCTCCTCGTAGTTCTCCGGCGTGGCGCCGTTGAGGATGGGCTTGCCGTCCTTGCAGATGGCAAGGGCCTTTTTGGCGCACTCGGGGCAGGTGCAGTTGAGGATGAGGGTGCGGCCCGTTGCGGCGGCCTTCTTGACGAGGTCTTCCCACTTGTCGGCGGAATCCTTCTCGCAGCGGACCATGACGAACTCGATGTACTCGCGCTCGCCGATACGCTCATAGTCGACCTTCTGGATGTCGGCCAGCTTCTGATCGGCAGCGGCCTCGTCCATGCAGGTGCAGACGGGAACGGCGAAGCGGTTGCGGTTGACAAGGGTCTTCTCGTGGCGGAACAGGACGGTCTCGCCGCCGAGCTTGATGTCATTGCCGACCGTGATGGTCTTCATGGGAGGCGCAGTGGCCTCGGAGAGCTTTGCCTTGGCTTCTTCGGAGAAGTACGGGCATTTATCCAGAGCGACGGCGCCCTGTGCGACCTTCATGCAGAAGGCCATGCAGGTGGGGCTGCCGCATTCCTTACAGTTTTTCTTGGGAGAGAGCTTAAAGATATCCAAGCCTTTCAGTGCCATTGTATGTTCCTCCTTCCGCTCAGACCAGCGCTTCGATCATCTCGCTGATGGCCTTGATGGCCGCGGGATGACGCATGATGACGGCATCGGAGCCGCCGGCGAGGCAGGCGGCAGCCGTGGTGATCTCCATCTCAATGCCGCGCTCCTCGGCGCTGCCCCATTCGGGCATATCGGCCTCGCTGACCATGGATTCCTTGACGGACCAGGTCTCGGGGGAGACGGGCGTGAGAATGGGCATCTGGAGCTGCGTATCGCTCTGGGCGAGGGCAGCCGCACGGATGCGGTCGAGGGTAGAGGCAACGTACTCATAGCCGTAGCCCGCTGCGGCGGAACCGGCGTTCATGACGATGGACGTCGGGGCGACGCCGAGCTGCGTCATCAGGACGTTGAGCTGCTTGGCAAGGTTGATGTCGACGGCGGACTCTGCGCCGACCTTCTGGCCATAGGCCATGACGGCGGAAGCGCCGACGGACTTGTAGTTCTCCTCACGGGCAGAGAAGACGAGGATGTTCTTGCCCTGCAGGGCCTCGGAGACCTTCGTGAAGAGCTCCGCATCCTTCTCGATGTTCTTGCAGCCCATGATGACGAGGGGCAGATCCGTTGCGTCGGCAACGGACTTGGCGATCTCGACGCACTCCTCGACGGAGCGGTTATCGCCGTTGGGGTCAGCGCCTTCGAAGTGGAGGCAGATGAACGATGCGCCGTGCATCGTCTCCACGCGCTTTGCCATGTCGGCCACGGTCTGGCAGCCGGCATAGAATTCCTGCAGACCGGCCTGCGGATAAGCCGCCATGCCGTGGTCGGTGATCTCTACGCCGATCTTCGGCGCATTGGTGATGGGCGCGTCGAATGCGTAGAAGGGCAGAACGTTAATGCCGCCGAGCGTGACTGCCTTGTCACCAGTGCCGATGGTAACAGAGCTGATCGACGAATTGAACGCCTGCGTTTTGGGTTCAAAAGACATTGTGTTTTCCTCCTGAAATGGTTGATCGGGAAGCCGGACCGGACGGCCGGGCCTCCGTTGGTTCTCCGATAAGAAAGAAAAATGGATTTTACGGCAGCGCCGCACAATTCAGCGGGAGCATGCAATTGTGCGGGGCTGCCTCACAGGCTCAGGTCCTGCATGATCCCGTGCAGCGCCCGCTTGACCGGGCTGGCATCGGGGATCTTCGAGCTGGGCTTGCCGTCGCAGTCCGCTTCGTAGACGGCATCGTCCTGTGGGAGGACGCCGGCGAGCTCCAGATGATGGGCCTCGATCTCCTCGCGCACGCCGTCGGAGAGAACGCCGCCGGGCGCACGGTTGATGATGAGCTTCATGAGGCCGGGCTTCAGGTCCAGCTCACGGACCATCTCGGCGATGCGGGCAACGGCCTGCACGCCGCGGCGCGAGCAGTCGGAGACGAGCAGCAGCGCATCGACATGCGGGAGCGTCCCGCGGGCGATGTGCTCCATACCGGCCTCGTTGTCGATGACGACATAGCGGTAAGCGCCGATATACTTGTCGAGCAGGGTCTTGAGCACGCCGTTGACGTAGCAATAGCAGCCCTTGCCCTGTGTGCGGCCCATGACGAGCATGTCGAAATCGTCCTCCTCCGCCAGCGCGGATTCAAAGCGGTATTCGGCATAGTCCGCCTTTGTCATGCTCTTGGGGATCGTATCGCCGCGGAGCTCCGCCTGCGCGATCTCCTCGCGGATCTGGCCGAGGGAGACACCGGCTTCGACGCCGAGGACCTCGTTCAGATTGGAATTGGCATCCGCGTCGACGACGAGCAGCGGACCCTTGCCGCCCTTGATGAGGGCGTCGATCATCATGCCGCAGACCGTCGTTTTTCCGACGCCGCCCTTTCCGGCGACAGCAATGGTATAGGCCATGGGGAAACCTCCTTTGTGCAGTGGGGGAACTGCCGGACGGCGGAGCCGCCCGGCAGCGCGAAAAGGTGAGCAAATTTTGGGGCAGCTCCGGAAATCCGGCAGCCCAAACCGGCAGCAGCGCACAATTCAGCAAGAGCATTCGGCAAAGGATTTTTCGCCGAGCCGAGATTTGGAAAGCGCAGATGTACTTTGTGTACCTCAAGCTTTCCGAACCGATGGATCGGCGGAAAATGCCCGGCGAAGGCCGAAGCTGCAATTGTGCGGTGTTGCCAAAAAAATCAGATGAGGTCGACGATGCCGGACTCCTTGACGATGCGGGCGACGTCGTCATACTTGTTCAGGGCATACAGATGGATGCCGTTGATGCCGCAGACGCGATACTCGTCGATGAGCTTGATGGTATACTCGATGCCGGCTTCCTTGAAGGACGCCTTCTTGGCAGCGATGGACTCCTCGGACTCGTTCGGAGCGAACGGATTCGGGAAGATCCAGTTCTTGGAGATGATCTCGCACAGGTCGCGGGACATCACGCAGCCGTTGCGGGAGAGCGCCATGTTGATGGTAGCGGCGGCGTCGAGAACAGGCATGATACCCACATCGACCGGCAGCCAGATGCCGGCGGCGCGGATGGCGTCCATCCAGTAACGGAACTGGTCCATATCCCAGCAGAGCTGGGTCATGATGTAGTCTGCGCCTTCGTCCTGCTTCTGCTTCAGGAAGGAGATGTCGGCTTCCAGAGAACGGCAGGCAATGTGGCCCTCGGGGGAGCCTGCGACGGCGATGGTGAACTTGTCGCCGAATTCCTTGCGGACGAACTTCACCAGCTCGGTGGCATAGTGCAGGTCGCCGTTCGTGCCGGTCCAGCCAAAGGGGATGTCGCCGCGAAGCGCGAGCATGTGGTCGATACCGTTGTCCAGATAGGTCTGGAGCTGGTCCTTGATGCCTTCCTTGGTGTTGGCCACGCAGGTGAAGTGCGTCACGGGGGTGCACTTGCCGTCGGCCTTGATCTTCTTCAGGACCTCAAGGTTCTTGCCGACGTTCGTGCCGCCAGCGCCGTAGGTGCAGGAGATGTAATCCGGATTGAGCGTATAGAGCTTCTCAAGCACGCCGCCCTCGCCGCACAGCTTCTCCATGCCAACGTCCGTCTTCGGGGGGAAGACTTCAAAGGAAAATGCGTTGCGCTGTTCCATGATCTCTGCTACATTCATGGTGTTTGCCTCCTATTATTGTGGTATCTGTGTGCAAATGAAGCCCGCGCCTGCGCGCAGTACACTCATTCTGATACAAATTTATCGTATCACAAAAGGGTCCGGTTTTCAAGCGCTTTTCCATAGATTTTACGGAGAGAGACCGCTTTTTTCCGACAGGGTGGATTTTTCCCGGGGAATATGGTACAATGGAGAAAATCCGGCAGGCCGCGGGGTGCTGTAGGGGAGGGGACAGCCGGGCCCGGCGGTAAACCGCCGACTCGTACAGGGCATCGTTAAAATGGCAACTGCCCCCGACTTGTCATTGCGAGGAGCGAAGCGACGTGGCAATCTCGCAGTACCCGACCAGATCACAGGAAAGCCGTCGGCGAAAACGTAACTGCCTTCCCGAGATTGCCACGGGCGCGAAGCGCCCTCGCAATGACAATTCCGGGAGCCTGCAATTCCAATTCCTAACTTCTCATTTCTAATTCCCAATATGATAAATAAGGCAGCACCGCACCATTCAGCGAGAGCATTCGTCGAGAGATTTTTTGTCGAGGCAAGGTTTGAAAAGTGCAGGCGTGCTTTGTGCACGTCAAGCTTTTCGAACCGACGGATCGGCGAAAAATATCCGGCGAAGGCCGAAGGTGCAATGATGCGGTGCTGCCATAAATAAAGGAGCGATCATCCATGTCTGAATTCTGCACCGAGCTGATGCACTGGCTGGACGGCGGGCGCTCGCCGTGGCATACCGTCGCCATGGCGGAGGAGGCGCTGACCGCCGCGGGCTTTGCCCCGCTGGAGCTGGGCGCGCCGTTTGCCGTGAAGCGCGGCGGCCGCTACTTTGTGAGCAGCGGCACGTTCCTCGCCGCCATCACCGTCGGCGCGCGCGATGTGTTCCGCATCGCCGCCTCGCATACGGACTGGCCCTGCATGCGCATCAAGCCGCAGCCGGAGCTCGTTTCCGGCGGCTGCTGCCGTCTGAGCGTTGAGCCCTACGGCGGCGCGATCCTGAACACCTGGCTCGACCGCCCGCTCGGCCTTGCCGGTGTGGCCCTCGTCCGGACGGACGACCCCATGCGTCCGGCGCGCCGCCTTGTCGCATGGGACGAGCCGCTGGCCATCATCCCGAACGTGGCCATTCATCTGAACCGGGAGGTAAACAAGGGCGTTCCCACGAAGCCGAACGTCGACATGCTGCCGCTGTGCCGCACGGTGCAGGACGCATGGGAGAAGAAGGGCTACCTCGTGGGCAAGCTGGCCGAGCGCCTCGGTGCAGCGGCGGAGGACATTCTGTCCTTTGAGCTGTGCGCCTACTGCCACGAGCCTGCGCAGCTCGTCGGCTTTGAGCAGGACCTGCTCTCCTCGGCCCGGCTGGACAACCTGACGTCCGTCCACGCCTGCCTGCGCGGCCTGCTGGACGCCGTCGGCGACACGATCAACCTCGCCGTGCTCTATGACAACGAGGAGATCGGCAGCAACACCCGCCGCGGCGCGGACAGCAGCACGCTGACGGTCATTCTCGAAAAGCTGGCCGACGCCCTCGGCCTGAGCCGCGCGCAGTATCTCGACGCCTGCGTGAACGGCATGCTGCTCTCGTGCGACGCCGCGCACGCTGTGCACCCGAACCACCCGGAGCTGGCCGACGTGACGTGCGGCGCGCTGCTCGGACGCGGCGTTGCCCTGAAGCGCAGCCCGCGCTATTCCTCGGACGCCGACACCTGCGCCGTGATCTCCGGCCTGTGCGATGCGGCGGGCATTCCGCTGCAGACCTACATGAACCGCGCCGATCTGCCCGGCGGCAGCACGGTCGGCTCGATGGCCTCGTCGCTGCTGGCCATGCCCGCAGCCGATATCGGCGTGCCGCTCCTCGCGATGCACTCCGCCCGCGAGCTGATGGCAGCCGCCGATCAGGATGCGTTCGTCCGCCTGTGCACGGCGTTCTATTCCGCAAAATAAGGCAGAGACCAGACACCGCCCGATGGGATGACCCCACCGGGCGGTTTTTCAGGTTTGTCATTGCGCCCCTCCGGATGCAGCAGGGTTCCCTGACTTGTCATTGCGAGCCTTGCGCAGCAAGGCGTGGCAATCTCGCAGTACCCGGTTGGATTATGGGGAAGCTATCGGCGAAATCGCAACTGCCTTCCCGAGATTCCCACGTCGCCTCGCTCCTCGGAATGACAAGTCGGAGGTGCGTATCGTTTGAACAATGGCCTGTACTTATCGGCAGTGCCTGCAGGGCCCTCTCAGTCACCTTCGGTGACAGCTCTCCCAGAGGGAGAGCCATGGGCGCTTTGCTCCCCGCAATAACACAATAAAAACCCCTTCAGATAAGCAGCAAACCAATTCAAGGAGGAAAAACCTTGGCACATCACAAAAAGGACTACCAGCCGGAGGACATCCGATTCCCGGATCAGGCGATCGTGACCTCTGAGCTGGTGCATGAAATGAAAACCAGCTACATGGAGTATGCCATGTCGGTCATTGTCGGCCGTGCGCTGCCTGACGTGCGCGACGGCCTCAAGCCCGTGCACCGCCGCATTCTCTATGCCATGTATGAGGATAATCTGACGGCTGACAAGCCGTTCAAAAAGTCCGCGACCTGCGTCGGCGACGTGCTGGGCCGCTATCATCCGCACGGCGACGCGTCTGTCTATGATGCGCTCGTGCGTCTGGCGCAGGACTTCTCCATGCGCTATATGCTCGTCGACGGCCACGGCAACTTCGGCTCCGTCGACGGCGATCCCCCCGCTGCCTACCGTTACACCGAGGCCCGCCTCTCGAAAATCTCGAATGAAATGCTCCGTGACCTCGAAAAGGACACCGTGGACTGGGACCCGAACTTCGACGAATCGCGCAAGGAGCCGCGCGTGCTCCCCAGCCGCTTCCCGAACCTGCTCGTGAACGGCTCGAGCGGCATCGCCGTCGGCATGGCAACGAATATCCCGCCCCACAACCTCACCGAGGCCATCAACGCCTGCCTGTGCGTCCTCGATAACCCCGAGGCCACGCTCGCCGACCTTATGGAGCACCTCCCCGGCCCGGATTTTCCGACGCGCGGCCTCATCCTCGGACGTGCCGGTATCCGCGCCGCCTATGCTACCGGCCGTGGCCGCGTGACCATGCGCGCCCGCACCGAGCTGGAGGAATTCGGCCAGAACCGTCAGCGCATCATCGTCACGGAGATCCCCTATCAGGTCAACAAGCGTATGCTCATCAAGAATATGGCCGATCAGGTCAACGAGAAGCGCCTCGAGGGCATCTCCGACATCCGCGACGAGTCCGACCGCACCGGTATGCGCATCGTCATCGAGCTCAAGCGCGAGGCAAACGCGCAGGTCGTCCTGAACCGCCTGTTCGCTCAGACGCAGCTGCAGACGACGTTCGCCATCAATATGCTGGCCCTCGTGAAGAACCAGAGCCAGCCGAAGGTCCTCTCCCTGCGCGAAATTCTGGACGAATATCTGGCCTATCAGGAGGAGGTCATCCTCCGCCGCACGCGCTATGACCTGCGCAAGGCACAGGAGCGCGCCCACCTGCTCGAGGGCCTGCTCATCGCGCAGGATAACATCGACGAGGTCATCCGCATCATCCGCACGAGCTACGACAACGCAAAGGAAAACCTCATGCAGCGCTTCGGCCTCGACGACATCCAGGCCCAGGCCATCCTCGATATGCGCCTGAAGGCCCTGCAGGGCCTCGACCGCGAAAAACTCCAGAACGAATATCAGGAGCTGGAGGACCGCATCGCCTATTACGAGCGCGTGCTCGGCGATATGGGCCTTGTCAAGTCCATCCTCAAGGACGAGCTGACCGCCATCCGCGACAAGTACGGCGACGAGCGCCGCACCGAGATCCAGGATGTAGAGGACGAGATCGATATCGAGGACCTCATCGAGGAGGAGGACTGCTGCTATACCCTCTCGAACGCGGGCTATATCAAGCGCCTGCCCGTCGATACCTACCGCACGCAGCGGCGCGGCGGCCGCGGCGTCTCCGGCCAGAGCCTGAAGGAGGAGGATTACGTCAAGAATCTCTTCATCGCCTCGACGCACGACTATGTCCTGTTCTTTACGAACACGGGCCGCGTCCACCGCAAGAAGGGCTACCTCATCCCGGAGGCCGGGCGCACGGCGCGCGGCACGAACATCGTCAATATCCTGCCGCTCGAGCAGGGCGAGCGCGTGACGGCCATGCTGCTGACACGCGAATTCACGGACCATGAGTACCTGATGATGGTCACGCGCGGCGGCACCGTCAAGCGCATCCGGCTTGACGCCCTCTATACCGCCCGCAAGGCCGGCATCCGCGCCCTGTCGCTCGACGACGGCGACGAGCTCATCGCCGTCCTGAAGACGAACGGCAGCGACAATATTCTCCTTGCCACGCGGCAGGGCATGGCCATCTGCTTTGCCGAGACGGACGTCCGCCCCATGGGCCGCGACGCAGCCGGCGTGCGCGGCATCCGCCTCGACGACGGCGACGAGGTCGTCAGCGCAGCCGTGGCCGCCGAGGGAAAGAGCCTCTTGACTGTCACGGAGAACGGCTACGGCAAGCGCACGGCCGTCGAGTCCTACCTGCGCGGCGAGGACCGCCAGCCGCAGACGCGCGGCGGCAAGGGCCTGCGCAACTACCGCCTGACCGAGAAGACCGGCCTTGTCGCAGGCGCGGCCATCGTCGATGATACGAACGACGTCATGCTCATTGAGTCCGGCGGCGTCGTGCTGCGTACTCCGGCCGCCAGCATCAACCTCTACGGCCGCGATACCCAGGGCGTCATCCTCATGCGCATCGAAGAGGGCAACCGCGTCATCGGCGTCGAGGCGATTTCCAATACGGAGGAAAACGGGGAAGAATAAGAAAATCGCGCAAGACGCCCCGCTTTGTCATTGCGAGGCCCCAACGGGGCCGTGGCAATCTCAAGTAGGTACTGCCGTTCAGTACGAGCCATCGTAAAGACGGCACGCACCTCCGATTTGTCATTGCGAGGAGGCCGGAGGCCGACGTGGCAATCTCGGGAAGGCACTGCCGTTCGGAACGAGCCATCGTAAAAACGGTACGCACCTCCGATTTGTCATTGCGAGGAGCGAAGCGACGTGGCAATCTCGGGAAGGCACTGCCGTTCGGAACGAGCCATCGTAAAAACGG
>OGDY01002692.1_pt1 | contig 15774 bp, 15 predicted proteins | sample 1570341 | NCBI WGS metagenome assembly OGDY01 (sample SAMEA2581972, study PRJEB24529) | metagenome | biome: Human gut stool | place: China | collected 2011 | reverse complement strand
GCTACATATCTTTTTAATACTAAATCAGTGGCTTTGTATACTGTAGCCATTCCACCATTTCCAACTTTTTCTATAATTTCGTATCTGTTACCTAGAATTTTCCCTTCTAAATTCATACTTCTCTCTCCTTTTTTATTATATTATAAATAAATTTATAATATTAATAAGTCATAATGTAGACCGCTATATATTTTTAATAATTACAACTGTTATATTATCATAACCGCCTCTGTCCTTGCAAGTTGTACTAAATCTTTTGTTGCTTGTTCTATATTTTTTGATGCCATTTCATATATTGTTTGTTGGTCTACCATATTTGATAAACCATCTGAACACATAATTAAAATATCATCTTTTAAAAATCCTTTTACCATAACATCTGGCTCTACAAAAGCATTACATCCAAGTGCTTTCATTAACATATTTTTTTGCGGATGATGTTCTGCTTGTTCCTTTGTTATTGTTCCTTCTTTTACAAGTTTTTGTACATAACTATGGTCTTGTGTTAGTTTTCTTATAAATTGCTTTCTAACTCTATATATTCTACTATCTCCAACATGACCTATATATGCTTTGTTGTTGTATATTAAACATATTTCTAATGTTGTTCCCATTCCTTGTAATTCTGGATTTTCTTTTGCCTTTTCGTATACAACCATATTTGCATATTCCATACTGCTTCCTAATAATTGTATTATACTGTCTCTATCTTTTTCTATATCTTTAAAATTGTTTTCTATATAATTTTTTGCTGTTTGAATTGCAAGTTGACTTGCTATTTCTCCGCCATTATATCCACCCATTCCATCTGCTAATAAAAATAGTTGAATTTGATCTAATGAGTTTGAAATATAAAAATAATCTTCGTTTGTTTCCCTGACATTTCCCTTGTCAGATTTTGCATAAGCCTTTATCATAGTTTCACCTCTGTTCTTTTGTATTCGCTTATAATCTTCTTCCTATTTTATATCATAAGTTACTATTTTTTGCAATATTTTTGTTATAATTACTCCTTAATTTTTTGTGTTTAATATATTGCAGGTATTGCTATCATTATGATATAATATCAAAAAACAAAGGAGGAATTTTATATGTCAACACCACATAATGAAGCAAATATTGGAGATATTGCAAAAACAGTAGTAATGCCTGGTGACCCATTAAGAGCCAAATATATTGCGGAAAATTTTTTGGATAATTATAAACTTGTAAATCAAGTTAGGGGAATGTATGCTTATACTGGAACATATAAAGGAAAGGAAATAACCGTTATGGCACATGGTATGGGAATGCCAAGTGTTGGAATATATACTTATGAATTATTTAAGATTTATGGTGTAGAAAATATTATCAGAATTGGTTCTTGCGGAGGTTATAAACCTGAACTTAAGTTATTTGATATTATTTTAACTAAAAATGTTTTTTCTGAAAGTAATTATGCCTTAACTTTAAATAATGATAACTGCCATATTGTTTCTTCTAATAGTGATCTTAATTCTATAATTGAGGATACTGCTAAAGATTCTAATATAAATATCGTTTTAGGTAATACAGTTTGTACTGATTGTTTTGATGTTTATATGACTGATGTTAATAAATTTTTGGAAAGAGTTCCAGATAATTTTAATCCAGTTGCAGCCGAAATGGAGGCTTTTGCTTTATTTTATAATGCTAAGTTATTAAATAAAAAGGCTTCTTGCTTAATGAGTGTTGTGGATTCAAAATTTATTAAAGATATTGCAACACCTGAGGAACGTCAAACAGGTTTAAATACTATGATAAAACTTGCATTAGATTCTGCAATAAAAATTTAAAAATTCGGGATTGGGGGACGGGTCTCCAATCCCGAAAAAATTTTAGAAAAAAAACGGGATTGAAGACCCGTCCCCTAATCCCGAAAAAATTTTAGAAAAAAAAACGGGATTGAAGACCCGTCCCCTTAATCCCTCTATTTTTTTATATCTAATATTTTATATTTCATAATTCCTGCAGGTGCATTTACTTCTACTGTATGTTTTCTTTTTGCTCCTAAAAGTGCTTCTCCTAAAGGTGATTCATTAGAAATCTTATTTTCTGCTAAATCTACTTCTGTAGAACCAACTATTGTATATTCTACTTCTTCATTGAATTCAATATCTAATACTTTAACAGTATTTCCTATTTGAACTGTATCTGTATCAATTTCTTTTTCATCAATTATTTTAGCATGTCTTAATTTGTTTTCTAATTCTGCTATTTTAACTTCGTTTTCTGCTTGTGCATTTTTTGCTTCATCATATTCTGAATTTTCTGATAAATCTCCAAATCCTAATGCCACTTTTATTCTCTCTGCTATTTCTGTTCTCTTTTCTGTTTTTAAATAATTTAATTCTTTATCTAAATTATCATATCCTTCTTGTGTAAGGATTACTTCTTTTTCTTCCATTTTTATTACCTCCATTATATGCATTTAGAATTTTTGATTTTTCTTCTAAATACTAAGATTAATGTCCTAAATTATTTTTAGGACATTTTTTAAACTTATATTATATTAAGCCAGTTTTCTCATTTTGTCAAGCAATTTTACAAAATTTACCTTTTATATTTCTTTTTTAGTTACTATTCACAGCCTATAAAATTATTTTTATTGATGTTTTGTTCTAATTTTTAAACAAATCTTTTCCTTCTTTTAGATATTCATATCCAGAAAAAATTGTTGCAATTGTTTGAATTATCATCATTACAGTAACAACTAAATTTAATCCAAATGCAAAACCAGTTAAATTGCCTGTAAAGCATTCTCCAAATGCATTTAAATCTACAAATGCTAATATTATTGCTATCATTTGTGTAACTGTTTTTAATTTTCCCCACACTGAAGCCGCAATTACTTTTCCACCTTTTTCTACTGCTATTAGCCTATATCCAGATACAATAAATTCCCTTGATAAAACTATAACAGGTATCCATGCAGGTAATCTTCCCATTTCTACTAACATTATCATTGCAGTTAAAACAAGAATCTTATCTGCTAATGGGTCTAAAAATTTTCCAAATGTTGTTACTTGATTTCTACTTCTTGCTATGTATCCATCCAATTTATCTGTAATTGATGCTATTATAAAAATTAGGTCTATAATTAAATATGTAATTGGTATACTAAATAATTCACCTTGTATTCCCAAAAATGGTATTATTACCATTATGGGAACAAGTATTATTCTAAAAATTGTTAATTTATTTGCTAAATTCATTTTTTTCGTCCCTTCTTGAAGTTATACTTATTTATTCATAATATTTTTATTGCTGTTGTCTTTTTTCTTATTCTCTATTTTAACATTTCAATTGCTTTTTGTAATTGTGTATCATCACTTTCTTTAATTGTTAATAAACTGTTTACAGTACTTGGCAATTCAACTTTTTCATCTGGTTGAATTCCAACTTTATTTATTTTATTTCTATTTGGTGTTTGATATTCTTCTATGGTTATTTTTAAACCACTACCATCATTTAATTTTAAAATTTGTTGAATTACACCCTTTCCATATGTTGTTGTTCCTACAATTTTTGCTTTTCCTAAATCTTTTAGTGCTCCTGCTAAAATTTCTGACGCACTTGCTGTATTTTCGTTAGTTAGTATAACTATTGGCATATTTACTATTGGGTCTTCTTTTGCTTTTTTTACTGTTTCTTTACCATTTTTATCAACTTCATACAATAAGACAGAATCTTTAGGTGTCATATAATCTGCTATTTCTAATGCTTGGTCTACTATTCCACCACCATTATTTCTTAAATCTATTATTAAAGATTGAATTCCTTTTTTTGCTAATTCTTGGTATTGATTTTTAAAGTCTTCTGCAGTTGTTTCGTCAAATGATGTAAATTTTATATATCCAATATTATTTGAAAGTACTTTACCTTCTACTTGATTTACTTTAACTTTTTCTCTAGTTAATTCAAATTTAAGTTTTTCTGTACCTCTTAATACTTCAATTGTAACTTTAGTTCCTTCTTCACCTTTTATTTTATTAGATGCTGTTGTCATATCATCTGCACTGTATTCTACACCATCTGCAGAAATTATTAGGTCGCCCGCTTGTATTCCTGCTTTTTCGGCTGGACTTCCTTTTATTGTTGATAATACTTGAATTTTGTCATATTGTGTATTTTTTATCATATGAATTCCTATACCAACAAAATTTCCCATTGTATCATCTAAATAAGTATCCATTTCTTCTTTTGAAATATATTCTGTATATGGGTCCCCAAGTCCTTCTATATAGCCTTTTATTGCCCCTTCTTCTAATGCAGTATCATCTACATCTCCTAAATAGTATTTATCTATTATTTCTCTGTATTTTGTTAGTTTACTTGCTATATCTTTATTAGTACTTTGTGCACTAACTGATACGGGATTTTTTACAAAATATGAGTATAAAGATATTGATGTTACCATAAATGTTATAAATGCTGTTAATACAACAATCATAATTATTTTGTAAATTTTGTACCTTTTGCTTTTCTCCATTGTTTCCTTTCCCTTCCAATGCAGTTTTTATTTTTACATAAATACTACATTATTCATAAATTTTGAGCGGATGTACTCCGCTCTTTTAATATATTTTCTTAATATGATATTTCCTAATATATAAAATATTATATTTTTATACACTAAGATATTTCTTAATATATAAAATATTATAATTTATTAATTTTATGTATAAATTACATATAATTTAAAGGATTTACTCTTGAATCTTGACCATATGCCGTAGCACTGTATTTATAACTATATGGAGCAGTTCTTAATTCAAAATGTAAATGTGGTCCAGAGGAATTTCCTGTACTTCCACTAAGCATTATTTGTTGTCCTTTTTTTACAATTTGACCCGGTGAAACACATATTGAACCTCTTGTACCATGTCCGTAATATGATTGCATTCCATTTGCGTGTCTAATTACAACATACGTACCATAACTTGATGTAAGATTGTCTGTTATCATTACAACACCTGCTGCTGCCGCATATACAGGGCTTCCAGATGATATTGCATAATCTATCGCTCCATGAAATTTACCAGTTGAATAATATCCATTTGTAGAAATTGAACCACCACTAACTGGTTTCATAAAATATCCAGAACCTGTTGGTGTTGTAAAACTACCACTATTGTTATTTTTTCCACTATTGCTGTTACTACTATTATTGCTATTATTGTTTTTTTGACTATTTGCTGCCTCTTGTTGTTTTTTTAATTCTTCTAATTGTTTTTTATATGCTATTTCTGCTTGTTTAATTTCATTTGCTATTTTAGCATTGTCTTGTTTTAATTGTTGAATTTCCTGTTCTAGTTCTTTTTCTTGGTCAGACAATTGTGCAACATATTTATCTTTTTCAGTTTTAGCTGTTTTCAATTGATTATTAACAGTTTCCTTTTCTGTTTTTGATGCAGTTAAAGTAGCCTTGTTATTTTCAATTTCTTTTTTTGCAGTTTCAATCTCTTCTTTTTGCTTTTGAATTTTATCTAGCAATTCTGCATCCATTTTAGTAACTTCAGATACCAAATAGTAACTAGAAATGAAATCTGTTAAATTTTTTGAACTTAGTAAAACATCTAAATATGAAGTATCTCCTGATGTATATACTGCTACCATTCTTTTCTTTATTAATTCTTCTTGTTCTTTATAATCTTGCTCTGCCTGTGCCAACTTTTTCTCTTCTTCTTTTATCTTTGTATTTGCATCAGTTATTTTAGAGTCTAAATCACTTATTTGAGTTTCATAATCATCAATTTTTGAATTTATACTTTCTACCTGTTTCATTGCTTCGGTTTTATCACTTTCAACTTGTTTTTGTTTTTCCTCTGCTTCATCTATTTTCTTTTGATTAGAATTAATATCTGCTTGCGTAGCCGCCAAAGCAACATTTGTACTTGCCAATAAAATCGATATTAAAGCCATTCCTATTAATTTTTGAAATATACTTTTCATAAGTTTCTTTCACTCCTTTTCAATTTACAAAATATCATTCAATTTCATATATTGAATTTAATTTTCTGTATTAGTATTTTCAACTGTATTTTCACTAGTGTTATTCTCTCCTGGTATTAATCCATTTGTTATATATGGTAATGGATCTGTTGTTGCACCATTTATTCTAACTTCAAAGTGAGCATGTGGTCCTGTTGAGTATCCAGTAGAGCCAACTTTTAAAATTGCATCTCCTCTTTTTACAGTTTGTCCAACTTGAACTAATATTTCTGAACCATGTGCATATAATGTAGAAATCCCTCCACCATGGTCTATTATTACCATATTACCATATGCCGCATTCATTCCTGCTTTTACAACTGTTCCATCATTTGCAGCGACAAAATTTGCTCCCATCGGTGCACCAATATCAACACCTGTGTGTAATTTATATTGTCCTGTTATTGGATGAACCCTCATTGCATATTTTGAAGTTATTCTTGTATAACCAGGTACTGGCCAAGCAAGTTGCCCTCCAATATATACAGTATCTAAGCCTTGTTGTGCTAACGCTAAAATTTGTTGATTAACCAATTCATATTGTTTGTTGATTTCATCAATTTTTGCTTGTAAATTTTTCTCGTCATCTGATAATTTTGCAATAAAACTTTCCCTCATTTTTTTTGTATTTTGTAATGTTCTTGTTGTTCTTGTTTGATTTTCAACTATTGTAGCCAATTCTTTTTTTTCATTTTCTAACTTTGTTTTTGATAAATCTATTGTTTTCTTTTTGGTTTCTAAATCATTTATTAAATTTTCATCAATTTCTGTTAATTGTGATATCAAGTAATAACTTGATATAAAATCTGATAAACTAGATGATTTTAGTAAAACATCCAAATATTGGGTATCCCCAGCCATATAAATTGCTACCATCCTTTTTTTGAACAATTCTACTTGCTTATCGTATTTTTCAGTTACACTATTTAATTCTGTTTCAACATTTTGTATATTGTTTTTCAATTCTGTAATCTTACTTTCTTGCTCTGCTAAAGTTTGCTCTGAAGTTTCTATTTTATTATCTAACTTTTCAACCTGTTGTAAATTTTCAGATAAATTACTTTGAACATCATTTAACTGTCCATTTGCTTCATCTAACTGATTTTGTAATTCAGACCTCTGAGTTTGTAAATCTGTTGTAGTATTTGTTGTTTGATTCTCAGTTTCTTCTGCATATGTGTGTGTCGTTGCAAAACAAATTAGTATGATTAAAACAATACATAAATTCTTACGCATGTTTTCTCCCTTCGTTCGCTCATTGTCATTCAAAATTTTGCCTGTCAAATCTTTTTTGTGTTAATTATACTTTTAAGTATTTTCTCATAGAAATTACACTTCCTAATGCACCAATTCCTATTCCTAATAACATATAAACAAATATTATTGAAGATATCATATCTTTAAAGCCTACCAAACTCATATTTATTGTTTGCATAAAACTTGCATTAACTGCTTGTTCAGCAAGTAAACTATATGCTCCACCTACTAAAACAATTGAAATTGCACTTGCAAATACACCTATTATCATACCTTCTACAATAAATGGCCATCTAATAAAATTATTTGTTGCTCCTACATATTTCATAATTGATATTTCTTTTCTTCTAGCATGTACTGTTAATTTTATTGTATTAGAAATTATAAATATAGAAATAATGATTAATAGTACTAAAATAATACCTGTAACCAATTTTATTCCTTTTGCTAAGCTTAATAGAGTTGATACTGTTTTATCACTACTTGTTATTTTATCTACATTTTCAATTTTTAATATTTTTTCCTGTACATCTTTACTTAAATTTAAGTCTGTAAGTGTTACTACATAAGATGTTGGAAAATAATCTGCTCCATATCCATCTATTAATTCTGATTTATCTCCTAATTTTTCTTTCATAGTATTTAATGCATATGTTTTATCTTTAAATTCTGCTGTACTTACACCATCTACTGCTCTTATTTCTTCTCCAACCTTTTGTGCCTCTTCATCTGTTGCATCTGTTTTTAAAAACACTTGAAATCCTTGTTCTGATTTTACTTGGTCAACAAAATGGTTGATATTTTCTCCTAATATTAAGAAAATTCCAAATATTATCATTGTTGCACACATTATCATTAATGATGCACCTGTTGATTTTTTATTTTTAAAAACATTACTGAATCCTTCTCCTATTAAATATCCAAATATATTATATTTCACTATCATAACCACCTTTTTTATCATCTCTTACAATGCTGCCTTTTTCTATGTGTATTACTCTTTTTTTCATTTTATCTACTATGTCTTTTGCGTGTGTTGCTACTACTACTGTTGTTCCTCTCATATTTATTTCATTTAAAAGATTCATTATATCCCATGCAGTGTCTGGGTCTAAGTTTCCTGTAGGCTCGTCCGCTATTAGCATTGATGGGTTATTTACTAATGCCCTTGCTAGTGCAACCCTTTGTTGTTCTCCACCTGATAATTCGTTTGGATACATTTTTGCTTTTCCACTTAATCCAACTAATGATAATACCATTGGTACTTGTCTTCTTATATGTCTTGGTGTTGCTCTTACTATATACATTGCATATGCTACATTGTCATATACTGTTTTGTCTGGTAATAATCTAAAGTCTTGGAACACAACTCCCATACTTCTTCTTAAATAAGGTACTCTACTTTGTTTTAAAAATGTTGTGTCTTTTCCATTTATTATGATGTTTCCTGATGTTGGTTCTTCTTCTTTTAGTATTAATTTTATAAGTGTTGATTTTCCACTTCCTGATGTTCCTACTAAAAAAGCAAATTCTCCTTTATCTATTACAAAATTTGCGTTTTTTACTGCTTTTGTTCCTGTATCATATGTTTTTGATACGTTTCTAAATTCTATCATTTTCTATCTTATCTCCTAATTTTGTATATTTTTTCTCCTATAAATCATATCAATAATCAGCCAATTTTGCAATACTTTTCACCAAAAAAACACAGGATTTTTTTATTTCTATAAAGTTCTATTTTGTGTATAATTTACTATTATTTTACAACTTTTTCAACAATATTTTCTGCGGTAATACCAAAATATTGCATTAATTCTATTGCTTTTCCAGACTTTCCAAAAGTATCATTAATGCCCATTCTTACTAATTTTACAGGGTACTCTTCTGTTAAAACCTCTGAAATTGCAGAACCAAGTCCACCAATAACATTATGGTCTTCCACAGAAATTAATTTTTTAGTTTCTTTAGCGCACTTTATAACCATATCTTTATCAATCGGTTTTACAGTATGAATATCAACAACTCTAACTTTAATACCCTTATTTTCTAATATTTCTTGTGCCCTAATTGCTTCACTAACAGTTACACCAGTAGCAAAAATTGTTGCATCTGTACCTTCTCCAATTTGAACTGCTTTACCAATTTCAAATTTTTGATTTTCACCATAAATTATAGGCGTTGCAAGTCTTGATAATCTCAAATATACAGGACCATTTATTTTACTTATTTCTTTAACTGCCCATTTTGTTTGTACATCATCTGATGTTGATAAAACTGTCATATTTGGTAATGTTCTCATTAATGATATATCTTCTATCATTTGATGTGTTGCTCCATCTTCTCCTACAGTTACTCCAGCATGTGTTGCACATATTTTTACATTTAATTTTGGATAACATACACTATTTCTAATTTGGTCATATGCCCTTCCTGCAGCGAATACTGCAAATGTGCTTGCATATGGTATTTTACCACATGTTGACATCCCTGCAGCAGTTGATATCATATTTTGCTCTGCAATTCCCATGTCATAAAATCTCTCTGGAAATTCCTTTGCAAAGATGTTTGTTTTTGTTGCAGTTGATAAATCTGCATCAAATACCACTATGTTTTTATTTTCTTTTCCCAATTCTAGCAAAGCCTCTCCATAACTTTGTCTTGTTGCTTTTTTTATATTTTCGTCCATATTAATTCAATCCTTTCTTATTGACAAGACCCTATAATTCCTGCATCATTTCCAAGAGCAGCCGGAATTATAATTAATTCTTTTCTAATATTAAACAAATATTTTTTTCTTTGAATATTATTTTTTAATTTTTCTAATAGAACATCTGCAAAATATACAAAACTTCCGCCTAAGCATACTGCCTCAGGCTCAAAAACATCAATTAAATTAGAAATACCTATACTTAAATATTCAATATATTCATCAACAATTTTATTAATAACATAATTGTCTTTATTTTTTCTGAGCATATCTAACAGTTCTTGTCCTCTTGTATTTTCGTCTAATCCAAGTGCATCACGTAAATTTGTTTTTAAAGCCTTCATAGATGCGTATTTTTCAAAACATCCTTTTTTTCCACAATTACATCTAATTCCATCTTTTTGAATTATCATATGTCCAAATTCACATCCTGACAAATCACCTGTATCTAATAATTCATTATTAATTATTACTGCTCCTCCTATTCCTGTACCTAATGACAAGAAAATACTTCTTTTGTAATCTTTTAATGCTCCCATTTTGTTTTCCGCTATTGCTGCACATTTTGCATCATTTCTAATTTTAATTGGTAAATTTATTTCTTTTTTAAGATTTTCTACTAAATTATAATTTTTTACACCTAAATTTACTGATTTTATTATTTCTGTACTTTTTATTGTTCCCGGTACTGCAATCCCTATTTCTTTTATTTTATATTTTTCAATTAGTTCTTTTACATTTTTTACTATATATGTTTCAATAGATGTTTTTATATCTTTTTTATCTTTTGAAAGTAATCTTTTTTCTGCTTTTTCTACAATATAACCTTTATCATCTATTACACCTATTGCAATATGGCTTCCGCCTAAATCTATTCCTATTTTCATTTTTTTACCTCAATTTTAATATATAGATAACCAAAATTGACTTTTAAAGTAAATACTCCAAAAGTCAATTTTATCAATCTCACAATATAAATTGTAATAATTTTCGATTTTATACTCCTGCAGCAGAGAATAAGAATCCTCCCATATATACTTCGATACATGGTGCAAGTACAACTAATACAAAGAAAATTAATACAATACCAACAAATAAGTATGTTACTTCTGGTAATACTTTAACAATCTTTTGTATAATATTATCAATATCAATTTCCATATATTCAACTAATTTATCCATCATTTCTGGCAAATCTGTTTGCATACCTATTTTAAGCATTTCTGTAACCATTGATTTTGGTAAACCAGATTTTTCAAATGGTTCAATCCATGATTCACCTATAATTATGTTATTTAAAGATGTTTCTACAATTGAAAGCATAACATAATTTTGTACAACGTTTTTACTTACATCAATAGCGTCTTGTATTCTCATACCATTATTTAAGTTTAATAGCATAGCCTTCATTAATCTTGAAAAATCTAATGCAAATATTAATTGCCCAAATATTGGCATTTTATACTTAAAGTAATCAAAATTGTATTTACCTTTTGGGGTATGTACATAAAATACTATTGCTGCAACTATTGCTGCAATTATTCCAACGGGTATATACCAAAATTGTATTAAACCATCAAGCACGCCTTTAAACCATAAAGTTACAGCCGGTAATGTAGCCGTTGATCCAAATGAATCATATACATTTTGAATTGCAGGTATTGCAACTAATGATCCCACAATTAACATTACTATCAAAAATACAAATTGAACTAAATTTGGTATTAAAATATTTTTTAATTTTCTTGTTAAATTTGCAGTTGAATCTAGATATTTAACCGCCTGCTCTAATGAATTTTCAAGTGATCCAGATAATTCACCAACTTTGATCATATTTATATAAATATATGGAAATACATCTGAATAATATTCCATTGTAGTATACATATTTTCACCGGCTTCAACACCTGCTAATATATCTTCTAAAACACCTTTAAACGTGACGTTCTCTGTACTTCCAATTATCGTCCTTAATGCATGTATATTATTAAAGTTTGCTTTTTTCAATAAGTAAAAATTTTGTGTAAATATAACTAAATCTCTTGGTGTAATTCTTTCTGTTTTTGATAAATATGTATTTATTTTTTCTCTTACTGTCATCTCTTTTTTTGCTTTTATACGTGTTGTATTTACACTTGTCATTATACCTTCTATATCTTTTATATTTCTCTTTTTTGCCTTTTTCCTTTTAGAAGAATATGAAACTTGCTCAATTGAAATAGGCATTAAATCGTTACTTTTTAAAATTCGTATTAGACTTTGTTTGCTTCCTGCTTCAACTCTATTTCTAACAACCAATCCTGTACTGGTTGCTGCTTTGTATATGTATGTAGGCATTTTTCCACCTCCTTAAATTATTGTCTACCTGCGTCTCTTCTAATTTTCATTTGCATTATAGTTCTATTTAATATTTCAATATTTTTTTCTTCTATTTGTGATTTTGCTTGATCTAAAGTAATTTTGTCATCTACAAATGCTCTTGCAATTGAATTTATTAATCCTATACTTCCTTTGTCTGAACTTTGTATTGCATCTTCTATTTCAGATACACTTATTTTATCTTTTCTTATAATTCCCGCAATTATGTTATCAACAACCATAACTTCTGGAATTAAAACTAAATCTCCTGTTCTACCTGGTAACAATCTTTGTGAAACTACCAATTTTAACAGTGATGATAATAAATATTTTATACTTGCTTGATCTCTTACCTCATAGAAATTTATCATTCTGTCTATTGTTTCTGCACAAGATTTGGTATGTAATGTTCCTATAACTAAGTGTCCTGATTCTGCCATTTCTATTGCTGCTTCCATTGTTACTTTATCTCTAATTTCTCCTATTACAAGTATATCGCAGTCTTCCCTTAGTGAGTTTTTTACACCATCACTAAAAGTTAAGCTGTCTCTACCTCTACCTATTTCTTTTTGTACAATTAGAGATTTTTTTGAATGATGTCTGTATTCTACTGGGTTTTCTAATGTTAATATTTTTTTGTTTTGTGTTTCATTTATTTCATTTATTAAGGCATTCAATGTTGTAGTTTTACCAGAGTTTGTTTTTCCTGTAACTAATATCAATCCTTGAGGTTGATATGTTTCTCTTCTTATTATATCTGGTAATCCTAATGTTTCATAAGGTGGTAATACGCTTTTTATAATTCTTAGTGTACATAATGGAATATCATTTGAAAGAGAAATATTTACCCTTAAACGCACATTTTTATATTCATATGATGTATCAAGTTTTCTAGTTGAATTGAATACCTCATCTTTATCTATATTACCTCTTACTAAGTAATCGTACATATCATTCATATCGTCAACAGTTAATACATCCATTTCTTCAATAGGTACCAATTCTCTTCTAATTCTTAGTATTGGTTTATTTTCTACTATTAAGTGTATATCTGATGCATCTTTTTCTATTGCTAAATCTAAAATTTTGTCCATACTAATCATGGCAAATTCCCCTTTCTTTTGTTTAATATAATATTAATTGTCTATTTAATTCTTCTAAAGTTGTTTCACCTTTTAAAATTTTGTTTATTCCATCAACGACTAATGGTCTATAATTTTGTTCTAATGCTTTTTTTCTAACATCAATTGTAGAAGCGCCAGTTACAATAAGTTCCTTTATTTCTTCTGTTACGTCTAAAGTTTCGAATACACCTATTCTTCCATAATATCCTATATTATTACATTTACTACATCCAACTGCATCATATGTTTTTTTGTTTGTAAAATCTATTGTTTCTCCGTATTTTTCTGCTATTTTTGTCATTATATTTTTTTCTTCTTGCGTATATTCTCTTTCTTTTCTACAATTTGGACAAACTCTTCTTACCAATCTTTGTGATACTGTTGTTGCAAGTGTACTTGCTATATCATAGTCTGATACTCCCATTTTTCTTAATCTATTTATTACTTCTATTGCATCAATTGTATGTATTGTTGATAGCACATAATGTCCTGTTTGACCTGCTTGTATTGCAATTTCTGCAGTTTCCTGGTCACGAATTTCTCCTAGTAATATAATATCAGGGTCTTGTCTTAAAACTGTTCTTAATGCTCCAGAAAATGTTGATTTATTGCCAATTTCTATTTGGTTAAGTCCATCTATTCTTATTTCAACTGGGTCTTCAATTGTAGTTATATTTATTTCAGGTGAATTTAAATAGTCTACTATACTATATAATGTTGTTGTTTTACCTGCTCCAGTAGGTGCTGCAATTATTACCATACTATTTTTCTTATTAAAACTTTTTTTAAATTGCTCTTCTGTTCCTGGATATCCAAGTTCAAATATATTTCTAATATCTACATCTTTTTTTAATAGTCTTAAAACAAATTTTTCTCCATATACATTTGGTTGTGAAGATACACGAATATTATAATCATCATACAATAATATTCTACCATCTTGTGATTCCTGTTTTTCTTGATGCATATTTGATATTGCCTTTAGTCTTCCTATTACTTGGCTTTGTTTTTCCTTTGGTATTTTTGCTGCGGTAAACAACTCACCATCTATTCTGTATCTTACTCTTATTTCATTTACTAATGGCTCTATATGAATATCACTTGCTCTTTTTTCCATACCTGTTCTAATAATATTGTCTATTAATTCTATCATTGTAGTTCCTGATGATGATGTAACTTTTGTGATATCATTTCCTGCATTTTCTTCTTCCATTGAAAATAAAATTTTATCTATATCATTTTCAAAAGTTAAGTATTTTTCCATAACTAAACCTTTATTTAATAATATCATTCTAACAGGATCTGTTTTTCCGTTGACTGTTTTATCAGAGAAAGCAACTTTTATTTTTCCATTTGTTACTTCAAAAGGTAAGCATCTATTATTTTTGCACATATCAAAAGATAAATAATCTGTTGGCTTAACCTTCATAGTTTCTGGTGTTAATAAAATTCCTTTTTCTCCTGTAATTTCTGAAATATTTTTTATTAAAGTTTCAGCATCACATACATTTAATATATGTAAAATATCTCCTAATTTAACATTTGGGTGTTCTCTTTGGTATTCTAATGCTTTTTCAATGTCGTTTTCTGTAACAATACCTCTTTTTACTAATTCAACACCTATTGGCATTCTTCTTTTAATTTCCATGTACATTCATCCTTTCTCCTATTTTTTTAAAGCATATGTAACTGCATTATCTCCTGTTAAATCTATGCTATTTGTTTTAAATTCAACTGTTATCGTATTTTTGTTATTATCAAATGAAAATTCACAATTCTGTATGCTTTCACAAATTTTGTATTTGTTTTTATATATTGAATGGTTGTCTTCCATGTATGTATATTGATTTCCTGATGAAAAAACTATATAACTAACTTTTTCTCCTTTTTCATCTCTTTGTGTTCGGCATTCTATAACTTTATTGTCTTTTGTATTGGTTTCTGTGGAAAATGCACTTGCAAATTTTGAATATTGTATTGTATCATCATTTATTGCTCTTATATCAATATTTTTTGAAAAAAATGTTCTTAATGTTGCTAGTGTTGCTAACATTATTAACATTCCTATAATATAGACAATTAATGATGTTAATGTTACACCTCTATTTCCTTTCATTCTCTACTCCTTTGAAATATAAGTTGAAATTTTTATACTTTCTACTTTGTTTCCTAATTTATAAAATACTTCTACTGTGATTTGTTTAGTAGTATCTGTCGTTTTTGTACCACTATTTTCTACAAGTATATCGTCTTTTATAGAAACAACTTTATGGTATCCTGTAAATTCAGAATTATTATATATATCTTCTTCTTTTA
>OGDY01002678.1_pt1 | contig 15822 bp, 11 predicted proteins | sample 1570341 | NCBI WGS metagenome assembly OGDY01 (sample SAMEA2581972, study PRJEB24529) | metagenome | biome: Human gut stool | place: China | collected 2011 | reverse complement strand
CATTGGAAAATGAGATAGAACTGATAGAGGGCTGCCGGGCAGGAAAGGATTCCGCACGTAAGGAGCTGTATACCCTTTATTCCAAGCAGATGCTTGCGGTATGCTACCGCTATACGGGCGATGAAGATGCCGCTCATGACGTATTGCACGATGGGTTCATCAAGATCTTTACCCATTTCACTTTCCGGGGCGAATGTGCGTTGGCAACGTGGGTAACAAGAGTAATGGTGACACAGGCAATAGATTATCTGCGAAAGCAGAAGCGTATCACCCAACTGGTGGTAAACGAAGAACAATTGCCTGACATACCCGACGAAGCAAGTATAGCAGATAGCGGTAGCCGCCTCTCTGAACAGCAGTTGATGGCATTTGTGGCAGAATTACCTGATGGATGCCGAACCGTTTTCAACTTGTATGTGTTTGAAGAGAAATCACATAAGGAAATAGCGGAAATGCTTGGGATTAAGGTACATTCATCCACTTCGCAACTGCATCGCGCCAAGAATTTGTTAGCAAAAAGAATTAAAGAATATACAGAGTATGAAAGGAAATGATGAAATAACCGGTTTGTTCCGCAGTCGTCTCTCTGGTGCAGAGATGACGGTGCGGGATGGCTTTTGGGAGGAGCTGAAAAGCGACCTGTCAAGAGTCGAAACCGATGCAACCAATACTTCTGCAGCTGTTGCTTTCGGACAGAAGCAGAAACGTTCCGTCCTTACTCCACGCTTTTACCGGGTGGCTGCGGCTGCTTCTGTAGTATTAGTGCTTGGAGCTGCTTCCGCTGCATTCTGGTATTTCTCTCCGAAAGATGAGATTCAGGAAGCATTCACCAAGGTGGCTACGCTGACACCGGAAGGTAACCTGAACGGAGATGTGGTACAGGAAAAATTCCCCTCTATTCATGAGCCTAAACCTACAGCGCAGACTCCGGGACATAAACATCTGGCACCAGCGTCATCCGGTACCATACTTGCTGCGAATGGTGATGATGAAGAGACTGTATCTGTTACTGTTTCCATTACAATTTCCCAACGCGTATATGGCAATCACCACCAAGGTAATGGAATGTATGGTCAAACAGCTTCATCAAGGAATGAAAATAATCATCGTGCCACAACTACTGATCCTACTGCTACAAATTCCAATACAGAATTTGGCTCAGATTCTGATAAAGTACTCCCCGTTACCAATGCGGGTGGTTCTGCTAAAAAATGGGCTTTCAAAGCAGGCATAGGTACATCGTTGCCAAAGGGAGATTTCGGAATGCCGTTCACCGCAGGAGTTTCTGCCGAACGTCGTTTGAGTAAATATTTTTCTCTGGAGGCAGGTTTGCAATACAACCGTCTTGATGGAGATCATACGATACATACACTGGCTGTTCCGGTGAAACTGAATGCAATACTGGCAAGCAACTCTAAAGTAGACTTTTACGCTACATTGGGTGGTGTTGCCGAGAAATGCGTAGCCGGAGCCGGGGACAATGGTTTTGGAGCAGAGCCTATACAACTTTCCATTGCGGCAGGTCTGGGAGTCCGTTATAAGTTGAACGACCGGATTGCTCTGTTTGCAGAGCCTACGGTATCTCATCACTTTGATACGGATTCGCAAACAAAAACGCTGCGAACGGAACGTCCAACGAACCTTAATCTACTTTGCGGTGTTCGTATGACATATTAACCTTAATACAATGCAACAATGAAAGCAATTTCTAATATACGTGCCTTAATGGCCATTTTGATATTCTTCTTTTCTTTTTCTTTTGTATCATGTACGGAAGAGACGTTGGACTACAATAATCCTGACGTGGATTTATTCGTCAAGCAACTGAAGGCCGGAAAATATTCTGTTGAAAGTCCGGAAGGGCTGAACACTATCCCTCGGTTTACTGTTGATGACATAGGAGACTTGTTGAAGTATGCCGAAGATTTGACGGTAATTCCTTCTTTTCCGCTGGCTCCGGTTTCTTATTCCGCAGGTGGTAAGCTTCGTTTAGGCGAATGTATCTTGTGGACAGTAGAAACAATCCGTCTGGGGCAGAATGCTTCGATGGGGTGCAAGATGGTACATGTAGATGCAGAGAATTATGAAGGCATTTACTTCTTGTCGGATGATGAAGTTCTGGATGCTTCCGCCCGTTATCGCCGCTGGTGGGAAAACCGCAAATACCCCCGTACGATGTGGACCATAGATCCTTGTTATGATGAACCGCTTTGTGGAAGCGGATATATGTGGTGGTAAGAAAATAAATAAATGAGAAGATATTACACTATAATCGGACTGCTTTTAGTAGTAGTCCTTCCCGTTTGCGCTCAGAACTGGACACCTCAGGACTCTTTGCGATTGCGCCGTCTATTGGACGGAGAAGGAGAGATTAAGCTGAATCCGGAAGTTCTGAAAGAAATGGGAGTACAGGAGCCTCTGGGTAAACAGCAGATGTCGCTGGAAAGACAATGGCTGGATTTCAACACAACACTTCCCGAAATACCAAATACACCGAAGAAGAAAGTTATTCTTACTTTGCGTCCATATACAGCAAATACGAAGTATAACTGGGATCCGGTGTATCAGAAGAAAATAAAAATAAATAAGAACACGTGGAGAGGAGATCCTTTTTACGAACTTAAAATGCTTCGTATTTATTCTGATTGGGCGAAGACTCCTTTAGAAAAGGGTATCCGTAAAAGCATAGATGAGATAGAAGCAACCGGATTGCGTTATCGAGTGACGGAACGGGCTAATAATATGGCCGTGGGTAGCTGGCAGGGGGCCAGTGGCGGTTCGGGATTCTCCGGTGATTTTATGACGCCTTTTACAAAAGAATTCTGGAATGTCAAAGGACGTAAGCGTCGGGCCCGTACTCTGGAAGTGCTCCGTGCATACGGGGACTCGACTACAGTGCTGATTAAAGAGCCTGTCAAGGCGATTAAAAATTAAGGAAAAGATTTGTGATAGGGATAATTGTCTAAATCTTCATTTGTATAATTTGTGCACTCGGTTTGCGTATATTGTATATTCGTATTTCCGGGTGTAGTTTTTATGACATATCGCCTTTTCCTCCGAACCTTTCGCCCTTTTTTCTTGTTTCTTCCTTAATAATACCTAAATGTAGGAGACTATGAACAGAATAACTTCCCTTTTCGGGATTCGATATCCAATAATCCAAGGTGGTATGGTTTGGTGCAGTGGCTGGCGCTTGGCGTCGGCAGTGAGTAATGCGGGTGGATTGGGCTTGCTTGGTGCAGGTTCCATGCATCCAGAGACGTTGCGTGAGCATATCCGTAAATGTCATGCTGCTACACATAATCCTTTTGGAGTCAATATTCCATTGATGTATCCGCAGATTGAAGAAATCATGCAGATAGTGGTAGAGGAAGGAGTCAATATAGTTTTCACTTCCGCCGGAAGCCCTGCCAAATGGACGGGATGGCTGAAAGAGCGGGGAGTGACAGTGGTACATGTGGTCAGTTCTTCCCGCTTTGCGATGAAAGCCGAAGAGGCGGGTGTGGATGCTGTTGTTGCCGAAGGCTTCGAAGCCGGCGGGCATAACGGAAGGGAAGAGACTACCACTTTGTGCCTGATACCTGCCGTACGTGCTGCTACTACTTTACCATTGATTGCTGCCGGAGGAATTGCTACAGGCGAGGCTATGCTTGCTGCCCGGGTGCTGGGAGCAGAAGGGGTACAAATCGGTACTCGTTTTGCGTTAACGGATGAAAGTTCAGCCAGCCCGGTCTTCAAAGAATATTGTCTGGGTTTGGGAGAAGGAGATACTAAATTATTATTGAAGAAACTGGCTCCGACACGTTTAGTGCGGAATAATTTCCGGGATGCTGTGGAGAGGGCTGAGGATGGCGGTGCTTCTGCCGAAGAATTGCGGACTCTTCTTGGGAGAGGTCGTGCGAAGAAAGGTATCTTTGAAGGGGATCTGGAAGAAGGCGAACTGGAGATAGGGCAGGTGTCGGCTATTGTTTCCCGTCAGCAGTCAGTAGCGGAAGTCATGAATGAATTGGTGGAGGCTATGCAGCGGGCAGCGGAGAAGAAATATTGGTAAAAAAACAAGTTCCGAAGTAGCGGGTTTGGAAAACCTGACTACTTCAGAACTTTACTACTTCAGAAAGTTGGCTGATTAATCAGTTTATAGGTTCATATTTCAGGTCGAATACATCCGCTACAGCTTTATATACCACTTTTCCTTCCACTACATTCAAACCGAGTGCTAGTGCCGGGTCGTCTTTACAAGCTTTTTTCCATCCTTTATTTGCTAAAGCAATGACATAAGGGAGAGTAGCATTGGTCAAAGCCAGCGTAGAAGTATAAGGTACAGCTCCCGGGATATTGGCTACGGCATAATGAACGATACCGTCTATCACATAGGTAGGCGCACTGTGGGTCGTGGGATGTGACGTTTCGAAACATCCTCCCTGATCTATTGCTACATCCACAAGTACCGTACCGGGCTGCATCATTGCAAGCATATTTCGGGTAATCAGATGAGGCGCTTTATCCCCCGGAATCAGCACGGAACCGATGACCAGATCAACATCCGGCAATTCCTTTTTTATCCTTAATTCGGATGCGTACAGCGTCTTGACATTTTTCGGTAATGTCTCGCTGAGATAGCGCAGGCGTGACAGATTAATATCTGCAACTGTAACATCCGCACCCATTCCCGCAGCCATCTGCGCTGCATTACTTCCGACAATACCGCCTCCGAGAATCAATACTTTGGCAGGCTTCACACCGGGGACTCCTCCCAGAAGGATACCTTTTCCTCCTTGCGGCTTTTCCAAAAAGCGTGCTCCTTCCTGAATGGACATGCGTCCGGCTACCTCACTCATAGGAATCAATAAGGGTAAAGAATGGTCAGCTTTTTCTACCGTTTCGTAAGCAAGGCAAACCGAGCCATTTTCTATCATGGCAAGAGTCAGTTCTTTATCGGAGGCAAAATGGAAGTAAGTGAACAGCAACTGTCCCTTGCGGATCAGCTTGTATTCCGGTGCGATAGGTTCTTTCACTTTCACTATCATCTGGGCTGCGGCATACGTCTCTTCCATAGTGGGCAGGATCTGCGCTCCTGCGGCTATATATGCCTCGTCCGGAAAACCACTGTTCTCTCCTGCGGTGTGCTGTATGTATACAGTATGTCCGCGTTTCACTAATTCGGCAACTCCCGAGGGCGTCATGCCCACCCGGTTCTCGTTGTTCTTAATCTCCTTAGGTACTCCGATAATCATAACGTTACTCTATTAAGGGTTAAACATGGCACAATGTAAGAAAATTCTGCTTATGTTGTTATCTTTATACGGATGTTTTACAGCAGAATGATAGTAGAGGTGCAGGCACGGCTCTTTCATTTAACAACCGCCTTCCTCCCTTGTCCCCCCCCGCAAAACCTTCCATTCGCACACAGCGATGCGGAAGCAGTGCTTCGTTGTTTCTTTTTTAAGAAAGAATCCGGCTGGCTATTACCGGAGAAGTGTAGTAGATTAACCAATGTCATACAACTCTTTATCCCAGCCCGCATACCCGGGCCGATGAGTCCGCATGCCCGGGCTGAGATAAGGATCCAACCATTTGCACTAAAGAAAGTAAGGGAAATGAAATGCTTTTAGAGAGATTAACGGATAAGAAATTGGATATATCCATTTGTTTCCCAAATAGTTACTACTAAAATGCTCCCTAAAACAGCGGGTGGAAGATGGAAGATGGGGGTGGAAGATAAATGGCATAAAAACCGCATCTTCCACCAATCTATACATCTTACAATCAACGATATGCATCCTAAAAGGTGGAAGATGGAAGATCGAAACGTATTTTTTGTATGAGAGGAAGGCGCGGTATGAAAGAGCCGTGGCAGGCAGGAATAAAATCCATCTTTCTGTTTTCTGATATGGCAGGAATAATGTATTTTTGCAAAGATTCCATTTTTAAGCAAACTACATGAAACAGTATATAGTTGCTCTGATGCTTGCCTGCAGCATTCAGGGACATTCACAAGATGTGAAGCAGGCTGCTTTTGTTCCTCCATTTGACTTTACACTGACTCTGAGCGGTAATTTCGGAGAAATTCGTGCCAATCATTTTCATGGCGGTCTTGACTTTAAGACTCAGGGAGTTGTCGGTAAACCGGTGCGCGCGCTGGCCGACGGATACATCTCACGTATTCGTGTCACCAATGGTTCGGGACATGTACTCGATGTGGTATATAATAACGGTTATACAACTATTAACCGGCACTTGAGCGGATTTATGCCGGGCATTGCCCGAAGAGTGAAGAAGCTTCAATACGAAAAAGAAGATTGGGAAGTAGAGATTGTTCCCGAACCGGGGGAATATCCGGTAAAGGCGGGACAACAGATAGCCTGGAGCGGTAATACGGGTTATTCATTCGGACCGCACCTGCATCTGGACTTGCTGGAAACCGCTACCGGTGAATCTGTCGATCCGATGCCTTTTTTCAAATCAAAAATAAAAGATACCACTGCTCCCCGGGCTGAGGGCGTTATGTTGTTTCCACAGCCGGGAACCGGAATCGTGCAAGGCAGTTCGGAGCGGCAAACCTTCCAACCCAATGGGACGCGTCCCATCGAGGCATGGGGAGTGATCGGATCGGGTATCAAGGCTTATGATTACATGGACGGTGTTCACAACCGTTACGGTGTGCATACCGTTGTGCTCAAGGTAGATGGAACGGAAGTGTTTCGCAGTGTGGTCGATCGCTTTGCTCCGGATGAGAACCGGATGATAAACTCTTGGACCTACGGGCAATATATGAAATCATTTATTGATCCGGGCAATACGCTGCGTATGCTCCGGGCTTCGAATGATAACCGTGGATTGGTGACCATCAATGAAGAACGGGATTACAAGTTCGAATATGAATTGAAAGACGCTTTTGGCAACACTTCCCGCTATCACTTTACGGTGCGTGGAAAAAAACAGCCGATAAAGCCGTCTGAACATCGGGAGAAGTACTTCTTTGCCTGGGACAAAACGAACTTTTTGCAAGAACCCGGTTTGACCCTTACCGTCCCCCGGGGGATGTTATACGACAATGTGGCTCTCAATTATGAAGTACGTTCCGACAGCGGGGCAATTGCTTACACCTATCAGCTCAATGATGAGAAAGTGCCGTTGCACGGTGGCTGTGAGTTGCGTATCGGGCTTCGTCATCAGCCGGTTGCCGATACAACGAAATATTACGTGGCTCGTGTTACTCCCAAAGGTGGTATGTATAGTGCCGGAGGAACTTACGAGGGTGGATTCATGAAAACCCGTATCCGTGAATTGGGCACTTATACGGTAGGAGTAGATACAGTGCCTCCCGAAATTATTCCGGTGGGCAAGAATGTCTGGGGACGTAATGGGAAAATTGTTTATCGGCTGAAGGACAAAGAAACCGGCATCCGGTCTTATCGTGGCACGATTGATGGAAAATTCGCTCTGTTCGGACGTCCTAACCTGACAAAATCGTATTGGGAGTGTAAACTCGATCCTGAATATGTAAAGAAAGGTGGACGCCATACGGTAGAGATGACCGCTACGGACGATTGCGGGAACGAGACAACGGTTCGTGAAACCTTCGTCTGGTAGCTTTCAAAACCAAATAACCGGAGATTATCCGGGTAAAACAGAAATAAGATATTATATTAATAATTTATTATATGAAAAGAATCTTTCTCTTTGCCGCTCTCTTGACTGCGGCAGTGGCGGAAACCTTCGCCTGTACTAACTTAATTGTCGGTAAGAATGCTTCTACCGACGGTTCGACCATTGTTTCCTATTCGGCTGACTCGTACGGACTCTTTGGCGAGTTATATCATTATCCCGCAGCTACCTATCCCAAGGGTACGATGATGGATATCCATGAATGGGATACCGGAAAATATCTGGGACAGATTGAGCAGGCGCGTCAGACTTATAATGTGATCGGCAATATGAACGAGTTTCAGGTAACCATTGGTGAAACTACCTTTGGCGGCCGTCCTGAATTGGTAGATACACTGGGCATTATCGATTACGGAAGTTTGATTTACGTAGGACTGCAACGTTCGCGCACTGCCCGTGAAGCCATTAAGGTGATGACTGAGCTGGTTCAGGAATATGGATATTATAGCAGTGGTGAGTCATTTACCATTGCCGATCCTAATGAAATATGGATTATGGAAATGATAGGGAAAGGGCCCGGCATACGGGGAGCCGTCTGGGTAGCTGTTCGTGTGCCCGATGACTGCATCTCGGCACATGCCAACCAGTCTCGTATCCATCAGTTTGATATGAATGACAAGGCAAACTGTATGTACTCCAACGATGTCATTTCCTTTGCCCGTGAAAAAGGATATTTCAACGGAGTGAATAAAGATTTCAGTTTTGCCGATGCTTATGCGCCGCTTGATTTCGGTGCCCGCCGTTTTTGCGAGGCCCGTGTATGGAGCTATTTCAATATGTTTACCGATCAGGGTGAGGCTTATCTGCCTTATATCCAGGGAAAGACCAACGAACCGATGCCTTTGTTCGTGAAACCGAAACGCAAACTTTCAGTTCAGGACGTAAAGAATGCCATGCGTGACCATTATGAAGGAACTGCTCTTGATATCAGCAATGACTTTGGTGCCGGACCTTATAAAACACCTTATCGCCTCTCTCCGCTGACTTTTAAAGTGGGCGATCAGGAATACTTCAACGAACGTCCTATTTCTACACAACAGAGTGGGTTCGTTTTTGTGGCCCAGATGCGTGCCAATCTGCCTGATGCAGTAGGCGGTGTACTCTGGTTCGGTACGGATGATGCGAACATGACTGTTTTCACTCCCGTATATTGCTGTACTACCAAAGTTCCGGTATGCTATACCCGTGTGGATGGTGCCGATTACATCACTTTCTCATGGAATTCTGCTTTCTGGATTTTCAACTGGGTGGCTAATATGGTATATCCCCGTTACGATTTGATGATCGGTGATGTACGTTCCACACAGAATGAACTTGAAACCACCTTCAACGAGGCACAGGAGGGGATTGAGTCTGCTGCCGTTAAACTGTACGAGAAAAATCCGGAAGCAGCTGTGGCGCTTCTGACCAATTATACCAACATGACGGCGCAAAGCACTTTCGACACCTGGAAACGTCTGGGAGAATTTATCATTGTGAAGTATAATGACGGTGTCATCCGCAAGATGAAGGACGGTAAGTTCGAGCGTAACGCTATCGGCCAACCCGCCGGTGTGGTACGTCCGGGCTATTCAAAAGAATTCCTTGAGGAATATGTGAAGCAAACCGGCGAACGTTATAAAGTGACTGAATAAACGCTTCCGGAGAGTTTTCTCGCTAAAAGATAGGAATTTCAAACTTATTCTTTTACATTTGTATTTTGAATAGAATAATTATTAATCTCTAAAAATAGATATAACCATGGGGAATGAAGAACTAATCAAACAGGTGACTGAGAAAGCCGAGAAGTGGCTGACCCCGGCGTATGATGCCGAAACTCAGGCTGAAGTGAAACGCATGTTGGAGAACGAAGATAAGACAGAATTGATTGAAGCCTTTTACAAAGACCTTGAATTTGGTACGGGCGGACTCCGTGGTATCATGGGAGTAGGTACCAACCGTATGAATATTTATACTGTTGGAGCCGCAACTCAGGGACTTTCTAACTATCTGAACGCAAACTTTAAGAATCTGAAACAGATTTCTGTTGTGGTAGGATACGATTGCCGTAACAATAGTTCTCTGTTCGCTAAGATTTCTGCGGATATTTTCTCTGCCAATGGCATTAAAGTATATCTGTTCGAGGAGATGCGTCCTACTCCGGAGATGTCTTTTGCCATCCGTCACCTTGGTTGCCAGAGCGGTATCATTCTGACTGCTTCACACAACCCGAAAGAATATAACGGTTATAAAGCTTACTGGGATGATGGTGCACAGGTACTGGCTCCGCACGATAAAGGTATTATCGACGAAGTGAACAAGATTGCTTCTGCTGCCGACATTAAGTTCCAGGGTAATCCGGATCTGATTCAGATCATCGGGGAAGATGTCGATAAAATATATCTGGATAGGGTGAAAACCGTTTCTATCGATCCTGAAGCTATTGCTCGTCATAAAGATATGAAGATTGTCTACACTCCGATTCATGGTACGGGTATGATGCTGATTCCCCGTGCACTGAAGATGTGGGGATTTGAAAATGTATACACTGTTCCCGAGCAGATGATTAAGGATGGTAACTTTCCGACGGTTGTTTCGCCGAATCCGGAGAATGCGGAAGCCCTGACAATGGCTCTCAATCTGGCTAAAGAAATCGATGCCGACCTTGTAATGGCTTCCGATCCGGATGCCGATCGTGTAGGTATCGCTTGCAAGGACGATAAGGGTGAATGGGTATTGATCAACGGTAACCAGACTTGCCTGATGTATCTGTATTATATCATCACTCAATACAATAAACTGGGTAAGATGACCGGTAATGAATTCTGTGTGAAGACCATTGTTACTACCGAACTGATCAAGAAGATTGCCGACAAAAATCAAATTGAGATGCTCGACTGTTATACCGGCTTTAAATGGATCGCCCGTGAAATTCGTTTACGTGAGGGTAAGAAGAAATACATCGGTGGTGGTGAAGAGAGCTACGGTTTTCTGGCCGAAGACTTTGTTCGTGACAAAGATGCTGTTTCTGCTTGCTGCCTGATTGCCGAAGTGGCTGCTTGGGCTAAAGACAATGGAAAGACTCTGTATCAGTTGCTGATGGACATTTACGTTGAATATGGATTCTCTAAAGAATTTACTGTAAACGTAGTGAAACCGGGTAAGAGCGGTGCCGAAGAGATTAAAGCCATGATGGAAAACTTCCGTGCTAATCCTCCGAAAGAGTTGGGTGGCTCGAAAGTGATTCTGTCAAAAGACTATAAAACTCTGAAGCAGACAGATGCAGAAGGTCATGTAAGTGACATCGATATGCCGGAACCATCGAATGTGCTGCAATATTTCACCGCAGATGGTGGTAAAGTGTCTGTTCGTCCGTCAGGAACGGAACCGAAGATCAAATTCTACATCGAAGTGAAAGGCCAGATGGGATGCCGCAACTGCTTTGTCACTGCCGATGCAGAGGCTACTGAAAAAGTGGAAGCTGTGAAGAAATCGTTGGGTATTTAAGGAACTTCTTTAAGCACTCTTTTAACAGATATTATTGTAAATGTTCCTATAATATTTTGCTGTGCCCTGTCTATTCAAGACAGGGCATTTTGCTATCCATAAATCGGATGAAATTTTGTTCTTTCATAAGACGTTATGTCTTATTCTGTTAGTATGCTATCTATAAGATAAACAGTTGATTTAAACTTGATAATTGCTTGAAACGAACTCTTTGAATGATAGGCAGACTGATGGGATACCTGTTTGAACTTGCCAAATTGGTAACCTCACCTCTTTTAACATTTTGTCTTCTTCGTCTTCTTTTGCTTTCTTTATGGAGCAGAGCCTAATCATTCTTGGCAATATATTGTTCTTACTGCAACATCTAAACTTAAAAACGTATGAAAGATCTTGTGTCCGGCATCCGTTATGATGCCTCTAATGTGATTAGTCAGGCTATAGGGCCAAGTAAAGAATTTTGCATGGGATATTTGAATCCCGGAGTTGCAAGTGGTGAAGGATATATTTCGACAATGAAATTGTCAGTCGGTACAGTCGACGTGAAAGACCTTGATGCAATAACTGAAAAGATTGTAGCAAAGGACCGCTGTGAGAAAAACGACGCATATCTCGGACAAGTCAATTTGATGAAGGCTTCTTCATTTTGTGGACAAAATGGAGCTATCTGGGGATTTGACCTGGCAATGCACGATGACATTGCCAAAAGAAAGGAGATGCCTATCTATATGCAGGCACAGCCTGAAGGGGTAGACGTTCCTGTTTATAATATCCGTCCGTTGCTGGAGGCAACCGAACGTTTGTTCGGCCGTGCCAAAGAGCGTCGTTTTCCCATACTCCCCGGAGCTTATGTGCCGGGAGGAAGCCGAAAGGTTGTAGCATGCGGTCCCACATGGGTGTGGTCTGTGATTGGACTGGCTATTTTGAAAAACCGTAGTAAAGGAGCCTGCCTGTTTGTGAAAGACGCCGGAACTTACGGGGATGATTCGACAACGGAAGGCGAAGCAATTGGTTTTTTGGAAGGGATACTCCGGAAAGCCACCAACAGCATTGTACTTTGCGGACAGGATCAGGATGTGATTTACGACCGTATTTATATTGGTTATAAATATACGTTTGTAGAACCCGATCAGGTTGGTTGTGCTTTGTCGTGCACTCCTGCTGTCTATTTGGCCCAGAATGCTGTCCCTGCCGATATGAAACCGGCTGATCTTTGCCAGATGACCATCAGTGACTGGGAAGAGAAGTTAGGGCTGGAAGAGCTGACTATTTTTGAATAGAATTTTAACTGTAAAACACAGGCTACGAATAGGTACACAGGTTTATGATGCTGAGAACGGATTTCTTTTCTATCCGTTCCTGGTTGTTCGTTTGTGGTGGGTGTACCTTTCGTAGCTTGTCTTTTTTTCACTGTTGTGCTATCCACCAGTCAATCATCTTACGTGCCAGACTTAGCTTCCGCGGAAGTTCCGGCAGATTATTTTTTGTATAGAAATTCCCGGAACTGAGTTCGTCATCCTGCAAGCGAATGCTGCCCCCGGCATAATCGGCAATAAAACCTACCATGAGTCCGCTCGGATAGGGCCAGGGCTGATTTCCAAAATACTGAATGTTCTTCACATCCAGTCCGGTTTCTTCTTTAACTTCCCTTTCCACACATTCCTCCAAGGTTTCTCCGGTTTCAAGGAAGCCGGCCACCAAGCTATTGAATGTACCTTTAAAGTTGCGGGCATGTACCAGTAACAAAGAATCCTCTTTGCGTACCAATACCAGAATTGCCGTTGAAATGGCGGGATAGACTTCTTTACCGCAATCCGGACACTTTTTCATAATAGGCTCTTTCTGTACCAGTGGAGTTCCACATGTGGGGCAAAAGCGGTTGCTACGGTCCCAGTACAGGATTTCGTGAGCTTTACCTGCTGCTTGATAGTGTTCGAGCGGCAGGTAATCATAAGAAGCGCGCAACCCCATTTGTACATATTCCGGTGTTTCTGTGATCGGAGAATCTATGTAGAAACTTTTGCCGGATATGCCATCGGGCGTAGTTAGGGTGTGTACGGTTATTCCTTCCGGTATGGCGATGGGGGCGCTTTCTCCTGAAGGGATGGAGAAAGCGTTGTTTTTCTTTTCCAGTAATAACTGATCTTGGTAGAAGATGAACCATCGGTTGTTTTTTGTATGTGTCATTTTGGATAATTCTTTTTTAACCGGTGCAAAATTATAAAAAGATACTCTCTTTCATGCCGGTCTCCTTTATAAAATATTCATCATGTGATACCAGCAGTACACTACCTGTATAATTCCGGATGGTGGCGGTGATGATCTCGATGCTGTGTATGTCCAGATTATTGGTGGGTTCATCCAGGATAAAGAGGTCAGGGGTGTTATTGCTGATCATCAGGCAACAGAAAGCGAGCCGCATTTTTTCACCTCCACTAAGCTGTTTGCAAGGTTTGTCCCAACTTGTCACCGGGAAGAGAAAGCGATTCAATATGATCTTTATTTCGTGTTCCGGCAGGTTCCGGAGGTTGAATGACTCTGCTTGCTGGAGCACTGTCAGCCCGTCGGAAATGATGGAATATTCCTGATTGAGATAGACGTAACTGAATCCGGTGCGCTCCAGTGTACCCGAAGCAGGCAATAGTTCTCCGGTGACCAGTTTCAATAGGGTGGTTTTACCACTCCCGTTGTCTCCTTCGATACGTATCCGGTCGCCGCTTTTCAGTTGGAAATTTAGGGGAACCTTCCATAAAAACGAATCTTCATAAGTGAAGTTTATATCACGGGCAGTCAGTAATATTTTTCCCGGATGTAAAGCAGAAGCATTGAAATCAGTTTTAAGCAGTGACACTTCGCCCAACCTGTTGCGTATCTGACTTCGTTCGGCGGCAAGTTTTTCCGATTTGTCCCGGTGGATGTCCGCCAGTTTGGTGGTACTTTTTTCTGCCCGGTCTTTCAGGGTATTGATGGCCATACGGGAAATGCCTTTTTGGGGGGCTGCTTTTTCGCTCCGTACATTCTGCTTGTCTTTCCGCTCGGCAACCTCACGTGCAAGCTTCCGTACTTGCCGGAGTTCTTTCTCCTTTTCATTCAGTTGTTGTTGCAAAGCACTTAGCAGAAGCTCTTTCTGCTGTTTGTAGAATTCATAGTTCCCTCCGTAAAACACAAGTGCGCTACGGCTCAGTTCGCAGGTTTCGGGAAGCAGATTGAGCAGAGTGCGGTCGTGGCTGACTGCAATCAGCGTAGAACGGCATTTCTTCACCCATTCATACAGTTTGTTGCGTCCTTGGCTGTCGAGGTGATTGGTAGGTTCATCCATCAATATCACGGAAGTTTCCTGCAGTTCGATGCCTGCCAGGAATACGCGTGTCTTTTCTCCACCACTCAGTGTATGCATGGGCTGGTCAAGAGACATTGTTCCGAGCCCCCATCCATTGAGAGCTGCTGTGGTTTTTTCTTCGATGTTCCAGTCGTCATCGAGGATATTGAAGTTGACGATGGAAGTATCTCCATCCAGAATGGCATGGAGGGCTTTTCGTTTTCCGTCTATCCCGAGGGCTTCGGCAATGCTCATTTTATCATATTGTCCGAAGTGCTGGGGCACATAATAAAGAGCGAATGGACGGAGTACGGTTCCCGAACACGGTTGCAGTTGTCCGGATATGATTTGCAGCAATGTTGACTTGCCACAACCATTATTGCCGATCAGAGCCAATTGCTGTCCTTTGCTGACAGAGAAACTGAGATTTTGGAAAAGAACTTCCTTATCGGGATGGATATAGGTGATTTGTTGTACTTGGATACACATACTTGTCTATTGGTTTGAAAGTAAATACTTGCTGTTGATGATAGCGGGTAGGGGAGAGACAAACACAATAGGAGTTAAACAACACGGATTCGTGATGCTTAACAATACATGAAAAGAAGCATATGTGAAAAGTGATGTTTACCGGAAAGTGTTGTCTTACTTAGATATTCTCATGGGTATACATATGAAATTAGACTGCAAAGATAGAAGATATTCCGGCAATTACAAAAAGAGAGGGGAGAAGTTTCAGATTTCTCCCCTCTTCTTGTTAAACTAATCTATTGAAAACAATTCATTCAGTCCTTCGCCCATACTTGGATGTGTAAAGATGAAATCGCGAAGGAAGGTATAATGTTGTCCGGTCTTCATTGCCATGTTTACTATGTTAATGACTTCGGAAGATTCGGCACAGAACAGCGTGCAGCCCATGATGCGTCCCGAATGGCTGTCGATGATGGCTTTCAGTATACCGTCAGTCTGTTGTAAAGTACGTGCACGCGGTAGTGCTGAGGCCGGGAGACGTGATACTTTGAAGGAATATCCCCGTCTGATGGCTTCTTCTTCGGTCAGCCCGACATGTGAAAGCGGCGGATCTATAAACACCGAATAGCTCACCGGCTCACGGTCGGACACCTTACGCTCGCCCGCCCCAAACAAATCCTCGCGGAGAATGCGATAATCGTCCAGCGAGATGTAGGTGAACTGTAAACCGCCTTTCACATCGCCGATGGCGCGGATATTGGGATTGGTGGTCTGCAAATGCTCGTTCACGATGATAGCGCCCCGCTCGTTCACCTCCACCCCAGCCGCAGACAGGTTCAATCCTGCGGTATTGGGGCGGCGTCCGGTAGCCAGAAGAATAG
>OGDY01002669.1_pt1 | contig 15867 bp, 15 predicted proteins | sample 1570341 | NCBI WGS metagenome assembly OGDY01 (sample SAMEA2581972, study PRJEB24529) | metagenome | biome: Human gut stool | place: China | collected 2011 | reverse complement strand
TGTTATGACTAATAAATATTATTCACTAGATAATAAAGGTAATTATATATTATCCACGAGTGAAGAAGTATATCCTTATATAAACTATAAATTTATGAATATTAATTTTATCAAAGAATTAATAGAAAACTCTATCAAAGAAGAAAATATATATAAAGTAAAATTATCTACTTTAGTACTTAACAATACTTCTGATAATTATATTACAATAGAAATAAATGAAGATACTAAAACTATTACTATAGATTATACAGAATTATTTAAAATAGATGACTCTTCTATTAACAAAGTATTAGTTACTATGACATATAGTAATATTAATCAAATATTATCACTTGAAGAATAATTGGATTGTAATATATTATCTACAGAAAGCGGATATGCTGTAAGATGGTAAGACATTGTATGTCTCCATAGTGGCTATCCGCTTTTTATTATATTTACAATAAACTACTAATTAAAAAGAATTTAAATATATAAATTATGCTTATATATAATAGATATGTAGATATATTATTTTGAGACTTAAGACTCAAAATAACACTTAGAGACCATAGACTCTAAGTGAACTTAATAAATAATATAGACAAATAAAGAGATATTTAGTAAAATGATATTGGGTAGCGATATTATGAATGAAATTATAAAAACATATTTATATTCAAATAATTATTTTCTTATGGTTAGATACACTGGTAATGAGATAGATAATAATATAATTAGTAGGGAATTAGATAATAAGTATTCTAGAAAAATAGAATTATCTACATTTGATATACTTAGTTTAATAGAGGGTATCTCTAGTAATATCAAAGACTTAAAGATAACTATCGTATATAATGATGATGTAGTATCAATATTAGAAATTAAGAATAATAAAATTACTAAGTATTATATTAAAGTAGTAAAAGATAATATAAATATTGAATTATCTTATTCAAATAGAATAGGATTTAGAATAAATATATCTAGTAGAAATATTCTTGATATAAATAATATATTAATTACTGATATTATAAATAATGAGTTAGAATTATTATCTAATTACTCAAAAAGAGCAAAAGAACATAAAACTCTTATAAAAACTAATGACAAAAAGAAAAAAATGTAGTAAAATTAACAAAATAGTGAAAAAAAGTTGAAAAATAAAAAAAAATACGATATAATTATTTATAGACGGGAAAGATGGTGATATAGTGCATAAAATAAAAAAAATATTATTTACTTTGATTATAAATATATTTATAATATCAAATATGTTTAGTGTAGTTTTTGCAGATGTTAGTCCAGGTGATTATAAACCATCAAGTATAACAACTTCAGAGTACCAAACAGCATTTACCAAAGCAGGAGTTGTATTGGGAGCAATAAGAAATGTAAGCGCTGTTGTAGCAGTAATTGCTTTAATGATAATAGGGATTAAATATATGATAGGTAGTGTAGAAGAAAGAGCAGAATACAAAAAAACATTAATTCCATATGTTATAGGTTGTGTGCTAGTTGTTTCAATCACGACAATTGTATCATTTATATATAATGCTGTAAAAGATTAAGAGTAGGTGAATATAATGAAAAATAAGGTGATTACAATACTATCTATGGTATTTGTAATATTTACATTGATATCAAATATAAATATAGTACAAGCAAATACAACATCGGTAAATGGAGGCTCTGGTTCATCAAGTGAATCATCATTATCAGATGTTATATCAGGAGGAGATTCATTTATACAAGCGGGTAAAAATGGATCAGCCCAAATAGATAAAGGTAGCCTTAAAAATGCTTCTTCAAGCATTTATAATATATTATTAATATGTGGAGTGATAATAGCAGTTTTGATAGGTTCTATTATGGGAATAAAATTTATGATAGGCTCTGTAGAAGAAAAAGCAGAAATAAAGGCGGCTTTGGTACCATTTGCCATAGGATGTATAGTGGTATTTGGAGCATTTGGAATTTGGAAAATTGTTGTAACAATAGGAAATAATTTTTAAATTTGTTATTAAAGTTTACTTAGAAAACTAGGTAATTTTTATATAAAAAATAATAAAAAGGGAGGAAACAAAAATGAAAAAAACAATGAAAATACTAACAGTGTTATTATTGGCTATAGTTTTAATTACATTTGCAACTAATGTTTTTGCTGCTGATAGTGGAGCATTAGATCCAAAAAATATAACTGCATCTTATGGAACAAGTGATGGTGGATTGTCTGAAAAAGCAGGAAAAATAATGGGTATGATAAGAAACGTTGCAGCAATAGCAGCAGTTATCATTATAATGGTATTAGGTGTAAAATACATGTTAGGTTCTGTAGAAGAAAAAGCAGAATACAAAAAATCTTTTGTACCATTAATAGTAGGTATTGTATTAGTAGTAGCAGCAACTGCAATAGCATCATTCATATTCAATATGGCTGAATAATTTATAAAGATATTACAAAGAATAATTCTTTCGAGAGTTATTCTTTTTTTCGGCCCAAAACGAAAAAACGTCAAAATCAAATATCCCTATGCAAAAGACGAAAAAGGCCTAAAATACGATATTACAAAAATGTTACAAATATATTAAATTTCCACTTTTTTTGTCAAAAACTATACAATTATCCACAGGTTTATGTTATAATATATATTGTATAAATATAATAAGAAAGATACGGAGGAAAAAGAAAATGCAAACCTATGAAATTCCAAGAAATTATAAAGGAGAAGGAAGAATATTATACATATTTTCCACAAAAGGATTAATATACACATGTGTTGGAGCAGGCGTTGGGCTAATATTTTATTTTATATTAAAAATGCTTGGCTTTTCAATGATTGGACTAATAATAACACTAATATTCGCAGCAATAGGATTTGTAATAGGAACACTAAAAGTACCAGAATCATCAGCAACAGACATAACGAGAAAAACAGGAGGAGAAAATATAGATGATGTAATTGTAAGATGGATAAAATTCAAGAAGAATGGCAACAAGATATATGTATATAAACCAGAGGAGGAAACAAAAGATGGAAAGTAATCAATTAATAAATTTATTAACAATATTGTTAGGAATAATGATAGGCGTTTTATGTATACTTTGCTTAGTATTTTTAGTATTAAAATTAAAAAGTAGAGAACATAAAGAAAAAAAAGTTGTAAAGCAACAAGAAGAAAATGCAAAAATAAAAGCAAAAACTCTAACACCACAAAACTACACAAAAGAATCAATATTTAAATTTATGGAATTTGACGGAATAGAAGACAATATGATTTTACAAAAAGGTGGAAAAAGATTCTTAATGGTTATAGAATGCCAAGGTGTCAATTATGACTTAATGTCAGGACTTGAAAAAAATAGTGTTGAACAAGGATTTTTACAATTTTTAAATACATTAAGATATCCAATTCAAATTTATGTACAAACAAGAACTGTAAACTTAGGGGCTAGCATAAATACATATAAAGAAAGAGTTGACGATATTTCTAAACAATATGCATCAAAACAGATGGAATACAACCAAAAGGTTCGTTCTGGACAATTTACAGATGAAGAATTAAGCAAAGAAAAATATGAATTGATAAGACAAAGAAACTTGTACGAATATGGAGTTGATATAATCAACAATACAGAAAGAATGAGTTTAAATAAAAACATATTAAGCAAACACTATTATGTAATAATTCCATACTATCCAGAAGAGGCTTCAAGTGGAGCATATCAACAAGACGAAATAACAAGTTTAGCATTTTCTGAATTATATACAAAAGCACAATCAATTATAAGTTCACTTTCAGTATGTGGAATAAATAGTAAAATATTGGATTCAACAGAACTTGCAGAATTATTATATGTTGCATATAACAGGGACGAATCAGAAACATTTAATTTAAGAAGAGCACTAAATGCAGGTTATGAAGACTTATATTCTACTGCACCAGATGTTCTAAGTAAGAGAATGAAGGAACTTGATTTAAAAATTGAACAAGATGCAATAAAGAAAGCAAACGAAACAATATATGACGTAATTGAAGAAAGTGAAAAACAAAGAAAAGTAAGACAAAAAGAAGCAGAACTTGATGCATTAATTGACCAAATGGCTAAGGCTTTAATTGAAGAAAACAAAAGATCTGTAGGAGCAGATGTTGCAGAGGCTGCTATAGAAAAAATAGACAATGATAGTAAAAAGAAGAAAACAAAGGAAAAAGAAGGAGGAGAAGAAGATGGCAAAAAAACAAAAACAACAAGAAGAAGATCTACAAGATCAATTTAGAGAATATAGAGAAGAAGATGTTTCAATATTAAAAAAGAAATCTATAAAAGAATTAATCGCGCCATCAGGAATAGATGCATCAAATATAGACCATTTAGAGATAATTTCTAATACAAAAAGATTCGCTCGTAGTTTTTTTGTATCATCTCTTCCAAGAACTTGTAGATTTCCAGAATTATTTAGGGATTTATATATGTTTGGAGATACAAATACATCAATATTCATAAATCCTATAAAAGAAGATAAATCTCAAAACGATTTAAATAGAGTTATAAATGAATTAGAAACAGAAAGAATTGTGGCAGCAGATAAGGGAAATATAAATAGGGAAAGTACAATTTCACAAAAAAGATTAGAGGCAGAACAATTAAGAGATGAAATTGCGGCAGGTTTTAATAAATTATATGAGGCTTCAATAATCTCAACACTTTTTGCTTATAATATGGAAGATTTGGATAGATATACTAAATTGTTATCTTCAGAAATGTCAAAAACAATGGTTGGAATGAAAACGGCTTGGGGAATGCAAGAAGATGCATTTAAGTCTAACTTGCCGTTTATGAATGATAAAATACATAAAACACATACATTTGACAGAAATTCTATGGGAACTGTATTTCCATTTACAACATCAGAAGTTGGACATCCTACAGGTGTTCCATTAGGATTTAACAAACAAACAGGTACACCAATATTATTTGATAATTTCCATTCATCACTTACAAACTATAATATGGTTATATTTGCTAAGTCTGGAGCAGGTAAATCTGTAACAATGAAAACATTAATTTCAAGGTCATCTGTTTTAATGGGAATAGAAAGTTTAGCACTTGATGCCGAAGGCGAATATACAATAGTGGCTGAAAGTTTGGGTGGAATTAATGTTGTAATTAGTCCAACATCTCAAACAATTATAAATTTGTTTGATGTTGAGACTGAGGTTATAAAAGATGAAATAACTGGTAAAGAAAGAGTTACTTTAAATATAGAGAATAAGGTAGAGGATGTTACTCAGGCTTTACTTACTATGGCTAGAGGTAGTACTCGTTCTGATGAGGTTAATGAGTTGACAAAGCAAATTATTGCTGAGTCTGTTGCAGAGGAATATGCGGCTTTAGGGATTAATAGTAATCCAGAAAGTTTGTATAAACAGTCTGCAGGGGTTATGAGAGGTAATATTTTCTCTAAGGAGAAAAAGGATATGCCTACAATTGGTTCGTGGTATAGAAGAATTCAAGGAAAGGCTAGGGAAAATACTAACTCAGATTATCAATATCATTACAGTTATTTATTAAAAGTTATGAAACAGTACATAAGAGAATATGATGGGCAAATGGCTTATTTTGATGGACAGTCAACTTTTGAGTTACTAGAAGGTGCCCCATTTATAAACTTGGATATTTCTCAATTGGAGGAAAGATTTGCAAGACCTCTTGCACAACAGATTTTGCTTTCTTGGATTTGGGAAAAATTCGTTAAGAAAAATAGTGAAGATAGAAAGAAGGCTACACAAAAGAGAGTTTTAGTTGATGAGGCTTGGATGTTATTGCCATATCCTGAGGCTGTTGATTTCTTGAATAAGATGGCTAGACGTGCGAGAAAGAGAAATGTTTCTTTGGCTATTGTTTCTCAAAGATTCCAAGATTTTTATGAGAAACCAGAGGCTCAGGCAGTTCTTACTTCTTCTGATACTAAACTATTTTTAGCACAAGATAAATCTGAAATACAATACTTGAAAGAGGTGTTTAAACTTTCAGAGGGTGAAGCTAACTTTTTGATTACTTGCCAAAAGGGTGAGGGTTTGCTTAAGGTTGGTGCTGATTCGGCTATTTTGAAGATTATGCCGACTAGAAAAGAGTTTGAGTTTGTTGAGACTAACTTGAACCAGATTGCGAAGAGAAATAATGCGTAAAGTATGTCAGGAGGTTTAAACTTTATGAAGATTTTTCAAAATAAAAATTTGTTTAAGAAGTTAATTATTGTGCTTTTGTTTATTACAATTTTTAGCTTTTGTATGCCTAAGGTTTCGAGGGCTTCTGTTGGCGGGGACCTTATGGATGCAGTAATGGATTTGTTTGTTGGTATTGGTGATGGTATTAACACTGTTCTTTCAAAGATGATATTACAAACTGATGGTAGTTTTATTGTTGTTGATACTGAAACAAATGGTGTTGCTAAGATTTTGGGAATAATTGTTGCGGCAGCGGTTATTATAGGAGGAATAGTTTTGATTGCTGCGGCTCCGGCAAGCCTTGCTGTTGTAAGTGCTATTTTTACTGTAGTTAAAGCAGGAGTAGTTGCAGGAGTAGTAACGTTTGCTGTAACTTCGTATTTGTCTGATGCAACGTTTGGTGAAAAGGTTGTATTACCGAGTATTAGACTAACACCATATGAAATATTTACTAATCAAATTCCATTATTTGATGTTGATTTTTTTAGTCCAATGACTGATTTAAAAACAGAAAGTTCATCTAAAGAAAAGGAATTAAAAACTGGAATAAGTGATTATGATATAGAGAAAGAATTAAAAAATTTACGGAATAAATGAAAATAAAGATAGCCTTAAGAAAAAAATAATGAACTCATCTCAAAAAGAAAAAGAAGGCGAAAAAAATAGCGGAATGGTAAATACGTATATATCATATAAATATTCTTATAAGTATAGTGATAATTATAGAATTATACTTCATCAAACAACTAATGGGTATAATGGGAATGATATTTGTAGTTATGATATATATAAAATTGAGACTGCTAATCAAACATATTATGCTTCAACCGCGTACAATTTAAGACCGGTTATTGCAAATTGGTATAATATATTAAGAGATATATCAATTGTAGGAATGTTATCAATTTTAGTATATGTTGGAATAAGAATAATGCTATCAAGTACTGCAGGAGACAAAGCAAAATATAAGCAACTTTTGGTAGATTGGGTTGTAGCAATTTGTTTATTATTTTTAATGCAGTATATTATGTCATTTTCTAATATTGCTGTTAAAAAGCTAACCTCGGTTATACAGTCTGCAGTTGTTTCAACAACTGAAAGTGATAAATTATCTGCAAATGAAAAAAAAGCAGCAGAGGGAAAAGGCAAATTAGATGGGGATGTAGCGGTAACAAGAGGTACGCAATTATTTGAAATTGAAGATAAAGAACTTGTAAAAAAAGCATATCAAATTTTAGTTGAAGAGAATAAAACAGATACAGATTATAGTAAGTTATTTACAAATGAAGATAGTGGAAGTTTATATTGGCCAACAAATAACTTTACGGAACAAGCAAGAATGTTGGGACAACTTACTGATAAAGATGATAATGCAACAAACTATGCATATGCAAGTATTGGTTATAAAATAATTTATGTTGTTTTAGTTTTGTATACATTGATATTCACATGGACATATGTAAAAAGGGTTGTATATATGGCATTTTTAACAATGATTGCACCATTGGTTGCATTAACATATCCAATTGATAAAATGAATGATGGAAAAGCACAAGCATTTAATATGTGGTTTAAAGAATACATATTTAATTTATTAATACAACCATTGCATTTAATATTGTACATGGTATTAATTGGATCAGCAATGACGTTTGCCAGTCAAAACTTAATATATGCAGTTGTTGCAATCGGATTTATGACTCCAGCAGAAAAATTAATGCGTAAATTCTTTGGATTTGAAAAAGCTGGTACTCCGGGAATGTTTGCGGGACCTGCAGGAGCAGCACTTATGATGGGAGGCATTAATAAATTATTAAGACCACCACATCCGCCAAAAGGTGGAGGAGGACCTTCTGGTGGTGGAAGTGAAAATGACTCTGATGATGGTGACGATGGAAAAATTAATTTTATGAGTGATAAAGTTGATACGGACGGTATGTTTAAGGTCGGAAATGGTGATAATGATAATGCAAATGGACAAGATGCTGGTGCAGGTGTACCAAGAATTGCAAATAATAGAACAGGATTAGGAGCCATAGGTGGAACAGGAACAACAGATGGAACAGGAAATCGTTTACCTGGAAATGGATCATCAGGAAATGAGTTATCTTCTAGTTTAACTGGAAGAAGCAATGGAACGCAAAATTCTCAAAGAACGAATCCGAATACACCAATAGTAACAGATCCTAGACAGATACGTAAAGAAAATCGTAAAAGAAAATTAAAAGCAATGAATAATGCAAGAAAATTAGCTGGTAAAAGATTTGTTAAAAAAGCAGGTGCTAAAAAACCAATAAGAAGGGCATTAGGTGTTGCAACTGGAGTACTTGGTGCCACTGCAGCAGCAACTGCTGCAGGTGTTGCAAGTATTGTATCTGGAGATCCAACAAAAATTGCCCAAAACATGATGACTGCTGGAGTTGGTGGATATGCTTTAACAAAAGGTATTCCATCATCAATATCAGATACAGGAGAAAATTTATATAATGGTGCAAAACAATTTAGAGATGATTATAGAGCAGATTATGAAACTGTTGAAGAACAAAAAATTAGAGCACAAGATGAATTAATAAAACAAAAGAGAGAGGATCCTAAATTTCAAACGCAGTTGAATAATTTAACTGAAGGAATGAGTAGAGAAAATTTAGATGAAAATATGGAAACATGTATTAGACATGGATTTTCAGAGAGCTATCAAATTGCTGCTATACAACAAATGGTAGAAGATGGTGTTGATATAAATGATGCTATGGGGCGTGTTAAGGTTGCAGAAAGCTTTGGTGTTGATACTTCTTCAAGTAGTTTAGATGCTGAAACTAATCAAAAAATTAACGAATCATTAGCACATAGAATCGAAAAAACAAATGGATTACAGGCTAAAGATTATGAACCAATTTCTGAGGATGAAATACCACCAGATTTAACACCTGATATGACAGATGAAGAAAAACAATTAAGAAAAGGTGTCCTTGCAAGAAATAGAGAACGTTGGGCTCAGAGAGAAGCACGTAAACAGGAAGAATATAATAGACAACAAATTGTAAAAAATTCAACAGAGGGAGTTCGTAAACAAGTTGACGCAACAAATAAATTGCTTTATGAAAAGAGAAAATTATATAATAAAAAGTAGTATAGAGGAGGACTATAATTATGAATAGAATAATCAGATATTTCAATCAAAACAGAAAGAAAGTGTACATATCACTAATAATTATAGTCTTTCTTTTTGGACTATTACAACTACTAAACGTGATGGCAAAAAACAAAAAAGAGGAAGAAAAAGATACAAGCGGAATAAACGAAATAATGCAAAACAACAAAAGCATAGTATCAAACAAATCCGCTGTATCTGGAACCTCAATATCAGAAAAAAAACTAAAAAAAGACACAGATGTAATTGACAATTTTTTCAAATATTGTAACGAAGGAAACATAGAAAATGCATACAATTTATTAACAGACGAATGCAAAGAAGAAATGTATCCAACAATTGACGAATTCAAAAGAATTTATTACAACGACTTATTTAATGAAGGAAAAAGAACATATACAATAGAAAACTGGTTTGGAGATACATACCAAGTAAGAATGACAGGAGATATATTATCTACAGGAAAAATTGACGGAAATCAAACAAAACAAGATTATGTTACAATAGTTGAAAAAGATGGTGATTATAAAATAAACATTAACAATTATGTAGGAAGAACAAAACCACAAGACAAAACAACATCATACAAAAATGTTGTTATAACAATAGATGAAATACAAGAACATACTGATGAAGGATGTAAACCAAAGGATGTAAAGGATTTTGATGGAGATGAAAATACAGTAACTCATGAACATTTTGATTTGGAATATTATGTACAAGAAATATTAAATTACGAAAATGATCAAGGTGAAGAACAAATAAAAGAGGTATTTACTGCAAATGAGGTTAGAGAAAAATTATTAAGAGAATTGAAAGAAAAAGGAAATCAATTATCACAAGACCAAATTATTCAGGGTGTTAAAGAAGAAATGAACTTAGATGCAGAAAACCTGGAAAGAGAGCATAAAAGATAGTTTGTCACATTTATATTTCGACAAAATATAATATAGTAGGAAATTGTATTTTGGAGGAACACATATGAAAATAGAAAACTTAAATCAATTACCATTAAATAAAAGTGGAAAAATAAATAAAATTGAATGTGGTGAAGGAATAAAAAGAAGATTACTAGATATGGGACTTGTTAAAGGGACAGAAATTACGCCTATATTAATAAGTCCATCTGGAGATCCAAGAGCATTTCTTGTTAGAGGTACTATTATTGCTATAAGAGAAGAGGATGCTAAAAATATAAAAATTAACATATGAAAACAAAAAAGATGTAATGAAAATTTAAGTACTCGTTACATCTTTTAGAGTTGTTGGATAAAAAATTTGATTATTTTTTAATTTCCTCATCTTTTATCAAATTACGAATAGTTCTATACAGATATGGTTTATAATCTTCAATAGGTAAAGGCTCTTTATACAAAATAGAATTAAAGCAAGTAGAGCCAACAAGTTCAATAATCATAAACAAAGTAACATCAGGATTACTTAATTTTATATTATTCTCTTCAATACCCCTAATAAACAAATCATAAACAGAATCTTCATCAACAGCACCTTTATCGTGCAAATTCAAAACAGTCTTACTAAAAACTCCCCAAGACAAATTTTTAGAAATAAATTTTAAAAGCAAAGGATTTTTAGTTAATTCATCAATAACATAATTTATAATATAAATAATACAATCAGAAAAATCTGAAATGTAATTTTTTCTAAGAGATTTTAAAGCATCAGAGAAAAGTTTTTGAGATTTTTTAGCAATCAAAATATCTCGTATTTCATATTTATCTTTAAAATATAAGTAAAAAGTACCCTTTGCAACACTTGCATTATCAACTATTTCTTGTATTGATGTATCTTTTATTCCTTTTTCAGTAAATAATTTAAAAGCCGTGTTTAGTAGTCTATTTTCTTTTCCTTCTTTATCATTTTTCATAGTGAATTTCATTCCTCCCATGAGATACAATTTTTTAGATTTTGTATTTAATATATAAATATTATTGCATAAATTTGACTTTTGGTCAATAAATTTATATAAATTTTGTAAAAAGTATTGACCAATGGTCATAAAAGTAGTATTATATAGAAAGTGACTAACGGTCATAAAAATTGGGGATTAGGGGGACGGGTCTTCAATCCCGAAAAAAAATAGGGATTGAAGACCCGTCCCCCAATCCCTAAATTCGAAAGGAGTAAAAAAATGTTAAAATTTGCAGAGAAAATATGTAAGCATAAAAAAATTATTCTCATAATTGCATTATTGTTACTAATACCATCATTTATAGGAATGCAAGCAACAAGAATTAATTATGATATATTGGCATACTTACCAGATGATGTAGATACAGTTAAGGGTGAAAACATATTAACAAATGAATTTAATATGGGTTCATATTCAATTGTAATTACAGAAAATATGAGTACAAAAGATATTCAAAAATTAGAGGATAAATTTAAAGAATTAGATAATGTAGAAAAAGTAGCAAGTGTGGCAGATTTACTTGGTTCAAATATACCAGAAGAAATGCTACCAGACGAAGTAAAAGATATAGCATATAAAGATGGAGATACAGCAATTTTAGTAACTTTCAAAGAGGGAATTTCTTCAGATAAAACATTAGAATCAATAGAACAATTAAGAAAAATTGCTGATAAACAATGTAAAATAAGTGGAATGTCTGCTTTAGTACTAGATACAAAAAATATTGCTAATTCAGAAATTGCAATATATGTAGTTATAGCTGTAATCTTATGTATGTTAGTTTTACAATTTGCATTAGACTCATATTTAGCTCCAGTGTTTCTTTTAGCAAGCATAGGAATTGCAATTTTATATAATATGGGTTCAAATATTTTCTTAGGAGAAATATCTTATATAACAAAAGCAATTAGTGCTGTTTTACAACTTGGTGTAACAATGGATTTCGCGATATTCTTATACCACAGTTATAAAGCAGAAAAACAAAATTATAGTAATAATGATGAGGCAATGGCTCATGCAATATCAAAAACATTAGTATCAGTAGTAGGAAGTTCTTTAACAACAATAGCAGGGTTCTTAGCACTTTGCAGTATGAACTTAACACTTGGAAAAGATATAGGAATTGTAATGGCAAAAGGTGTATTCTTAGGAGTTATTTCTGTTGTTACAGTATTACCAGCAATGTTATTGATATTTGATAAGGCTATTGAAAAAACAAAACATAAAGAAATATTACCAAGATTTGAAAAATGGAAAAACTTTAATATTAAACATTATAAAGCAATAATTGTTGCATTCTTAGTAATATTACCGGTAGCAGTTTATGGTTACTCAAAAATAAGTGTTTATTACGATTTAAACAAAACACTACCACAAACATTGCCAAGTATAGAAGCATCAAATACTTTGGAAGATAAGTTCAATATGGTTTCAACTGAACTTGCTTTAGTAAGTAAAGATGTTCCAAGTTACAAAGTAAATGAGATGTTAGATAAAATTCAAGACTTAGATGGAGTTGAATTTGCATTGGGATATTCATCACTTGCAGATAACGGAATTCCAGAAGAAGTAATACCAGATAGTATAAAGTCAATGCTTGAAAATGATAAATATCAATTAGTTGTAATTAGTTCAAAATATGAACTTGCAACAGATGAGTTGAATGAACAAGTTGATAAAATCAATTCAATAATTAAAGATTATGATGATAGTGCTTTACTTGCAGGTGAAGGACCATTAATGAAAGATTTAGTTGAAATTAGTGACCATGATTTTAATAGTGTAAATAGTGTTTCTATTGCAGTTATATTTGTAATTATGATATTTGTTTTAAAATCAATTTCTTTACCAGTAATTTTGATGGTGGTAATTGAATTTGCTATATTCTTAAATATGGGAATATCAACATATACAAATACTACTCTACCATTTATTGCTTCAATAGTTATTGGAACAATTCAGTTAGGGGCAACAATAGATTATGCAATATTGATAACAACTAAATATATCAATTTCAGAAAAGAAGGAAAAGACAAAAAAGAAGCGGTTTCAGAAGCATTAGGAACATCAATAAGTTCAATTATTGTTAGTGGGCTATGTTTCTTTGGTGCAACATTCGGGGTTGGCGTTGTTTCAAAAATTGGAATGATTGCATCATTATGTACGCTTATGTCTAGAGGAGCAATTATAAGTATGTTTACAGTTATTATGGTATTACCAGCATTCTTATTGTTGTTTGATAAGATTATTTGCAGGACGACTTTAAAGATGAAACAAAGCGTTTAAAAATAATTACAATTTTTGCTGTGTACAGTGGCAAATTTGAAATTTTTCAACATAATGAATAATAAAATTGGAGGTATAAAAAATGAATAATAAAGTAATTTCAAAAATAATTTCAGGTACATTGTTATGCTCTATGGTTGGATACACACTTCCTGTATTTGCTTACACAAAAGATGAAACTGTTTATTCAAAAATGGACAGTAATGGAAAAAATTATAAAACAATAGTAAGTACACATATTAAAAATACAGAAAATGCAGATTTAATTAATGATTTATCAGATTTATTAAATGTTAAAAATACAAGTGGGGACGAAACTTACACACAAGATGGCAACAAATTTGTATGGAATGCTAATAAAAATGATATTTATTATCAAGGTGAATCTTCAAAAGAGTTACCAATTGAATGTAATGTTAAATATGAGTTAGATGGAAAAGAACTTTCTGCAAACGAAATTGCCGGAAAAAGCGGTAAAGTTAAAATTACATTGCAATATACAAATAAAGAAGAAAGAACTGTTGATATAAATGGTAAAAAAGTTAAAGAAGTTGAACTAAAAAATGAAGTATTTGGAATTGAACCAAATGAAGCTGTAGTACACAGTGTTTTAGTAAATTTCTTAGCAAATCAAAGACAAGGTACACAAAGTACAAAAACAAGAAGTGAAGTTTCTGGTGGTGGAAAGAAACCATGGAGACAAAAAGGAACAGGTAGAGCAAGACAAGGAAGTATTAGAGCTCCACAATGGATTAAAGGTGGTATAGCTTTAGGACCAAAAACTCGTTCTTACAAATACACTGTAAATAAAAAAGAAAGACAACTTGCTATCAAATCATTATTAAGCTCAAAAGTATTAGAAAACAACTTAGTAGTTGTAGATAGTTTACCATTAAAAGACATCAAGACAAAAGAAATGGTAAAAGCTCTTTCAAATTTAAAAGTAGAAGGAAAAGCATTAATAATGCTTCCAGAAAAAAATGAAAACGTACAAAAATCAGCTAGAAACATAGAAGGTGTAAAAACAACTCTAGTTGGAACTATAAATGTATACGACTTGTTAAAATACAACAAACTTGTTTTAACATTAGATACAGTAAAGAAATTAGAGGAGGTGTACGCATAATGAGACCAGAAGACATTATAATAAGACCTATAATTACAGAAGAAAGTGATATGGGAATTCAAGAAGGAAAGTATACCTTTAAAGTAAATAAAAAAGCTACAAAAGTTGATATTGCAAACGCAGTTGAAAAACTTTTTGAAGTTAAAGTATTAAAAGTTAATACAATAACAGTAAAAGGTAAAGAAAAAAGAGTAGGAAGAAATGTTGGTAAAACATCAGATTGGAAAAAAGCTATAGTAACTATAGATACAAACCCAGCTGACAAAACATATCTTGCTAAAGGTGGAAAAGAAACTAAGGTTTCTGCTAAGTATAAGACATCTATTGATGAGTTTATGGGTGCTTAATAAATTTATATCAGCATCTTGCTTCGTTAAACTTCATAAAAAATTTCTCAATGTACACAAAGTACGATTTCGAAATTTTTTAATCGTTTGCCTAGCAATATACTAATCTAAATTTATTAGTAAGAGATATAGCCTTGCTATACTTGGTTCTAATAATTAAGATAAGTAAATCAAGATTTATATCAATAGTAAAATTAACGAGAAGTAACTCGGATAATAAAAAATATCTGTAAGTGAAGCAGGAAAAAATTCACTAATATAAAAAATAAGGAGATAATTAAAAATGGCAACAAAAAAATTTAGACCAACAACTCCATCACTAAGAAACATGACAGTATCTGATTTCGCAGAGATAACAAAAAAGACTCCTGAAAAATCTTTATTAACAGTAAAGAAAGAAAAAGCAGGAAGAAACTCATATGGAAGAATAACAGTACGTCACCAAGGTGGAGGAAACAGACAAAAATATAGAATAATTGACTTCAAACGTCAAAAAGAAGATATGCCAGCAACAGTAATAGGCATAGAATATGATCCAAACAGAAGTGCAAATATAGCATTAATCCAATATGAAGATGGAACAAAAGCTTATATATTAGCACCAGTAGGATTAAAAGATGGTGATACAGTTATGTCAGGAGAAAAAGCTGATATAAAACCAGGAAACTGTATGAAACTAGAAAAAATACCAGTAGGTACTATGGTTCACAACATAGAATTAAATCCAGGTCAAGGTGGAAAATTAGTAAGAGCTGCAGGTCAAGAAGCTCAACTTATGGCTAAAGAAGGAAAATATGCTAACCTAAGATTA
>OGDY01002643.1_pt1 | contig 16040 bp, 18 predicted proteins | sample 1570341 | NCBI WGS metagenome assembly OGDY01 (sample SAMEA2581972, study PRJEB24529) | metagenome | biome: Human gut stool | place: China | collected 2011 | reverse complement strand
TAAAGAATATTTTAATGAAGAAAATATCTAAGATAAAGAAAATTAATAATAAATATACTATAATACTGAGTGATAATAGTTCACTCAGTTTTTATAGTGATACCTTAATAAAATATAATTTGTTAAAGCCTAGAGAAATTAGTGATAAAGAATTAGAAGAAGTAATAAATTATAATAATTATATTGAGGCTTATAATAAAGCATTGACTTATATAAGTTATAAACAAAGAACTAAAAAAGAAATAAAGGATAAGTTATGTAATTATTCTATAGAAGTAATAGATAAAGTTATTAAAAAGTTGGATGAATTAGGTTTATTAGATGAGAAAAAATATATTGAGGCATTTATAAACGATCAAATTAATTTAGGTAATAAAGGACCTTATTATATAAGAAAAGAACTAGAAAAGTTAAGCTTAGATAGTGATAATATTGATGAAATATTAAATAATATAAAAGAAGATATATGGATAGAAAAAATAAAGAAAATAATAGCTAAGAAAATAAATACAAATAGAAACTTACCTAAAGAAAGATTATATTTAAAAATAAAAAATGATTTAATAATTTTAGGATATTCTAAAAATATTATTGATAAAGTATTGAATGAAGTTGTAATTGAAGAAGATAATGAAGTAATAGAAAATGCTTTTAATAAAGAATATAAAAAATTATATAGAAAATATAAAGATAAAGAATTGGAAAATAAAATTAAATATAATTTATATAAAAAAGGATTTAGTTTAGAAAGAATAGAAGAAATATTAAATAAAAGACTAGATTATAAATAAAAATATTGTTATAATATTATTATAAGATATGGTGATTAGTATGAAAAACAAAATATTGTTATTTATAGTTACTTTTATTATAGGAATAAGTGGAGTATCTGCTTATACAACTACAGGAGATAAATGTGTTAAAGATAGAAGTTGTATGGTTGTATGTAATTATACAAATATGTCTAAAAGAAGTAATGGTGGTACGGGAGGAAATTATATCACAATATATTATAATTTTAAGAGCAATAATTTTTCTGTAGGATATTGGAAAGGTCTTACTGGAGATGGAAATGGACCGGTTTTAAAAGGACCAGATGTTTTTGATAAAGTTTTTAGTGATAGAGGGACTAATGTATTTGTGCAACCCACAATGAATTTAAATGAAAATACTTTTAAATGTCCTGCTCATGGATATTTTGATTTAGATGGTTGGGCTGGAGGCAATGAGGTTTGTTTTGATTCTGATGGAAAATGGTGTGCAACTGAGAAAAAAAATGCTGGAACTAGATTTGGCGATGCTGCTAATAACTTTTTATCAGAAAATAGAGATATGACTTTTGAAGATGAAATAAAGTATTATTTTAGTAATTGGTCTATCGGAGATATTAATTTAGATGATATAAAAAGTGGTAAATATAAAAATGCTGAAGAAGTATTTGAAAAAATATTTTTGAATGATTTTAAGAAAAATTATTTAAATGGAAATGATATGCCACAGTTTATATATAATTCCTCAGCATATCAAAATGGTGTGGCTTCTGCTAGAAAACAATTTAATGCTTTAAAAGAAAGTTGGATAGCTGAACTTGAAGAAGAAAAAAATAATGGAACAATAAGTGAAGAAAAATATAATGAAATTATAAAAAATCTTAAAGATATAGATGATAATTTTGAAGAAGTTGGAAAAGATTATTTGGAAAATATTGATGTAATTAGTAAAAGACATGAGGCTTTAGAAGTACAACCTGTTGATATATGTGAAGTAAATAGTACATCTTTAAAAGCATTTCAAATAATAGGGTATATTCTTATGATTATTAAAATAATAGTTCCTTTAATTCTTATAATACTTGGAAGTATTGACTTTGGTAAAGCTGCTTTATCTGGGGATGATAAATCCACGAAAGAAGCAACAGTTCAATTTGCTAAAAGAGTATTAATTGGTTTAATAATTTTCTTTATTCCAACGGTTTTAGATTTTTTCTTAAGTCTTATTAATGGTGTTAGTGAAACAACAGCTAAATATAGCAATTGTACAAATTGTTTATTAAACCCAAATAATAAAGATAAATGTAGTCCAGCGGGATTAACTGAGTAGCTAAGGCTACTTTTTGTTTGCATTTTTTTTATGGTGTGTTATAATAAGTTTTATTAAAAACGAGGTGAATTAAATGTTAAAATTTGTAATGGCAAGTGTTAATAATTTAAATGTTGATGAAATAAATATATGTAGTTCAGAAAATAATGCTTTAAAAGCATTTCAAATAATAGGGTATATATTATTTGTTATTAAGATATTGATTCCAATAATTATTATAGTTTTAGGGATGATTGATTTTGGTAAAGCTGCTTTATCTGGGGATGAAAAAGCCAATACAACATCATTTAAAACCTTAATGATGAGAATAATTACTGGAGTAATGATATTTTTTATACCCACTGTACTCGATTTTGCCTTAAGTATAGTTCAAGGAACTAAAGATTCTATGTCTAAATATGAAGGCTGCACGAAATGTATGCTAGAACCTTTTTCTGAAGATTGTAAACCTAAAAATTTAATGGATTAAAATGAATGATTTAATCCATTTTTTCTTTTATTATATACTAATAAATGATATAATTATGTTATATATATGGAGGATGTCGTGAACATAATAGATGGTTTAAATAAAGAACAAAGAGAAGCTGTGGAACATATTGAAGGTCCTTGTTTAGTTTTAGCTGGAGCAGGTTCTGGAAAAACTAAAGTATTAACTACAAGAATAGCCAATATGATTAATAATGGTATTTATTCAGGTAATATATTAGCAATAACCTTTACTAATAAGGCTGCAAAAGAAATGCGAGATAGAATAAGTAATATTGTGGATGAAAATTATGCTTTTGTGGGTACTTTTCATTCTTTTGGCTTACGAGTAATTAGAGAAAATTATGAAGATTTAGGTTTAACTAAAAACTTTACTATAATAGATAGTGATGATGTTGCTAGCATAATTAAAAAAATTATGAAAGATTTAGATATAAATTCTAAAGAATATAGTGTATCATTTGTTAGAAATAAAATTAGTTTTATTAAAAATGAAATGCTTAGCGATGGAGAAATAGATAAATATTTAGTAAGTCCACCAGAAAAAGTAGCAATTAAAGTATATAAAGAATATGAAAAAATATTAAAAAGAAATAATGCTGTTGATTTTGATGATTTGTTAAAAAGACCTGTTGAGCTTTTCTTAAATAATGAAAGTATATTAGATAAGTATCAAGAAAAGTTTAAATATATATTAATAGATGAATATCAAGATACTAATGAAGTACAATATAAGTTAGTCAAACTTTTGGCAAGCAAGTATAGAAATCTGTTTGTGGTTGGTGATGTTAATCAAAGTATATATGGTTTTAGATGGAGTAATTATAAAAATATTTTGAATTTTGAGAAAGATTATCCTGAAGCTATAAGTATTACTTTGAATCAAAATTATCGAAGTACAAATACAATACTTAATGCAGCAAATAGTGTTATTAAAAATAATAAAGAGAGAAGAGAAGTAAATCTTTTTAGTACTTTTGGAGATGGAGTAAAGATAAAATACTTAAGGGGAAATGATGAAAAAGATGAAGTAAAATTAGTTATTGATGAAATTAGTAAATTATTAAATAATGGATATACTTATAATGATTTTGCAGTTCTTTATAGAACAAATGCTCAATCTAGGACAGTTGAAGATGGTATTTTAAAAATGAATTGGCCGTATAGAGTAGTGGGTAGTTATTATTTCTATAAAAGAAAAGAAATTAAAGATCTATTATGTTATTTAAGATTAATATCTAATCATAATGATGATGTATCTTTAGAAAGGGTTATTAATGTACCTAAAAGAGGAATTGGTGATACATCAATTGCTAATGTAAGAAAGTTAGCCAATGAGAATGAAACTTCGATGTTTGAATCTTTAACTAAACCAAAAGAAATTGAATTTAAAAACTTAATATTAAGTTTAAGTCAAGATGCTAAAGAGTGTGACTTAACAGAATTAATTGATAAAGTTTTGGAAAAGTCTGGCATGAGGGCAGAACTTGAAAAAGAACATACTTTAGAAGCTGATATTAGGCTTGAAAACTTAATGGAGTTTAAGAGTATTACAGAAAATTATCAAAAAGAAACTGGAACGGTTAACTTAGAAGATTTTTTAGAAGATATAAGTATAGTAGCAGATTCAGCAGATCATCAAAATTTAGAAAATGCTATAACTTTAATGACAATGCATTCAGCAAAAGGTCTTGAATTCAAAGTGGTATTTTTAGTTGGGATGGAAGAAGGTATAATGCCTCATTCAATGAGTATGAACGAAGCAAGTGAACTTGAAGAAGAAAGAAGACTTTGTTATGTTGGTATAACTAGAGCAAAAGAAAGATTATATATAACTAATGCAAAAAAAAGAATGTTATTTGGTAATACAAGTATGAACCCACCTTCTAGATTTATTGGAGAAATAGATCCTAATTTAATAGAAAAAGAAGAATCTAAGGTAGTAGAAAAATCATTTGATAAAGCAAAATTTTATAATGATGAAGGAGCTACATATAAGCATGGTGATATTGTAATGCATGCAATCTTTGGTAAAGGCGTTGTAATAGATAGTGATGAAAAATTTGTTACAGTTGCTTTTAATAAAAGATTTGGAATAAAGAAAGTTTTGAATAATTATCAAGGTTTAAGGAGGATATGATATGAAAACATTAGTAATTATGGCTGCGGGAATGGGAAGTAGATTTGGAGGATTAAAACAAATAGAACCAGTTGGTCCTCATGGAGAAATAATAGCAGATTATTCTGTATATGATGCTAAAAGAGCTGGTTTTTCTAAAGTAGTATTTATTATTAGAAAGGAAAATGAAGATTATTTTAGAACACACATTATTAATAAGTATAAAGGAATTGATATAGTACTTGCTTTTCAAGAGTTAGATTATATTCCTTGTGATGTAACATTACCTGAAGGTAGAGTAAAAATGCTTGGCACAGGTCATGCTTTATATTGTGCAAAAGATGTTATAAAAGGAGATTTTATTATTATAAATTCAGATGATTTTTATGGTAAACATTCATATGAATTAGCATCAAAGTTTTTTGATGAAGAAACTAAAAATTATTTAAGTGTAAATTATCCTTATATTGTTACTGCAAGTAAATATGGTAAAGTTAAAAGGGGAGTTGTAAAAGAAAATAATGGTATTATAGAATCAATTACTGAAAGTGAAATTGGAGAGGAAAATGGTAAAATTATTGCTAAGCGTCTTCAAGATAATTATGAATTTGAAATAGATGAAAATACTCCGGTAGCGGTTAATTTCTTTGGCTTAAGGGAAAATTTCTTGCATATTTTAGAAGAAAAATTTAATGAATTTATTCATGGTAAATTAACTTTAACAAATGAATTTTTACTTCCAGATATATTAAAAAACGGTATAAGTGAGGGCTTATTTAAAATAGAGTCTAAAGTATCTGAAAGTAGATGGATTGGAATGACTTATAAAGAAGATTTAGAAAGTGTTAAGAATCATATTAATAGTTTAATCGAAAGGGGAGATTATCCTGATGAACTATGGGGAAACTGATATAAAAAAGCGAGTAGAAGAATTAACTAAAATATTAAATGATGCAAATTATAATTATTATGTTAAAGATGAACCAACTATAACAGACCAAGAGTATGATAAGTATATGAGGGAACTTGAAGATATTGAACTTGAATATCCCAAATATGCAAGTAAAAATAGTCCCACAAAAAGAGTTGGGGGAGAAGTAATTGAAAAGTTTCAAAAAGTAGTTAGGGACAAACCTATGCTTAGTATTTCTGATGTTTTTAGTGAAGAGGAAGTAAGAGATTTTATTAAAAAAGTTGAAGATGAAGTAACTCCAGAATATGTTTGTGAACAAAAAATTGATGGTCTTGGTGTGTCATTAATATATGAAGATGGTAAATTAGTTCGAGGGGTGACGCGTGGTGATGGTTTAGTGGGTGAAGATATAACTCACAATGTAAGAACTATTAAGTCAATTCCTTTACAACTAACTAAACCTATAGATATTGAAGTGCGTGGAGAAATTTTCATGCATAAAAATACACTGGAAAAATTAAATAAAAAAAGGTCAGAAGAAGGTAAACCAAAATTACAAAATGTAAGAAATGCTGCAGCTGGTAGTATAAGACAACTTGATAGTAGAGTTGCTGCAGAGAGGGAACTTGATAATTTTGTTTATTATCTTCCTAATCCTAGTGATTTTAATATTAAAACTCATCTTGAAGCTTTACAATTTATGGAAAATTTAGGGTTTAAAATAAATCCTCACAATAAACTTGTTAAAAATATTGATGAAATAATTGCTTATATTGAAAAGGAAGGAGATACTAGAAAAAGTTTATCTTATGAAATAGATGGAATTGTTATTAAAGTAAATAATGTAGATTTACAAGAAAAATTAGGGTATACTGCGAAATATCCAAGGTGGGCTGTTGCTTATAAATTTCCAGCTGAAGAAGTATTAACTAAGTTAACTGATATAATATTTACAGTTGGTAGAACTGGAAGAATTACTCCGAATGCAGTTTTAGAACCAGTCATTGTAATGGGATCTACGATAAGAAGGGCAACCCTTCATAATGAAGATTATGTAAATATGAAAGGTTTAAAAATTGGGGACATTGTATCAATTAGAAAAGCTGGAGATGTAATTCCTGAGGTGGTTGAACCAAAACTTGAAAGAAGAAATGGTTTTGAAAAAGAATTTAAAATGATAACAGAGTGTCCAATGTGTCATGAAAAAATAATAAAAAAAGATGGTAATGTAGACTATTATTGTGTTAATCCAAATTGTCCAAGAAGAAATATTGAAGGAATTATTCATTATGTATCAAGAGATGCTTTAAATATTGAAGGACTTGGTGATGAAATAGTTGAAGAATTATATAATTTAGGTTTTGTTAAAAATATAACTGACTTATATAGTTTAAGCGATAAGAAAAAACAAATAATGGAATTTGATGGTTATGGAGAAAAAAACCTAAATAAAATTATTGATAATATTGAAGCAAGTAAAAGTAATAGTTTAGAAAGATTATTATTTGGGTTGGGAATAAAAGAAATTGGAAATAAGACGGCCAAAATACTTGCAAGTAACTTTGGCTCAATGGATAATTTAATGAGCGCAAGTATGGAAGAACTAGAAAGCATCAGAGATATTGGTCATGTAACTGCTTTAAGTGTGTATGAATATTTAAAAGAAAATAAAGAGTTAATTGAAAAATTAAAGTCTTTAGGTGTTAATATGAAATACTTGGGTAAAAATATGGGAGTTAATGATTTTATAAGTGGTAAAAAATTTGTTATAACTGGTACAATTGATGGTTATGGCAGAAAAGAAATTAAAGAAATTATTGAGAGCTTTAATGGAAGTGTTAGTGAATCCGTTAGTAAGAATACTGATATAGTTATCGTAGGAAGTAATCCAGGTAGTAAATATCAAGATGCATTAAAATTAAATATAATGATTTGGGATAATGATAAAACTGTAGAAGTTTTAAATAATTTGCCAAAAGCATAAATAGATAGTATAATTATATTACTTAAGAGGTGAAAAATAATATGAAAGAATTATGGCAAAAAAATAAAGTGTTAATAGTACTTGGCTTTATTTTGCTAGTTTGTTTAATTGCAATACTTATTGTAACATTTTCTTTCTTTTTCGGAGGAAATAAAAATGAGTATGGTGATAGATTAAAAGATATAGATAAATACCAAATCACAGAAACAATTAAGAATGACTATATAAGTTCTTTAGAAAATGATAAATCTGTTTCTAGTGTAAAGTTTAATACTAAAGGAAGAATTATTTATATAACTATTAATTATGTTAGTGATACGTCTTTAGAAGATGCAAAGGCTAAAGCTGCAACAAGTTTAGCAAAATTAAGTGAAGATATATTATCGTATTATGATATTGATTTTACTATAAAATGTGAAAAGAGTGAAAATAGTGAAGGATTTACCTTACTTGGAGCTAAAAATGTTGCAGGGTCTGGATTAGTATGGAATAATAATACTCCGGTAGAAAGTGATGAAAAATGATGAAAAAGAAAAAAAGTATTATAATTATAATAATTAGTATTTTACTTGTTATTGGTATTGCAATAGGCTTATATTTCATTTTAAATGATAAAGATAAATTAACAGTTTCTGAAAGAAATTGGGTTAATGAAAGTATTGGTACAATTCAAAATATTAATGTTGTAAATAATGTAAATGTTTTTGGTAAAGATGGTAGTGGAGTTTATTATGATTTTATCAAAGATTTTGAAACTGAATATGGTTTAAATATTAATCCGATTACTTTTAATGAAGGAAGTAATCCAAGTGGAATAACTTTTGGAGTTAAACAAAGTATAAGTGAAAATGATATTTTATTTTATACTGATCATTATGTTTTAGTAAGTAAAAATAATGATATTATTTCTCAAGAAGAGAATTTAAATGGTAAAACTATTGAAGAAGAAGAATTTGAAAAACTTGATGAAAAAACAAGAAAACAATTTGAAGAAAATTCTATAAAAGTTCAAGAGCAAATTATTGAAGCAATAAATCAAATTAAAGTTTTAGAGAAAGAAAACATAAAGAAAATCGAAGAATGGCAATCTAATATTGCATTAATAACAATTAATTCACATGTAAATCCATTAAAAGCAAAATATAAAAAGAATATCAAAATAGCTCATTTCTTTGATTGTATTAAATCTGACGTATTAAAAAATTTATCTTTATTTGTAAAAGATGAAGTTCCAGAAACAAAAGCACAAACATTAAAACAAGAAATAGTTAAACCTTGGTTAAATTATAGGGTAAATCTTTTTGTGGACAATAGCAATCTAACAGGTAGCCCTGTTATAATGGATTCTAATTATTTGTACCATAACTTATTTGGAAAACTAGAATATGAAAATCAATATGGAATGTTAAAAACTGACTTTACAATGTTAAAACCAGGACTTTTACACAAAGCAAATGGTGGATATATTATATTACAAGCTAGCGATTTACTTGCAAATCCAATATGTTATGATGCATTAAAAAAAGCTCTATTAGTTAAAGAATTAAATATAGAAAATAATATGGAGCAACGTTCATATATGGTAATGATTTCTTTAAAGCCAGAACCTATTCCTTTAAATGTTAAAGTTTTATTATTAGGAGATTCAAATATTTATCATACTTTGCTTTCATTGGATCCTGATTTTAAAAAGTTATTTAAAATTAAAGTTGAATTTGAAGAAACTGCACCGAGAACAGATGTTAATATAACAAAACTTGCTAAATTTGTTCACAGTTTTTCAGAAAAGGAAAACATGCTTCCATTAGATAAATGTGCTATGGCCAAACTTGTTGAATACACTTCTAGATTATCAGATAGTCAAGATAAACTTTCTACTAGATTTAATGAAGTTGGAGAAATTGTTGCAGAAGCTTCAACTTGGGCAAGGCTTGCTAAAAAGAAACTTGTAACTAGTGAGTTTATTGAAAAAACTCTTGCAGAAAGAATTGAAAGAGTTAAAAAATATGATTCTTTATATATGGAAATGATTAAAGAAAATACACTTATTATAAATACAGATGGTGCTGAAGTTGGTGTAATAAATGGACTTACTGTACTATCTATTGGTGATTATACTTTTGGAAAGCCAGCCAAAATTACTGCAAATACTTATATGGGTAAAAATGGCATAATTGACATTGAACGTGAAATAGAAATGTCTGGAAGTTCACATTCAAAAGGTGTATTAATACTTTCTGGATATTTGGGAGAAACATTTGCACAAGATTTTCCACTATCACTTACTGCTAGTCTTTGTTTTGAGCAATTATATAATGGTGTTGATGGTGACAGTGCTTCTAGTACAGAATTATATGCAATTCTTTCTAGCTTGTCAGAAATACCAATTAAACAATCAATTGCAGTTACTGGTTCTGTTGATCAAAAAGGTCATATTCAACCAATTGGTGGAATAAATGAAAAAATAGAAGGATTTTACCAAGTTTGCAAACAAAGAGGATTAAATGGTGAGCACGGAGTTATAATGCCTATACAAAATGTCAAAAACTTGAATCTTTCTGATGAAGTAATTAATAGTGTTAAAGAGGGTAAATTTCATATATATGCTATTTCTTCTATTGATGAAGGTATAGAAATTTTAACAGGTGTGCCTGCTGGTAAAAAGAATAAAGAAGGCAAGTTCCCTGCTGGTACAATTAAATATTTAGCATACGAAAAACTAAAACGCTATGCAGAAAATGCAAAAGAAAATAAATAATAGTAAAAAAACAAAGGGTACATTATAAATGTACCCTTTTATTAATAATTATTCTGCTTTTGGTTCTTCTGTTGTAGTTTCTGTTGCTACTTCTGTAACAACTTCTTCTTTAACTTCTTCTGCAGGTTCTTCTACTAATTCTTCTTTTATAGTAAGCTCTTTAGTTTCAATTCTTGCGCCTACTTTTTCTTTAGTCTTAGCAGATTTTCCTAATCTGTCTCTTAAGTAGTATAGTTTTGCTCTTCTTGCTTTACCAACTCTTATAACTTCTACTTTTTCTACTGCTGGTGAATGAATTAAGAATGTTTTTTCTACACCTACTCCGTAAGAAGTTTTTCTTACTGTAAATGTTGCATTTACTCCTCCACCTTGTTTTTTAATTACTATTCCTTCGAAAACTTGTATTCTTTCTCTGTTTCCTTCTTTAACTCTTACATGAACCTTTACTGTATCTCCTACTTTTAAGTAAGGGATTTTGCTTTTCATTTGTTCATGCTCGATTGATTTGATTATGTCCATTATATAATCTCCTTTCTTAATAAATCTGGTCTTTTTTGTTTTGTTATTTCTATGGCCTTTTGTGCACGCCATTTTTCAATTTCTTTATGATTTCCGAGATTTTAAAACCTCTGGTACTTGTTTATTTAAAAATATCTCTGGTCTTGTATATTGTGGATATTCAAGTAATCCATTTGAAAAAGATTCTTCTTCTACTGATTCCTTGTTTATAACTCCATCTACATATCTGCTAACAGCATCTACTAATACCATTGCTGGTAATTCCCCTCCTGTTAGTACATAGTCTCCAATTGATATTTCTTCATCAACTATTTCATCTAATACTCTTTGATCTATGCCTTCATAATGTCCACATAGTAGTATTAAATGCTCTTCATTCGATAGTTCCTGCACTTTATTCTGGTTTAATGTACTTCCCTGTGGTGATAAAAATATTGTTTTTGCATTAGTGGATTTTAGAGATTTAAATGCATCATATACTACATCTGCTCTAATTACCATTCCTGCCCCTCCACCATAAGGTGTATCATCTACTTTTTTGTGCTTGTCTTTAGAAAAATCTCTAATATTAATTAAATTTATTTCTATTAAATTATTTTCTATTGCTCTTCCCAAAATGCTTTGTTTTAACGGCTCAAACATTTCTGGAAAAAGTGTAAGTATATCAATTTTCATACTAATCCTTCTAATAGATGAACTGTTATAATTTTATTTTTTATATCCACATTTTTTATTACCTGTTTAATTGCTGGTAACAAAATTTGTTTTCCTTGTTCATCTTTTACAACATATACATCATTACTTCCAGTTTGAAAAACATCTACTATTTTGCCTAGTTCTTGATTGGCATCAGTGTTTACTTTGCATCCCAAGATATCTACAACATAATATGAACCTTCTTCTAACTCTTCTTCCTGATCTCTTAGAATTTTGATATATAAATTTCTATATTTTTCTGCTTCTTCTACTGTATCTATTCCAGCTAGTTTAAGCATTACCATATTTTTTACATATCTTACTTGTTCTATTTTAAATTCTGTTAGACCACTTTTAGTTTTTATATATATTGTTTTTAAATTACTAAATTTTTTAATATCATCTGTAAATGGTTTTATCTTTAAAATACCTTTTAGCCCAGATGTATTAACTATTTGACCAATTTCAAAATATTCTTTCATATTTTTATACCTTAATCAATAAATTCTATTGTAATTCTTTTTTCTTCTTTTGCTGCTAATGATTTCATAATTGTTCTTATAGCTTTTGCTATTCTTCCTTCTTTACCAATTACTTTACCCATATCATTTTCAGCTACTTTTACTTCAAATATAACAGATTTTTCCCCGTCTATTTCATTAATAGAAACTGCTTCTTTATCGTTTACTAAGCTGTTTATTATTAATTCTAATGTTTCTTTCATACTATTTTGCCTCCTTTTCTATTAAACGTTTTACTGTCTCTGTTGGTTTTGCTCCGTTTTTTATCCATTGAGCTACTTTTTCTCTATCTAATACTAATTCAGATGGTTCTGTCATTGGGTTGTATGTTCCTATTTGTTCAATTATTTTTCCATCTCTTGGTGATTTAGAATCAGCAATAACAATGTGATAAAATGGTGCTTTTTTCTTACCTGCCCTTTGTAGTCTTATTTTTACCATTATACTTCCTCCTTTTTTATTAGATGTTTTAGAATCGTTTTTTACGTTTCCTGCATCATTTATTTATTAAAATTTAAAAAATTAATATCAATTAGAATTTCATACCTTTTAATGAATTTGCATCTAAATTTTTCATCATGTTTCTCATTCCGCCTTTATTAGATTGCATTTTTTTCATTAATTTTCTAGTCATTTCGTATGAATTTATAAATTTATTTATATCTTGCACAGTAGTTCCACTGCCGCTTTGCTATTCTTTGTCTTCTACTTGCATTTAATAACTTTGTATTTTGTTTTTCTTTTTTTGTCATTGAGCATATTATTGCTTCAATTTTCACGAATTCTTTATCATCAACTTTTATGTCTCCAAATTTGTTCATACCCGGTATCATTTTTAAAATTGATGAGAATGAACCCATTTTTTTCATTTGTCTTAGTTGAGCTAAGTAATCATCTAAGTCAAATTCTTGTTTTTTTAATTTCTTTTCTAATTTTTCTGCTTCTTCTAAATCAAATGCCTCTTCTGCTTTTTCTATTATAGAAAGCATATCACCCATACCAAGTATTCTAGATGTCATTCTATCTGGATGAAATTCCTCTATATCACTAAGTTTTTCTCCTGTTGCTGCAAACTTTATTGGTCTTCCTGTAACTTTTTTAACTGAAAGTGCTGCACCACCACGAGTATCACCATCTAATTTTGTAAGTATTACTCCATCTATTCCAAGATTTTCATTAAAGCTTTGTGCTACATTTACTGCATCTTGACCTGTCATAGAATCTACTACTAATAATATTTCATGTGGTTTTACATTTGATTTAATATTTTTTAATTCTTGCATTAGTTCTTCATCTATATGAAGTCTTCCTGCTGTATCTAGTATAACTACATCATTTAATTTTGACATTGCCATACTCAATGCTTGTTTTGCAATTAAAACTACATCTTTTGTATTTTCATTTGCAAAAACTGGTATATTTAACTGGCTTCCAACTACTTGTAATTGTTTTATAGCCGCTGGTCTATATACGTCACATGCAACAAGTAATGGTTTTTTGCCTTGTTTTCTTAAAAGATTAGCAAGCTTTCCTGCTGTTGTTGTTTTTCCGAGAACCTTGAAGTCCAACTAGCATTATTATTGTCGGAGGGTTTGGTGTGAAATTAATTTTACTTAAAGTTCCTCCTAAAAGCTCTGTCATTTCATCTCTTACTATTTTAATAACTTGTTGTCCTGGTGTTAAAGATTTTAATACATCTTGACCTAAGGCTTTTTGCTCTACACTTGAAACAAATTCTTTTACTATTCTATAGTTAACATCTGCCTCCAAAAGAGCAAGTTTTACTTCACGCATAACTTCTTTTAGATCGCTTTCTGTTATTCTTGCTTTGCCACCAAGCTTTCTTGTAATTGCTTGTAGCCTTGATGATAGCCCTTCAAATGCCATATTACACCTCCAAACTAATTATAAGCTTCGTCTTAGTCTCTACATAGAATTTTTAGTTTAACTGTCTTTCTACACTCGCTTCTAATTTGTTTTATTTTAAGATTAAACTAAACAGTTTAGTTCTTTTTTTACGTGTGTTAAGATTTCTGCAACTTGTTTGTCTGTACTTCTTTTTTGAATTTTTGTAAGCTCTGATAATATAATTGCTATTTTTTCTTCTTGTTTAAATGTCTTTTTCATAATTCCAAGCTTTTCTTCCAATTCGAAAAGTTTATTCTCTCCCTTCTTTATTATATCTCTAACCGCCTGTCTTGTTATTTCTTGATTTTGTGCTATTTCTGATAGAGATAAGTCTTTGTCATAGTAATCTTGCAAAATTGATAATTGCTTTTTAGTTAATAAATTTCCATATACTTCACAAAGCATACTTACTTTAACATTTTTCTCCATATTACTATTCCTTTTACTTTTTATTTAGGGATACTCGCATTTCCCGTTTTTCATTAGTATATTTGCACTCTGTTTTGCCTTAAAAACGTAATGCTATATTACTTTACACTATTTTTAGTGTTTTGTCAAGTATTTACTTAGAAAAACCTAGATTTTAGGCAAAATTTTAGGCGGATTATAATCCGCCTTTACATTTTTTTATTATGCAACATTTTCTTTATAATTAATAATTGTTACCTCTGTTGATAAATCTTTTAATTTATTAACTATTTTTTCAATATTTTGCGATGTTTCATCATCAAAATATTGCTCACCGCACTGGTCACAAACTTTTGCAGGAACGTCCTTTATTATAATAATAGTTTTTTCTAAATCAACCATATAATTTACCTTTTTTTCAATTAACTCTCCTTTACACATAAAACATTCCATTATACTCCCCTCCTAGTTTTCATATCTTCTTTCCATTCTTTACTATCTGGATAATATGCTGTTATTATATAAAGCAAATTATTATTCATTCCACATACTATATGTATTGTATCTCCATTTTTGCTCTTCCCTACAATCAAGCAACTTGGATATGGATAATCCTCATAATAATATTCTATAATCCTTCCATTGCTTATTGCTTGCTTTACATCTAATATTAATATATTTCTTTGATTAATTCTATTTAGACAATGTTTTGTCCAAACTATATTTTTATGAAATATACATTTTTTTATCTCTTCTATATTTAGTAACTCTTTGCTCAAACTATTCTTCCTCCTTATTTTAACATGAACCTGCTTTATTATGCAACATTTAGGCAAGATTAATAAACATATTAAAATGCCTTTTAGTTTTTTACTTTTCTTACTTGGAAATTCAAATTATCTGATTCAAAATTATTGATAATTTGTTCTAATTGAATTCAATTATATCTATAGATATTTGTTTATATTAAACACTATTTTTAAAAATTTGTAAATATTTTTCGTATTGCATAAATCGACAAAATTTTAGGCGGATTATAATCCGCCTACTAAATCTCTATATAATTATGCTCACACGCTCTAATTAGCCTATTCATTATTGCAAGTCCTAAGCCTTTCTTTTCTACTCCTTCAATAATTACTAAATTCACATTATATGAATCTACTTTTCTTAACAGTGTAAAAATGTTTTGACTTATTTCTTCCAGAGTTTCTCCCATATCCAGTTTGTTTTTTGTTTTATATTTTTCTAAATTACTTGTTCTTCCTAAAACTAAAACATTCTTTTCTAATTCTATTTCTTCATTTATTTTATTTATAAGTTTCTCATTATCACTACTATAAACAAGTAAACATTTTGTATTTGGGGCATAATGCCTATATTTCATTCCTGGTGACATTACCTTCTCATCAGGTTTGCATTCCTCCATTATTTGTTTTTCCACTTCTACTTTTATTCCCAATTTTTCCATATCTTCTTTTGTTATTTTACCTGGTCTTAATATATGAACTGTATCATCTACCACTCTTATTACTGTTGATTCTACTCCAATATCCGTTATTCCTGCATCTAATATGTAATCAACTTTTCCATCTAATTCACCAATTATATCTTCTATTTTTGTT
>OGDY01002635.1_pt1 | contig 16077 bp, 13 predicted proteins | sample 1570341 | NCBI WGS metagenome assembly OGDY01 (sample SAMEA2581972, study PRJEB24529) | metagenome | biome: Human gut stool | place: China | collected 2011 | reverse complement strand
TGGAGAAGATCTCCACGCTGGATGAGGAGCGGGACGGTCAGGAGGTCTATCAGGCCCTGGACATGGCGGTCTATGCTCGTAAAACCTTCGGCATGTTCACCGGTGAGGATGCAAACGTGCAGATGCGGTTTGAAAATCATCTGGTGGGCGCCGTTCTGGACCGGCTGGGCAGAGACGTGTTCATTGTTCCCGACGGACCGGGTCACTTCACTGTTCGGACGGACGTGGTGGTCAGTCCCCAGTTCTTTGCGTGGGTGCTGGGCTTTGGCCCTCAGGCGCAGATTATCGGGCCTGATCATGTTGTAGAGGGTATGAAGGATCACATTAGCTCCGTTGCGGCGCTTTATAGCCCCCAGACATAAAAACTGAATCAAATTCAGATAAAGCGGTTCTGACCATTACGGTCAGAACCGCTCTTTTTCGTCACAGTCCGGTTTTTCGGACAGATAAAGATGTAGAATGATGACACTGGAAGGAAACCCGATCATTTTGAAGGAGGGGTTTTATGAAGTTCAAGATCGTTTTTTCCGCCGCTGAAAAGGAAAGCAGGCACGAGGCTGCCGCGCGGTTTGTTATTTCCAGAAAGCCGAAGCCTACCAGATCCCTGGTGCTGATCCACTTCCCTGCTCGCAACATGACGCTCTCCTACTACAACGATCAATTTGATCTCCACTGCGGCGATCTGGTCTTTGTGGAGGGAAAGCTGGAAGGTTTCCGCGGTCATGTGGTGGATGTCTGCTATACCTTCAAGATCAAGCTGTCCGACTACAAGCGGGTCATCAGCGTCGCCGATACGAAGGTCCACGGTGAATTCCATTTTGCCGGATCGCACTTCGTCACCTTTGACCGCAGCGCACTCCCTTATGAACAGGTCATCACCTGGTTCAAGGCACCTGAGAAGGAGGATACGGAGATTGTTTCCGAACAGGACGGCAGCGGCTTTCAGTTGAATGATCTGCAAACCATGAAGATCAGCGACGCCATTGCGGAGCGGGGACATGACTATTACAGAGAAAACCGGGTGCGGTACATCTCTCTGGATAAGACTCGGGTGCGGGCCATTGTGGAAGGGACACAGCCCTACGAGCTGGAATGTGACTACATCGATGGCGAGATCAGAAATCTGGTTTGCGACTGTTTCTGCACTTACGCCTGCAAGCATATGTTCGCCGCCATGTTGCAGCTAAAAGAAACTCTGGCATTCATTGAGAAGCACTACCCGGGCAGATTTGAAGAAAGTCGGTATTTCGCCGCCGTCTGCAAGGAAACGCTGCTGAATACCGCGATGGCCGGCAGAGAAACCGGCAGTATCATGCTCTGAGCCGCGGATCGATCTGAGGAAAATACGCCGTACAGAGATCGCAGATGGTGACAGTGTCCGTTTTATAGGACAGTATGTATTGTATACTGAGTCTGTAATCAGAAAACAACACACCACGGAAGGGGTTATAAAAATGGAGCGATTTGAACTGCGGTATGTGATGGGACACATTGAGGTATATGATGAAAACGGCCGGTTCTGCTTTTCTGCGGATCATGTGTCCGAGGCCATGGAGGAATTGCGGGAGGAGTTCAGCGCAGCCTGACCCTTACCGGCTGATAGGCGAAAAAAGTCTGCCTTCCAAATGGAAGGCAGGCTTTTGCAGAGCATTTTCTTATCTGTCGCTATTTCAATCAGCATTTATGAATACGCACTCTGCAAGACTCTATTTGCCATTTATTCTGCCCGGCTCCGGTGCTCAGCTCAGAACCAGCCATTCAAGAGGTCCAGCACACCGGAGATATCCCCGGTCATCGTATAGCCGCCCTTCTGCGTATAGAGCGTTCCGCGGTCATCCATTGAGATCTCCTGCTGATTTTCAAAGCTGAAGCGGTACACATACCGATCGTAGGGGCCGACCTTGCTGTCAGAGGTTCCCAGCCGTACTGCTTGAACGGTTTCCAGTTCATTCAACAGGGCTCCCTTCTGGTCATTTGTAAGATCAATCTTTTCCGCGCCGTCTATGGATTCCCGCGCCACGGTGCAGGGGAGCTCCAACAGCTTTTCCGGGAATACCGCCGATGCTTTTTGGGGAAAGGGTTTTGCAATGACGATCACCGCAAGCAGGGCCAAAACCACAATCGCAGCCGCTAAAAATGGGACCGAAATTCTCTTTTTCATATCACGTTCTCCTTTTCATGTTTGTTAATAGGTATTCCGTCAAAAACCGCGTTACCACTTTTTCAGCACACCCAGCAGGCCCCGCTTGAGCACCTGACCGCCTGCTGAGATCAGTTGGGACTCGATCTTGGCCGCCCGGCGCTCCGCCTTGCGGCGAGCCTCGTCCTCCAGCTTCTGTTTGCGCTTTCGTTCAGCTTCTTCCTCTTTCAGACGCAGCTTTTCCGCCTGAGCCTCCTCCTTTTCACGGGCCTTGCGGTCGGCCTCCTCCTGCTTGGCGGCCTCCGCTTCCTCCCGCTCCGCTGTCAGCACCTCGTAGGCCGACACGTTATCCACAAACTCGTCATACTTCTCCATGCCGTCGTGCATCATCACCTTGGCCCGGACCATGGGCTCCGGCACTGACATGAGGCTCTGGGGGCAGATAATCTTCGTGCGCTCCACCATAGCGGGCACGCCCGCTTCGTCCAAGAACGAGGTCAGCGCCTCGCCCACGCCCAGCTCCATGATGGCATCCTCCGCCTGAAACGCAGGATTGGGCCGGAAGGCCCGCGCCGCCGCGCGGACAGCCTTCAGCTCCGTGGGGGTATAGGCCCTGAGGGCGTGCTGCACCCGGTTTGAAAGCTGCGCCAGCACGGTGTCGGGAATATCGCTGGGGCTTTGCGTCACAAAGTATACGCCCACGCCCCGGGAGCGGATCAGCTTCACCGTCTGCTCCACCTTTTGCAGCAGCACGGCGGGCGCATCGCGGAACAGCATGTGGGCCTCGTCAAAGAAGAATACCATCCGGGGCTTGTCCAGATCGCCAGCCTCCGGCAGGATCTCAAACAGCTCCGACAGCATCCACATCAGGAAGCTGGCGTACAGCGTGGGATTCTGCACCAGCTTGACGCAGTCCAGCACATTGATCATGCCCCGGCCGTCAGCAGCCGTGCGCATCCAGTCGTGGATGTCCAGCGCCGGTTCCCCGAAAAACAGCTCGCCGCCCTGCTGCTCCAGCGGCAGCAGCGCCCGCAGGATCACCGCCACCGACTGCGGCGTGATATTGCCGTAGGTCATCATGTATTCGGCGCGGTGCTCGTTGACATAGGTCAGCATGGCCCGCAGATCCTTCAGGTCGATCAGCAGCAGCCCCTTGTCATCCGCAATTTGAAACACAATGTGCAGAATTCCCTCCTGCACCGCCGTCAAGCCCAAAATCCGGCTGAGAAGCTCCGGTCCCATGTCGCTGACGGTGGCCCGGACGGCGTGGCCGCCCTCCTGATAAACATCCCAGAAGGTGGTGGGATAACCCTGGTAGACAAAGCGGTCCCGCAGGCCGAATTTGTCGATGCGCTTTTCCATGCCCTCGCTGCTCTGGCCCGGCGCACAGATGCCCGCCACGTCGCCCTTCACATCGCACAGAAACACCGGCACACCGGCGTCGGAAAAGGACTCCGCCATCACCTTCATGGTGACGGTCTTGCCGGTGCCGCTGGCCCCAGCGATCAGTCCGTGGCGGTTGCACATATTCAGCGCCAGTTCCACCCGCTTGCCACCTGCCAGACCCATATAGATCTTCCCGTTTTCGTACATGAAGCCACCACCGTCATTTGTTAATGCTCTTTTTCATCATTATACCTGCGCGCCCGCCCCGGTGCAAGAGCAAAGAGGTGCGTTTCCCCTGTTCATAAGGGTTTTTCAGCGGTCAGACAGGCAGACGCCGCCTTATAGCTGTGAAAGGCATAAGGCCCCCCAGAAGAAGTATAGGTAATACCTCCAATTAGCATAACTTATTTCGTTGAAAATAGATACTTTTTTAACATATTGTGCAAAAATCGCAACAATCTTTTCAAATTTTTGTGGCGAGGTCCCACGGAAAAAGCCGTGTCAGGAATTGACATTTTCTGTCGCGTCTGAGATAATGATTACATTGAAGCACAGGCAACTGACGGAACGTGGAGCACCACATGGAAGCCTGCTGTCATACGTACTGTCGACCGTCTGGGCAAACCTGTTCTCCATGGAGATCCATGGGGAGCGGTTTACCCTTTTTTTATTTGCATTTTTATCTTTTTAAGGAGGATCGCATGAAAAAAGTAGCAGTCATTATGGGAAGCGACTCTGACTGGCCCGTTGTAAAGGGTGCCTGCCAGCAGCTCGAGACCTTCGGCATCCCCTATGAGGCCCACATTCTCAGCGCCCACCGCACCCCCGCCGCCGCCGCGGACTTCGCCAGAAGCGCCCGGGCCAACGGCTTCGGCGTACTGATCTGCGCCGCCGGTATGGCGGCCCATTTAGCGGGCGCCTTCGCCGGAAACTCCACCCTGCCGGTCATCGGCATCCCCATGAAGGGCGGCGCTGCGGATGGGCTGGACGCTCTGCTGGCTACCGTCCAGATGCCCAGCGGCATCCCCGTGGCTACCGTGGCCATCAATGGCGCGAAGAATGCCGCTGTGCTGGCCGCTCAGATTCTGGCCGTCAGCGATGACGCGCTGGCCGCCAAGCTGGACGCTCAGCGCTCCGAGATGGCAGAGCAGATCGCCGCCAAGGAGGCCAAGCTTCAGGCGGAGCTGGCCCACTAAGCTGTTCACACAAGCATTGATCTTTTCCTGATAAAACCGATATTCAAAACATTTTGGAGGTACAATACTATGGAACTCGTTTATACTGGCAAGACCAAGAACGTTTACGCTCTGGAAAACGGCAACTATCTGCTGAAGTTCAAGGATGACTGCACCGGCAAGGACGGCGTATTCGATCCCGGTGAGAACTCCGTGGGCCTGACCATCGACGGCGTGGGCGATGTGAACCTGCGCATGAGCATCTATTTCTTTGAGAAGATCAACGCCGCCGGCATCAAGACCCATTTTGTCAGCGCCGACCTGAATAATACCACGATGGAAGTCCTCCCTGCCAAGGTCTTTGGCCATGGTCTGGAGGTCATTTGCCGTCACAAGGCCGTCGGCTCCTTCATCCGCCGCTACGGCGAGTATATCGCTGAGGGCGCCGACCTGCCCGCCTATGTGGAGACCACCTTCAAGAATGACGAGAAGGGCGATCCTCTGGTGACCAAGGACGCGCTGGTTGCTCTGGGCGTGATGACCGCCGAGCAGTATGATGCCATCAAGGAGGAGACCCAGAAGATCACTCAGATCGTGGCCGATGATCTGAAGGAAAAGGGCATGGTCCTCTATGACATCAAGTTTGAGTTCGGCTATGCACCCGACGGCAGCGTTATGCTCATCGACGAGGTGGCCAGCGGCAACATGCGGGTCTATAAGGACGGCCAGTACATCGATCCCATGACCCTCTCCCAGCTGTTCTTCGCGTAATGGGCGGTTATTTTGGAGCGATCTCCCACCGGGATGTGGGACTGGACGTATTTTTCGGCACGGACTACCACTCCCATTTGGGCACTCGCCGGGGCGGCATGGTGGTTTACGGGCCGGAGACCGGGTTCGTCCGGGAGATCCACGATATTGAAAACACCCCCTTCCGCACGAAATTTGAAAGCGCGCTGCATGAGTTCAAGGGCCACATCGGCATGGGCTGCATCAGCGACACCGACCCCCAGCCGCTGCTGGTGCGCTCCCATCTGGGCCTGTACGCCATCTGCACGGTGGGTATCATCAACAACATCGACGAGCTGATCGATACCTATTTCTCCGACCACGGGCATCAGTTCATGGCCCAGAGCAGCGGAAAGGTCAATGTCTCCGAGCTGGTGGCCGCCCTCATCAATATGAAGGAAAATCTGGTGGAGGGCATTTTGTACGCGCAGGAGATGATCAAAGGCTCTATCACGATCCTGCTGATGACGCCGGACGGTATTCTGGCTGCCCGCGACCGGCTGGGCCGCCTGCCTGTGCTGGTAGGCAAGCACCCGGACGGCAGCCTGTGCGTATCCTTTGAATCCTTCGCCTATCATAAGCTGGGCTATGAGGATGCTTACGAGTTAGGTCCCCGTGAGATCGTGGCCCTGACCCGGAACGGCTATGAGACCGTCTCTCCTCCGGGTAAGGAAATGAAGATCTGCGGCTTTCTCTGGACCTATTACGGCTACCCCAACTCCAATTACGAGGGCGTCAACGTGGAGGTCATGCGCTACCGCAACGGTGAGATCATGGCCCGTGACGAGGTGGCGCAGGGGCGGCTTCCCAAGGTGGACTACGTGGCAGGCGTACCGGATTCCGGCGTGCCCCACGCCATCGGCTTCGCCAACCGCAGCGGCAAACCCTTTGCCCGCCCCTTTGTAAAGTACACCCCCACCTGGCCCCGGTCCTTCACCCCTGCCAATCAGGAGGTCCGCAATCAGGTGGCCAAAATGAAGCAGATCCCCGTTTCCGAGCTGATTCAGGGAAAAAAGCTGCTGTTTGTGGACGATTCCATCGTCCGGGGCACCCAGCTCCGGGAAACGGTGGACTTCCTCTATGAGTCCGGTGCGGAAGAGGTCCACATGCGCTCTGCCTGCCCGCCCATTATGTATAGCTGCAAGTACCTGAACTTCTCCCGGGGCAACTCCGATATGGAGCTGCTGGCCCGGCGGGTGATTCAGGAGCTGGAGGGTGACGAGGGCCACAAGCATCTGGATGAGTACTCCGATTCCTCCACGGAGCGGGGTCAGTGCCTGCTCAAGTCCATCTGTGAAAAATTCGGTTTTGATTCTCTCGGTTATCAGTCTTTGGACGGCGTGCTGGAAGCCATCGGCATTGACCGGGATAAGGTCTGTACCTACTGCTGGAACGGAAAGGAATGATCGACATGGAAACATCTCACTCCGCCGCCTATGCGGCAGCCGGTGTGGACATCACTGCCGGTTACAAGGGCGTCAAGCTGATGAGCGCGGACGTCAAACGCACCCACATCCCCGGCGTAGTTTCTGACATTGGCGGCTTCGGCGGCCTGTTTGCCCCTGATCTGACCGGTATGACGGAGCCGGTGCTGGTTTCCGGCACCGACGGTGTGGGCACCAAACTGCGTCTGGCCGAACTGCTGAACAAGCATGACACCATCGGCATCGACTGCGTGGCCATGTGCGTGAACGACGTGATCTGCTGCGGCGCGAAGCCCCTGTTTTTCCTGGATTACATTGCCATCGGCAAGAACGTGCCGGAAAAGGTGGCAGCCATTGTCTCCGGCGTGGCAGAGGGCTGTGTCCAGGCCGGCTGCGCCCTCATCGGCGGTGAGACCGCCGAGCACCCTGGCATGATGGCCGCTGATGACTACGATCTGGCGGGCTTCACCGTGGGCGTGGTGGACAAGCCCAAGGTCATCGACTCCGGCCGCATGGCAGCGGGCGATGTGGTGCTGGCTCTGCCCTCCTCCGGCTTCCACTCCAACGGTTACTCTCTGGTCCGCAAGGTGTTCGACGTGGAGAACGCCGATCTGGGCCGGTATGATGACGAGCTGGGTGAAACTCTGGGCGAGGCCCTGCTCCGTCCCACCGTCATCTATGTCAAGCCCGTCCTCCGCTGCATCGAGGCCGCAGACGTGAAGGGCGTCAGCCACATCACCGGCGGCGGCTTCTATGAGAATGTCCCCCGCTGCATCCCCGACGGCCTGTGCGCCAGGATCGACAAGGCCGCTATCAAAACACCCGCCATTTTCCGTCTGCTCCAGAAAAAGGGCGGCATCGACGAGCACGATATGTTCAACACCTTCAATATGGGCGTGGGCATGGCTGTGATCGTCAGCCCCGAGACCGCCGACGCGGCCCTCTCCGCTCTGAAGGCAGAGGGGATCGACGCCTATGTCTGTGGTGAGATCGTTGCCGGCGAAGAAAAAGTTGCTTTGTGCTGAGTGAAACCGCTCCCGGTACGCACTGTCCCGCTTTTCCGCGGTATCCTGACGTATACTGCTCCGGCGCGCTGAAAGGAATCGGCGCATCGGCGGCAAAGGAGAAATCATGACTATGAAAAAAGCGAAGATCGCCGTGCTGGTCTCCGGCGGCGGCACAAATTTACAGGCACTGCTGGACGCGCAGGCGGCGGGACTGCTGCCCCACGGAGAGATCGCGCTGGTGGTCTCCTCCAATGAAGGAGCCTACGCCCTGACCCGGGCGGCCAACGCCGGCGTTCCTGCCGAGACGGTCTCCCCCAAGCGCTGCGGCGGTCAGGCGGCCTTTGAGTCCGCCCTGTCCGACCTGCTGGCGGCGCATGAGATCGACCTCATTGTTCTGGCCGGCTTCCTCACCATCCTCAGTGCGGACTTTACCGCCCGCTGGCCCTCCCGCATCCTGAATGTGCATCCCTCTCTGATCCCCGCCTTCTGCGGCAAGGGGATGTACGGTCTGAAGGTCCACGAGGCCGCTCTGGCCAAGGGCGTGAAGGTCACGGGAGCCACGGTGCATTTTGTCAATGAGATCCCGGACGGCGGAGAGATCCTGCTGCAAAAAGCGGTGGAGGTCTTGCCGGACGACACCCCTGAAACCCTTCAGCGCCGGGTCATGGAGCAGGCCGAATGGTTGCTTCTGCCTCGGGCAGCGGAGCTGGTCTCGGAACAAATCGTAAAGGAGAAGAGCAATGCTTGATTTTCTGACCCTTCTGCGGGAGAATCCCTACCCCGGCCGGGGCATCCTTGTAAGCCGGGACCTCGTTTACTATTTCATCATGGGCCGCAGCGCCAACAGCCGCAACCGGATCTTCGTGAAAACGGAGGACGGCATCCGCACCGAGGCTCATGATCCCGCCAAGCTGGAGGACCCCAGCCTCATCATCTATCATCCCGTCCGGACCATGGGCGACGCGCTGGTGGTCACCAACGGCGACCAGACGGACACCATCTGCCAGCACGGTGATTTCCGCAAGGGTCTGATGACCCGGGAATACGAGCCGGACGAGCCCAACTGGACCCCCCGCATCTCCGCCATCCTGAATGCCGACGGCTCTTTTGAGATGTCCATTCTGAAGCACAAGAACGGCCGCTGCCTGCGGGAATTCTTCTGCTATGAGGGCTGCGACGAGAATCAGGGCTATTTCATCAGCACCTATCAGGGCGACGGAAATCCTCTGCCCACCTTTGCCGGTGAGCCTCTGGAGGTCACCGTTCCCAAGCCGGAGGAGGTCTGGGCCGCTCTGAACGGAGACAACAAGGTGTCCCTCTATACCAACGTGAACGGCGAGGTGCGCCTGTTCAACAAAAATCTGGGAGATTAAGGAGAAGGTGCCGAAATGAACGAGTTGGAACTGAAATATGGCTGCAATCCCAACCAGAAGCCGTCCAAGGTCTTTATGCAGGACGGCTCTGACCTGCCCTTTACCGTTTTGAACGGAAAGCCCGGCTATATCAACCTGCTGGATGCGCTGAACTCCTGGCAGCTGGTGAAGGAATTGAAGGCCGCCACCGGCCTGCCCGCCGCCGCCAGCTTCAAGCACGTCTCCCCCGCCGGCGCCGCCGTGGGACGGCCCCTGAGCGAGGTGGACCGGAAGATCTACTTCGTGGATGACGCCGCCGAGCTCTCCCCCATCGCCTGCGCTTATATCCGCGCCCGGGGCGCTGACCGCCTGTGCTCCTACGGTGACTGGGCCGCTCTCTCCGACGTCTGCGACGCCGCCACCGCCCAGTACCTCAAGGGCGAGGTGTCCGACGGCATCATCGCCCCCGGCTATACCGACGAGGCGCTGGAAATTCTGAAAACCAAGAAGAAGGGCGGCTACAACGTGGTCCAGATCAACGCGGACTACGTCCCCGCCGCCGTGGAGCACAAGGATGTGTTCGGCGTCACCTTCGAGCAGGGCCGCAATAACCTTGTGATCGACAGGGAGATGCTGACCAACATCGTCTCTGAAAACAAGGAGCTTCCGGAGGCTGCCAAGATCGACATGATCGTGGCCCTCATCACTCTGAAATACACCCAGTCCAACTCCGTCTGCTATGTGAAGGACGGTCAGGCCATCGGCGTGGGCGCAGGCCAGCAGAGCCGCATCCACTGCACCCGTCTGGCTGGTCAAAAGGCGGACAACTGGTATCTGCGCCAGCATCCCAAGGTGCTGGGTCTGCAATTCGTGGACAACATCCGCCGCCCTGACCGGGACAACGCCATCGACATCTACACCTCCGACGAGTATGAGGACGTGCTGGCCGACGGTGTGTGGCAGAACACCTTCAAGGTCCGCCCCGAGGTCCTGACCCCGGAGGAAAAGAAGGCGTGGATCGCCACGCAGGCCGGCGTCACTGTTGGCAGCGATGCCTTCTTCCCCTTCGGCGACAACGTGGAGCGGGCCAGAAAGTCCGGCGTGACCTACATTGCCGAGCCCGGCGGCTCCATCCGGGATGACCATGTCATCGCCACCGCCGACAAATACGGCATGGTGCTGGCCTTCACCGGCGCACGGCTGTTCCATCACTGAGCCGCCGTACAATTCAAAGCTTCCGCGTCCGCACAGACGCAAACGCAGATCCGTTCCGCTGCCCCGCACGTTCCGCCGTAAACACCTTACCGGTTTGCGGAAGACGTCTGCGGGGCAGCATCCAAAATTCATTCAGGGAGGGAACCATGAACCTTCTGGTTATCGGCGGCGGCGGCCGTGAGCACGCCATCGTCAAAAAATTGAAAGAGAATCCCGCTGTGGAGACGATCTACTGCGCTCCCGGCAACGGCGGCATCGCCGCTGACGCTGTGTGCGTCCCGGAGATCGGCGCGAAGGATATTTCCGCGCAGGTGGACTTTGCCAAGACCCACAGCATTGACTTCGCCGTGGTGGCGCCGGACGATCCGCTGGTGCTGGGTGCGGTGGACGCGCTGGAGGCCGCTGGGATCCCCTGCTTCGGCCCGGAGGCGAAGGCCGCCATCATTGAGGGCAGCAAGGTCTTTTCCAAGGACCTGATGAAAAAATACGGTATCCCCACGGCGGAGTATCAGGTGTTCACCGATGCTGCCGCCGCGATGGACTATGTGAAGTCCTGCGCCCTGCCCGTGGTGGTCAAGGCCGATGGTCTGGCCCTGGGCAAGGGCGTGCTCATCGCTGAGACCCGGGAGGATGCCGTTGCCGCCGTGGAATCCATCATGCTGGACCGCGCCTTCGGCGACAGCGGAAATCAGGTGGTCATTGAGGAATTCCTCACCGGCCCGGAGGTCTCCGTGCTGGCCTTTACCGACGGCAAGACCGTGGTCCCCATGGTATCCTCCATGGACCACAAGCGGGCCCATGACCATGACGAGGGTCTGAATACCGGCGGCATGGGCACCGTGGCCCCCAACCCCTACTACACCGAAGACATGGCCCGCGTGTGCATGGAGACGATCTTCCTGCCCACCATGGAGGCCATGAACGCGGAAAACCGCACCTTCCGGGGCTGCCTCTACTTCGGACTGATGCTGACGCCGAAAGGCCCCAAGGTCATTGAGTACAACTGCCGCTTTGGCGATCCGGAGACGCAGGTGGTCCTGCCCCTTCTGGAAAGCGACCTGCTGACGATCATGCAGGCCTGCCGGAACGGAACGCTGGCAGAAACTGAGGTGAAGTTCTCCGACGGCGCCGCCTGCTGTGTCATCATGGCGTCCAGCGGCTATCCGGAACACTATGAAAAGGGCTTCGCCATCACCATGCCCGCCGAGACTGCCGCCCACACCTATGTGGCCGGAGCGAAGCGGGAGGAGGACCGTCTGCTGACCAGCGGCGGCCGGGTGCTGGGCGTTACCGCCACGGCGGCGGATCTGAAAAGCGCCATTGAAAAAGCCTATGAGCGGGTGGAGAGCGTTCATTTCGACAATGCCTTCTACCGTCACGATATCGGCCAGCGCGCCCTGAAAGCGCTGGAACACTGAAGGGAGCAAGGGCAGGCATGGTTTACAGAGTATATGTAGAAAAGAAAGAAGCGCTGGCCAACGAAGCCCGCGCCCTGTTGGAGGACCTGCGGGCATTTCTGGGTATTCAGTCCCTGACAGGTCTGCGGCTGTTCAACCGCTATGATTTGGAGGGCATCAGCCGGGAGCTGTTCGACTACGCCGTTCAAACGGTGCTGTCCGAGCCCCAGTTGGACACGGTGACGAGTGAAGTGCCTCAGGGAGACACGGTGTTCGCCGTAGAGTATCTGCCCGGCCAGTATGACCAGCGGGCGGACTCCGCCGCCCAGTGCATCCAGATCTTATCTCAAGGCGAGCGGCCCACAGTCCGTACCGCCCGGGTGTACGTCCTGGAGGGCGAGCTGACGGCGGAGCAGGTCGAGGCCGTCAAGAAATACGTCATCAACCCGGTGGAGAGCCGGGAGGCGTCTCTGGAGCTGCCGGAGACCCTGCGGATGGAATATGACATCCCCACCACCGTCCGGACCGTGGAGGGCTTCACCTCCATGGACGCTGCCGCGCTGGACGCTCTGCGGGACGAGCTGGGTCTTGCCATGGATCTGGACGATCTGAAATTTTTGCAGGGCTATTTCCGGGATGACGAGGGGCGGGACCCCACCATCACCGAGATCCGGGTGGTAGACACCTATTGGTCCGACCACTGCCGCCACACCACCTTCTCCACCCACATCGACCAGGTGGAGATCCACGACGCGGCCATTCAGGCTGCCTACGAGCGGTATCTGGCCGCACGGGTGGAGGTCTACGGCGAGGAAAAGGCCGCCAAGCGGCCTCAGACCCTGATGGACATTGCCACCATCGGCGCGAAGGTTCTGAAAAAGCGGGGCCTGCTGCCGGAGCTGGACGAGAGCGAGGAGATCAATGCCTGCTCTATCCATGTCACCGCCACGGTGGACGGCGAGGCCCAGGACTGGCTGCTGATGTTCAAAAATGAGACCCACAACCACCCCACGGAGATCGAGCCCTTCGGCGGCGCGGCCACCTGCATCGGCGGCTGCATCCGGGACCCCCTGTCCGGCCGTGCCTATGTCCATCAGGCCATGCGGGTGACCGGTGCGGGAGACCCCCGTGCCTCTCTGGACCAGACCCTCTCCGGCAAGCTGCCTCAGCGGAAGCTGTGCCAGACCGCCGCCGCGGGCTATTCCTCCTACGGCAACCAGATCGGTCTGGCCACCGGCCATGTGGCAGAGCTGTACCACGAGGGCTACATCGCCAAGCGTCTGGAATGCGGCGCGGTGGTTGCGGCGGCTCCCGCCTATAACGTCCGCCGTGAGTGTCCCGCCCCCGGAGATGTGGTCATTCTGCTGGGCGGCCGCACCGGACGGGACGGCATCGGCGGCGCAACTGGTTCTTCCAAGAGCCACAACCTGAAATCCCTTTCCACCATGGCCTCCGAGGTTCAGAAGGGCAATGCCCCCGAGGAGCGCAAGATCCAGCGCCTGTTCCGGGACAGCGCCGTGACCCGCCTCATCAAGCGGTGCAACGACTTTGGCGCCGGCGGCGTCAGCGTTGCCATCGGCGAGCTGGCGGACGGCCTGCGGATCGATCTGGACGCCGTTCGCAAGAAGTATGACGGTCTGGACGGCACGGAGCTGGCCATCTCCGAATCTCAGGAGCGCATGGCCGTGGTGGTGGCCCCCGAAGATGTGGACGCCTTCATCGCCGCCGCCGAATCGGAAAATCTGGAAGCCTACCGGGTGGCCGTGGTCACGGAAGAAGCCCGGATGGTCATGGAGTGGAACGGCACGGTCATCGCCGACCTGAGCCGTGACTTCCTGAACACCAACGGCGCTGTGAAGCACGCCGGGGTCCGCGTGGCGGAGAAGGACCGCACTGAGCTTACAACGCCCCGGTTCCAGTCCCTCCGGGAGATGGCCTCCAGCCTGAAATGCGCCTCCCGCCGCGGCCTTGTGGAGCGGTTTGACAGCACCATCGGTGGCGGTTCCATCCTCATGCCCTTCGGCGGCCGGACACAGCGCACCCCGGCGCAGGCCATGGCCGCCGTGTTCCCCGTCCTGCCCGGTCAGGAAACGGATCAGGCCAGTGTCATGGCCTGGGGCTGCGACCCGGAGCAGACCTGCACTGACCCCTACACCGGGGCCTACAACGCAGTCTACACCTCTATGGCCAAGCTGGTGGCCGCCGGTGCGGACTATAAAAAAGTTTATCTCTCCTTCCAGGAGTTCTTTGAGAAGCTCCGCAATGAGCCGGAGCGCTGGGGCAAACCCTTCTCTGCTCTGCTGGGCACTGTGGACGCGCAGCTGGAGCTGGGCGCCGCCGCCATTGGCGGTAAAGACTCCATGTCCGGCACCTTCCTGGATCTGGACGTACCACCCACGCTGATCTCTTTCGCCATTGCGCCGCTGAAAACCGGCGAGGTGCTTTCTCCTGAGTTCAAGGAAGTGGGCCATCCCGTTTACCTGTTCTCCGGTACGGACGCGGATAGTGTCAAGGTGGCATGGGAGCGGCTGCATGATCTGGCGCTGGCCGGGAAGGTCCGGGCGGCGTGGGCCGTGGAAAACGGTCTTGCTGAGGGCGTGATGAAGATGTCCTTCGGCAACGAGATCGGCTTCACCGCCGAAAACGCCGACGTGGACTGGAACACCCTGTATCCCGGCGCCATCGTAGCGGAACTGACCGAGGACACGGCGGAAGCCGTCCGCCTGGGCGTCACCACCGCCGAGCCTATGGTGCGGATCGCCGGTGACAGCGCCCCCATTTCTGAGCTTCTGGCTTTGAACGAGGGCGTTCTGGAATCTGTCTATCCCAGCCGTACCATCGCCGATCCGGCGGAGGTCCCCGTGCTCTCCGCCCCCGCCGCTCCCCGTATGGCTCCCAAAGCCGGCGCGGCGGTCCCCAAGGTGCTGATTCCCGTATTCCCCGGTACCAACTGCGAATATGACTCCGCCCGTGCCGTTCAGCGGGCCGGATTGGAACCTGAGATCCTGGTGCTGAACAACCAGTCCGCTCAGGGCGTGGCCGACTCCATCAGCCGCTTCGCCAAGGCAGCCCGGAACAGCCAGATCATTTTCGTCCCCGGCGGCTTCTCCGGCGGTGACGAGCCGGACGGCTCCGCCAAGTTCATCACCGCCTTCTTCCGCAACCCGGAGGTGCGGGACGCCACCATGGACCTGCTGAAAAACCGGGACGGCCTGATGCTGGGCATCTGCAACGGTTTCCAGGCGCTCATCAAGCTGGGTCTTGTCCCCTATGGTGAGATCATCGACACCGACGAGACCTGCCCCACCCTGACCTTCAACACCATCAGCCGCCACCAGTCCCGTCTGGTGCGGACCCGCATCGCTTCCAACCGCTCTCCGTGGCTGGCAGGGACGCAGGTGGGCGATATTTACACCGTCCCCATCTCCCATGGCGAGGGCCGATTCCTGTGCAGTGAGGAGCTGGTTCGGAAGCTGGCTGACAACGGCCAGATCGTCACTCAGTATGTGGACGAGCACGGTGTCCCCGGCATGGACGTGGACGTAAACCCCAACGGCTCCATCTGGGCTGTAGAGGGCATCATGTCTCCCGACGGCCGGGTGCTGGGCAAGATGGGCCACTCCGAGCGTGTGGCCGACGGCCTTTACAAAAACGTGGACGGCTGCTATGATATGAAGCTGTTCCAGTCTGCAAAGAAGTATTTTGACATTTGAGAACGGGAGGACACGGATCATGTTGACTGATATTGAGATCGCCCAGCAGTGCCGGATGCGCCCCATCACGGAGATCGCCGCCACCGCGGGGATCGATGAGGAATATCTGGAGCAGTATGGCCGCTACAAGGCCAAGATCGATCACCGTCTGCTGGAGGATCGGGCCGACCGACCCGATGGCAAGCTGATCCTGGTGACCGCCATCAACCCCACCCCGGCAGGCGAGGGCAAGACCACCACCTCCGTGGGTCTGGCCGACGGTCTGCGGAAGCTGGGCAAAAACGCCGTGGCCGCTCTGCGGGAACCGTCTCTCGGTCCCGTGTTCGGCGTCAAGGGCGGCGCTGCCGGCGGCGGCTACGCTCAGGTGGTCCCCATGGAGGACATCAACCTCCACTTCACCGGCGATTTCCACGCCATCGGCGCGGCCAACAACCTGCTGGCCGCCATGCTGGATAACCACATTCAGCAGGGCAACGCTC